>Ga0209985_10000537_pt1 | contig 40597 bp, 36 predicted proteins | sample NOAtaG_FD_187305 | JGI IMG/M metagenome (GOLD analysis project Ga0209985, IMG submission 187305) | Freshwater lake microbial communities from Lake Erie, under a cyanobacterial bloom - NOAA_Erie_Diel6S_1000h metaG (SPAdes) (version 2) | ecosystem: Environmental > Aquatic > Freshwater > Lake ...
GGTTGCCAGAACGCCGATGATACCCACCACGATCATCAACTCGACAAGGCTGAAGCCTCGCTCACCGTTCTTTTGAAATACATGCTTCATCGCGGATTACCCCCTTCTAAAGGCCTAAACACTACGCGCTGCTCTTAGCCAACGTTTCGGGTCGCCTCAGCGCAGGCTTTAGATTTTTCAGACGATGCTGCACGAGATACCGAATTAAGCCAAAAAGATCATGATCTTAATAGCCTAACTCAGGTCTGCGTAGAGACGGATTTAAGACTCGGGAAGCTGCACTTCGGCAGAAAGAATCGGGTAACGACACCAGGACTTCGGATCCAGACTGTAATCGTCAATATGGAAACCTGGAGCGTAGCGCTCTCGTTTCCACTGGTTACGGCTCCAAAGTCGATAGAATCGACCGAGATAGGACCGCAGCTGCTCGTCGCTGTATCCCTCGAACCTTTGCTTCAGTAGACCCATGATGGACTCAGGTTCCATTCTATCACGAACAAAGGCCGTTTCGATGACATTGAGGATCGCGTATGGCATGAGGTCGATCTCGTCCTTCTGCCCAGCCCCACGCGGCCTCAGTTCGGCAGTCGGATCTTGCTGATTGACCAAAGCCAGGGACGAGATGGGTCCCAAGCCCAGGGGACAACTGGTCTCCGCCCAACGGAGCCAATGCCGGAGGTAGTGTTTGTCGATCCCCGCTAGGGGAGCCAAGCCACCCGCGGTATCGCCATCCATGGTCGCATAGCCCACAGCGACTTCACTCCGATTGCTGGTCGAAAGCAAAAGATAGCCCTTCAAATTGGCCAAGAGCCACACCATAGGAGCACGGGCGCGAGCCTGGATGTTCTGCAGCGCGAGATCGTCCTGGTCCCAGGTGAGCGAACGCCCCACGACTTGGGCGGCACGGGCGAGGTAGGCTTGAATAGGCTCTTCGATCGACAGCGTCGTGTGTTCGGTGCCGAGTTCTCGGGCCAAATCCTCGGCCGCCTTTAGGGTCACAGGTCCGCTCTGCTGTGTGGCTTGGTAGACGGTCATGATCGAGTGCTGGATCCAGCTGCGAGGGTCGTCCGGCCTTTCCTTGGGTTTCGGCCAACCGATCCGCTCGGCAAACCGATCAGGCCCGAGAGCCTTGAGTGCCTCCGCAATCATATGACCACACAGCACAGCGATAGCGCTGGAGTCGCAGCCACCACTCAGCGAAAGCATGAGACCTCGACTGCCCGATTTACGGACGTAATCGAAGAGGCCTAGTTTTTCAACCTGCAAGAACTCTAGTTCGGAGGCATCGTAGGGATCCTCGCGTAGTCCGACATAACGAGACTCGATCGCAGGCGTCTGCCGATCCACTTTTGAAAGAGCAACTCCCGCGACTGCAACATCATCATTCCGAGTCACCGAACTATCCAAGACAGAACGACTCTTGAGTTTAGCGACTCGGGCGAGGTCAAGATCAATATCGCGTATCAGAAGATTGCCATCTTCGAAGCTGAAACGCTCCGCCCGGCGTTCGATCTGTCCACACTCACCGAGCAACACATCTCCATCATAAACCTGACGACCTGCCTCGAGACCCAGTAGGTTCGTGTAGAGATAAAAGGCTTGAAAAGCCCGACTAGCATCCCGGACCAAAGTCTCTCTCACCTGCGACTTGCCGAGAGCAAAGTGGGAGGCACTGAGATTCACGATCAGCTCGCAGCGAGAGAGAGCGACATCAGAAGCTGTACCTTCGCTGGACCAGGCTTCTTCGCAGATCACGATCCCGAGCTGTACACTCCCAAGTTGGTAAGTGAAGTCGCCAAAGGGTATCGACGTCCCCTTGAAGCTGATGACATCCCGCTTGCCGAAGGGCCAGGGTCGAAACCAGCGCGACTCGTAGTGAACACCTTCGCGAGCCAAGAGCTTCTTCGGATTCAAACCCAACACCTTCTGATCCTGCACCACGCCAGCACAGTTGTACATACTCCCCTTATGATAGACTGGGAGCCCGAAGACCACTGTGATACCCTGACAGGCCGCGCTCAAGCGATCGAGCGCTTGCAGAGCCATGCGCGCCGTATGCACGCTGAGGAACATGTCCTCACAATTGTAACCCGTGATACAAAGCTCCGGAAAACACAGCACGGCTACGTGCTGCTCTCGAGCTTCCTTGATCAGCTGCTCCAGCCGCCTGACGTTACCTTCCCAATCAAGGGGCAGTTGGTTGACGTTGGCACCAGCGATTCGTAGGCGATCCATACTCGTCTTTCCTCTCACATTCGTTCGGGTGGTTCCATACCCAGTAAAAGTAGTCCCTGACGCAAACCGCGGCTGAAAGCATCGAGTAAGGCTAAACGCGCCGACCTGAGGGCATCAGTCTCAGCTTTCAAAATGGACACCTGAGCTAAGAGGCGATTGTAAACTTTACAGGTGTCGAACAGATGGTGACAAAGCGTGCTGGGACGATTCTGCTCGCAGCTCGCCAGAATGACTGGATTCATATCATTCAAATAGCGTAGAAGCTCCCGCTCCTCTGGACTCTGTAGCAGGGAGAGATGCTCGTGCGAAGGACTATAGCCTTGTTCCTGAGCCTTCCTGAGAATCGACTGCGTGCGGGCGTAGCTGTACATCAGATAAGGCCCGGTATTGCCTTCAAAGCTCAACCAGTCGTGAATATCAAAGACGATGTCTTTGACGGGATCTGAGCAGACCATCCCGTAGCGAATCGCCCCCACAGCCAGTCGATGGCGGATCGTGTTGATCTCGTCTTCAGACCATTCACCCCGATATTTATCGAGATTTTTATCGAGTTCAGCCGCCAAACGATCGGCGAGCAGTTGAAAGGTGATGATATTGCCCTTCCGTGATGACATCTTTCCATCTGGGAGGACAACCATCCCATAGCTCAGGTGATAGGAGTCCTTCGCCTGCTCGAAACCCATCTTTTCTAAGGTGCGAAACACCTGCTTGAAGTGGAGATTCTGCTCGGAAGCGACCACATAGATCGATTTTTCGATTTTGAAATGAGCGAACTTCAGGCGCGCAAGTGCCAAATCTTTAGTCGCGTAGGTGGTGTTGCCATCGGATTTACGAACGATGACAAAGCCAAGCTTTTCTTCCTTGAGATCCAGTCCGACGGCTCCATCCGATACGACGAAGATGCCCTGACTGAGAAATTCGTCAACGATCTTTTGACTATCGTCACTGACTTCAGATTCATAGAAGACATGATCAAAACGTGCCCCTGTCCAGCGATAGATCGACTCGAAGTCGGCGAGAGACCACTGACGTGTCTGACGCCACAGGTCGTAAATGGGACCCTGTTTAGATTCGATCGATCGCAAGACGGCTGAGACTTCCGCTTGATACTTGGGAAGATCTTCAGGTGACGCATCCTCCAGCCTTTGGGTCGCTGCAGCATACATCTCTCCGAGCCACACCCCTCGCTGTTCGGTCGGTATCGTCTGACCTGTGCTCTGAATGTACCAAAGACACTTGGCGATATGAGCTCCCTCATCGCCGATGTAATTGGCCATGATCACGGGGTAGCCACAGTGCTCGTAGAGACGCCCGAGCGCATCGCCGAGCGCCACGTTACGCATGTGTCCGACATGGAAAACTTTATGAGTGTTGGGCTGTGAGTATTCGATCATCACCCTCGGACGCGACGCCGCCTGCTCGCGAATCCGCTGGAAGTAGGAGCCATTGCGCAAACTCGGCAAGATTTCGCCGGCCAATGTTCCTGGCTGTACATGCACGTTCACGAACGCGCCTGCGGTCTCCACCTTTTCGATCCAGGGTGAGGCAAGCTCGGATAGCGCCTTGGCGAGCTCGAGAGCGATATCCTGTGGTTTGCGTCGCAGCTCTTTCGCAAGCTTAAAACAGGGCAAGGCATAGTCGCCCATCTGCGGTTCTGGTGGCCGCTCCAGCATTCCATAGATTTGGGCTAGCGCCAAGGTCCCAGAGGGAATCAGAACTCGGAGAGCCGTCGCGATCTCGGTCGCCACGTGCGCGCGGCCTGAATCGAGTAATGTGTCGGTTGGAAAACTTGCCATCATGGGGATTTGCAATGCTCCTCTTGCTGCAGCCCGTAGGCTGGATACAGAGCCCCACCCTACCACAAAGCCCGACGAGATGTCATTAAACAGGCTCAGATGTCACCATGTTTTGCTCCGCAGGGCTGCTATATCGGATCCAGCTCCTAGAGGCTCTCTCGGTTCTGGCGAAGAAGGCAGGAGCTCGTAGAACTTTTCGCACACTTTCGGAGACAGCTCATGTCCCATCTTACACGCACGGCCACGCTCGATGGCCCCGAGCCTGCACTGGTCGATGTCGAAGTCTCCTCGACCAGTGGCTTCGCTGGGCTCCATCTTGTTGGAAACACCGGTGATCTTTGTCGTGATGGCAAGGAACGAGCGAAGACTGCTCTGGAAAAACTGGGGCTAAGACTCGGCCACAAACGCATTCTGATCAGTCTAGCACCAGCAGATCGACGCAAAGAAGGCAACCACTTCGACCTAGCCATCGCGGTGAGCCTCGCGTCATGGGCACGCGAAGAACCCCTGAAGGTGCTGCCGTCTGACTTTCTCTTTGCAGCTGAACTCGGTCTCGAAGGTGAGTTGCGACCCATCCGCGGTGTCATCCCGATGCTCCTCTGCGCACGCAAGCAGGGGCTTAAAGGTATCGTGATGGCGGCGGCCCAGCAGTCCGACCTCGCGGTACTGGAACACTGGCCAGAGATGCGGGAGAATGTGCGGCTTCTCTATTTTCATCATCTTCGCGACGTTCTGGTCTGGCTCTTCGAAGGTCGCCAACCCGATCAGGCATTGGCAGCGCCCGATGCAGTCCGGGTGCCACGAACCGCCCTTGCCGACTTTAGCGATATGCAGCTGACGTCTTCACAGCAGCGCGTTGCGGAAGCCTGCGCTCTAGGACGACACAGTCTCCTCTTGCGTGGGACACCGGGGACCGGCAAGTCAATGTTTGCGGCGCGCTTGCCGAGCCTTCTGCCTCGGCTCGCTGCCGAGCGCCAGCTGGAGGTGCTCGAACTTCATAGTCTGCAACACGAGCGCCTACCACTCCCGCTTCTCGAGGGATATCCCCCCTTTCGCCATCCCCATCACTCCTCGAGTCCTCAGGCCTTGCTCGGCACAGCCCATGAGCCGGGAGATCTAGCCTTGGCTCATGGCGGTATCCTATTCTTAGATGAGCTCCCTGAGTTCCGTCGTGATTTGCTAGAAGCCCTACGTGAGCCTCTCGAATATGGTTCGGTGTCGATCTCCCGAGCTCAAAGAAAGGTCAAGTGGCGATCTCAGGTTCAACTGATCGCTGCCTGTAACAACTGCCCCTGTGGTTGGTTTGGGAGCGAACAGCGCCTCTGTCGTTGCTCGACTCAGAAGCTGATGCAGTACTGGGGCCGCCTCTCCGGGCCCATTCTGGATCGTATCGACATTCACTTCAACATGCCCGAGCTTTCGACCGCTCAACAGTCCTGGTCAGCTCCCTCCGGCGCGGAGCGCCAGGAGAGGATGCAGGCGATGCTCGATCGCTTGGAGCGCGCGCGCGAATTCGCAGCACCTCGTCACCAACACATGGGTACACGAGACAATACAGATATCCAGGATAGCCAACTGTTTGCTGCGTTGGACTGGAGTCGGGACCGCCGAGCCGAGATGGTTCAAGAGCTGGAGAAACTGCAGCTCTCCCACCGTTCGTTTGTCCGTTGCCTACGTGTTGCAAGAACGCTGGCCGATCTCGACCGTAGCCAACTCGTGCTCGGCTCCCACGTCCAAGAGGCTGCACAATGGCAGCATCTTGCAGCCGCCAAAGCTCGGGGGGAAACTCTCACTTAGCGAAATGTTGTGGAAAAAACTGACTCACATGGGGAAGCGCAGACCGACGGGACCAGAGGAGGGCATGCGCCGATAACGCGTCGACCTGGCTCAAATCAAGCGGAGCAGACGTACTGAAAGACAAGTCGGTTGAGGTCCGAGAGCAGCCAGACCTGACCGCCGCTTTCCTTCACCAGCGTATCAAGGGCTGCCTGAGGCGCTTGTGTCTCAAGCCATAGCAAAGAGATCCGAATATTTTGCAGGCGCGCGACCGCCAAGACTTTACGGCTTTTTTCCGCATCCCAGCTGCGTGCCTCCTTGGTCACGATCAGGAGCGAGGTTCCACTTAAAGTGAAAGGGATAAAACGCAACTCATCAATATCATTAATAATGGGACCCTGAACGGGGGTTTGAAAAAAGCTTGCAAAGAAGGCGTTAGCAGGGATGAAGCGCGCACCCTCGAGCGGGACCAGTGCAGGTGTCGGCTGCAGCGTCATCACCTCTAGGATGCGCCTTGCGTGCTCTAGCTTTCCAGCATCATTGAGACATTTTTGTAGGTCGGCAGGAGATGGTGCCGCCTGAGCAGCGCCGGTGACAGCAAGGAAAAGACTCAAAGTAAACACGATCCGAACCAACATCCGCATAAGAGCCTCCGCAACAAAGCCACGAAGCCGTCATTTGCAAAAAGAAGGCCACGCTTCAGTCGCGAAGATCCATTGATTCGGCAGAGTTATCGTGAAATGATTGCGTCGCCGCTGTCAGACCTAAGCCGACTGTCACGGACCCAGACAGGAGTCAAGAAAGATGGACCTTCACCAAGATAATCTCGAAACCTGGCGCAAGGAGATTCGTAGCACCGACGCCGAAATACTGCGACTCGTCGCGCGACGCATGGAGCTCGCTCTCAAGATTGGAGCTTACAAGCAAGAGCATCAGATGCCGGTGAAGGATTTTCGTGTCGAAAAACAGATCATTGAGAAAGCTCGGGAGTCGGCGGCTACCCTAGGCGTCTATCCGAATCTTGCCGAAGATCTGATGACGACTTTGATCAAGTATTCGGTCCTCCGCCAGGACGAATTAAAACGCGAGAGGATAGCCCCCGTGGTCAATCGCTCAAGTTCGGCTCTCATCGTCGGCGGTGCAGGTCATATGGGCCAATGGTTTGCACAATTCTACGAATCTCTTGGCTTTGCTGTTTCCATACATGACCAAAAGCGACCCCGAGAAAGTGTCACCTATCCCTGGCACGCTGTGCTTGAAGAGAACCTAGATGCTTACGAGCTGATCGTGCTTGCAACACCTATGCCTGTCACCAACACACTTCTCAGCAAACTGTCTTGGCTGAAACCGAGAGGGACGATTGTCGAGATCTGCTCGCTGAAAGCACCTATCGCGGAAGGGCTGCAAGCAGCCCAAGCAGCTGGTCTTCGAATCGCCTCGCTCCATCCCATGTTTGGGCCAGATGCGGACGTGCTTGCAGGCAAGAACATTCTCTTTTGCACAGGTCCAGGATTCTGCTCCGAGGTGGTACTCCAGCAGCACTTTCAGCAAACGTCGGCTGAGTTAATCTGTCTACCACTCGAAGAACATGATCGATTGATGAGCTACATCCTTGGTTCGGCACACCTCTTGAATCTTGTCTACGCTCGTTTGCTGACAGAATCAGGCCTCTCGATGTCGAGACTCCGACAACTCGCTGGCACAACTTTTTTGCGGCAGCTCGAAGTTACAAGCCGCGTCGTAGCTGAGAATCCCGATCTCTACTACGACATTCAGATATTAAACCACTCCACGCCTCAACTCGTGCAAGGGCTTAAGAACAAGCTCGACGATTTCGCTCAAGTCATACTCGAGGAACGGAGGGAGCGATTTAAAGAGTTCATGATGGATTCACAGAAGTTTTTATCTGAGAAAGATGCTTAGATTCGATCAACCTGCTGATTCGATGGCTTTTTCACTGAGGTGTCGTGAGATTTTCTCCCAGTATTTTGATTTACTGCCTTGCGCGGTGATAGTTTCGAATTTGATCTGCCAGATGTTACTGGTTGGCTCCATCCGTACGATACTAGTGATTTTTACTTCCGCGCTCCCTTCCCACATCTTGACTAGTTCGGGATGCTGGAGAATAAGCTTGTTGCCTACGACCAACGGCCATTTGGTCTGTAGTATACCACCCGTTTCATCAAGCCCTAGAAGCTTGGCAGGCGTTTGGTAGTGAATCTCGAGCTTGGTACCTGCACCTTCAGCGAAGTTCATTCGACTCTTTATCGCCGTATCCAAGGCCTCGACCAAAATCCCTAGCCCGAAGGGCTTCCTGATATAGCGAATCTCTCGTGTCGAGCGCGAATTCAATGCCGTTGTCGCCACAATAACCGGTGGCCGAAACTTTTCGGGAATCTTTTGAATCGCATCTTTGATCGCGATGCCCGCAGCCGTGGACGGTAGCTCGTCGAGATAGATACAGGAGACTCCAGAGTCTGCTTCGCGCCCCATCATGGCTGCGGCTGCCTGCAGTGAGGGTGCATGGATAAGATCAATATCGTAGCCTTCGAAAACCCTTTTGAATTGCTCGAAACGCTCAATCTTTGGATCGTAAAAAAGCACCCGCCCCCTTTTGTCTTGTCCCCCGGTAATACGGTCGAGATTAATCTCCGGGAGATGGGACATCCAGGTGCGTCCGCTGCCTTTGGCCTGATTCAGTGGGAAGAGGTTATAGATACTTCCCGAGCGATGAACGTTACTGCCGAGACGGATGATAGCAGGTCCCTTGCCTTTCTCCTGCGGTTGACAGAGCAGCGAAGCATCTGGATCAACCTCGGCTTCGGACTGACAAACCATCTGATCTCCGACTCGTCCTACGACTTTGGCTTCCGCTGCCAAGGTACAATCGACCACTAAACAACCGTCTTCCGCTCTGATAAAGAAGGGGGATACATCCTGGTGACTTTCCAAGACCTCAACGATCTTCGCAAGCATCGCTTTCGGCTCGACCTTGCCGAGTAAAAATCCCGCAAATTTTCGCCCCTTGAGTGGATTGAGCTGTTCCCTGGTCTTGGAGGCGATCATGACCAGCACCGGTATATCGCGATAAAGAGCTTGCTGCTGCATGCGGTCGTAGAGAACCCCTGCATTGCCATCCGGTAGAATCGCATCACAGACAATGAGATGCGGCATCTCCTGATCGATCAGCCTGAGACATTCATAGAGACTAACTGCAGTCACCAGCTTATACTTGAGTCGCGTCAGAAGCGGGGCAAGCGAAACCGTTTTCTCCGGTTTGTCGACCAGAAAAAGCACGGTATGTGGTGTGAGCCCCTTGGCAAATCCCATGACCATATTCTCCGTCATCCGGTTACCCTGCCCTAGCGGGAGCCGACTTGAGGACTTTTCGAATGGCTGCCCTTATCTTTTCCACCTTTTCGTAAGTCCCCCCATACTCTTTTTCGCAGCGCGAGAGGTACTGCAGGGCTATCGGATACTCGGCCATGCGGTAGCAGGCTAACGCTGCGTTCAAACTAATTTTGTACTTCAACTCATGGCGCACGATTTTATGCGCCTTTTTATAGAGTGCGATAGCACTCTTGCCTTTACCCTGTTGCGAGAGCTTGATGCCCATCTCATTCAATTTAGCGGCAAAGAAGGGACCCACATCTTGAAGACTATCCATCATCTTGAAGGCCTCCCCGACTTTGCCTGAAGCGAGAAGAATCTCCGCCCGTGCTTCAGCCACACGACTGTGTCCCGGGTGAATAGACTCAGCTTCCGCTAGCAACTCTTCGGCGCGTGCTGCGTCACCCTTCTCGTAGTAGGCGGTCGCAAGATTGGCCTTGCGTTCGACACACCTTGGGTTCTGCTTCTCAAGTCTTTCAAGGATTTCAATCGCCTCATCGACCTTACCCAGGACCAGCAGACTTTCACCCAAAGAGTTCGACGCCTGGCGGAAGGTCTTATTCAATTGCTGGGACGCTCGATAAACTTCAACGGCCTCGTTGTACTGACCGATCGCTTGCAGCGCATTGGCCTTGGCATACGCAGCTACGTAGTCGTAGGAGTCAGCATTGCCGAGCGCCTCCTTCGAGCGAACGATCTGCCCCTGATCCCCATAGACGATACTGTGGTTCAGAGCGAGAGTCTTTGACTCGATGCTTTCCGGATCTTCGACCAAAGCTGCAATGTGCTCTGTGAATTCTACGAGCTCAGCTGCCCAAGTCTCGGGACTGAGATAAAGCTCGACACCGTACTCGAACACCTCTGTCAGATACATAGGATCCGGATCTTGGGCGACCAGAGCCTGAAAGCTTGGAATTGTACCCACATATTTGCGGAACAGCGTAAGACACTCGATCACCTGGTTTCCAGAATGCTCCGAGAAGATCACCATCGAAACCACACAACCTGTCTCCATCATGGGCTGGACTTCTTCGAAGGAAACGTAGCTCAGCTTGAGGCTGAAGCTTTTTCCCTCGACATCAGCCATCCAGGTCTGTTCGAGCCCGTTTGTGTTGAGGTCGACTAATAGACAGATCCTTTCCATGCTGGATCTAGCCTTCTTCTAAATTGATTCCGTCCTACCCACGGGGTATCGGGTCGATTCGCTTGGGAGTTTAGTCAAGGATGGAAGTTTCTCTCGGTGGCCGGTGTTTGCTGGGAAAAGCAGAACCTTTCCTAAAATTCACAAAGCACGCATATCATTTTGCTTTTTTCGGCGTCATCGCCTCAAAACGACAGCCAGGAGCAGAGCGTCCCAGTCGATTTTGGCTAGAGTTTGGGATAGTTGGGGCGCTTCTTGATTCCGAACCGCGCCTAGTGCCCCCTCAACTTGCAACCTGGCCATCGTCTTGCTGCAAGGTTTTTCTACGCTCGACGAGCATGGCCACCGCACGCTCGCAGGCCTCCATGGCCTTTTGCAGACGTTCGTGAAACTCCCTAGGTCTGAGACTCGCATTCTCGTTCTGCAGGACTTGTAACTTCCGTAGGGCGAGCTTCAGGTTTCCATGTACAATCGAGAGGGGATTCGCTAGCTCATGTAGAAACTTACGCTCTTCGTCTCGCGACATGCTTCGACCCCCAAATTGTCAGGCTTTTCTGTGATCTTTCAAGCGTAGCCCATGACCCGGGTTTCTGCAATCCAGGGGACCGCCACCAGGGGCATCCCGTCCAATCGATCCGCTTGGCTTTAGCGGCTTGACCAAGTCCCTATACTGATTAGACATATTATCCTATTTGAATCCGGGCCCGTATGGTATATAAGGGGGCGTGATTTGGAGGTTCTTTCATGGGTACCCTGGGATGGCTTGTTCATGAGTCTGTATCGGTGATGCACCTTCAGTTGCCTCGCAGTAGTCGGCCTTTGTCCCCGGCTGCACTCTTCGACAACAGCCCTTATATCCGTCTGCTGAATCAGCTCCTTCAGCTGGAACTGGGCAGTATCCAGCTATACTCGCTGTGTCGCGAGGGTCTCGTGGATTGCCAGCTCGAAACCTTGCTCGAAAACCATCGGCAGCAATCCAAAAACCTTGTGAATATGATCGTGACAAACCGCGGCATACCGAGTCGGGATGGATTTTCTTTATCGTCCGAACTGTCCTTGATGGCGAGCCGCATTGGCCGTCATTTTCCGAGCCGTATCGCCCGGCACACGACTCTTGTCTCCTGTATCCAGCTCGAAAAGACCTTGCGGCGCCGTTATCACCAAGCCCTATCTCAGGCCCCTTATCGCGATCGCATGCTGCTCAGTGAGCATACCCGTCGCACCAAATCGCATATCGAATATTTGAGTTCATTCCAAACGAGATTCGGTACAGTCTGATAGGAACCATTCGACAAGCGAGTCGGACCCAGAGGCGGCCCGACCCTCCTCTTTACGTTTACTTCACATGGTGCTGATCAGAAGATCCTCGTCCGAACCTTCAATCATGGGGAACTCGGCCTGCTCTTGAATGGCCCGAGGCAAGCGATCGCCGCTCGAAGCCTTCCATCCCTTCGACATCGCCTCGGCTCCCATGAGGATCATCTCCAACTGCGTAACCATACGTTCTGCGAACTCGATCCTCTGCTTGGGTGGAAACTCGAGCGCCTCGGTTCCAATGTTAAACACTACGGTGATCATCGTATCAGCCACAAGCTCCGGATTCAGGATCTCACGGTGCGATGCCTCTGACTCCTTGACGATATCCTCAGCCAACTCTTCGACGAAACGCTGGGTCTCCTTCTTGATCTCCTTGCGAAACCCTTTTTGTTCACCGAGTCGCTCACCCATCAGCAAGCGAAAATGCTGCTCATTGTGCTCCAAGTACTCCATAAAGGTCTCAACCGAAGTTCGGATCACACCGCGACGAACCCGTGCTCGTCTCCTGGCCTGCCGCAGCAGTTGCCTAAGAGTGAGAGACACCTCGTCGACCAGAGCTAACCCAAGATCTTCCATGTCTTTGAAGTGACGATAGAAGGAAGTTGGGGCAATCCCTGCATTTCGAGTCACTTCGCGCAAACTTAGGCACGCAAAACCATTGCTGGTGCTGAGCGTGAGCGCCGCTTGAATGATGTTTTTTCTGGTCTTTGCCTTCTTCTCTGCCCTAGTACCCATGTGTCCCCCTATAGCGGCGCTACCTGAGTCGACCCTGCAGCTTCCTGCCCGGTTTGCTCCCCCCTACGGGGGGGGAGCCTGCATCGGACCGACCGATAACGCCATGAGCTTCTAATGGCTCGATTCTTAACCAAAACTGCAGGGAAACACAAACACGGAGTGGCTGATTGAGCGACGTTCTAGCATCCCCTGTACCTTAGGATTGCTGTGTTTTTGACCGATAGCTTTCTAGACTCAGCCAAGAGGGATGCTTATGCTCACCGAACCCTTACCAATCGAAATTTTTGTCCAGACTCGTTTCGCGGAGAAAGCTGTGGTGACGATCATCGAGAACTGGCGGGTAGAATCGGATGATCTGCAGAAGATCATCATCGGCTACTTCAAAGAGATGGGCGTTTTCTCGGTTCTGCCGCAGATGGAAGCCGAACTTAAATTAGCACTGTTGGCATGGCTAGAAACCTCACCGGAGATCTATCAGATCGTGCGCAAGGCTGAGATGCAGGAGCAGCTGCGGCGTCAAAGCCGCAGATCGGATTGAAGTGGAGTCGCCCGTCAGGTCTTCACTCGGGGGTGCGCGTGGTCAGCGCAAGAGCATGAATCGGGCCGTGCATCCATTCACCGAGGGCCTTATACACCAGCTGGTGCTGCTCGACCAAGCTGAGGCCATTGAACTCGCCAGCGACGATCGTCAACTGCCAGTGGTCACCGCCTCCGGTCATATCGTAAGCTTTGATCTGCGCACTTGGCAGGGACACCTGAATTCGATGGATGATATCTTCGGCCTTCACGTCCAACCTCCGTCTCGTGTTATAAGAAGATCCTGCTGAAAAAGTCCAGGCTCAGCGTGGTTTCAGAAAAACGTGTCTTCGTTAAGCGAGCTTAACTCCGTTACTCTGATTCACCGCACCTTGATTCCGTCCTTTTTCAGCAGAATCTGAGAAGTGTCTTGTTTTGAAACGCCTCGTGTCACACATGGAAAGAGGCCAGAGGCTTGCTGCGTAAAGGTCCGAAGCCGAGAGTGGACAAGCGGTCCCTAGGGAGTCGGAGGGTCTTTACGCATCGAGGCCTCAGAGCCCAGTCTAGATGTGCACGGGGTCGCCTCTCAGCTGCCGAAGCGGCAGACTCAAGACACCTTTGACTAACATAGGGGCGTCGTAACATGTCAACAATCTACTTGGCCAGCAAAAACCAACACAAGGCGGATGAAATACAGGCTATTCTCGGTGCCTCCTGGCAGGTAGCTCCCTGTACCCGTCTGTCGAGCAGCATCGATTGGGTCGAGAGCGGCACGACCTTTCGGGCTAATGCCCGCATCAAAGCTATGGCCCTTAGGGATTACACTGCTGAGCTCGTGCTAGCTGACGACTCAGGTCTTGAGGTAGAAGTCCTGAATGGAGCTCCTGGCGTTTATTCGGCGCGCTATGCTGGGGAGAGGTCGAGCGACCAGGCCAATCTCGAAAAGCTCTTGAAGGTGTTGCGTGGTTTGCCATTGGAACAACGGGCCGCGCGCTTTGTCTGTGTTCTATGCCTGATCGATCGCGACGGGACGGAACTGTATTTCGAAGGCAGTTGTTCGGGACGTATCCTCGAAGCACCACGCGGTCAAGGCGGTTTTGGCTATGATCCTATCTTTCAACCCGAGGGATACGAAGCCTCCTTCGCCGAACTGTCTGCCGCCGAAAAAAATCGGCTGAGCCACCGCAGCCAGGCCTTGCGTGGGCTGATGGACTACCTTGCCAAACGCTGATGTCTTCCTTCGATAAGACCCGGGTGCTGCCTGGTGGGAGTCGACGATCTCTCAATCGGCTGAGCCACCGCAGCCAGGCCTTGCGTGGCCTGATGGACTACCTTGCCAAACGCTGATGTCTTCCTTCGATAAGACCCGGGTGCTGCCTGGTGGGAGTCGACGATCTCTCATTTCGATAAGGCCCGGGTGGCTGCCTTACGGTAGTCGATGAAGTTTTTATCGGTACGAATGGACCCAAAATCAGCATGCGACAGCGATTCAGAAATTTCCTTCTGGTACTTCTCCGGCTCGACTAGAAAGGCTTGAAGGATCATCACGGCTTCACCACTTCGATTCAGCATCGCGTAGCAGCGAGCCAGCAAAAGCGTGCCCCGTCGGACGTAAATCTCCTCGTCGCTCCAGAAGTCGCTCTTCTCAAAGCGATTGTAAACCGCCTCGAGAAAGGGCACGGCGGCTGGACAGCGGTCACTGTCCCGATACGCTAAACCCAAAAGGTAGTTACCCTGAATGTCGAGCGTCTGCTGGTTGCGAAGCTTTTCTAGGAGACTGATCGCAGCTTTGTGGTCGCCTTGGTTCATGAGGGTCGCCGCTTGGCGATAGACAGCAAGTTGTTCAGGAGTATGCCGCGCACCATGCAACATCGAAGCGCCTTTGCCGCTTAGAAGTCGAGGCTTTTTCAGGACATAACTCGTCCCCAGAAGACAGGGCACTGTGCCTCCTCCCTCGCAGCAGACCTCATCAACGATCGCTTGCATACGTTTGAATTGAACCTCCGGACAGGACACCAGCTGAGGTGGTATGTAGGCGAGGATTTTCTCCCCACCCAACGCGCCTGGTTCATCGCTGAGTCCACTCCGTACTGCAAATGAACGGGCAACCTTCGCCCGAATCAGTAGTCCACGGTGGGCGTCGAGAAAAGCAGCACGATTCGCTGGAGGTAAATCACGGATAAAGCTATACTTGCTCTCGGAGACAGGAAAGGCTTGCTCGGGGTTGACCGTGTTGCACTGTAGGACATCGATCGCGATCGGACCTTTGATAAGAGTCGCGCAGGCAGCTCGAAGATCGGCAGGTCCCCCTAGCAGCAAGAGTGCCGAGATGAAAACTGACTTCACAGGCGAATCTCCCGAATTTTTGAGGGTAGCCCCTTTCGCATTATAGACCGAGTCACTAGACCTGCCAACATTGGCAGGTGGTCCGTATCGAGGTGCCCCGCTCTGACGATAAAGGTGAATCGATGCCCTTCGTTCCTGCCTCGCGTGCTCTGGGATCCGTCGTACAGGATGTCACACATCTGCTTGGGCAGTTTACTCTCTTTGTGATGCAATCGGTCATCCGTTGCTTTCACCCTCCTGTCAATCGCCGCCTGCTCTTCACACAAATGGAATTCGTGGGGAATCGAAGCCTCCTCATTCTCCTGATGGCTGGGGTGATGGTCGGGGGCATCTTCGGATTTCAGCTCGGGGAAATCTTCGTCATTTTTGGTACCGAGTCGCTGATCGGTGCTTCCACTGGCTTCGCATTGGCGCGTGAGCTTGCGCCCGTCGTCGGCTCGTTTCTGGTGACAGCCCGCGCCGGTTCTGCCATGGCTGCGGAAATTGCCTCGATGAAGGTCAATGAACAGATCGACGCGATGCGGGTCATGTCGGTCGATCCCTATGGCTATCTGATTGCACCGCGCATTCTGGCCGCGACCCTGATGATGCCTCTTCTATCGTCCCTCATGGTCCTAGCTGGCGTGACCACGTCTCTGGTGGTCGGCACCCTTTTTTATCAGGTGGATCTCGCTGATTTTTTTGCCAGAATCGATACCATCATCGACCTCGAAGATCTCTTCATGGGCATGCAGAAAGCCTCACTTTTTGGCTTTGTGTTTGCCGCGATCGGATGTTTCGAGGGCTTTCATGCCAAGGGCGGCGCCAAAGGGGTCGGTCAATCCACGACGCGAGCGGTAGTCGCTTCCTACGTCGCGATCCTGATCCTCGACTTTTTCATCACCTACATTCAGTTTAAATTCCAGCGCGATTGATGCACGGGCGCTCGGGCGAGGCGCCTGGTTGAGAGCCTGCCCTCTTGTGTGATAAGGTGGGCGGTCTCGACAGTCGACCAAGGAGGCGGGATAGGATGGAGCAACACGCAGATTACGATCACAAGTCGATCGAAAAAAAATGGCAGGATTACTGGCTCGAACGGAAGACGTTCAAAACTCCGGATCACTCGACCAAACCCAAATACTACGTCCTCGACATGTTTCCCTACCCATCGGGATCAGGGCTGCATGTCGGACACCCTGAAGGCTATACGGCTACCGATATCATGGCTCGATACAAGCGGATGCGCGGCTTCAATGTCCTGCACCCTATGGGCTGGGATGCGTTCGGCTTGCCGGCTGAGCAGCATGCTGTCAAGACTGGCACCCATCCGCGAGATACGACATTTAAAAACATCGATAACTTTCGCCGCCAGATTCAATCGATCGGCCTGTCCTATGATTGGGATCGCGAGATCAACACGACTGATCCCAAATACTACAGGTGGACCCAGTGGATCTTTCTGAAGCTCTATGAGAAAGGCTTGGCCTATCAGGCTGAGCAGCCTGTGAACTGGTGTGAGGAACTGGGAACCGTCCTCGCCAACGAAGAGGTGATCGATGGTAAGTCGGAGGTCGGCGGTTTTCCCGTTGTGAAGAAACCCATGCGGCAGTGGATCCTCAAGATCACCGCCTACGCCGAACGTCTGCTCGAAGATCTCGATGGTCTCGACTGGCCGGAATCCATCAAAGAGATGCAACGCAATTGGATCGGAAAAAGCGTGGGCGCGGAGATCGCCTTTCGTGTCCAGGGTCACGATGCGAAGCTTACGGTCTTCACCACCCGTCCAGACACTCTCTATGGCGCGACCTTTATCGTGCTTGCTCCAGAACATCCCCTGGTCCCAACGATCACGGCAGCTGAGCAGAGAGCTGCCGTGGAGTCTTACGTGGACCATGCCCAACACAAGGCGGACCGGGATCGCATCGCGAATACAGAGAAAACCGGTGTTTTCACCGGTGCCTATGCTATCAATCCGGTCAACGGCCAGGCACTGCCCATCTACATCGCCGATTACGTCCTGATCTCTTATGGTCACGGCGCGATCATGGCCGTACCTGGGCATGATGAGCGTGATCACGAATTTGCCAAGAAGTACCAATTGCCGATCCTCCGGGTGCTCGAAGGTGGCGATAAGCCTATCGAAGAGGCCGCACACACGGGTGATGGAACCATCGTCAACTCAGGTTTCCTCAACGGACTCAATAAGGACGCGGCGATCGAAGCCATGGCCAGCTGGTTGGAAAAAGAAGCTCATGGGAACAAGACGGTCACCTATAAGCTGCGTGATTGGCTCTTTTCGCGGCAGCGCTACTGGGGAGAACCGATCCCTATCGCCCTCGACAAGGATGGCAATGAGATCGCGGTTTCGCAAAGCGAACTGCCGTTGGTCCTACCTGATCTTGACGACTTCAAACCCAGCAAAACAGGCGAGTCACCACTGGCCAAAGCCGGCAGCTGGCTCGACTACCAGCAAGACGGTAAAGCCTATCGACGAGAGACCAATACCATGCCCCAATGGGCAGGCTCGTGCTGGTACTATCTTCGCTACATCGATCCGCTGAATGACAAAGAGGCCTGGGATAAAGCGAAAGAAAACTACTGGATGCCTGTCGACCTTTATGTCGGTGGTGTCGAGCATGCCGTACTTCACCTGCTCTATTCTCGTTTCTGGCACAAAGTCCTCTACGATGCTGGGTATGTCAGCACCAAAGAGCCTTTCCAAAAGCTGGTGAACCAGGGGATGATACTTGGCGAAAACGGCGAGAAAATGTCCAAGAGCCGTGGTAACGTGGTGAATCCAGATGAAGTCATCGAGCAGTGGGGCGCTGACGCCTTCCGGCTTTACGAGATGTTTATGGGCCCTCTCGAGGCTGTGAAGCCCTGGAAGTCTGATGGCATCACCGGAACTCACCGTTTCTTGAGTCGCTCCTGGCGTCTTTTGATCGATGCGGACGGCCAAGCCTCGCAAATGCAGGGACAGACTGAACTCGCTTTGAAGAAGCTGCTTCACAAGACCATCAAAAAGGTCAGTGAAGATACGGAGCAGATGCGCTTCAACACCGCGATAGCGGCGATGATGGAGTTCGTCAATGCTGCTTTCAAGGAGACAAGCCTAGGCCCTGAGACGGCTAAAAGCTTTATTCTGCTTCTAGCCCCTTATGCGCCCCATCTTGCCGAAGAGCTCTGGCATCGCTATGGTGGGCAGGGTTCACTTGCCTACGAACCTTGGCCGGTCTACGATCCTCAGCTGGTCATTGACGACACTGTGACGATTTCGGTGCAGGTGAATGGCAAACTGCGTGCAACGCTGGAGATCGCCAAGGATGCCGCCCAGAATGAAGTGATCGCCCAAGCTAAGGCCCTCGAGGTGGTCTCTCGCCATATGGAAGGGAAAGTCCTGGTGAAAGAGATTTATGTATCCGGTAAAATCGTCAACTTTGTCGTAAAATAAACAGTATTCTATCCAGCGCCTCAAGCGTCCCTAGGGGACGCTTTTTTTGTGTCTTGTCCGGGTCTGGTATAATGAAATCACGCTATCTTCCTGTGCTAAGAAAAAGTCCTGAGGCTCGGTACCTAAGCCTTCGACCTGGAGTGAAGTCGCTGTCTCGGAGAAGGTGACGGCTTGATGACAGCGAGACCTAAGGACATCTCCGAGAGCGCCTAGCTGGATCGAGGGAGGTCCCTGTGCACAGCCGCCATGCACGACGTCGGAGTCCTTTGCTGCTAGGGATCTGCCTTGGCTTAGGGCTGATCCTGCTCGGACTTCGTTTCATCGCCATCCCTTGGATGCAGGAGGAGGCAACGGTCCGCATTGCTACTTGGCTGGAGCACCATCAGCTCCAGCTACGGTACCGAGCAGTGCGCGTGCTATGGTCTGGCATCCGGATCGAAGATCTTGAGCTGGTGAGTCCGCAGTTGACAGCCTACGGTGCCGTCGAGATTGAGCTCGGCTTCATACCTCAACCCAAAGTTGCGCGCCTCATCCTCTCCGATTGGCGAATCAAGCTGCAAAAAACTGAGCATCGCGGCCCCTTGCCTCTAGCAGGCTCTCGTCAGACGGCCCACCCCCAGCTCGCACCCGATCAACTCAGTCGCACTCTCGCACTCCTCCATGAGCGGGGCATAGCGATCGAAGTGCAATCAGCTTCGTTAGCCGTGGAGGATCGATCCGGCTCCCAGCTGCTCTCGGTCCTAGGTCTTGACGCACAGTATCATGCCGGAGATGCCTCGCTGTCCTTTCATGCCAAAAGCTTCAAGCATCGCGAGCATCTCCTCCTCAGTCGCGTGGGGGGCCAGATTCTGCTGGGTGATGAAAAGGGTGCCTTTCCCTTTCTACTCGAAGCCAAAGATCACGGCGATGCGCCCTGGCAGATTCAAGGGACCCTCAGTGCGGACTTGAATCGGCTCGACCTCAGGCATAAGCGCAAAGGTCTCCCCTCGCCTCTTTTGCCCTATGCCTCGCGCTTCTTGAAGTCAGCCGAAGAGCTACCCCTGCTTTTGAAGCTTCGCATCGACGGACTGAGCGAATCCGACCCCCTCAGTTTCGACGTGCAGGTGGCGAGCAACGGCTTATTTCTGCAGCATAGCTTTCTTGGTGACGAAGCTTGGGGGCCCTTCCCCTTTAGTCTCCGCATGAAAGGTCAGTTCTCGCCTAAAACTGGCGATCTTCGCGCGCCGCAAGGCCTCTTTCATCTCATCGCCCATCGTCGGCATTCTCCGGTCCGCATATACTTCGAGGTGAAGAAGGACGATCTCTTCGGATCATTTCGGATCAAACCCTGGGAGATTTCGCTGCAGATGCCTGACACTCCCTGTCAGATCCTGCTTGATGTTATGCCGCATCACGCCTTCCCTCTCCTCGATGGCTTTGCATTATCAGGTCAGGTCGGAGGAAGCGCTGAAGTGAAGCTTTTGCAGGATGGCTTCCCTCCTCTGCGACTCGGTGCTCCGTCGACTCGCTGCGAACTCGCTCGCGTTCCCGAACAGATGTCACGTCAGTGGCTCCTCAATCGTCAGCTAACGGCTCAAGGGCAGGATCCATCCGTTCTGGCTGCATTGCGCAGCGATACTTATGTTCCCCTAGGTTTGATGGCCGAGGATTTCCTCAAAAGTGTGATCTCTGCTGAAGATGGTGGGTTCTGGCGTCACGAGGGTTTTCGGCTCGGCAGCCTTCTGGCGGCTATGCAAGCGAATATCCGAGCAGGCCGGGTGCTGTATGGAGGATCGACCCTTACCATGCAGCTTGCAAAAAATCTGTATCTGAGTCACGAGCGAGTTTTGAGTCGTAAACTGCAGGAACTCTTGATCGCCTGGGCCCTTGAGCAGCAACTCTCAAAGGAGGAAATTCTGGAGCTCTATGCCAACGTCGTCGAGTTCGGCCCAAACCTGCGTGGCATCAACCGTGCGAGCCAAACTTACTTTGCAAAGCCAGCTCACGAGTTGAATCAGGCCGAAGCGGTCTTCCTCGCCTCGATACTCCCTAGCCCCCATCGCCATTATCTGGAAAATTTTTGTACGGGTCGTCTGCAGCCTAAGCTGGTCGAACGCATGCAAAAAACTGCACTCGGACTCGCTGCGAGTGATCCGGAAGCTGCCGTGAGCCTGAGGTTCCAGGAGCAGCTCCGCACCTTCCAATTCGCCGATGCGAAGACACACGCGTGCGGACGAAGGCCAGCCATCAGTCGCGGACAAAAGTCCGAGGAGAATAAAGCCTTCTAGTCGCGACAGGATTCCGTTTCAAGCTCATGACGGATCCCTCCTACCCGCGCTTGTGCTTGCTTATTTTCCCACTCGACCGCAGCTTGCCACGGCCGGAAATCGCGCATGACACCAACCTGGTAACCGAGGGCCCGAAGGACCTGATTGACAGAATCAAGCTGAACGGAGGGCTTGTTTTTCTCCAATTGGTAGACAAAATTGAGCCCCACGCCCGAGCGATCTGCAAGTTGCTGCTGGGTAAGTCCTTGCCGTTTGCGCTCGGCCCGCACGAAACTGCCGATATCCATCTCCCGACCTCATGCTGAACTGTTAAAGTCCACAGGATATTGTCGCAGATTTTCCTCATAAAGGGCAGTGAGCCGCCTGCAATTCCAATCCGAGCCCTCAGAGCGCGTAGCGCTCGAGTCGACTTACCTCGTTCGTAGTCACATAGCGATCTTTTTCGTCTTTCTGAACCTGAGCTGCTGCACAGTCCGTATCATGCGTGAAAAAGATCTTCCAGGAGCCCGGGACCGCATCTTTATAAAGTTCAGCTTTCTCATCGATGAGCTGCTCGGGAAATCGATCATAGCCCATGGTAATGGGGAGATGCACCCATGTCCTTCCCGGAATCAGATCCCCTGCAAAAAGCATGGTTTCGCGAACCCCCCTCACCACGGTATGCATATGCCCCGGCGTATGCCCCGAACTGAAGCGGAACCACACCTGCTCTTTGGGTATTCCTGGCAGTTCAGGTGTATCGATCACGAGCAAACGCCCGGAAGCCTCGAGCTGCTGGGTCATGCCAGGTATGAAAGACGCGCGATCCCGAACATGAGGCTGTTTCGCACGCTCCCACGCCTCTCGTCCCACCACGTAGTGAGCCTTGGGAAAGAGGAGATTGCGCTGACCCGCTTGGATCTCCGCGTAAGTGGGAAGAAGTCCCCCCGCATGATCAAAATGCAGATGAGACAGGATCACATAGTCAATATCCTCATGCTTAAGCCCCAAGGCCTTCAGATGGATCAAGAGCTGATGATCCGACTCCTCAACACCAAAGCGTTGAGCCAGTGTGGGCTCCATGTAAGCCCCGATTCCGGTCTCACAGAGCAGTCGTTTGCCCTCTCGCTCAATCAGCAAGGCCCGACAGGCCAGACGGATACGCCCCAGGGCATCGGGTTTGGCCCAGCGTTCCCACAGTGGACGGGGAGTATGACCAAACATCGCGCCGCCATCAAGCAGCTGATGATTTCCTTCAATCGATGAGACAAAGATTGGCTTAAGACTCGACATAGTGGCCCTTCTTTTTCGATCACGTGCCATGCATTTAGAATTTATTAACATGCTGAGAGGCTTGAGAGAAGAGGGGTTCAGACGTCCAAGTTTGGCTGCACAAAAAGTAATCGATCCCACTCATGGCCTGAGCACCATGGGAGACAGTTGAGAAAAGGGGCTATTATTCACAGCCTCTGTGGATAAATTCCACCGTTGCTAAAGACCGTCGGAGTCGATAAAAAGGTAGATTTACCGAACTTTGCACGGCTGTCTTTGTGATTCGCTAAGTGTCGAAATCAGCAGTTATTTGCGACCGGTTTTAGCGAACTTTGAAATTCCTGTCCAGCTCTATTAAGCAGCACTTGAACTTATTGCAACGGATGAGCGGCAAGCCCTTTCCTGTCGGATTTTTGGACAGAGCGGAACACAGCCTTTACTTATTTAACATATTGTTTTTATTATATTTTTAAACATTTATGAAAGCGGCACGAGGCTTGCTCCTTCCTTCGCGTAGGTTTCCCCTGCGGACATGTATGACCTGGGTTGGAGTTGGTTATGTTGATGCGCACTCTCTTGACTATGGCACTGTCGTGGCTGCTGATGAGTCCTTTACTAGCTCAATCGCACTCGATGATTGATCGGAACCGTTCGTCCCAGACGACAAATCTCTTCATCACACAATCGATCGATGGTGAGTATGGAACTTTCGAGAAGAAGTCCCGCGGCAGTGATGTGCTGACGGATCAGACCTGGCGCGGCTATGGTATCCGCAATGGTATCGGTATCGAGGTATTCAAGTTCACCCAGTTTGCTCTCTCACACACCCTACTCAACATGCGATCGAAAGAAAGCGGTCTTGAGAATCTCCGAGGCTCGCGGCTGGCGGCTGAAATGAATTTTGTTTTCAGTGCACCGGTGACGAACATCCAGTTCGGCTTTGGTCTTCTAGCCTCTCAAATGGAATACCAGGCCTTTGATCGCAGCGCATCGTTCGTTGGTGGCGGTCATTACTACAGTATGGGTCTGAACTACTTTTTTACACCTCAGTTCTCCTTTATTCTCTCCGGTAAGCGCCTGGAATCGAATTACTCTGCGAGCGGTGGATCGCTCGCGGTCGAGTCGCTGCGGTCCCTGACTGACAGCTTGAGCTTCGGGTTGTCGATTTGGATTTGAGTATCAGTTGAGTGTTGATCGTGTCGCTGCCGGTAGCACCTCTTTGCCGAGAAAGAGCTGCTACCGGCAGAACCCTGTGAGAGATTGCTAGATAACAGCTAAACAGCGGAATCGTTTGAAGCGAACAAGCGTTCATAGTTTGCCCAGATACGCTCCTGGGCCACCTCGAGAGACCAAGCGCGAATCTGGGCGAGAAGCTCGACTGTTCCCACCACGTTGCAAGGCTCATTGCGTGCACCCTTACTCGGTGCGAGGTAGGGACAATCGGTCTCCGTGAGGATTTGATCCGGAGGCAGATCGCGTAAGAGTTTGCGAAAAGCTTCGTTGCTTCGAGCGTTAGCAGGGATTGAAAAGTACCAGCCATGATCCTCTGCGGCTTTCACTGCTGGCTTCACCTTGCCTCCGTAACAATGAAAATTCACGGCCTTGACGCCATGGTGTGCAAGGATTTCAATCGAGCGTTCTTCGCGTTTGCGGGTATGGATGATCAAAGGCAGATCATAAGCGACAGCGATTTCAGCGAGCTTGAGGAATACCTCTTCCTGACGGGCAAAGGTTTCCTCACCCACCCAGTACCCATCGAGCCCACATTCACCGATAGCCAGAATAGTCCCGGCCTTGGCTTGACTCTCGATGAAGGCTATTTCCTGCTCAACATCAAAGCTGGCGATGGGAAACGGAAGATCTGATACACGATCATTGATGGCTTCGATCGGGTAGATTCCCAGAGCCGGTTTGATCACGGGATACTGCTTGGCAAGCTCCAGGACGCGGCGATTCGAAGAGGGCTCAAGTCCATTGACGATAATGGCCGTCAAACCAGCTTTCTCAGCCCGCTCGATCACGGCTGGCAAATCCTCGGCAAACTCTTTGTGAGTCAAATGACTGTGAACATCGACGTACACGGTGACTTCCTTGCACTCGTCCAGACACAGCCCCCTCCGTCTTACCCCAAAACCAACAGCTCCCAAGGGATACTCATGGCGGCGGAACATCGGGTGCCTTGTCTATAGATTCTTTCGGAACGTAAACGACCTCTGCTGAAAAAGTGCTGGCCCTGTGTGGCTTCAAAAAAACGCAGTCGTTAGAGGGACAGCTGATCTTCGATCCGCTTTTTCTTGCACTGTGACTCGGGACTTTTCGAGCAGAGTCGTCGCAAGCCTGATCCAGACCAACAGGATCACAGCTAAGGTACGACCGATATACGCATATTATCCTGCTGGGGTCGACCGTTTTTTATCTGAGCGGGAGTCGTGTACACCAGACGTGTACCCTTCTGTCGCGCTTTAGCTTCGAGTTCTTTCAGCATGGCTCGGAGCCGTGGCCAACTTTGATAGGCAGACTCCTGGGAAAGGCTCAAGCGGAAGCTCGCACCTTGGGTCCCGATTTGCTCGAGTGTGCGATCTAAGCTCTTCATGACCTCACTCTGTTCGTTGAGTTCGACGATAGCACCGTTCTGAGTCAACTGCTCCACCTGGCGACCACTTGACTCGGAGAGCCACTGGGGGTGGGGCGACGGGCGCTGACCATCGGTTAACCAGTTTGATAAAGGATATTCCCGAAGTTTGGCTTGGACCAAAGTCGAGTCGACACGCGTGAGATCGAAGCGATACGCAAAAGCCTCAGCTATGGAACGCACAAAGGGTGCTGAAAGCCAGCCACGTACGGCAAAACTTCTTAGATTCTGAAACTCTTGCTCACGCAGAAGTTGATCTGATCTGGCAAAGATTCGCAGAAATTCCTCGCGTGAGAAGCTATTCAGAGGCACATCGAGACCGCAGTAATCCGAGCAGGTTTCGAGATCGTCGATATAAGCCCAAAACGTAGGCTGCAAACGAAGATTGACCAGAGCTTGGTCCAGGATACTGCGCTCGGCGCTGAGATAAAGCCCTACTTCATCATCGGGAAGAATGACCCTCTGGATCTTTTCACGGTGAGCAAGACTCAGGTCTTGACTGGAAAAATAGCTAGGGTTGATCAGATGAACGACAGGAATTTCAGGATAGGTTCGCCGAAACTTTTCGAGAGCTTCAAGATTAGGCTCCTCGAGTTCACGCCCCTCCCACGTCACAGTCAGCTGCACATTGAGTTGTTCCGCAACAAGCCTTCCACCCGAGCCCATGGCCAGTGCGAAAGGCAAAAAGCCGGTCATCCGAAGCAAGCGTGCGAGAATCGGGCTCATCCATGTGCTCCTTCTCCCCAAAACTGCAGAGACCCCACAGATTATCTGCGGAAGCGCCTGATCACGACGGGCAGGAGAGGTAGGATCCATAGTAACAAGGCAGACAGATCGTGTCCAGAAGCACCCGCTGCGATGACACCACAACCAGCCTTCCCGCCTTTCCGCGGTGGACTGGCCGGCGCGACGGTCGGACCGTTGCCGTCAGGACCGAGGTAGTCCTCGATGTTGGTTGTTGAATTCAAGGTACCGTCGGTCGACTGCTTTTCAATGTCCTCGCACGTGATACCAGTCAGAATAGTCTGGAAACCACGGCTGTTCGCTCGATTCAGGAGGGTCGAGCAGAACCTTCCCTGAAAGATTGCCTGATCAGCGAGCATGAGCCCAACCACGAAGTGCTTATAGCCAGAATCGGTCACCATAAGGTCTACGGTCCTGAGCGCTAAACGAGTCACATCGTTGAGCAAAATCCCATCTTTTTTGTAAAGATCCCAAAGCATACCGGAGATGAGCTGACCTCTGAGGTGCGGCTCTTTTGGAAAGTTGGGACCGTTCAGGGTGAGATCATTCTCGGCGGAGCGTAAGCATTGTCGCGGCCGGGCACAGACTTTCACGCCGATACTCGTGTCGGGACAGATACTTTCACCCAGACAGGCATTTCCCGTGCGCGCGAATGTGAAATAATCGGCGAGACCTTCATGCAGGATCAATGACTCGCCCTCGATTCGCTTGACGCTGTTGTACACCACATGATGTCCCAGCTCGTGGCTCACGACATCAGCATCGGTTGCGAGGTTTTGCAGCACCTGGCCGTCACCGTCGCCGACATAGATGACTGCAAAGGAACTCCGAGGCTCGTAAAGTGCGTTGTTGGTATCCCCGCCGAAACTCGCATGGATCGCCAGACGGATTTGCGCCGTTCCGAAGTTGGTATATCCATGATCTTCCAGCCATTCCAGAGTGCGATTCGCGTTGGTGAAGACCGAGGTCTGGGCAAACTTGCTCTCGTCAGCAGCTGGGTTGTAGGTGTAGGTGAGGGACGGCTCCTTGACCATCGAGTAGGGAGTGGCGCTGGCTTCGTTGGGTGGACAGACCGAAGAGCCTGATCCAGCAGGAACACAGGTGACGAAGTAGGCATTCTCAAGATAACCATCCGTCTTCATCTCACGAATGGTAAAATCCTCAAGATTGGCATCTTTCTCGTTATTCGGGTAGATCCTCGTCCTCGCACTCGCGTGAAAATGTTTTGGCTCGAATCGGTAGACCTCGTTCGCATCGGCGATGAAGGCATAGAGCAGTCCCTCGCTCTCAACATCGACGACCCAGACTGGCAGGAGCTCGTTATCCTTGGCCCAAAGGCATTTGGACTTGGCATCTACATGAAAATGGGGATCGAGGCCCTTCATGCCGAGGGTCTCGGAGATCGTCTGTTGCAGACGATCGTCAGCAATCCAGTCACTCGCACTGAAGCTGCGATTGACCTCCACCCGCGGAAATTGACCCAGCATGGCCACTTGGCCGCCAAGGGTCTCGTGGGTCTTGACCTGGTACTGGCACAAAGGGAAGCCGTCGACGGCAAAGTTGGTCTCTACGGTCTGGATGCGATCGTCGCTGAAAAGATTGAACGATCGGGACTGTTTTGGTAAGGCCTGAATCCGACCGTTTAATCCCCAACTGCGCAGGGTCCGCGTGGTGCGATCCGCCAGCCCCAGTTCCCCGGACGAGCGCCCTTGGAGCTTGATCCCGCGATTAGCGAATCCCACCGCCACCTCATCCTGCTTCTGGAAAGGGTGGATCAGAACCCCCTCCCCAGCCGCCCAAAGGGGACTCACCAACAGCAGGGAAAGCAGGGAAAAGCTCAAATGTTTTCGCATCATATCGCACCTGTGGGTAAGGTCTGAAGCTCAGACGAAGCCCCTCGTCTCATCGAAGACGGATCGGCCAAAGGCGCGGAAATCTTTAGGCGGAAAGATGCACACTCGCCTGGATCAGCAAAATTATTTCTTCATAGCATTCGAGGAGATACACCCAAGGGATCCTCGGGCGTCCTGCAGGATGGGAAAGATCTTAGCTGGTGCGTTGCGAGACAAAACTTTGGCGGAGCGAAGTCAGGCGATCAGCGGTCAAACGGAGGGCCTGGTGAAGGATCTCGGTCTCCCAGGTGTCACCCTTCACATGCTGGGGTAGCTCTTCCAGCCAGCGCCTCAGCTCGTCAAAGAAGTCTTTGCGATCGTCCTTCATCGAGTGATCATAACTGCGATTCAGATAGGATAACCAATCACTGTCGCCTTGAGGCAGAAGATTGACAAGATTATTGAGGCGCACAGTCCCTTCGTTTTCCTCCCAGCCTCCGGCAATCCGAAAGGGATACTGGTCTTTGTCGGTCCTGTGCAGCCAGAGGCGCGAATGACCACCTAATTCGACGACCAAAAAATCCGTGGGGGCCGCTCCATGGAATCCATCAGGTCTCTTCCAAATAAGATGCATGCTACTCCGTTCTTCCAAACCAGGCTCAGTCTGTCCCTTCCGGAACCGACCCCGAGTTGTCTTCCTGCTTCGACGCGCCATGATTGGTAGATTGATCACTCTTTCGCAGTCCGAGTGTGTACCACAGGCTGTCACTGCAGAACTCACCGCCGCATAAAAAGCGAAGCCCATTCTCAACAAAATGACGCTGACGATCGCATGATTGTCGTGATTGCCAGTCGGCAACCTAACTTTTAACCGATCTCGTGAATCATGGAAAGTGCTAAATTGATTAGGTCTTGGCAGGTTTTCAGCTGATCATTTATGGTTTTTATTCTGCAGCTATAGCCTCTTCCTCGTTGCGGCACGGGCTATCGATCGTCCGACGAGAGCGCAAGCGGAGGCGTATGTTTAGCAGGACACTCACCTGGGACCACCCCTCCGTCAGAACCAGCAGCATAGGGGCAAGGGTCCGCAAGCTCATGACCCACACCCCTTGCGACAAGCTAAGCGGTTTTGCCATCCTTATCATCATGCCCGCTATAGCGATCCACAAACTTTTGCAGGATGCCACGCTGCTCCGGAGTAAATTCCTCGAATTGAACGCCCATACCGGCGCTCAAGTCCTTACCGGGCACCTCCTGCTGCACCCAAATCACCTTTCCTTTGGCCTCAAGCGTTTCCTTGGAGTCGGGCAGAGTGAATGTGAGCTCAACGGTGCTTCCATGGCTCAAAGGATTCTTCGTCTCGATAAAGACGCCTCCCGCCCCTAGGTCGCGGCAGAAATCAAACAGATAGTGTCCATTGGCTCGATAATCGACCAGGAGCTGTACAGGAACACGGTGATGAATCCGTCCCTCTTTCTGAGCCGCGTCACCATCCTGCCTTACGCTAGATGGGATGCTGGTTTTCTTTCCGCTCTTCGATTTAGTCACCATCGTATCACCTCATCATTCGGTGTTCATTCGCCATTCTAGAGTCAACGCGAAGAGTCTATCAACTGCTTAACATACACATTGTGCTCAGCCAGAGTCTTCGTGAAATGATGCCGTTTACTACCATCGGTTCGGAGAACGTAGAAACGGTAACCCTGCTGGGTAGGGGTTAGCACGGCCTGCAGTGACTCGATCGATATGGCACCGATGGGCGTTGGCGGCAGGCCTTTGTGAATTCGGTTGTTATAGAGATTTTTTGCATCACGGAGATGCTCCCATGTGATGTCTCCTTTGTAGTCTTCTATGCCATAGATCAAGGCGGCATCGATCGCCAAGGGTTCGCCATCCTTCAAACGATTCCAGATCACCTCAGACACCATCGACCTCTCATCATCGATTTGTGTTTCGCGTTCGATCAGAGATGCGAAAATCACAGCTTGATGCAGATCAATACGCCGCTGACTCAAGCGTTCGGTGAAATCACTCGGAATCGCTCGGAAAAAAGTCTCGAGCATCTTTTCGAAGACCTCCCGCGGACTCGGCATGCTTGCAAACGTGTAGGTAGCAGGGGCGAGGTAGCCTTCGAGATTCTTGCCTCGAATGCCATAGCTTCGGAGCAGTTCGGGATCTTGGGCAATAGCCTGCAAGGCCTCCCGCGTGCCCACGTTGCGTGCCACGAGTCGTTCGATGACTTGCTTCAGGGTAAACCCTTCGGGAACCACGAACTGAAGGGCGAGTGGCTCCCAGGTTTTGCCCGCCTCTATGGTATCGGCCACTTCTCTCGGGCGTACGACCCCCTCGAAGCGATATTGTCCAGCTTGAAATCGACTGTAGTCGCGGTGGAACTTCACCCAAACCCGAAATCGCAGGCTCTCGCTTAACAGATGTTCCTCCGCAAGCCGCTGGGCAAATTCAGGTAGGCGCATGCCCTTCTCGAGCTGCACCACGACTGGACTTTCGAGAGACCGAGGCTCATCGGCCCAACGCGGCAGATACCAATGGATGCTCACCCATGCGAGACCGGCGACCAGTAGGCATAAGGTCGCCAGAAATTTCAGAGCTCTCACGTTCCTTCCCTTCCCCTTGACACGATACCTCGAGCTTACCACAGACCACCAGACTCATTTCTGCCACTTTTATCATTGAGACCCGAGAGTGCTTTGGTCACAAGAGACAAAACAAAAGCCTAACATGTTCGGAGCCTCTGGCCTACCCCAGCCAGCAAAGCTAAACTTGTTCCTTACGATCACCGCCTGACCCCGTGACTTGTCTCTCCCTGCGATACCTCTCGGCAGGTTCGAATCGGCCACATGAACCTTTCCGCGCGATCGGCTGGATCTCAGCCTCCGCTTGACGAATAAGCCTTGAATCTTTTCAAATACTACCTATAATGGCGCATTCGAAGCGGAACCTATGGCAGCTACCAGGAGTCGTAAGGCTTGAATACTATAGATCTTTTAGATCTCGCAAAGGAATGCTTTCCGGCTCAGCTGAAGACCATGGACCAGCTTTGCCGCCGGATTCATTACCCATTCAAGAACCGGCACCTGCTGCTCGAGTCGATGACCCACAGTTCGGCTGCACGCTACGTACAAAAGCGGTATCACCCCCAAATCGACATGCCTTGGAATGAAAGGCTCGAATTCCTTGGCGATTCCGTCCTCTCGCTGGTCTTGAGCTCAGCGTTGCTGCAAAGGCCTGAAGGTTTTCCAGAGGGGCAGCTGTCGAAGATTCGCGCTTCTCTGGTCAACGAGAGCACCTTGGCCCGCATCAGCCGCTCCCTCACGATCGGAGATTGTCTCCTCCTCGGTCCGGGCGAAGAACGGGCAGGGGGCCGATCTAAAGATTCGGTGCTAGCCGACGCGCTCGAAGCCTTCTTTGGTGCCATCTATCTCGACTCTGGCTTTGAGGCGGTGCGCAGGGTCATATTGGGACTCTATCAAAGCGCGTTGACCTCTTCCCTGACTGAATTGACGCAGCAAGATTACAAATCGCGCCTCCAGGAGTTGACACAGGGTGCCTTCAAAGAGGCCCCCGTGTATAAGGTCATCAAACGCGAGGGTCCCGATCACCAGCTGGACTTCGCTGTTGAGGTCATGTTTCGCGGCAGGAGCCTGGGAACAGGCCATGGCCCCTCGAAAAAATCAGCGTCTCAGGAGGCCGCCCGCATGGCTCTGCAGACCTGGAAAGATCTGGTGCAATCGGGATATGAAGGCATCTCCTAGGACTTCCTGGAGCTGCCACTTCCATAGCAAGCCTATCGTGCGTTTTGCATAATATGACAGCCGGATCAGGCGATTTCGTTCGCCATCCGTGCCACGCGCGGCAGGGAAAGGAATTCAGATGATTGAAGGCATCGTCACCATCGTAGGTCGTCCGAACGTCGGCAAATCGACCCTATTCAACAAACTCACCCGCACCACGCAGGCCTTGGTCGACGATCGGCCTGGCGTGACTCGTGACCGTATCTACGGTACCGTCGAGTCGATGTTCGACGATGACGATGGCTATGCCGTCGTCGACACGGGTGGATTTGAAACGGACGATCTTTACTACCAACCCTTTGCGCGCAATATTGTTTGGGAGCAGACCGAGCAGGCCATCCGTGATGCAGATCTGGTCCTTATGGTCTTCGACGCTAAGTCAGGGCTCCATCCGCACGATCGGCAGTTGGTGCAATTCCTCAAGGAGTTGCAAAAGCCTGTCGCCTACGCTGTGAACAAGGTGGATGGCCCCGAGCAACAGCCGTCGACCTTGGAGTTTTACGAACTCGGCGTCGAACATTTCTTCACCATCAGCGCTGCTCACAGCCGCGGAATCTGGGAATTATCCGAGCATATAGAGAGCCGTCTGCGCAGCATGAAATCCCTGCATAGCGTCAAGACTCACGCCGAAGGCGCGACCAAAATCGCTCTGATCGGACGCCCGAATGCCGGAAAGTCTTCGATTCTCAATCGGCTTTGTGGCGAGGAACGCTCGCTCGTCAGTGAAGTCGCAGGCACCACGCGCGACACGGTGGACACACCGATTCTTTACAACAAGAAGCCCTACGTTCTACTCGATACAGCTGGCATTCGGCGACGCAAAAAAATCTTCGATCGCCTCGAGGGTCTGAGCGTCATGCGTAGTCTTCGTGCCATCGAAGATGCTGATGTCGTTGTGTTGGTCATCGCCGCTGACGAAGGCTTGTCGGATCAAGATGCTCGCCTTGCACAACTTGCAGCTCAGCAGTACAAGCCTATCCTGATCGTGGTCAACAAGTGGGACCTGGTTCCCAACAAAGAGACCAACACCGCCCGCGATTACGAGCGAGGCATCCACGACAAACTGAAGGACATCGCATTCGCGCCAGTCATCTTCACGTCGGTGACGGAAAACCAGAGGATTCACAAGATCCTGGCCAAGGTGGAGGAGTTGGCGGCTGCAGCTGAACATCGCGTCTCGACCTCCCAGCTCAACGATGCACTGCAGCGCGCGGTGCATGAGCACACCCCGGCACTGTTAAGGCGTTATAACAAGCGTGTGAAGTTCTATTTCGGCACTCAGGTCAGCGTGAAGCCACCGACCATCGTCATCAAGTGTAACGTCGCCGACGAAATCCAAGAATCCTATAAGCGCTACCTAGTCAAGCGCTTACGACAGGATTTAAACTTCGGCGACGTCCCCCTGCGAGTCTTCTTCCGTGATAAGTCTGAAGAGAAATCGCAGCAAAGTGAGTGGGGTTCTTGATCCCTTCGTTTCGGCGTATTGACAACACCCTCAGCGGCCGAGTGAAGGCCGTAAACGGATCACCGATCACCGGTTAGTGGACGTCCAGACTCAGTCCCTAGGCGTCGTTGCATAAAAACCCTTAGAGGGGCCTCTCGTCCAATTCGGACTTCGGAACTTTATGCGTCTCGCCTCTGGACCATTGCTGTACGCTTGAACAGGCATTTCATGACAGACACGAGGTCGCGCGCCTCAACACAGTCCCTAGGCGTCGTCGCATAAAAACCCCTAGCTCCGCGGGGCCGCTCGTCCACACCCGACCCCGGAACTTTATGCGCCCAGTCTTTGGACCGTTTCTGAACGCTCACATGGGTATTTCAGGACAGACCTGAGGTCGCGCGCAGAAGGAGGCTATAGGCGGATGAGCACTCTTTACGAACAGATCGGCCGTTCTCGAATTGAAAGAATCACACGAACCTTCTACGAGCGCTGCATGGCCGACCCTATGCTCGCACATTTCTTCTGGAATACCAACCACGAGCACCTGGTCGCCATGCAGGTCGACTTCGTCTCGAACCTCCTCGGTGGACCGAAGGTCTATCAGGGTGCTTCGCTGCAGAAGGCGCATGAGGGGATGACTATACGTCCGCCCCATTTTCGTAGACGGCAACGTTTGCTTCAGGAATGTATGCAAGAGGAAGGCCTACCTGAGGAGCTCGGTCAAGCCTGGCTTGGCCTGGAGGAGCGGCTGAAACCGCTTATCATGCGAGATCCTGATACTTGCCGAGATTGAGAGGTTTCTAACTACTGAATTGAAATCGATAGGCTTAAAAGAACGGTGTTCGCACTTCGTCGCAGTGGGGTGTCCACTCGAGCCAATCGAAGTCTAGGACTTCATAGCTGGGAGCAATCCTCCACTCCTGATGGAGGTTCTGTCCAGCCTGCGAGTGATGCGCCTTCCACCCCCGACTTTGGACTCGATCCAAATGCCTCTGGAGTACCGGAGTCGATGACTGGAGGGAGTCTAGTTCCTGTTTTTTGGCTCATCCCGTTTAGCGACCTGCCCCTTATCCTCGGGACCGTGAGGACCCACTTCGACGATCAGCACCGGGCTACCGCGCTTATTGTTAAACTGCTGCTGTGCCTTCGCATCCAGCACAAAGACCTTTGCTTCGCCCCCCGTGAGCTTACCCTGCACAGGCAGGGTTCCAACGTACTCTTCGAGTTCTTGTTCCTGCCCATAGCGCTTGTAAAATTTTAATTCGACCTTCCAGAGACGCTGATCGCGGTCCCATTTGATGGGCACCGATTCCACATGCCAGTCAGCAAGATAAAAGTGATTCGAACGATTGATGGTCGCACGCAGATTATAGGCGTTCGGGCTCAGGGGTTTATGCTCCAGCCGCTTCACGCCATTAGCACTTTGAATAAGGACTGGCTCAAAGCTCGTGATTTTCATCGGGATACGCACCCGGGCCACGACAGGAGGCTCTGTGATTGACCCTAGGGGATTATCACCGGTTTGAATCGTCGAAAGATGTCCCTTTTCCACGGCAAAGCCCATGCCGGACGTCCAAAGCGCGAACAAAAACGCAAGCGATGACTGCCTCATATCACTGCCTTTATCATTGTCTTTGATGGGATTTATGTTACCCTGGAACCAGAACTTCTACTCTATTATACACGACTCTCCTGGTCCCCGATGGAGCCGGTCTTAAAAAGAGTCAGCCAAGCGAGCTTTAACCTTGTCAGCAGGATACAATCGCCCCAGATATGCGTCGCCCCAAATGGATCATCACCATCGCTCTCCCCCTCGCCTGGCTGATCGGAAGCCTGGTGACAGATGCTTTTTCCTGGCGCCTTCCGGGGGTTAAGAGTCAGTTGGATGAATCGCAGCGCTTGATCGAAGACTTTGTGATCCAGAACCAGCGTCTTCCCTGGCAACTGGCCGAACTTCGTCTCCACGCACGATCCGCTGGTGATTTCTGGTCGCCCTACGACGCCTTCGGGCATGGCCTGCTCTATATCGCCCTAAGCGAGAGTGCATTCCTCTTGAAGTCATTCGGGGCAGATGCTCGTGAAAATAGCTTGGGATCTCCGGTTGATCCTAGCATCCTCAGGGGCGTAGGCGAGATTGGACAGGGTATAAGGGCTGTCACGTCTAATCTGAGTCAACCTCGTATCTACCAAGGAGCTTACCTCGACGGGCTACAGAGTCCAGCTTTCAGTCTGACGGCGCGCCTGCTCGTGCATCGAGCTCTCCGCAGCCGACGTCTCCTTGTCATCGATCCGCTCCGTCCTGACTTTAGTCTTGTGTCCTTCCACGATGCGGTCGAAGAGTTTCTTTGGCTCCCGAGCGGCTATGAGTTAGTCTTCACAGCCCAGGGGTCACAGCGCTACGAGGACGGCGTGTACTACTGGAATCTGAAAACGGACCGAACCTTTAATCTTCTCGATGATATTCGGCAAGAGTTTTGGCCCTCGCTTCCAGCGGAGGAGATCATCTACACAAGCCTGTCCCATATCAGCGAAGAGCCTCCTCTTTTGTACCTTCATGCTCAGGTAGCAAGGGAGACGGCGCTAGACCCTCACGCATTTTATCGACTGCAAAACTTCTTCGCCGTCAGCCTGGGAAGTCTCCGCCATCAGAAGGCTACGATCCAGCACGTGCCTCACGATCCTGATTACTCAGTCTTTGACTATCCGCTGCAGCACTCCGATCTGATCGAGGTCAAGAAGCAAACACCAAGGCCACTGCAAGTGGAATGGTTACAGCTGTCCCTGTCGGGTCATCCCGAGGACCTGCTCAGTCAGTGGCAGGAGTTCACAAGCCGTGCAGCGGGCAATCCCATGTTACCCTACAGTCTGTGGTGGCTCGCATCCTTGTATAACGACAGCTTCCGCTATATGACAAACTTCGAACCGAATCAGGCCCAAGTCCTTCGCAACTTTGGCATTGAAATCTCCGAAGCCCTCAGCACACTGCCGACAGCCCCAGCCCATATCCGGGCCATGGGGGAAGAGCTGAAAAAGAACCTTCTCCTTTCGCGGGTTGCAGATTACAATGTCAGCTCTTTCACCCTTGACCGCGAGCCTGCACCCAGTCCTGGCGGGCCCGAGAGCCCTCCGGCTCCAGCGGAGTCAAGCGAGCGCTAGCGAAGGAGAACAACGTGCAAGCATTACCACAGCAGGTTTATGCTGTCATTCTAGCAGGAGGAAGCGGAACACGCTTCTGGCCTAAGTCTCGCCACCTTTTGCCCAAGCAACTTTGCAAGATTGGCGATAGTGATCAGACGATGCTCGAGCTCACCCTCAGTCGTCTGGATGGCCTGGTGCCTCCCGAGCGGCGTTTGATCGTGACCCATCACGAGCAGATGGAGAAGACCAAAGAACTAGCGGGTCAAGCCTGTCAGCACTATCTCGCTGAGCCGGCAGCTAAGAACACTGCCAACGCGTTGGCCTTTGCAGCTTTAGAGATTCAGAGACTCGCCCCGAAAGATGCGCAACCCATCATGGTCTCCTTACATGCGGACGCTCTGATCAAAAATCTCGATGCCTTTCGGCAGACCCTACACGGCATGGTCCGCTCGGCTCGTGAAGGGTATCTCGCTCTGCTTGGCATCACTCCGGAATATCCCGAAACTGGCTATGGATATATCGAACGCGGGGCGGAGCTTACGAGCTTACGTGGGACCTTTCAGGTCTCAAGCTTTCGTGAGAAACCCGATCGACACCTAGCTCTCCAGTATCTCGAGACGGGGCGCTTCCTCTGGAATTCAGGCATCTTTGCGTGGCGTATCGATGTCATTCTGGAAGAACTGCAACGCTTCCTCCCCGCTTCCATGCAGGCGCTGCGCGCCCTGGGTGCTGAGCAGCCCGCGACCAGCTTGACGAGTTTGCCGTGGAATCAGGTGGACCAGACCTATCGCAATCTACCCAGTATTGCCATCGATCCTGCTGTGCTCGAACGGAGTCAGCGGGTTGCTGTCCTGGAAGCAGATATTGGCTGGAAGGATGTCGGCAGTTGGGATGCCCTGGATCAGTGTTTCTCTCCTGACGCCCAGCAGAATCTGTTCTTTGGCCCCGTGACCGCATTGGAGTGTCAGGGCCTGACCGTTGACAGCGATGCTCAAATGGTCGCGTGTATCGGTCTCAAAGATATGGTTGTGGTCGCATCTCAGGGAGCAATTTTGGTTTGCCCGAAGGATCGAGCTCAGGAGGTGCGGAAGATCGTCGAGGCTTTGAAGAGCCAGGGACAGCAAGCCCTGACCTAAAAGCCTCCGGAGGCTTCAAAGGACTCGGTAACCGTAGAGGACTTTGAGGCCTGTTGCGAAGTAGATTTGCTCATCGACCACCACCGGACTGCGAGTCAAGAGGCCCTGTACATCGTCATGCCAGAGCAAAGCTCCCGATCCAATCGACAGCGAAGAAACGCGGCCCTGACTACCCCCGACAAACAGAGCGCGCTCGCCGATGGTTAGCGATTTCACCGTTTGGCCTAAATTGGTCTTCCAAACCTGACGTCCCGAACCAGCCTGCAGGGCAAAAACATCCCCATTCAAGCAACCGATATAGAGGATCCCGTCCCGATAAGCGGCGCTCGTGATACTGGGGAGAGTCTCCTTCCAGAGCACGTCACTAGGCCTCTGCAGGGTATCAACAGCAAAGACCAGCCCATCATAACGAGCCACGTAGATTTGACGATTCCCAAGTCCAATCTCACCGACAATATCGCGGAAGCGAGCGTCACCACCACCCGGATCCAGCTTCCAATTTTCTTTACCGCTCTGCAGGTTGAGCGACATCACCTGCCCCTCGGATGTGCCGACAAAGACTTCGTTGCCAGCGACGACGGGACCCGCTGCGCTACGCAGCAGAAGATTCGCCGGCGATCCCGCATCAAAGAGCCATAGATTCTGACCTGTTTGGAAGTCCACGGCGAAAAGCTTCTGGTCCGTCGTGAAGGCGAGGAGCGTCGTGCCGGAGAGAGTCATCCGAGTCGCCACGAAACGGCTGAGCCTTGTCTCCCACAACTTTTTGCCCGTTTGGGTTTCAACCTTCACGAGACGTCCGTCACGCAGAGGTAAGATGGCCCAGCTGCCAAAGACCTCCGCGGGAGCCGTCAATTCTGAGTTAGCTTCGAGCCACCAGCTGAAAGTCTTTTTCTTCAGATCGTAAGCGCCCACCCACTTGTCATCCATGCTGCCGATGAGCTGCTGGGTCGCTAATGCCCAGCCTGACTCGTCGATATTGCCGAGGGGCTTAATCGCGTCGAGATCGGGGGCAAGTTTGATGAGTCCGGTGCGAAAGGGACGACAGTCTTCTTCGCAGCTCTTCGGCTGCTGCTGGGCTGTGTCCTCGGGGGTACTGACACAAGACGTGGTCAGACCGAGCAAACTAAGGGTCAGGGGCCATGCCTTCACGATGCCGTCCTATCATCCTTGCTGGGGTACGAGAGCCAAAAGGCTGCGTGCCCGTTCTGCTTCCATGCTGTTGCCATGCTCGTTGATCACTTGATTCAGAGTCGTCTGAGCGTTGGCATAATCTTTTTTGAGGAATTGAATCTGCCCTTTGCCGAGCAAAGCACGGGGTTTCAACTCGCCGGTCGCGGCCTTCACGAATGTATCGGAATACTCCAGCGCCTTATCGAGCTGATCGCGGTCGGTGAGGACTGAAATCAGCAGCAGCAGCGACTGCGTGTGGACGATCGAGTAGGACGCTGACTCTTTGATAATTGCTTCAAGCACCTTTTGCGCTTCTTCCAGCTGCTTTTGCTCCGCACTGAATGCAGCGTACTTCAAGCCGGCTAGTAGACCTTCCGCATTTTTGGGATATTTCTCGTAGAATGCCTTGTACTGATCGGCCGACCCCTTGTGATCGGGCTTGAGGGCCGCGATCTGTGTGTCCAAAGCTGCGATCTCAGGACTGGTCGGAGGGACAGCCTCTGGCGATGCAGGACTCGGCAAAGCAGCACGCAGGGTGTCGCGCTTCTTCTCGAGTTCCTCGCGCTGCTTCTGTATCTTCGTCAGCTCGTCATCGTAAACCTGGTCGACTTTCGAAAGCTCGACCCGGCGATTGTCTGATTTGTGACTCGCGAAGTAGCGGATCCCGTACCCGGCCACCAAGGCGACCAAGACAAGTCCCACGACCCCGAGCATCGGCTTTGGGTTCTGTGCGATACCGGCCAGAAATTCGAGAACTTTCACCTGAAATGCGTCGAGCCCTCGCGGCTGTGTTGTCTTTTCGCTAGACATAGACTCCTCGTGAATTCAGCCAATATAGCGCACAAAAGCGCCACGTTGCAAAATGTGATAGTATAGATCTTGAGAAGCTTTGCCTAGCACATTCCACCTGGATTGGCGTTCCCGAAACTCTTCGGAAGCCGGGCTGTGCCTTGTCGGCCACAGAATTGAGCCAGGCTTGGAGCAACCGACACGAGGCAACCATGGGCGCGTCTGGATTGGGTACCTTGCTCGTCAAAGAAGGATTCTTGACTGAGCAGGATCGCATCACCATCACCAAAACCTGTGGCCAGGGCAGTTGGGCCTTTGCCAAGAGCATCTTAACTATGGGTCTGCTGGACGAGGACGAGCTTGCTGCGTTCTTCGCCGAGCGAACTCGATACATGGTGGCTCCCAAAAATTTTCTTGAGCGCCTCGACTTGCGCATCACCGACCAAATTGATCGCCGCATGGTCTCGCGTCTGGAGGTCCTGCCGCTCGAAATCGACCATCAGCGCATCACTGTTGCCGTTGCTGATCCACTGGATAAAAGCACCCTCAAACAGCTCGAATTCTTTACCGGTCTCGAGGTCGTCCCCGTGATCGCGCCTCTCTCGCAGATCTACGAGGGTCTGGTCCGTTTGAATCCCGAATTCAAACCGCGCTTCACAGCCCTCTCAAACTTCCTGCGCAACCATGCCGGTACCGCTTGGGTCAAACAAAAGCTTATCGAGAACCCTGAGCTCTTCGAGCGATCCGCACGCTCGGGCGCTAGCGCTCATTCACGGGACCAAGATGACGACATGGATGGGATCGAAGAATTGGACGAGTCTTCGGACGAACTCGAAGGCATCGAAGAAGCGAGTCTCGACAAGGATGTCGGCTCCGGTGATTTCGACGACGTGGAAATAGCCGATGATTCCGATCTTGAGCTGTCTCTGTCCGAGGGTCAGGACGATCTCGAGGGCGGCCTAGGGCCTCTGGATGATCCTCAAGAATCGTCCGAGAGGGCTGCAGCGCCTAAAAAAGCTGGCGAGCATGATCCCTGGTCGAGTGCCGATCATGCACCCGTTGCTGGGCCAGGATCCGGTCGTAAGTCAGAGCCTGATTTGGAAAGCTTAGACCTCTTGGATGAGTCCAACGACGATGACGGGATCAGCGCGGGTGATGATCCAGGTGGGGATATCGGTCTTGACGATCCCTTCAACGACGTGCCAGCTACGCAAAGATCTGCGACTCAGCGAGGCCGTGCATCGCCTGATGATGATTTTGACACCGAATCCCTATCCGCCCCTGCTGATTTGGATGACCCCTTTGGGAGCGAGACTCTCCAAGACACCAAGTCCAAAGAAGCATCTCTCGACGATGCTCTCATGGGAGATGACTTCGGCCTCGATGATGCCACTGATCAACCTAAACCTGCGGCCAAGGCCAGCGCTCCAGAACCCTCCCTCGACGATGATCTTCTCGGGGATTTCGGCTTAGAAGATGCTACGGATCAACCTAAACCTGCAGCCAAGGCCAGCGCTCCAGAACCCTCCCTCGACGATGATCTTCTCGGGGATTTCGGCTTAGAAGATGCTACGGATCAATCTAAACCTGCGGCCAAGGCCAGCGCTCCAGAACCCTCCCTCGACGATGATCTTCTCGGGGATTTCGGCTTAGAAGATGCTACGGATCAATCTAAACCTGCGGCCAAGGCCAGCGCTCCA
>Ga0209985_10000539_pt1 | contig 40467 bp, 25 predicted proteins | sample NOAtaG_FD_187305 | JGI IMG/M metagenome (GOLD analysis project Ga0209985, IMG submission 187305) | Freshwater lake microbial communities from Lake Erie, under a cyanobacterial bloom - NOAA_Erie_Diel6S_1000h metaG (SPAdes) (version 2) | ecosystem: Environmental > Aquatic > Freshwater > Lake ...
CAATAGACTTGTTGGGGTAGTGTGAAAAGATAATGCTTCACGACCGACGGAACATTATATTTCTCAAATGTGCCTCAAAAAACAATTTTACACCGGGTTGCAGTAATAAGACTTTTTACACAACCCCAACAAGTCAGGTAAACGAATCAAAAAAAAGCTAACTTTACCGTAACTTTGTTGAAACAAAATTGTCGTGGCTAAAAATGGCTCATTTTTCTGCCGCACTGCCCTGTCGCAACAATCCCTGTATTGTACCAAAAATTAAACCTCCTAACCTGCGGGCATCACAGCAACATCAAGATCAATTCGACCCATTTCAATCTCATGAAATTATATGCCTACGGATTATTTACCTTATAATGAAAAATACGTAGCCAGGAATACCACCCGCTTGATATTTCTGGTTTTTGAACTGGCGCTCGCACTTTTTTCCTGGCTTTGGGCAGCCTACCTGCTGCATGGCCTGAATGACGACGCTACACGGAATTTTCTGGTCGCCCTCCCCACCCTTGTGTTGATGGCCCTGCGTTTGTCCGCCTTCCTGTTTTTCAAAACTGCAAACCTGATCATCCGCTACATCGGTGAAAAGGACTATAAGACCGTATTTGTCGCTATTTCTTCCTCCTCCCTGGCGTTTGCCCTGATTTACGGGATTTTTTTTCTGAATACCCAAAGCTCCCGGGGTATGGCGGTAATCCTCGTGGATTATTTTTTCATGCTCACCTTTTCCGTAGGGTTCCGCATTGGACTGCGCCTGCTGTACGACTGGCTAAAACGCCCAAAAGACGGGGCTGTCCATGTCGCGATCTTTGGTGCAGGAGAAATGGGCAACATCCTGGAGCGGGTACTACACAAGAGCACTACCCATAATTATAAGGTCGTGACGTTTTTTGACGACAACCCGAAAGTACATAAAAAAAGCCTCAACGGCATCCCTGTGTTCAACCCCGACCAGACTTTCGAACAAGTCGTCCGGAAATTCGGTATCAAAGCCGTCATCATCGGTATCAGGTACCTTCCAGATGAACGGCGGGCCTCTTTCATCAACGATTGCCTGAAAAGCAACCTACAAGTACTAAAACTCCCCCCTGCAGAATACTGGATCCACGGACAGGTCAACGCCAGCCAAATCCTCAACGTCAACCTCGATGATTTGCTGGGCCGCTCCCCAATCGTACTTGACGAAGGCCTGGTGCGCGATTCCATAAAAGGAAGGGTAGTACTGGTAAGTGGATGTGCCGGAAGCATTGGCAGTGAGATCCTGCGGCAGCTTCTGCGGCAGGCCCCTGCCTGTGTAGTCGGTGTGGACCAGGCAGAATCCCCCCTCGCCGATTTGTCGCTGGAATTTGAAAAAGAAATCACTTCCGGAAGGCTCATTCCCTTTCTCGGCGATGTACGCGACCACGAACGCATGCAGCGGATATTTGAAGTTTACCGCCCAGCTTATGTTTTTCATGCCGCAGCCTATAAACACGTGCCCATCATGGAATTATTCCCGGAAGAGGCCGTTAAATCCAATGTACTCGGCACAAAAGTGATTGCCGATCTGGCATCCCGGTACAGATGCGAAAAGTTTGTGATGATTTCGACCGATAAAGCCGTCAACCCCGGCAACGTTATGGGGGCTTCCAAGCGTATTGCAGAAATTTACGTCCAGGCCCTCAACTTTGCAGGGCTGAATTATACGCGGTTTATAACTACCCGCTTTGGTAACGTCCTGGGCTCCAACGGGTCTGTCATCCCCATTTTTAAAGAACAAATTCAGCGCGGTGGCCCGGTTACGGTTACCCATCCCGAAATCAAACGTTTCTTCATGACGATCCCGGAGGCTTGCAGCCTCGTACTCGAGGCCGGCGCATTCGGAAAAGGGGGCGAAATCTTTATATTTGATATGGGCGAACCCATCCGAATCCTTGATCTTGCCCACCGGATGATACAACTCGCAGGCCTGACCCCGGAAAAAGATATCATCATACAATTCACCGGGCTGCGCCCAGGAGAAAAATTATTTGAAGAACTCCTCGATAAAAAAGAAACCGTTGTCGAAACACACCACCCAAAAATATTCAGGGCAAAAGTGCGCCCCGGAATTTTTGAAGAAATTAGCCCGAAAATTGACCACCTCATCACTAGCGCCCATGACGGTTATTCTGCAAATAAACTCGTAAGCGCAATGAAACGGCTCGTACCCGAATTTATCAGTCAAAACAGTATTTACTCAGAATTGGACCACGAGGTTTAGAAAGTCACGACAACCCACAACTGTCACTTAACCCATACGCTACTCCGGATTTAAAGCGCTAACCTTAAATTAGTTATGTAAATACGAAAACACTATTTTACGTGCCATCAGATATACTATGAAACTATCAACTAAAAAATTATTCCTGAATACACTAGGCAAGCTGATATCCTCTGACCTGTTTTCGTTCCGCCACCCCGTATCGGTCAAAGGTATCTGTGCCATTGACGGCAAGCTAATCCTCCTGAAAACTGAACTCGGCTCCTGGGATCTGCCGGGAGGAAAGCTTAAAACCGGAGAACGACCAGAAGATTGCCTGATAAGGGAATTTAAAGAAGAGCTCAGCATAGACGTAGCGGTGCATAAATTGATCACTGCCGTTCCAATCCTCGTAAATCAGCAGGTCAACGTCCTGGTACTCCTCTATTCGTGCCAGACCCAGACGGAAGCCAAGCCCCGTATCAGCGACGAACACTACGGTATGGAAAAATTCAACCCCTGTGAGCTTAATGCACTCGGCCTTCCGGCACCATATCTGGATGCAATACAAAACGTATGGCAATGACGCGACAATACCTTGCTTTTTTTTTCTTTTTAAACGCCCTTTGCTGCGTACCTACCCAAGTTTTATTGGCGCAGTACGAACGCGTTCCGGTCAACCAGGAAGAGCGCTGGTGGTATGAAAATGCCCTGTTGACCAAAAAGCATCAGCTACATACGGCAATCTGGCCCTACAAACGTGCAGAATTGGACTCCTTCGACCGCAGAAAGACCCTGCTCCCCGTAACACCCGACCAGGTAAAGGGCGTATTGCCTTTTATAAAAAGAAAACTGCTATCCGAACCCCTTATCCAATTTAATGAAGCAGAAGGCAGCCTGAACGTTTTTCCGGTATTTGCCCTTTCTACAGGTACAAGTACCGGAAAAACCGAAAACAGCATCTTTCAGTTTACCAGAGGATTACACCTGGAAGGTGCCCTTGGGAAAAAAGTCAGTTTCTATACGACCATCGCGGAGACACAGGCCCGCTTCCCCTTGCATGTTGCCCAACAAACCCGTATTTCTACCGTTGCCCCGGGGTACTGGCGGGTCAAAAGCCTTAGCAGGGAACGTTTTGACTTTGCCTATGCTGCGGGGGAATTGGCCTATTCGCCAAACCAAACTTTCCATTTCCGCCTGGGCCATGGCAAACAGTTCATAGGCGAAGGTTATCGCTCTATGCTCATCTCCGACAACGCGGTCAACGCGCCTTTCTTCCGTATTGAAACTGCTTTGGGAAAACGCTTCAGATATGTCAACTACTGGGCGGTGATGAACGACATCCGCAGGGAAGTCGAAACCGAAGGGGTTTTTGGGCGAAAGTACCTCAATATGCACTATCTGAGCTTTCACCTCTCCCCCTCCATCAACCTTGGTTTTTTTGAAGGCCTGATGTGGGGTGACGAGCAGGGCCGCTACCGTCTCAACGTCAATTTCCTAAATCCGGTTATCTTATTCCGACCCGTCGAATTTGCCCAGGGGTATGAGGGTGGCAATATCTTCTGGGGCTTTCAGGGCTCCTGGCAATCCCCATGGGGGGTCAAACTCTACGCACAGATGGGAATGGACGAATTCAATTCGAAAGAAGTATTTAACTGGAAAGCAGGGTCATGGTCTAATATGTTCAGTTGGCAGGCCGGGATTAAAGCAGGGGATGTGTTCGGCATCGAAAACCTCTTCCTCCGGGCAGAGTATAATATTGCCCGCCCTTTTATATACAGTCACCTCAAAGTACTGACCAACTGGGGCCATTACGCCCAGCCACTCGCCCATCCCTGGGGCGCAAATTTCAGAGAACTGCTCTTTATGGCACACTACCGCTACAAACGCTGGCAGGGTAGGCTCGCCTTACATGCCGGAGCTGTCGGGAGAGATCCGGAGGGTCAAAATTGGGGCGGGGATATCTATAAATCGTACGAAACACGCACCTCCTCCACGGGAAATTTTTCCGCCCAGGGCGCACAGAGCAATATCCGTTTCATGGAAGCAGACTTGTCCTATTGCCTTAACCCCCTCTACAACCTGCGCATCAAAACAGGTTACCGATCCCGATCCGAAACAGGATCAAATCCTGCCTGGCCCAGCGATAAAAATTTCTATTTCGGCGTTTTTACAAATTTATATACTTCCTACCAGGACTTTTGAACCCCTGGTTATCAAAGAATTATCGGAGTTATTCCATCGGCATCGAGACCGACTCAAAAACCTTTAGGGCTAAAATATGAATACATCAGTGACAACCAATGACACTGGCCCCCGCTCTCTGCGTTTTTCCCCCTTCTGGTTTTGCATCGGAAAAGTGTAGCTTTAAACCGGTTAAAAAGATTTTTATTCCGTCGCCGGAGACGGCAAAAGACTCTTTAGACCGCTTCAACCCCGTCACAACAACTGCATTATCTTATAAATTTTTATAATAAAATAATCCCTATTTGATTAGATATTGCTAATTTTACATTTGTCCCTATAGCTTATTTCAACAACAAGGCTGCACTGCTAAAAAACTATTTCCCACTACCCCTTTCTTGCCAAACTTATACCCGGCATTAGTTAAACTGGTATGATGTGCGAAATGCAACAAATACCCTTAATAAAACACCCCAACAGTAGCAGCAACGGTGCCAGTAATATAACTCAGAAAAATGTTGATTAGTCTCTACGCAAGTCTCACTGCGTTTGTGCTTTGCTACCTCGCAATCCCGCAGATTATCGTAGTAGCAAAACAGCGGCGTATATTTGACCCTCCCAACCCACGGAGCTCTCACTCCAGGCATATTTCTTCCCTTGGTGGGATTGGTATTGTCACCGCCGCCTCTGCAGGAATGGTCCTGTGGATACCTTCAGAAGAATTTCATAAGCTAAAGTTCATTATTGCAGCCTCCACCTTGTTATTTGTAGTTGGTTTACGGGATGATCTGCTCCCGATGTCGGCAATCAAAAAAATATTTGCACAATTCCTTGCTGCGGGCATCCTGGTCTTTTTTGCAGGGATACAAATAGATAGCTTACACGGGCTTTTCGGTATGCACCAGGCTCTGGACAAAGCATTGAGCATACCCGTCAGCCTCATGCTGATTATCGGAATAATCAATGCCTTTAACTTTCTGGATGGGATTGATGGGCTGGTAGGCTTTATTGGTACCCTGATATCGGTTTGCCTTGGTGCCTGGTTTGTCGGAATTGGCGACAACACGTTTGCGATCATAGCTTTTTGCACTGCCGGTGCACTGCTGGCTTTCCTGATCTTCAATATTTCCCCTGCAAAGATTTTCATGGGAGATACAGGTGCTTTACAAGTCGGGCTGAGCGTGGCAGTACTGATTATCCATTTTATCCGTACCAACGATACCCTTGCTGCAGATGATCCGTTGAGGTTCCACGCTGTCCCCGCAGTGGCATTGGCCCTGCTGATTATCCCCATTTTTGATATGGTAAGGGTATTGGCCGTGCGGCTGTTTCGGGGCATTTCTCCTTTTCACCCGGACAGGCGACATATTCATCATATTGTGGTGGACCTTGGCCTTTCCCATCTCCAGGCGACGCTTGTGCTCTTTACGGCACAGTGCATTCTTATGCTGCTGGCTTACCTGCTGCACAAAACCATGGAATTACACCTGTTGATCAGCCTTCAAATCGGGTTCATGGCTTTATTCACTTACGCCCTGCACGCCGCAATGGCCACGCGGAGGCGTCCTGTACGACCGCGTAGCAGGAAGCACGTACTGCGACAGGAGATAGCACACGAGGTATCCACTTTATCCGGGACACAATGGTGATGCCCTTGGTTTTCAGGCATTATACACTTCGCCAGATCATCACTGTGGCCTATGTCGGTGCGATATTATTGCTACACATCCTGCCTGCATTCATATTTCAGCCTATACAGCCAAAGCAGGAATGGGCTATTCGGATAGATTCCCTGGTGCACATCGCGATGTTCACCCCCTGGATGTTCCTGGACGGATATTTTTTTACGGGGCTAAAGCCCACGGATATCCGTCAAAAGTCCTATTGGCTGGTCTATGGCACAGCCGCCTGCATCGGTTTCGAATCCTTCCAAATGCTCACTGCTTCCCGTGCTTTTGATTTCTCCGACATGGCCTGCAATTTACTTGGCCTCTTTTTCGGCACTCTTGTTGCCAGGATACGGCAAATCAAACGATAGGGGATGCCGCCAGACCTTACTTCAGCCGCTGATCAATCACATACAAAGCATTGCGCCGCAAGGACTCTTCCAAAGTAATCCCTCTTTCCTTCGCCTGCCTGCCTACAGATTCCAGCCATGCAGCGTCGGCCTTGATATTGCCAATTTCTATTTGTATGACATCCTCGGGGATTTGCACGATTCCATATTCTGCCTGGTGCTCAAAGAGGAAGAAGCGGGCATCATCTTTGAGTTGGATCGGCACAGGAACGTTCCCCACTGCAGCTTTATCTTTGATTTGCTGAAACCAGGCCGGATCGGCCTCGATTATTTTAGCCATTTTCTCGACCTCCGCAAGCGGGATAGCGTTCATGTCCAATTTGGCAGGAAGGTTATCCGATGGCGCAGTTTGTGGTGTTTGCGCAGGCGGCACATTGGTCGCGGAAGGATCTTTTTTCCCGGAACAAGCGGAAAGGGAAAAAAGTAGAGTGCCGGCCATCAAAAAGAAAGTAATCCGGTTCATGTTTATGTGATTTGAGTTTCTGCAATCGGGCCATTTGCCCTGAAAGCTTTTGACCATTCATCGGCAGCGATGGGACACAGGCCTTATATGCGGCACAAATATCATTAAAAAATAGCAAAATAAAGGCTGAAATACGCCTTTGTATCACGCAAAAATTTGCGTCCCCCCCTGGCTGTTGCTACCGCCGTGGTAAGCCATGGTATATTGCTGCCCGACAGACTTTTGGCGACAGGTCTGCGCTGCGGGGATAGCAATCTTTTTCAGCCAGTGATGATCCCGTTGTAATAAGTCTAATTCGACAACACTACAAACTCTGTCCTGCGGTTACGGTCGCGGTTTTCAGGTAGGTTATTGGGAAATAAAGGCCTGGACTCGCCGAAACCTGCATACTTCAGCCGCTGGGCCGAAACCCCGTTTTCGATGAGAAAGCGAAATACTGCTTCTGCACGACGTTCGGACAAGAGCAGATTGTCGGCGACTGTACCAACGTCATCGGTATGGCCGTTGATTTGAATACGCATTTGGGGATTTTCCTGCAGCAATTTCACCAGGCGTTGGAGTTCAGGAAAAGAAGCGGGTTGTATTGCCGCAGAACCGGAAGCAAAGAAAACATTTCTCAGCACGACGGGCACAGGGTTAACCGATATTGTATCCACTGGTCCGGGTATAGGCTGGAGCGGGATTTCCAGCACATAGGGGTCTGAAACTTCCCGCACTTCGCGAAGTCCAAAAAATTCAGAAAAGAATAAATAGCCGTTATGCTGTACGCTGAGCGAATAATCGGTACCGGTAGGGAGACAGAGCAAGAAGCTGCCGTCAGGTCGGGTAACCAGGCGGCTGACCTGCCCTGCAGATTCGAGTGCTGTGACCTGAACAGTCGCTTGTAGCGGCTGGCGGGTATTTGCATCTAAGACCCTCCCGCGTGCATAGGTTACGGGAGTGGGGCGCGCTTCGGGATAGAGCATAAATGTCCAGATATCGGTAAGCGGGATCCCCGACTTGGAGGATTCCTCCTGATCCCTTGCAAAATAAGCATTTATACCACCAGCATCCACGATCAGGGCCCCTTCGTTGCGGGAAGAATTAATTGGAAAACCGAGATTTTTAGGCGATTCCCAATCCCCCTGTGCATTTTTTCGTGCCACATATAAATCGAACCCCCCCATCCCGGGATGCCCTTTTGACATAAAATAGAGCGTCCGCCCATCCGGATGGAGGAAAGGGGCCTGTTCGTCTTCGGGAGTATTGATGGCAGCTCCGAGATTGCGGGGCTTTCCCCAGTATCCATTGGTATCCTTTTCCGATTGCCAAAGGTCATTATTGCCAAAGCCATCGGGTCGGCGTGCAGTAAAAATCAGGATACGCCCATCTGCGGATATAGAAGGCTGTGTTTCGTAACCCTCTGAATTTATCGGGCCGCCCAGATTTCCTGGAGCTGTCCATTGCCCGCGATCGAACACCGAAATATACAGGTCACAGCTACCTTTTCCCCCGGGACGGTTACAAGCCGTAAACACCAGGGTGCTGCCGTCTGCCGAGAGGCAATGGGCCCCTTCATTCAAGGGAGTATTCAAGCCTGTCAGGGGTTGTGCGGGTTGCCAGGGGGCATCGGTATTTTCCCGGTAGGCGGCAAAAAAATCTTCCTGGTTATCCACCACACGGGTGAACACCAGGGTAAGTCCATCCGCACTTAGAGAGGGAAGGTATTCGGGTAGCACAGAATTGATTGCAGGGCCTAAAGGCGTGGGAGCGAAGGGTACCGGATTGCGTACCGCCCCGGCAGAAAATACAGCCCTGCGCAGTAATTGCTCCGCGCTGGCCCGCTGGCGTTCATTTTTTGGTTGAAGTGCCAGGAAGGCACGTAATTTTTCCGCAGCATCCTCATACTCGCCGATATTCATTGCCGCCGCTGCTGCAGAAAACCATACCAACTGTCGGGAAACCGGGTCAATTTCCAGTGCTTTCTCATAGCTTGCCAAAGCACCCTTAAAATCGCCCTTGCTACCCAGCAGGTCGCCCAACTTTGCCCAGGCATCCCTATACCCGGGAGCAATTCCGAGCGCTTCTTTCAGGAGTGCCTCCGCCTTGGCGGGGTCTGTTTCCTGAACAGAAAGCGCCTTTGCATAAATCTTTGATGCCTTCTCAGGTATCGCCCCGGGAGACTGTCCCATGGCACAGACTCTGCTGATAAGCATCAATCCCAGGAATAACCATCCACTGACAGACAAACGATACCCCTGCATCATCAATATTTAGGCAGATTGTTTCACTGCCCGGGCATCTTTTTTAGGGGCGGGCTGATTGTCCAGTGCTTGCTGTGCTTGATTCCGGTAGAACAGGTGTTCGGTAGATGGTATTGTATCCTTCGCCACTTCGATAAGCATAGCCTGGTCGAAAGCATCGAGGGCTTCCTTGCATTTTCCGGTCTGTAAAAGGGCACGGCCATAATTGAAGAATGCCTTTCGTCTCCAACCATAATTTGAATCCCCGGGTTGAAAAGAACGGTTGAGGAAAAAGCGCAATTCGGTTTCTGCCTTCTGGTATTCTTCGCGTTCCAGGTGAGCTTCTCCCTTCAGCCGCCTTGCTTTCCAATAAATCGGCTGGTGCGGAATAGAAGACTTAATAGCAAGCTCGAGGTCTTCCAGTGCAGACTGAAAGCGGTTTTGGGTCATCAGCACCAATGCCCGTCCAACGTACGCATCCGGGTTGTGCGGATTGATACCAATACTTTTACTGAAATCATAATGTGCGTCGCCCAGATTGTTGAGTAGAAAGTTGACGTGGCCACGACGCTCGTATGCCAGGGCATGGCGCTCAAACTTTTCGATTGCGTAGCTAAGTGCCTCCTTTGCTTCTCCTTGCTTACCCTCCGAAATAAGCTCGCGCCCACGCAGGAAAGACTGCACTGCCGACTTATCGCAGCTAGGCTCCAGGAGGATTTGTTCTTTCAGGACACTCTCCTGTAATTTCCAGATGTGGATATTCCCGGCAACTGCAAACTGGGCGATGCTCTCGAACATCCCGACAGTATTGCGCCAGGTCTTTTCGTTTGTCTGGGCGATAAAACGGGGAATTTCAAGTGCTATCTGCCCCTCCGTCATAATTTCGTCCAGTTTAAAAAAAACATCCTGTTTGTAGTACGTTTCCAACCGCTGTTTGTACGATTGGAACATTTTCTCATAGCTGCGGCTGTTTCCGAACTCCAGATGGCCGGAAACAATTACTTTGTAGTTCATAAAGGGGGGTGTTTATACATATTTGGAATCATTTGGCAGATTTAGGACAGATTTACCGCTGACCCCGTTTCATCTGATCGGGGGCTTTAAGTAAATTTATTCCCTTAAAACAAGTACTTTCAGTAATTCTTAAACTTAAACCGGATAAAGTAAACGCCTACCCAAAGAAAAAGTTCCCCAAAAACTACCGGGGCAACACAAATTCCGTTCATTCCTGAACGAATACGGACGCTCAGGCGGAACACGCTTACTATTCTACATTCATAGGGCTGCTTACGACCTCTGCAGGTACTGGACATGCAACTCATGGGCGAGACAAAGGACTACCAGGGCAGGGCGAGCTGAAAAGAATCTGCATGAAGGAAGAGGCCATTGCGGTAAACAAAAACGATGACGCTCCGAACGCGGATCCATTCCATCTTAAGATATTGTCGTTAGCCAGGGTTTTGAACGACAAGGTGGGTATTTTAGGCTGCTGCGACAAAATTAACGGGTAAAAACCCAACCTACCCAACGTATTTATACAGAGGTATTTACAAATTTACGGGAAAAATACTCCTATTGCAAGTATCTTAGGCAAGTAAATATCCACGAACAGGGTTGAGTTTTCCACATTTTTATGTGGAAAACTTTAATTTTTTGAAATCGTGTTGTTAGCACAGGGGGATTATTCACGCCAAACGCTGCACCCTTCACTGCAATTTGCACAAATATCTATAGCCTTTCGACCCTGAAGTAATTGTTTTCTAAACTGGTAATACGACGCTCCGTGCCAGATTTGATTGAAAGAAGCCGATTTCAAATCTCCGAGCAGATGCCGGGCATCTTTATCGAAACAACAAGGCACAACCATACCGTTCCAGGTAATCACACAAGCATGCCAGAGCTTCCAGCAATGGTCGAGCAGAGCATTCTTTATCCGGTACGATCCATCGGGAAGCCTTTGATAGCGGGAATATCGTTCGATCGAAGGGATCAGGGGGTTGCCTGAAGCATAATCATAGATCTGTGCTGTTTTGAGTTTTACCTCGTCCACGCCGATTTCCCTTGCCAGTCGGAAGACGTCGCCGATTTGGTGTTCATTGGGCCGGACAACGAGAAACTGAAAGATTACGTGTGGATGGGGTTTTCCCAAAAGCCGTTTCCATTTGACGATATTTCTTGCACCCTGCAGTACGGCCTCCAGATTTCCTGCCCTTCGATATTGCTGATACACTTCCTGGGTTGTACCATCTACGGAGATAATAAGGCGGTCCAACCCGGAGCAGACGGTTTTCCGGGCATTTTCGTCATTCAGGAAATGTCCGTTGGTAGAAGTGATCGTATAGATGCGTTTTGAATGGGCATATTCTACCATTTCGAGAAATTCCGGGTTAATATAGGGCTCGCCCTGGAAGTAAAAAATCAGGTACAAGAGATCGCGATGCAGTTCATCGAGGGTTTGGCGGAAAAAATCACTCCGGAGGTTACCGGTAGGACGTGAGAATGACCGAAGGCCGCTGGGGCACTCGGGGCAGCGCAGGTTACAGGCCGTGGTGGGCTCGAACGAGATCGTGAAGGGTTTTCCCCATACGACGGGGCGTTTGAACGCCCGTGTCAGGAAGTACGCAGCGGTTACTGCGATGATATTGGCGATTTTACGCAAGCTTAGCTTTTGGAGCAGCCTGAGGAAATCATGGCGGTACAGTTTGGGCATACCCGGTACGGGTTAATTTTTTGTATCTGGGTTCCCATCCATTTTCAGGACCTTCACTTCCGTGCGACGGTTGAACTGGTGTTCGCTTTCCGTACAATTCACCCCGTCCACACAGCCATTTCTGGGTACGCTTTCCCCATAGCCTTTAGTCGTCACGCGATCAGCGCCAATTCCTTTGCTCACCAGGAAGAGCTTGGCCGCTTCGGCGCGTTGTCTGGAAAGCTCCAGGTTATAATCAGCGGAGCCCCTGCTATCCGTATGGGCACCGAGTTCAATCTCCATTTCCGGGTACTGCTTCATCAGTGCGGCGAGTGCTTCCAGATCTTTGGCCTGCCCTCTTCGGATCACTGCCTGATTGAAATCATAATATATATTATCGAGTACAATGACCACCCCTTCGGCGAATGGCATTTTGGAAGAAACATTACCTGGTGCAGCAGGTAAAACTGCAGGGCCTGGCAGGAAGAAGTTGACATCAAAGACACGCGGCAGATTTCCCTCCTTCAGGGAGAGTGATGTTTTTTGGGGCTGATACCCTTCTTTTTCAGCCACCAGTATAAAATCAGTGCCTACTTGAAGACAATATGTGTATCTGCCATCGTAATCAGCCACCAGGATATGCTCCTTTTCGTTGTCAGTACTTACAATCCTTACCGTGGCGTTACCGATGGGCTGTTTTTTATCTACTGATAACACCTGCCCGGAAATGGGGATGCAAGTACTCCGGGTCATGGGCACTTCGAGCGGTACGCCTGGGCTCATGGCCTCGGGGACGAAGGGGATTTCGACCGTAGCGAACCCCTCCCGTGCAACGAGAACAGTGAAGTCCCTATCAGGAGGCATTTGCAGGATTGCATCCCCCAATTTATCGGTAACCGCATCGGGCTTGCCCAGGCTGTTGCTGGTCCTCAGATTCATACGCATCGTCATACCTGCCCCATTGGGTGCAAGCTCGACCGTATAGGCCGAATCGTTCATAATCAGTCCATCGGGGGAACGTTCGAAAAGAAAAACGGCAGCGCCGGCAAGCGGCTGCCCCAGCGCTCCATCGCGTACATTAATCCGTGCCGTCAGGACTTCGGGCCCTTTCATACCGGGAAGCCCCCGCGGTGCCTCAAAAGAATAGATATCGTCTTTCCCCATACCTCCCTTTCGGTTCGAGGAGAAATACCCCTTCCTCCCACTATCGTCCATTATGAAGCCGAAATCATGGGAGCTGGAGTTGATCGGCGCACCGAGGTTGGTGAGCGCCCCCCACCGGGAGTTACTGAGGTCTATTGAAAAAACATCCATCCCCCCGAGGCCGTTATGGCCGTTGGATGAAAAAAACAAGGTTCCGTTTTCGTGAAAAAAGGGGAATCCCTCCTGGCCGGGGGTATTAATCTCCGGCCCGAGATTGATCGGGGCCGACCACTGATTGTTTATCCTGATGACCATATAGATATCCATACCCCCGTAGCCCTCCACTGGCATATTGGACGCGAAGAACAACTTGCTCCCGTCAGCGCTGAGCGACGGGTGCATACAGGTGTAGGTGTCATTGTTGAAAGGTAGTTCTTCCACTCCTTCCCAGTCGTAGATACCGCGGGTAGCGCGATAAATCTTCAGCCTGACCGTCCCGGTCTCATCCGCTTTACCCTCCCCGGATTCCTGATTACTCCGGGTAAAATACATCGTATTCTCCTGCCTGTCGAATGTGACCGGTCCTTCGTGCAGCGCAGAGTTGATTTCTATTGAAAAAAGGCGGGGCCTGACTGGCTGGCCATTTGCACCAAAAGGAGCATGAAAGAGCTCGTAATATGTTTCGCCAGTCGCAGAGTTGATGAATCCACCTCTATTCCTCGAACTGACAAACACGAGTCCGTTCCCGTAATAGGTGGGAGAATAATCTACTGCCGGTGAATTAATTTCACGAACATTCTGAATACTGACCGCCGCTTCAGCTTTATCCTGTGCGAATGACGCAATGGCTGGCAGTACTGCTGCAACTATGAGCGAACCCCCGTATTTAAACTGCTTGCCCATGTTTTTTGCCGAAAATTAGAAAAAAAATCTTGGATCGTCAACGCTAGTACCCGGTGAAGCCGCTTTTCCTTCCAAAAAGAAGCGCAGGACAACTTCCAGGGATCCATTGCTATATCGCCTGAGTTCCGATAAAGAGGCATCGTAAGAAAAACCCGCCAACATCCTTCCGGCCACCTGTGCGCTGAACATCAGCGATACCGACTCGCCCAGCCCTTTTTCCTTGGACCCGCCTGTCCGATAACTTATACCGGTAATAAACTTGTCCATGAAAATCAGGCTTGCATTGATATCTGCATCAAAAGGCGTGCCCTGTACGTATTTGAATAAAGCTTGTGGCTGGAGCTTTATGACATCGGACAAAGTCACGATGAAGCCCGTCATCAAATAAGTGTGCCTTACCTCACGTGAAATAATCCCACCGTCGTCGTTGAGATCAATATTATTCTGGATCAAACGGGGCACCGAAACCCCCATGTAAAAATTATCGGTATAATAATATAACCCGGCACCGAAATTAGGCACCAGCCGCGATTGGAGGGTAGTCGGCAATACAGGGTCCTGCTCGATAGGTTGGGTCCCGTTGAGCTTTGAAAAATCTGTGCGGATCATCCGCGCAGAAGCCTGCAGGCCGAGGTTGAGATATCCCCTGGGTGCCGGGATACGATATGAATATGCTGTTTCCAAGGAATAGTTTGAACTAACCCCTATCGTCTGGCGAAGGATATTGGCCCCCAGGCCGACATTCTCCCCCCAGGCAGGCATAGAGAAGGAAACGAGCTGCGTCTGCGGGGCGCCGTTCAGGCCAAGCCATTGATTGCGCGTAAGGGCTGCAAAGGATATCCCACCGGCGGCGCCGGCATAGGCAGGGTTCAAGCCAAGTTTATAGTGCATAAACTGGGTAAACTGTTCTTCTTGCTGTGCAAAAAGCGAAGGAAGCACACAACACCAAAACAGCAGAATAGTCAAAAAACGCATAGGCATTGATTATTTGAGCAGATAATTAGCGTTGGATGAGAAAAAAACCGCGCATAGGCGTGCTTCCTTCTCCCAAATCGAGAATATAGAAATACGTACCGACGGGCAAGTCCTCACCATTATACGTACCCGCCCAATTATTGAGGTATGGGCGTGGAGAACGGTACACTTCATCCCCCCAACGGTTAATGATGAGCAACTGCGCCTTCTGAAAAGCATTTGCCTCCAGCAGGCACGGTATGACCAGCGCATCATTGATCCCGTCGTTATTGGGCGTGATCACACTGGGTACTGCACAGCCTACGTCCTTTCCAATTTCGAGCAGTACCTCTGCAGTACTGCATTCGCAGGTACCACTGCAAAGCTCGTAGATGAGGCGGTCGGGCCCAACAAAATTGATATTGGGTTTATACGTCACGATAGAATCCCCCTGAACCTGGACGGCACCACGGTCGGGCATCTTCACTATGCGGATCTGCACAGCACCAGTGTAAATATCGTTCCGAAGTAAAGGCAGGGAAATCGGCTGCCCAAAGGGTACCTCAAAACGATCGGCGGACGCTTTCGGACTGGGCCGATAGGTGATTACTACCGTATCCCGGGAATCGGCACCGCATATCCCTTCGTCTATTTCCCATACGAAACGGTTGCTGCCCGCCTGCAGATTGGTCACCACCGTCTGCCGCTGGTTGGGATTGGCAATGGAGGCCGATGTGTTCAGCCCAAACCATCGGCCGCGGCTCCCACTCGTCGGCTCATCTGCATTGAGCTGTACCGTAGCTGCCGAAGTGCAGATTAGCTTGTCCTGGCCCGCATAAGGGCTCGGATCGGAAATTAATACCAGCATCTCGTCATTGGTATCCCCACAAACATCGCGCACTGTCCAGGTAAATCTGTAGAGGTTACCCGGTTGCATCCCCGCGATAGGTGCTCTGGGATTGTTTGGCTCTAATATCCTGACCCCAAGCTGACTTTGAACGATGTCCTGCGACCAGGTCCCCACACCATTTATGGCCGGGCGTGCCGACAGATTAATCTGGGGAAAAAGACAGACAAGGGTATCCATTCCTGCATAAGCCATATCCTTCCGGCTGACGATCACGTCAACTTCGTCGAAAGCATAGTCCGTACATACGCCATTCGATACCGTCCAGCGGAACGTATATAGTGCAGGGCCTTTCAGGCCTGTGACGACCGTATTCCCCTTACCCGGCGATGTAAATGCCACCTGTGTGGGATTGGGGCCCTGTACCAGGCTCCAGCGGCCTGTACCCAAACGCGGTTCTATTGCTTGTAATGTAGTGGATGTAGCATCGCAGGCACTGAAATCCGCCCCTGCAAATGGTTTATCCTCCGGAATCGTGTTCAATTGTACCTGCAATACAGGGGGATTGTTGGAAATACATTTTCCAAACATTGCCTCGACCGAAAATCCCGCCATGCCATTTGAAAACCCGGAAAAACTTGAGATTTTCAACTCCGTGGAAAGATTGACCGTCAGGATACCATTTGGCCCTTTCCAGGTATATATCGCACCGTTCGTCGCTGTGGACGGACGGATGCGCAGGGTCAATGATGCACCGGGACGGCCGATACAAACCGGAGAGACCGGCTCCAGTTCAGGGGAAACCGGTACTGGCAGCACGCTCACCTGCGTTGAGGCAACTTCTGACCTACACCCGTCAAGCTCTGCATAAACAGAATAGGTCCCACTGTGCAGCGTCGTCTGGGCCTGCGGTATGACCGGGCCAAGCAGTGTAGAAGTCAGATTGGGGCCACTCCAGCGATAGCTCGCCCCCTGGATAAATGTTGCACGCAGCTCAAGAGGGGTCCCGCTGCATACCGGCCCGTTACTGAACGCCATTACCTCGGGTTTAGGGTTTACCCTTAACGACAGGCTGGGGGAAAGCCTTGAACGGCAGCCATTTACTGTTACAAAAACAGCGTAGGCCCCATTATCTTCGACTTCGGCACCAGGGATATTGAGGCAGGGAGTCGTCGTTATTACAACCCCGTCACTCGGTGTAGTCCAATGATAGGTTACGTTACTGCCCGTATATCCGTTCACACAAAGGGAGACTTCCTGCCCCGTACAGATTATCGAGGCAGAATCGCCTGAAACCTTTGGAATTCCCGGCGTCGCAGGCGGATCTGAAACACTGACTACCGTACCGGAAGGCAGGGACACGCATCCCTGTGATGTAGTGACTACAAGTTGGTAATTTCCATTGTTCGCCTGCGTGGCATTGGGGATTACCCCGATACGGGAAGTAGATAAAAAGCCATTGGGGCCTGTCCACCGATAGTTATATGACCCGTCATCGGCAGGAAACAGCGATGCCGTGAGACGTATGTCTGTTGGGCCACTCAAACAAGTGGCCCCATCGTTATTTACCGACTGGATGCGCACGCTTGATTTCACCGAAACATCTACATTGGCGCTGCCGGTACATCCCTGCGCCGTGGTAATCGTCACAGTGTACCTGCCACTGTTTTGCGCCTGCACGTTTTCGACACCTGCAGTCGTACCTACTGCGAAAAAGCTATTCGGGCCCGTCCAGCGGTAGGTTGCATTGGTAATCAAGGGAGTCGCATTGAGCTGTAACCGTCCGTTCTCGCATACGACCGTTGGCGAAACGGCAATTACAGGACGTGGTATATCATTTACGACGACGTTGCTTGGCAAAGAAAAAGAGGATTTACACCCCTGAGAAGTGACAAAAACCCTCCATTCGCCACGTGCCGCAGCCGAAGCCGCCGTAATCGTGAAAAAATTCACAGTAGTCGAAAACTCCTGAAGGTCCGGACTCACCCAGGTATAGACACTCGCCTGCGCATTCGTACGCAAAGTCACTGATTCCCCGGCACATACCGCCCCGGTATTGGACAATTCCGGTATCCCCGGCCTGGGTAGGATCGTCACCGTAACAAACGCTGGTGCCGAAGGACATCCGTTCCGAAAGACCGTCAGCGAATACACTCCGGCACTGGAAAGGGTGGCGTTCGCAATCACCGGAAACTGATTAGAGGACTGATACCCTCCCGGACCTTTCCATTCGTAAGTGATTCCAGACCCCGAAACCTCCGTACCCAAAGCGATCTGTCCACCCTCACAAATGGTAATGGCATTGTCCCTGGGAATAGCTACCGGCTTTTTATTCACCAATATCGCCTTAGGTGAAGAAGGCCGCGACAAACACCCGTTGGACTCCACTGTAAGATAAAAAGAATAGCTACCCTCCACATGTGGGCCGGGCAATGTAAAAGAAGGAACAATCGTCGTACCCACCAAAACACCCGAGGGTGGGACGCCACGGTACCAACGGTATATAACCGAAGCACCCGTAGGTGCCACCGAAGAGATAAACATCAGCGCATCCTGCTCACAATAATTGGCCTGGCCGAGTAGCTCCGGCGTGAGGGGCAGATCTTCGATAGGCACTTCGACAACCCCCGTTGCTTTACACCCCGTAATCCCGGTAACTTCAACACTGTAGGAGCCCGCGTTGCGCGAGCTCACATTCGGAATAACCGGGTTTTCCCGGTTAGACATAAACCCGTTCGGGCCAGTCCAGCGATACGTATAAACCACCCCTCCAGGTGCCTGCGGAGGGTTCGCCGAAAGAAAAAGGGTATCAGAACCACACAGCCCAGGACTTGCCGAGGGCTGAGGCTCCAGGTTCTCTATACGCACAATCGTCGAACAAGTGGCAATATTCCCGGACAAATCTGTGATATTCAGCACGATCTGCTGTACCGTACCAGCCTGAAAGCAATTAAAGGTATTGGGGGTCAATGTGCGCGAAGCAATCCCGCAGTTGTCCGTACTGCCCGCATCAATTTCCTGTACGCCCACAACCGGATTCTGCAGGCCGGAAGGGTTGATGAACAGGGTCGAAGGCTGGCAGCGGGCAACCGGCTTTTCCCGGTCTTCAACTTTAACCTTATAGCTACAGGTGTCCATATTCCCTGCTGCATCGCCGATTATAAAAAAAATTTCGGTGATCCCGGTATTGAACCGGTGTACAGGCGCAGTCTGCAGGGTATTTATCCGGGTCGGCGGCAAAGGGCTGGCACCCGTCGCATAGTACGTTGAACTAATCGCCGGGAAATTCAGGGCCGTACAGTTGTCAGTTGCAGCTAACGGCAGCGGGAGCGCCAGGTTTACCGAACAGGTGCCGGAAGGCAGGACGACCGTCGTATCGGATGGGCAGGTAATCTGCGGGGCTTCCCGGTCCCTGACCTGAACGACAAACTTACAGCTATCTTCATTACCGCCGCAATCCCGCACAAAATAAGTAATCTGGTGATTGCCCGCCGGTAAATCAACCGTCACCTGGGCAGGGTTGGTAGCCGCAACCCGCTGCCCCTGGCCAATACTATAAAATATCTGGACACCGTTCTGCTGTGGAAAGGCCGTTTTGCCCAGAATACATTCTTCCCGAATCTGCGGCACCGGCAGCAGAAAAGGGGCGGTACACTTACCACTGGCCGTAGCCAGTACCGTATCCCGGGCACAAACCGAAATCCGCGGCGCCTCAAGATCCATCACCCGGAAAGTGGCCGTACTCACGCTCCGCTGCCCACAAATATCTTCAGCAATGAAATCCACGCGCCGTTGAAGGACAACCTGTCCGTTGGTATTACAACTCACAGGGGGAAGGCTTGCCGTATCCTGCGTACCCGCGTTACGCACGATCCATTTGATCGCACCGCCGCAATTATCACTGGCCATCGCATCCCCGTTCCGTGCAATCCAGGCACGGAAAAGGGAGTCCACGGCCAGTGTCTCCGTACATTGAAGGACCAAATCCACCGCCTGACGGCCAAATACCGGCGGCTGATTGTCGCGGACACGGATTTCCTGCAACGTAGAATCTGTATTCCCGCAGTTATCAAATACATACCAGGTCCTCCGTACTACATACGTATTTGTACAGGAAGAATTGATGATTACATCTTTATACCGAACATTCTGCGGGCCCAGGATATCGCAATTGTCCCGCAAATTGGTCGGACGCCCCGTAACAGAAGGGTCATCGCCAAGTTCACAGCCCACAGTAGTATCCCGTGGCGCTGTAAATACAGGAGCTCGGGTATCCCGGACAATAATCTTCTGGGGGCGGAAATTGGCATTCCCACAGGTATCCTCGGCTACCCAGGTCCTTTGAATCGTATAATCCTTCGTACAACCCGGACCGGAAGGGAAAAGCTGATCGAAATAATACACCCTGATATGGGGGTCACAAGCATCCATAGCCACCGGACGTCCGGTATTCCCGGGATCTGTAGGCCGGGAGCAGTCCATCGTGGTATCCCGGGGGAACTGCTGGAAAACTGGCGCATCGTCGTCGCTGACGACGACGACCTGTCGGTATGAAGCCGTATTCCCACAACCATCCCTTGCCAGCCACGTCCTCGTAATCTTATAGGCAAAAGGGCAATTACCGCTGCCTTCGACCGTTTCGTTGAAAATTACCGTATCGAGCGCACAGTTATCGGTGACTACGACAGAAGAACGGTCGGGCACGGGATCCTTGCACCCCAGGCTAAGACTATCGGCCACGGTGGAACGAATGCGCGGGGCCTGGGTGTCCGTAACGATGAAGACATAGCGGAGGGTGGTGTCCAACGAGCCCGCACCTGTAACATGGAAGGTAAACCGCAGGGTATCCGCACAGGTGCCTGGAAAAGTATAGACAGGCGGTGGCAAAGGCGCGACGTTGACCGAGCTCCCCGGGAAAGCCGTCGCCTGCAGGAACAATGTTGTGGAGTTGATCCACGTCGAATAATCCCTGGCGGCAGAATCACATACCACGCGGGTCGTATCGGCAATACTGAGGCCGTGCGCAAAGGCAGCACCCGGCGATGCCGAATAAGCCGGTCGCAACGCACACAACGTAAATATACTGATGGAGGCGAAAAACAGCCACCAGCTCGTTTGGCTGTATAGTTTTTTCATAGTATTCTCAAAATTTACGGCTACAATGCGGGAGCATGTAGGTATCCGTATGAAACGGGCTCTGAGAACAAAAAAGGGCTTTGCCGGAAATATACTCAGGCCGGATTTTTGGGAAATTTTTTATTATCATGGGATACGCTGTTTTTGGGAAAACCGGTCGTCAAAGTTAGGTTAAAGTTCCGATTAAACCTTATAAAGTTCAAAAAAATCAGTATATGAGCCACAGATTTGCCTTTCGGACAAAACGGATATACGCGAATTATTCCTTTTAGGATAGATGGCCTACACTCGGGGGGTCGGCCCGGTGAAAGGGGAACACTTATATTTTACCCTTGTCGCTTTCTTTCGGTTTAGGTTGATCGGGGCGCTTTTTATCGGTGGTATGTCTATCCAGAAAACGATTAATCGTTGCAATATCAAAATTAGAGGTGACCTCACCGAGCTCGTTAATATGAATCTCGAGGCCTTCCAATTCCTGATGTATGGAATCTTTCTGTTTATTTTTTTTCTTTCCCGCCATATTTTGAGGTCTTTTATAATTACTGAATACTGCCCGGCTGAAAAGTCAGGATAAGCCCAGGAAGGTATCAAACAGGCCGGTTGCACGAGTTATCCGCCGGCGTACTTCCACCGGGCCAAGTAACGCAATCATATCTGCTACGCCCGGCCCCTTCGTCGTACCAATCAGGGCAATACGGAGCAGGGGCAGTAGATCGCCTGCTTTCAGGCCATGAGCCTGCATATACTGGTCGAGTGCCCCTTGTACCGTCGCTGTATCTGGCACCGGCAGTGCGTCTATGACACCTGCCAGGGCCAGTATCTGATCTCTTAGCGCTGTGTTCCACTTTTTTGCTACGGTTTTTTCATCAAAAACCGTGAAATCTTCCAGCAAGCAGGCACCATTGACCCAAAAATCGTCGAGCAATACGGCCCGTTCTTTCATCAGCCCGCAGAATTGCTCCAGGAAACCCTGCTCCGGGAAGTAGCCTTTCCCTTCGATTAAGGGACGCACATGCCAGGCCAGCGCTGCATTCCCGCTTTGCAGGATATACTGCTGATTGAACCATCTGGCTTTATCGTAATCAAAACGGGCACCCGAACGTCCAATTTTTTCGATATCGAATGCGGCAATCAGCTCCCCGATATGGAACATTTCCTGATCGGTGCCGGGATTCCATCCCAGGAAAGCCAGAAAATTGATTACTGCCCCAGGAAGGAAACCCGCTTCGCGAAATCCGGTAAACGAATCTTCCTCCCGCTCTCCTTTCCACGAGATGGGGAATACCGGTATGCCCAGCTTGACCCCGTCCCGCTTGCTAAGCTTACCCTGCCCGGTCGGCTTGAGGATAAGCGGCAAATGCGCAAATTTGGGCATTCCCCATCCAAATGCCTGGTAAAGCAGTACATGGTGCGCCGTACTGGGCAGCCACTCTTCGCCACGGATCACATGGGTAATCTCCATGAGATGGTCGTCCACAATATTCGCGAGATGATACGTCGGCATACCATCCGACTTAAGCATCACCTTGTCATCCAGCTCATTGCTCTGGAACTGAACGGTGCCGCGCACCAGGTCTTCGACTACAACGGTCTCATTTTCAGGCACTTTTAGGCGGATTACCCACGCATCTCCTGCAGCAATACGGCGCCGGACCTCCTCTTGCGAAAGGGTCAGGCTATTGGATAAACGCATACGGGTCGCACTATCGTATTTAAACACCGTCCCACCTTCTTCCTGTGCCTGTACCCGCATTTCTTCCAGTGCTCCGGGGGTATCAAAAGCATAGTACGCCTTCCCCTCTGCCACCAGTTCCAGGGCATATTTCAGGTAAATATCCTTGCGCTCCGATTGCCGGTAGGGACCGAAAGGGCTGTCCCCCATCCCGGGCCCTTCGTCAGGGAGCAGGCCCAGCCATTCCAGGGACTCCAGGATATATGCCTCGGCACCGGGAACATATCGGTTCTGATCGGTATCCTCGATACGCAAAATAAAAGTGCCCCCTGTTTTGCGGGCAAAAAGGTAATTGTAAAGAGCCGTCCGAATGCCTCCGATATGGAGCGCACCGGTCGGGCTCGGGGCAAATCGAACACGGGTACCAGACATGGTGAACGGTTTAATTCTTCAAAATCGCGCCGCAAATTTGCGGAATTTTTACCACAGTGCTATGGTTTTTTATCCAGGCCTTTTGGGGGCCGGAGCCATGTTATCGCATTATAGCGTAACAGACCACAATGATTTTGTTCAGATCCGTGTTTGAGGTTGTTGGAAAAAGCTGAAGTTGTGTAAAAAATCCAGGGGCTGTCCTAATGGACGCCTTTCCCACCGATTTATCGAACCAACCCCATTCCGCTTACCCCGGGCATACGCATTTCAGAATTATTAATCAAAAGCAAACAAGTAGGATTTTTTGCGGCAATTTCTATCAAAATTGTGGCTTTTATGGAACTAAAAAAATAAATCGCTGTTTAATGCCCTAATCGGAAAATAAAATCCCCTTTTCTCGCTTTATGGACGATTTGAAAAAAGGTTTGATAAAAAAACCCTGGCTGGCAGCATTTTGAAACGTATATACGTTACTAATTATAATCCATGAACATTTAAAAATTACATTATGTACTTCATCAAGTCACCCCAATTCGTCAGGAATCTTTTTCCGAACTTCACCTGGCAGATTCCTACTACCGAAAAGCGTTTATTCCTGACCTTCGACGACGGCCCTGTCGAGGAGGTCACACCCTGGGTGCTCGGTTGCCTCGCGGAATATGATGCTAAAGCAACTTTCTTCTGCGTAGGGGACAATGTGCGGAAGCACCCAAAGATTTTCGACCAAATCAGGGAGCAGGGACATTCCGTGGGCAACCACACGTTCAACCATCTCAACGGTTGGGCTACGGAAAACATCCCGTACTTCCATAATGTACGCCATTGTGCGTCCCTGGTAAAGTCCGACCTGTTCAGGCCGCCCTATGGCCGCCTTAAGCCCAAGCAGGCACAATTCCTGCAAAGACACTACCGGGTCGTCATGTGGGATGTGCTAAGTGGCGATTTCGACCCGGGGATTTCCCCGCAACAGTGCCTCGCCAACGTAGTACACCATGCAGAACCCGGCTCTGTCATCGTCTTCCACGACAGCCTTAAAGCCAGGGAACGCCTCGAATTTGCCCTGCCAGGGGTGCTCGAACACTTCTCAGCGCTCGGATACCGCTTTGAGGCGCTCAACGAACACAAAGCGGTAGCTACAGTACCCGAACGAAAAATCGCCTGAGCTACTGCCTGATCTGAAAATGCAATGCTTTATTCATAAAGAGGCTGCTTCTGCAATGCAGGGGCAGCCCTTCTTTTTAAGACTTGTTGCAACGGGTCTCGTAATGGGAAAATGCGTTATCGTTGCCCGCTGCGAAGGCTTTTTGAGGAAACATCCTGGGCTTTTCACATAATCTCACGCCTCGGCTTATGAGATAACGCCTACAAGTTCAACCAATACGTCAGCTTTAAGACCAGTGCCCTGGTCTTATTGACAAAGCCATCGGGAAAATAATTGTCGGTATAGACGACAAAAAGATCTGATACAGGGGCAAACCGCCACTGGAACCGGGAGTTGATATTGATATTATCTATCTGATTGTTGTACTGGACAAAAGTTGTCCAGAAAACACTTTTAGAAAAAGTAAAATCAAAACGTGGCCCGATCAGGAGCAGATCCGCATCGGAATAAGGGGCGGGCAGGCGGATACGGTTGGCGCTGAAATCGAGCGAAACGACCGCATAAGGCTGAAAACGGAAGTTAAGCGCGCCTGACAGGTTGAGGCGGGAACCATTAAAATAATCCCCACTTCGGGTTTCGAGCCTGAAATTGACCTTTTTCCTGAAATCAGAAGTAAATGAGGCAATGATGAGGTTCTGATTGTAATCCGTCCCTTCCGGGAGCTTTACCCCCCCCGTATTGGTAGGATCAAAAGGGGAAAAAAGATAGACATATTCCCTGCGCGTCCGGATATTGAACATCGCAGTATTCTTGAACATAATGCGGTAAATGAGGTTCGCATCCCAGTCGGTGACACCATAGCGCTGATTGCCCAAAGCATCAAAATCAATACCAAAGCTGTGGCTATTGACGGGGCCTTTTTTCGGGAAAATACTCCTGAACGTCGTGTGCGCGATGCGTTGATAGCCTACCCTTCGCGCAAAGCCGGTCTCAGGGTTATAGTTTTCACCTACCGACTGTACCGTGAGGAAAACTTCCCAAAGCTGGGTACTGTAGCTCATCTGTGCGCCGGAAGCGAATGACTTTTGGGCCTGATCGGGCTGGAAAGAGTGGTGATAAAACGCCTTGCCCGTCCATTTACTGTCTTTAGAAGCAAGGTTGTAATCCAGTCCAAGTACGCGGTTAAAATCATATCGTTCATCGTCCAGGCCCGCATTGATATCCTGGTCGAGGATAGGCTGTTTGCTCACTGCGATTAGTCCGATATTGGAACGGCTGAACACTTTCCGCTGAAGGGCCGCGACAGAATAGTTGACGGAGGGCTGGCCAATGGACAGATCGCGTGCGGCCTGCATACTCAGTAACCCGAGGCGCCAGTTATCATCGAGCTTACCACTGACGCGCGCGCCCAGATAGATGGGATTCTGCACATTCTGCCCTGTGGCCTCGTCCCGGGCCACTCCGATACGCCGGGAGAAGAAGGGCCTCAGCCGTTCGATACCGAAATTGCTGAACAAATCGGCGTTTTCGAGAAAAAACTGACGGCGTTCCGGGAAAAAAATTTCAAAACGGTCGAGGTTGGTGACCTGTTGATCCACCTCCACCTGAGAAAAATCGGGGTTGACCGTCAGGTCGAGGTTAAGTGCGGGGCCCAGACCGATTTTTGCATCGCCGCCAAAAGAGCTGCCGCGCTTGGCTTGTCCCCCTTCCAAACGATTTTCGCTGTAACTGGCCGTTGCAAAAGGGATAGCGACGACATTGCCCCCTGGTTTTGGCAGAGGTTGCTCCCAGATGAGCTTATTGGCAAAAGCGAGGTTCATGATCGGAAACTGCCGGGGTGTTTGCGGCCATACCGAACGCTCCCCATACTCGCTGTCTATGCGGTAAATCTTAATATTCCAGGTTTTACTGCCTTCTTTATACCGCAGGCTCTTTAATGGAATCGCAAATTCACCAATCCAGTAACCCTCATATTGCTTCCCGGTAGCATACCAGCGGTTGTCCCAGCTCAGGTCGAGATCAAAGCTCTCGTTTCCCCCGTTTACGACCAAACCTTCCCGCTGCACACCGAATGGATTGACCCCAAACTGGAAAGCATTGGTGTTATCCTGGAAAGGATCGAATACGATCACGACGGCATCATTGGCCTCGCCACGGAAATCCCTGCGCAGGGAGGGCGTGACATAATTGCGTTCATCGGGGAGATTGTACATCAATGCCCCGATGTAGATATAATCCTGGTCGAATAAAATCCTGACGGATGTCTGACCTACCGCCAGACAGGTATCGATGGGGAATTGCTGGAAGAAAGCCGAAGCCCCCCTCGCCCGACCCCAGTCAGGCTCGTCCAATAAACCGTCAACCCGAATTTCAGCTGTAGTACGGGGCGCAAAGAGGGTGTCAGGTGTTTGAGCGCGAAGCGCAGAAGTCCACCCCAGAAAGATACCCAGGGCAATCCACAATGTCCTTATCATGTCTGTTCAAGTGTTCAAATTTGTCCTTTCTCCAGTGCATGGCAGCCCCGCTGCCCAAATATCCGGACGACTTCGATCAGCGGAGCGAAGCGGGGGTCCTGCGTGAACCCTTTTTTATACCGGGCATAAATTTGCTGGACGATTGCCCCGATTTTAAATATCCCGAAGATATAATAAAAAAGGAGATGATCCATTTGCCGGCCTGTTGTGGCCGCATAGCGCAGGGCAAGTTCCTGCCTCGACAAGTTACCGGGCAGCCAGGTGAGATTGCCGACGGATGCCGAGAGCAGGTTGGCTTCATAGCCTTCCAGCCAGTAGGCCAGCGTCACGCCCAGGTCCATTAGGGGATCACCGACAGTACACATTTCCCAGTCCAGCACCGCCCGGATTTGGGCGAGGTCGTCGGGATCCAGTACGAGGTTATCATACTTGTAGTCGTTGTGAATCAGGGCGGGCGCACCATCATCCGGCTGGTTTTCGGGCATCCAGCGTGCTAGTTCGTCCATGCCGGGTATGGTATCCGTCTCTGCTTTATAGTACCGCCCGATCCAACCGCTTACCTGGCGGCCGACATATCCCTCGGGCTTGCCGAGTGCCGCCAGGCCCGTAGCATAAATATCCAGGCGGTGCAGTGCCGCGAGGTTGTCAATAGCCGATGTAGAGAGTTCCCGCATCAGCGCAGGGGAAAGTACAATATCTTCGGGAATGCGGTTGCGCAGGATTACCCCTTGTACCCGCTCCATCAGATAAAAAGGAGCGCCCAGCACTGCCGGGTCCTCACAATAGCACACTGGCCGGGGTACACGGCCAAAAACCGGGTGCAACAAACTCAACACCCGGTACTCGCGCCCCATATCATGGGCACTTTTGATATCGGCCCCAAAAGGCGGCCTGCGAAGCACAAAATCGCCGTGGCTCGTTACCAGCAAATACGTAAGGTTAGAATACCCGCCGGGGAATTGGCGGATTTCGCGGATTGTAAAGGTATTGCCCAACTGAATCGCAAGGTATGCACTCAGTGCGTTTTGGTCGAGTCCCTCGCCGGGCCGTATTTGTTTTGCTTCGTCCAGCATCTTCTGTTCAGTTGTTCCGGGATTTCAACCCATAGCTCTTCAGGATTTTCCGGGCAAGCGATGCTTTGTGTGCTTCATCCGGGCCGTCGTATATCCTTGCCCCACGCTCTTCCCTGTAGTAATACGACAGCAACGTATCATCTGTGACGCCGAGGGCACCGTGTACCTGAATGGCGCGGTCAACAACCTTTTGAAGGACGTTGGCGGCAAAAAATTTGATGGTGGAAATTTCCATAGCGGCAGCGTGCTGCCCCTGCTCCTGTATCTTCAATGCCGTATGCAGTACCATGAGCCGTGCCGCATCAATTTCTGCCCGGCTTTCCGCAATCAATGACTGCACCATCTGCATTTGTCCTAAAGCGCGGCCCTGTGCAATCTCCCGGTCAGCAGCACGCCGGCACATCAGGTCAAAGGAACGTTCGCATATCCCGATCCAGCGCATACAATGGTGGATGCGGCCCGGCCCGAGACGCTCCTGGGCAAGCATGAACCCTCCGCCCTCCGGGCCCAGCCGATTGGCAACCGGTACGCGGACATCGGTATAACGTATCTCTGCATGGCTATGCCACCCTTCGCCCGCATGCCCCATCACCGGGATATTGCGCAATAGCTCAAATCCCGGAGTATCCGTCGGTACGATAATCATGCTCGCGCGAAGATAGGGGTTCTCCGCTTCGGGGTTTGTCACCGCCATTACAATCGCAAATGCCGCGCCATCTGCAGCGGTAGTAAACCATTTATGCCCATTAATGACGTAATGGTCGCCATCTTTCACCGCCGTAGTACCCATCATTACGGGATTGGAGCCGGCAAGCCCGGGTTCTGTCATAGAAAAACAGGAGCGGATGCTGCCTTCGAGCAAAGGATTCAGAAAACGCGCTTTCATAGAGGCATCCGCATATTGAAGGAGCAACTCGATATTTCCCGCATCCGGCGCCTGACAATTGAACGTGAAATGTCCAAATGGCGACCTGCCCAGAAGCTCGCCGAGCTGGGCAACTTCCATCAGGTTGAAGCCTGCGCCCCCGTGTGCCTCGGAATGATAGGGGTTCCAGGCACCTATCGCCCTGACCTTATTTTTTTTCGCCCTCAAAATAGGCTCGAGTTGTTTGAAAGGGATTTTCGCCCACTCCGCCTCGTTGGGAAAAATCTCTTCTTCCATGAAAGTTTTTACCCTGGGATAAACCGCACGTAGCCGGTCAGTGGCAAAAATATCGAGCATAACTAAAAAATTTTGGCGAATATACTAAACGATTTGCAGGAATCCGACGATTGCCGGACGGGATTGTACGGATTTAGAAATGATTGGGCGCATACCGGGTGCAGGGACGTACTTTACCCATACATTTTTAATAAAAGACTTTCGCCGCATAGCTAAAGCGCGTAACTTGTGCATTTCAACCATCATGCCATGCGTACTTTCCTCCTGCTGGCCCTAACTGCCCTGGCCGTATCCTGTGAACTCCTGTCCGGGTTCGAAAATACCGAAATACCCCCATACGAGGTGGAAGTAGCCCTTCCCATCGTCAATTCAACGGTTGCCATCGGCGAATTGCTGGAGGGGTTTGAAAGTGTGGCCGATGCAATCGCTATGGACAGCTCCGGCATCCTGCACTTCAAATATCAAGGGGATTTGATTACCCGCTCCGGTGAAGAAATTTTCAACAGGATCGGTACTTCGCTTCCCCCTATCATCCCTTTGCTTTCCGACAACCTGACGCTACCGCTCATTCTTCCTGCCGGCGCCATTCTGGAAAAAGTGGATCTCAAAGCAGGCAATTTCAGCTTTTACGTGGAAAACCCCAACCGCGACCCCGTCCAGGTACGCCTTACCCTCCCCGACCTGCGCCGCCAGGATAAAGCTTTTGTAATCGAGTTTTCGCTTCCGGGCTATAGCGGTACCGGGCCCCGCCCAAGCACTACCAATTCCGCCGCCCCTGCATCGCTTGCAGGCTACCGCGTCCTGCCCGTCAACCAGGCTATACGCCTCCAGTACCAGGCACTATCCCCCAAAGGAGAGCGCCTGCAACTCAGTCCTTTCGTCATTCAGCTTACCGGCCTTGCCTTTTCCTATTTTGAAGGCTATCTCGGCCGCCTGCTCTATGAAGGAGAAAAAGATTCCGTAAAAATTGACTTTTTCGATACCCGCTACATCCAGGGCAATATCCAGTTTGCAGAACCTAAAGTCAGCTTTTCCTTTGAAAATTCGATCGGTGTGCCCACCCTCGCCATCGTCAATACTTTCGATATCATCAACGTCAAAGGGCAACGTTTGGCCGTACAAGGCCCTGCGGTACAGTCCGGAATCCCTTTCCCTTTCCCCGGCCTTAATGAAGTAGGCCAGGTAAAACAAAAAACGTTTGACTTCACAAAAGAAAACTCCAATATCCGGGAACTCATGGCCTCCGGACCGGTGGCGGTAGTCTATGATGTTGATGCACTTACCCATCCCAGTGGCAATAATGCAGAACGTGGCTTTGTGACCGACAAGAGCTTCTACCGCGTCAGTAGCACCGTTGACCTGCCATTTGTCGGCCAGGCCTCCGGCTTTGAAGTGGACCAGGATTTTTCCCTTGAATTATCGGACTTTGCCTCAGCAAAAAAGGTTGTACTCAAGCTGATCGCCGATAACGATATCCCCCTGGACCTCGATGTACAGGGCTACTTCATCAACCGCAACGGACAGGTAGCGGATTCCCTCCTACCTGCTCCCGACCGCCTCGTTAAAGGTGCCCTTGTCGGAGCAAATAGCCTGCCATTGTCTAAAAGCTCCAAAATCACAGAAGCCCTTTTTGAGGGCGAACGCCTGAAAAGGATCCTCAATGCAGCTCAACTGCGCATAAAAGTTGTCCTTTCCACCGACAGCAACCGGGGTAAGGATGTCAAAATCCTTTCCGGACAGCGCCTCCAGCTCAGATTATCTGCGCGTGCAGTTTTGTGATACCGATGGCCTGCACCGCCGCCGCCTATGCGCGTATGCTGAATTGTACACCTCAATTTTTTGACCTATGATCCGTCTAATCGCGACACTTGCCTTCATCTTCTCCTGTACTGCCGCCTCGGCCCAGGCAGACCTCGGCATTGCCGCCATGCCGGGTATTTGGCAGGCAGGCTATGCCAACCCTGCTGTTTTCCAGGAGCACCGATTCGTCATGTCCCTGCCGGGCATACACTACGATATCTCCGGCAGTGGCTTTGCCTGGGGCGACCTCGTCGTTCAGGGGGCTAACGGTCAGAAGCGCCTCGACCCAGACCGCCTCATCGCCAGTCTGAAAGACCGCAACCTGCTCCGGCAACAATCTGAAATGCCCGTTTTCGGCCTTGGGATTTGCGGCAATTCCTGGTTTGTCAGTGCAGGCTTGCAATTGCGCTCTTCCGCAAGGCTGGCGTTCCCCCGGGAGCTGGCGCAGCTCTTGTGGAATGGCAACGCCCAGTTCATCGGACAAACTATCCCTTTCGGACCAGAAGTGAATGCCTCCGTATTCAATGAGTCCTTTTTGGGCCTCGCGGTGCGCCCTTCTTCAAAACTAAGCATCGGCGCCCGCATCAAGCTACTCAACGGGGTGTTCAATGTATCGGCACTCAATAGCCGTCTCATACTGACTACTGGAAAAGATGCCTACGAGCTCCTCCTCGACGCGGACTATCAGCTTAATACCACTGCCGGGTTCACGTATTCCGGACTGGACTCCCTTGCATTGGACGACGTACGGCTCGGCGTCGCTGGCTTATTCGGCGACAACCCCGGCCTCGCAATGGATTTCGGAATACAATACCAAACAGGGCCACTCACCATCCATGCCAGTATCCTCGACCTCGGCAGCATAAACTGGAAGAAAGATGCCAGTAATTTATCCCTGAACGGAACCTTCGAATTTAAAGGGATGGATCTTTTTCAGCGGCTGATCGAAGGTAGCGCCACAGGACCCGTCAGTATCCTGGATTCGCTGGACGCTCTTTACGATGTGCGCCAAAACCAATCCCCTTATCGCACCACACTGCCTGCCCGCCTCTTCCTGGGGGCAGCTTACGCGCTCAACGACTTCGCTCAGGGTACAGGTACTTTACTCTTCGAAATGGATGCAGGCAATATTTATTCCGCCTTTGCCCTCGGCGGAAGGTTACGTGCCGGAAAATGGGCCAACATCGGCTTACTTTACTCCATTCGGCATGGCAGGGCAAACCACCTGGGACTGAATGCCGTCCTCAACGCCGGCCCAATACAGATTATCGCCGCTACAGATCATATAGGGGCCTTTCTACAGCCAGAGAAAGCGCGACAGTCCAATCTCCGTCTCGGCCTCAACATGACTTTTGGACGTATCGAAACCGAGTGACCCATCGCAGCAAACCTATTTTAGCAGCTAAAAAACTTGCTTCAAAAACAAATTAGGCATATATTTGCATCCGCTTTAACAACAAGCGTACATCCTAATCGGCGCGGTAGCTCAGCTGGTCAGAGCGTGCGATTCATAATCGCAAGGTCGGGAGTTCAAGCCTCCCCCGCGCTACTCTTCCCCTTCCGATAAATTGTTCAACCTGTCACGGTTCAAAAGTATGCGCTGACGGCTGGCACCCCCAGGCAATATTTCAACGCCAACTCCGCTCATTTTAGTTAATGTTAAGGAAATACTCCGTCGGTTTGGCCATCGGGAGCCGTTCTCTGGCAAAAAGACCAAAATAAACAGGTGATCGTTTGGTACAGAAACTATTAAGTTGAGCACGAAGCTAACAAATGGAATCGGAACACTTGTCAGGTAACGGCAGTGGCGTTAGGGCTTGAATGAACACTGTTTTTATGGGACATCTTCTTCTCAGATCGCACTGGCAGTTCACTCGGTAATTTTAATTATTTTACGCGTCAAGACCCCATCCGGAGTGGATAAGCGCGCGATATAGGTACCCGAAGGCCATCCCTTGTCGCCCATATCGAGTTCCAGCAGTCCTGCGGCCACTTTCTTCTGGTGTGCGCTATGGACCAACTGCCCCTGAAGAGTAAATACCTCGACCTGCAACCATTCCTGGGCCCTGGGAAACTCGACCTGAAGGCGGGCCTGCCCGGAAAAGGGGTTGGGAAAGACACGTGCAGTGTACGGCAGCATGATTTGCCGGGAAGCGCTCACCGCCCCAATCGAGATACAGTAATCTTCTACCTCACCAAAAAAATCGTTGGAAAAGCTACATGCGGCACCGGGAATCCTGAAACGCATTACTACGCGCATTCGGGTGACCCCGGTTTTTGCAGTGGCGGGCACATTGACGATACCGCTTACCGAGTCCCGGAATGCCTGGCCGGAATCGAATGCGGTTTCCTGGCTGGTAAGAAACCCATCCTGGTTATAATCAATCCATACCGTCCAGTGTTCCTGGGAGCTAAAACTTGGAAAGCCCGGTGCCAGAGACAGGGAATACAAATTTCCAGGCTGCAGGGTAGTCGTTTTTAAACCAGTGAAATCGCCATAGCCATTTTTTCCGCTTCGGTGCTCAAAATCGTGAATTTTGACCCGGGCGATCCATTCCTGGGCGGCATTTTCGAGGGTGACATTATTGGGCTTGCAATAGTTCAGTTCGAGGCAGGCACCGCAGCCGCGCGAGCGGAACGAAACCAGCGGCCCGAAAGCCGATCCCTGACCGGCCTCACATTCCGTACGGATCTGGAATTCATAATCTTTGCACGCAGTAAGATTGCGCAGACCGATATTATTAAATGCCGTTGTTGCCGTCAGCCAATCCGGGCTTCCCTTGATGCGATAACGCACGCTATAGCCCTTCGCAGCCGTGACCGCATCCCAGTTGACCAGGGCATCCCGCTCACTGATGAAGGGGATTTGCACTCCTTGCGGCGGGACACAGCATCCATCGGTCGTAAACAGGAGCGATGCTCCAAAACCGGTGCTATCGGAACGGCAGACCGTTTTGACCTGCACCTCATACGGAGTACAAGCACTCAACCCAGCCAATACAACTGGAGCGCGAACATTAGCCACGGTAGTCCAGGCCGTAGTGCCCGTCCGGCGCCAACGGAGGTCAAGCCGGGCAATACTGTCGTTGGTGATCCAGGAGATATCGGCAGTGGTTTCCCGTATATTTTCCGCAGATAACCTGGAGGGTGGTGGGCAGTCGCTACAGGTACCCAACAACAGCCGGAGGCTATTGAAAATATTCAGCCTTCCTCCGGTAACTGTTTTTCCCTGTAACGCAGGGGTCAGCTCGACACCTGCCAGAAGAAGTGATTTGATAAAAAGAGCTGCTCCGGGAGGGTCCGTTTCGGCTAAGACAGCCAGGGAAGGACACTTGGCCGCATAAAGCAAGCCTACCGCCCCGGTCACCTGTGGTGCTGCAAACGAAGTCCCCTTTTCTATACCATAGCCATTATTAGGCGTAGTAGAAAGCACATTTTCCCCGAAAGCGCCCAGATCAATAGAAAAAAGCCCGAAACCGCCCGGGGCCTTCATGCCCTTATGGTCAACGCTGTTTACAGTGATAAGATAATTACTCCCACACCCGGTAGGCATATCCCCGACAGCATCCACGTCAATATCCTGGGAAGTCTCGGTAGCAGCGATATTGATGATACCTTGTCGGCCAAGGCTATCATAGAAAGCACACCAAATAGGATAATCTGCGGGTTTTGCCCGGCTGATCCCCCAGGAGGCATTGGTTGCCACGACAAAAGCACCTTCCTTACCCCGGGAATCGTTATAACGCTTGCGCTGCCTGTAGGCATAGAGATATGCCTGGATGATACGGTCTTCCGAAACCGCCCCAAACCCACCGACCACGTGCATAATCTTGACGTTCCAGTTGACCCCGGTAATCCCGATCCCATTATTGCCCCGGGCACCTGCGATCCCCGAGACCGGCGTTCCGTGGTAATTGGCATCGCTGATCTGGGCATTGTTCCGGATCGTATTCCAGCCATAATAATCGTCCACATAGCCGTTATTGTCGTCATCCACCTGGTTGTTGGGGATTTCGCCGTGGTTGGTCCAGAGATTTGGGCGGAGGTCCAGATGGGCAGTGTCCAATCCATTATCAATAATACAGAGGACAATCGTATCGTTACCCGGCGAGATACCCCCCGTTGAGATATCCCAGGCGAGCGGCATTTGCAGGTCTATGCCGGGTGTCCCGCCAGACTGGCCTATATTCTGGAAGTACCACTGATCCTGGAAACGCGGATCATTCGGCAACGCAGAACGGAGATAGGCGATGTGGTTGAACTGCGCCATTTCCACCAGGGGATCCCGGCGGATTGCTTCGAGGAGCGGCTTTTCGTCCACTTTTGTCCAGTCGAAATAAACTTTCCATAAGTTCATTTCTTCCGCAAGGCACTGAACGGGGCGGAAGCTTGGGGGATACCCGCGCAGCCGCCCTATCTTCTCCATATTAGACGCGGGCGTTACACCAGGCTTGAACTGCACCAGGATTTCCCCTTGCACATGTGTCAGTTGCTGTGCCAGTGCGGGGCTTGCCGCGATGAGCGCGAAGCACAAGACGCATAGCAAACGCATAGCCATCCCTTTTAACCGTTCATAGATGCAAGGAATTCATCATTACTCGAAGTCGAAGTCATGTGGCGGCGCAGGAACTCCATCGCTTCATCGGGCTTCATATCGGCGAGGTGGTTGCGAAGGATAAACATGCGCTGCAGGGTATCTTTGTCGAGCAGGAGGTCATCGCGACGGGTACTTGACTTAGTGAGGTCAATTGCCGGGAAGAGCCGTTTATTGGCCAGGTTGCGGTCGAGTTGAAGTTCCATGTTACCTGTGCCCTTGAACTCTTCGAAGATAACGCCATCCATTTTGGATCCGGTATCTATCAATGCGGTGGCGAGTATCGTGAGGGAGCCTCCGCCTTCGATATTACGTGCAGCACCGAAGAATTTTTTCGGTTTGTGGAGGGCATTTGCCTCCACACCTCCGGAGAGGACCTTTCCGCTGGCTGGAGCGACTGTATTATACGCTCTTGCCAGGCGGGTAATGGAATCGAGCATGATAATCACGTCATGGCCACTTTCCACCAGTCGCTTGGCTTTTTCCAAAACGATCCCTGCCACGCGGACGTGGTTGTCGGCGGGTTCGTCGAAAGTCGAAGCCACCACTTCGGCATTAACGCTGCGCTTGAAGTCGGTGACCTCCTCCGGGCGCTCGTCCACCAGCAGTACGATGATATAACACTCCGGGTGGTTTTTGGAGATAGCGTTGCACAAGTCTTTAAGTAAAAATGTTTTACCTGTTTTGGGCTGTGCCACAATCAATCCGCGCTGGCCTTTGCCGATCGGCGTAAAGAGATCAATCATTCGCGTACCCATATCCCGGCCTGTAGGGGAGATCGTCAGTCTGAATTTTTCTGTCGGGAAAAGTGGGGTCAGATAATCGAAAGGCACGCGGTCGCGGAGGTCTTGTGGATCCCGGCCATTGATTTTCGAAACTTTCAACAGGGCGAAATATTTTTCGCCTTCTTTAGGCGGGCGGATAGCCCCTTTGACCGTATCGCCGGTACGGATACCGAAGAGCTTGATCTGAGAGGGGGAGACGTAGATATCGTCAGGGGAAGTCAGATAATTATAATCTGCCGAGCGCAGAAAGCCGTAGCCATCGGTCATCATTTCGAGGACGCCGTCCCCTTCAATGATGCCATCGAGTTCAATATCGAATTTTTCGGGATCCAATATTTCGGGTTCCACGGATTGGAGCGCTTCCGGCTCTGCAGGGTAAGTGCCGGGCTCTGGGCGGTTTCTTTCTTTTTCCTTATCGCGGTCTCTGTCGCGGTCGCGCATCGGAGGTTCGTTCCGGTTAAAAGGCTGGCGCTCCCGTTGCTCCCCTCCGAAGGTACGTTTTTCCGGGCGGAATTCCTGGCGTGGCACTTTTGGCATCTCATCTTTAGGTTCCTGTTGTGGCGAGGGCTTTGACTGCTGTTGCTCGCGCTCATTGAAGGGCATACGCTTGCGTAGGCGTGGTCGGCGGCTCGAGAAACCTTTATCGTCATCATCTTCCTCCGATTCCTCGCTACCGATAGCCGGCGACATTCTGTCCTCGTCTTCTGTTTCGACAGGAGGGGCGGGAGAATAATCCATGGGCAATTCTTCTTCTTCTTCTTCCTCTTCTGCCACTTCGAAAACTTCCCGTGGACTACTTCTCAAGGGCTCCTGGTCAGCATCATTAGACGGGATATCCTGGTCAGGTCCCTCTTCCTCTTCTTCTTCCTGTTCCTCGCCCTTTGCACCAGTAGCCTGGTAATCCAGGATTTTATATACGAGTTCTTTCTTATTCAGGCGTTTGTAATTTTTTAAACCGATTTGTTCTGCCAGCTCGCGCAGCTCTGGCATAAGCATGTCATTTAGTTGAAGAATATCCAGCATAAGTGGTTTCTTTTAAAAAAAGCGGGTTGGTTGTGTGATAGTTAAAATGTGAGGACAACAACGACAAAGGGATTAAACGGGGCTTCCTGCGACCGGGGCACGCAATGAGGCGCACAAAATTACTCCGCAGGGATTTCGCCCCAGAAGCTTTTCCGATTTATTCAATTGGAAGAAAGCTGGATTAGGAAAAAACGGTATAGTCTGAATTTGTTCAAGATATAACGTCCTTGGAAAGGAATAGTTGTATCGCGTGCAAATTTACACTATTTTTTAAAATCGCGGCTACTATCTTTGCAAAAATTATCAGCGCTTAAACAGAAGGGCGTATCGCAAGCGATAATCTGGCTGCAAGGAGCGTCCCTTCCATCAACAGGCTTGTCGTGACGGGGCAGCGTAAAGGAAAAAGCTTTCAAAACGCGTGATCCTCCCCGCGCATCAAGTTTAAATAAAGGTAATCATATTATGCTGCAATTACAAACGATACGCAACGAAAAAGATCGGGTCCTGGAAGGCTTGAGCAAGCGGAACTGGGACGCAAACCAAACGGCAATCCTGGATAAAGTCATTGATCTGGATGCCCGCCGCCGGGCATTACAGACCGATATGGATAAGTCGCTTGCCGAGCAAAACCGATTCTCCGCCGAGATCGGTGCCCTGTTCAAGCAGGGAAAAAAAGAAGCGGCTGAAAATCTGCGCGCCCAGGTAACTGGCTTGAAAGAGGCTGTCGCCGTACAAAAAGCAGAGCACGACCAGGTCGTCCTCGAAATCCAGGACCTGCTGTTCATCATCCCTAATATCCCTCATCCATCTGTCCCGCCTGGCAAGGGTGCACAGGACAATATGGTCTATCAGGACTGGACAAAGCCCTTCCCTGTACTACACGATGGGGCCCTCCCACACTGGGAGCTGGCCGCTAAATATAAAATCTTTGACCTGGAGCTCGGGGTCAAGCTCACCGGTAGCGGCTTCCCGGTCTTTCGCGGGAAAGGCGCCCGTCTGGAGCGTGCGCTCATCAGCTTTTTTCTGGATGAAGCCGTAAAAGCCGGCTACGAAGAAATTATCCCCCCCTTAATGGTAAATGAAGATTCCGCCCGGGGAACGGGGCAACTCCCCGATAAGGAGGCACAGATGTACTATGTGGAGCGGGATAACCTCTACCTCATCCCCACTGCGGAAGTCCCCGTGACGAATATCCTGCGCGATACGATCCTCAACGCAGATGAACTTCCGGTCAAAATGGCCGCATACACGCCGTGTTTTCGCCGGGAAGCTGGCTCTTATGGGGCAGATGTGCGGGGCCTCAACCGCGTACACCAGTTCGACAAAGTGGAAATCGTACAGGCCGTACACCCTGCCCAATCCTACGAGGTACTACAGCAAATGCTGGCCCACGTCGGCAGCCTGCTCGACCGGCTCGAACTGCCCTATCGGATCTTATTGTTATGCGGCGGCGATATGGGCTTTAATTCTGCAATGACATACGATTTCGAAGTATATTCCGTTGCCCAGCAGCGCTGGCTGGAAGTGAGCTCGGTATCCAATTTCGAAACCTTCCAAAGTAACCGCATGAAACTGCGTTTCCGGGAAGGTAAGGAGACCCAACTGGCGCATACCCTCAATGGCAGCGCCCTGGCCCTGGCACGGATCGTCGCAGCCCTGCTGGAAAACAACCAAACACCCGACGGAATTGTTATTCCTGAAGCATTAAGGCCCTATACGGGCTTTGACCGCATCGCCTGACCATCATTTTTTGAAAAAGGAGAAGGCCTGCTGCCTAAAATCCTTGTATAATAATTATGTTGAATCCGAACAGATGTGTTTTAACAGGGTTAGTATGCGGGCAAAATATGCTAAATTTTCCAACCTCAGTGTTTTCGGGAGCGTGTGGCTCCGGGCTGCTTTATCAAAATAAAATCCAGCCCGGGCAAAAAAGTACTGTTGTAAAGCCGTGAAAAAAATTTTGCAACAAACGTAATAATATCAAACGATTATGATTTCTTACTATGGTTATATGGCCCTTGCGGGCGTTCTGTCCCTCGTCGGCCTGGTCATCAGCCAAAAGTTAAAGGCAAAATTCAGCCGGTACAGCGCAATGCCCACAAGCTCCGGGCTGAGCGGCAGCGAAGTTGCCCGTGAAATGCTCCGCCATTATGGGCTGTACAATGTTCAGGTAGTCGAAACACATGGAGTCCTTTCAGACCACTACAACCCCCTCACCCGTACCGTAGCTTTGAGCGAAGCTGTTTTCCACAACCGCAGCGTAGCCGCGGCTGCTGTTGCAGCACATGAGTGCGGACACGCAGTACAGCACGCCCAGGCTTACAAGATGCTGCAGCTCCGCTCCCAGCTCGTACCCGTCGTAAATTTCTCGGCAATGGCTCAGCAATGGCTGCTCATTATCGCATTCGTTACCCTCAATACGATGCCTCAAATTATGCTGATCACGATTATCGCATTCGCGATCACCACGGTGTTCAGCTTAATTACCCTGCCCGTGGAATTCGATGCAAGCCGCCGGGCCCTGGCATGGCTCGACAGCAGCGGCATCACCCGGGGCGCAGAACACGAAGGTGCCAAAGATGCACTCTACTGGGCGGCGCTGACTTATGTCTCCGCAGCGCTATCCTCCCTGGTCATGCTGCTGTTTCTCATCTTACGTTATATTGGTGCAAACGATCGATAAGGAAAAAACCCGAATTTTATGCTGCAGGAAGAAGTTAACATTTACATGGACGATGCACGTGAGCACATGGAACGCGCGATCGCCCACCTTGAACACGAGCTGATGAAAATTTCCACCGGAAAGGCCTCCCCGCTTATCGTCAGCGGGCTACTGGTACCTTATTACGGTAACCTGACCCCGATGGGCCAGGTAGCGAATATCTCTGCTTCCGATGCCCGCACCCTGGTCATCCAGCCCTGGGAAAAATCCATGCTCAGCCCAATCGAAAAATCTATTTTCGAAGCCAATCTCGGTGTCACCCCGATGAATGATGGTGAAGTCGTACGCCTTTCCTTCCCCCCACTGACGGAAGAACGCAGGCGCGACCTGGTCAAAAAGACCAAACACCTCGGCGAAGAGGCTAAAGTCAGTATCCGAAATTCCCGCCGCGATGCCATAGAACACTTTAAAAAAGCCGTCAAAGATGGCCTTTCAGAAGATCTCGGGAAACGCAAAGAAGAGGAAGTCCAGGAAATGACCAATAAGTTTTCCCAAAAAGTGGACCACCTGCTGGATGGAAAAGAAAAGGAAATTATGACCGTCTGACCACTGTACTGCCGCCCAATAATGGGGTTGTGTGAAAAGCCCCCGGCAGGTTCTTTGGCGGCTTGCGCCACCAAAGAATATTTCTTAGAGCGCGCCGTTTTCATTGATTTTGATTCGCAAAATCAATGAAAACGGCACGCTGAGAAAACAGTATGGGGTTGTGTGAAAAGTATTCCGCCGCCTACGGCGGCGAAAGAAAGTTTTGAACGAACACTATTTTCACGGATTTTGCTTCGCAAAATC
>Ga0209985_10000545_pt1 | contig 40282 bp, 30 predicted proteins | sample NOAtaG_FD_187305 | JGI IMG/M metagenome (GOLD analysis project Ga0209985, IMG submission 187305) | Freshwater lake microbial communities from Lake Erie, under a cyanobacterial bloom - NOAA_Erie_Diel6S_1000h metaG (SPAdes) (version 2) | ecosystem: Environmental > Aquatic > Freshwater > Lake ...
ACTTCGCCGCCTCGGGCCGCGATTCGCCCGACACGAGCCGCTCGGCGACCTCCAGCTCTCGTTCCGTCAGCAGCATCTTCGGGCTCGCGCTCAGCGTGCTGAATCGAGGGGCCACGAGCGACTCCTCCATCAGCGTGATGTTGGGCAGGGGAAGGACGCCGATCCCCGCCGCGACCGCCTGGGCCGCCACGATGTACTGCGAGAACTCTTCCGGTTCGCCGGCGTCGCCGGCGACCTGCTTGCGCTGCGCACGCGCCTCCGCCTCGCGCTCGATCTCGAGGATCGCGTCCATCGCCTGCTGCAGGATCTTGCTCGCGCGCGCGACATCGGACTGGCTGAGTCTCGGGGCGCGGTATATCTCGGTGTAGTACTTCTTGCTCCCCGGCTGGCGGGCGCCGTTGAAGTACGAGTCGACCGCCTCGCGGCTATAGCGCCTGATCTCTCGCCGCTGGGCGTTGATCCACTCGCGCTGCTCCACCTTCGTCGGGTCGAACGCCACCAGGACCACATCGGCGGCGACGCGGAAGGTCGCGTGCCTGCACTTCGCCGTCGCCCGTCTGCGAACGACGAAGCCGCCCTCGATCAGAAGGTCGAGCGATGCGACGGCCTCCTCGTAGGTCGAGGAACAGGCGGCCGCGAGCTCTCGCGCCGGCATCGGGTTCCGGTTGCGGCGGAGCACTTCCCAACGCTGCATCGTCTTGAAATCGCGCAGGGCGGCGATCACAGGCGGACTCGAGAGCTGGAGGACGAGTGGCTTCATGGACACGGTGGCCTCGGCTTTCTCAGTACGGAGCGGTCGCGTCCCATCCTAGATGACCCCCTGATCGGGTGTGCTATCCGATCGTGGAACTCGCGCACCTCTGCGCGCGCGGCCACCTGATCGGGTGATTCCACAGGGTGAATCCACGGGGTCAATCCACGGGGTGAGTCCACAGGGTGAATCCACAGGGTGAATCCACGGGGTGTTTCCAAGCGGCCTCATGCGGCGATCCGGTACGGCACGAAGTTCGATCGCTCGAGGAACGACTTCAACGCCGCGAAGGCGACCGGGCAAAGACCCCCGTTGAGCACATTCTTCGAGAGGATCGTCATCACCTCTCCCTCGTCGAGATCCCGGCGGTAGGGCCGGTGGGCCGCGAGCGCCTCGTACATGTCGGCGACGACGAGCGCGCGCGCGGCAGGAGACAGAAGGTCCCCTTCGATTCCGCGGTGGTAGCCCTTGCCGTCGAGCCGTTCGTGATGCGAGGCGGCGAGTTCGGCGATCGAATCGAACGCGGCGACATGCTTGAGCATCGTGTAGGTGAACTCCGGGTGCCGCCGCAGGATCGCAAGCTCGGCATCGTCGAGCTTGCCGGGCTTGTCGAGGATGGTGTTCGAGACGCCGAGCTTCCCGAGATCGTGCAGGAGGCCTGCGCGGCGGATCTTGACGATCTCCGGCTTCGCGAACCCGAGTTCGGTGGCGATGCCGACGGCGACCTCGGAGACGCCCTGCGAGTGCGCGGCCGTCCACGGGCTCTTCGCATCGACCACCATGCCGAACGCCGACGCGATGCGGTCGAGCGTGTCGTCGTCGGCCACCATGCGGCGGTCTTCCGGCTCGAGCGCATGGAGCAGGCTGCGCGGAGCCTCGCTCGCGATCGCCTCGCGCAGCGCCTCGCAGTGGCGCAGCGACACCAGCGCGGCGACGAGTTCGGGGTCGAACCAGCTGCCGGATCGGGAGACGGCCATGTCGAGCGCCGCGTCGAAGCCGTCGCGCGCGAAGAAGACCTCGACCGTCTGCGCGAGGTTGAGGATGCGCGCGAGGATCGGGATCGCGTCGCCGGCGATGCCGTCGGGATGGCCGGATCCGTCCCAGTGCTCGTCGAGATTCCGGATCGCGACCGCGGTGTCCTCGGAGAGGTGCAGCGCCCGCGCGATGCTCGCGCCGCGGTCGCAGCGGATCTCTACGATCTCGCGCGTGCTCGCGGCGCCAGTGATCGCGACCCGCCCGAAGTGCTTCACCCGGTCGACCACGCTGCCGTTCGGCGCCGCGTTGCGCACGACATACTTGAACCGCTCCGCGAGCGAGTTCCACTCGACGGTCTTGAAGTCGGACTTCACATCCCGGTCGTCGTTGCCGAACAGGTAGCAGATCTTCGACGCGTTGCTCGAGCAGCCGAGGTCCTTGAGGAGCAGCGCGTAGAAGAGCGACGACATGCGCTCCTCGTCGAGGCCGATGGCGTGGCCGAGATGCATGCCGACGATGCAGCTGCGCACCGCGTGGCCGGCGGGCTGGCCCTCGACGATGTCGAGCGCGTACGACAGCGCGGAGATCACCTCCGACATGCGCACCGCGCCGTTCGCGGCGAGCGGCGCGCGTCGCTCGCGCGCGGCGGGCATCGGCGCGTAGGGGAATGCGGTCAGACCTTCGGAGTTCGTCGCCATGGAGCACCGTCTGCGGGTGAGATCGGCAGGGGCGCGAGGGGTGGCGAGCCTTGTCCCGCCGCTTTCCCCGCGGGCGGGTCGGGTTGCTCGGGTGGTTTGGGTCGGGCGACGCGTGCCATCTGGCTTGTTTGTGCGGGTGCGAATCGCGCCCCGGCGCGGCCGCGGGGGTCGGGAGGCGGTACCTTGCCCCGCACTTTCGCGGAGCCGACCGAATGCAGGACCAAAGCCAGAAGGATCTTTCCGCCCGCCCGACCCTGCTCGACCGGCTCGAGCGCATCGGAAACGCGCTGCCCGAACCCGCGCTGATCTTCGCGATCCTCGCGGCGGTCGTGATCGCCGCGTCCGCGATCGGATCGGCGGCCGGTTGGCGCGTGCAGCCCATCAAGCCGAAGGCCGAGTTCGTCCAGAAGGTCGACGGCGCGGGCGTCGCGGTCGTCGACGACAAGGGCGCGCCCGTCATGGTGCCGAAGCTCGACGAGCGCGGCAAGCCCGAGGTGACGCTGGTCGGCGAGACCGACAAGGAGGGCAACCCCGTCTACCTCGAGCCGCGCAGCCTGCTCACGAGCGACGGCGTCTACTGGATGCTCTCGTCGATGGTGCGGAACTTCACGGGCCTCCCGGCGCTCGGGCTTGTGTTCGTCTCGATGCTCGGGATCGGCCTCGCCGAGAAGTTCGGCATGTTCTCGGCGCTCATGCGCGGACTCGCGATGATCACGCCGCGCAGGTTCCTCACGCCGATGATCGTCTTGATCGGCGCGAACTCGTCCGTCGCGTCGGACGCGGGCTACATCATCCTGCCGCCGCTCGCGGCGGCGCTCTACCTCGCCGTCAACCGTCCGCCGATCGCAGGCCTCGCGGCCGCGTTCGCAGGCGTTGCCGGCGGCTTCGGCGGCGGCATCTTCCCGACGGCGGCCGACGGCTTCCTCGCGGGCGTGGCCACCTCGTCCGCCCACATCATCGACCCCTCGTACCACCCGGTCGACCCGACCCACAATCTCTACTTCAAGGCCGCGAGCAGCGTGCTCATCATGTTCGCGGGCTGGTTCGTGACCGACCGGATCGTCGAACCGCGGCTCAAGCGGCTCGCGCCAGGGGCGGGGTACGACGATGCGCCGTCGCTGTCCGAACTCGCGCTGAAGCCCGACGAGAAGCGCGGGCTCATCGCGGCCGCCGTGGTGGCGGTCGTCGTGCTCGGCGCGTTCGCGGCAGCCGTCCGCATCGAAGGCGGGCCGCTCCATGGCAAGGGGCTGCCGATGCTCGCGAACAACACGCCCGCTCCCGGCGAGCGCGAGGGCGAGCGCTGGTCGCAGGTCATCGTCCCGATGATCCTCCTCGTGTTCATGCTGCCCGCCATGGCCTTCGGCTTCGTGACCGGCGCGCTGCGCAGCCAGAAGGACTTCATCGACGGCATCTACCACGGCATCCGGACAATCGTGCCCGTGCTCGCGATCGCGTTCTTCATGGGGCAGTTCGTCAACTACTTCCAGTACACGGGCCTCGACCGCATGCTCGCATACGCGGGCGGCTCGCTCCTCGTGTCGGCTGATCTCCCCGTCCCGCTCCTCATCGTGCTGTTCGTCCTGCTCGTCGTCGCGGGCGACTTCGCGATGAGCGGCATGCTCTCGAAGTTCGGCGTGCTCGCGCCCATCTTCATCCCGATGTTCATGATGATCGGCATGAGCCCCGAACTCACCACCGCGGCCTACCGCATCGGCGACAGCGTGGTCAACATCATCACGCCGCTCAACAGCTATCTGCTGATCATCCTCGTCGCGCTTCAGAAGTACAACAAGGATGCGGGTCTCGGCAGCCTGATCTCGCTGATGCTTCCGTACTCGCTCGTGTTCGGCATCCTCTGGACGCTGTTCCTCCTCGCGTGGTACTGGAGCGGCTACCCGCTCGGCACCGACGCGCCGCTCAACTACATCCCCTCGCGTTGAGGCGGCCTGCGGGCGCGCGCGGAGTCATCGGGCCGGCCGCCGCTCCGAGCGGGTCGATCGGGGACCGATCCGCGGTCGTCCCGCGCCGGTCGGTCCTTACCCTTCGCTTCGATCGTCAGGGCGGGTGTGCCGCGTACGCGCGCCCGTCCTGGCCATGAAGCAGGGGGAATCGATGAAGCAATCGATGAAGCAATCGTTCTTGGCAGCCGCGATCTCGGCAACGCTCGCATCGCACGCCTTCGCCGGCGACGGGATCCAGAACCTCGCGCTTGGCCGCGATGTGTCGCTCGCGTCGGGCGCGTCGAGCGGCGTCGCGCTGTCCACGCTCACCGACGGCGTCTTCCGCCCGTCAGGCACCCACTGGCAGAACGGGACCGTGTGGTGGGGAAGCGTCACCACGGTCCTCGAGATCGATCTCGGCGGCACCGTCGAAGTCATGGGCGCGATCGTCCAGGCCGACAACAACGACACCTACCGCATGTGGTACCGCGACCTCGCCACAGGCGACTACCTCACCCTGTGGACGATCGGCGCTGTCGGCGGCGCGGGCATGCGCACGCGTCCGAACGAGGGGGACAACGGCCAGATCTTCTACTTCGACAGCTCGGTGTTCACCGACTCGATCCGCATCGGCGCGATCGGCGGCGACAACGCCTACTCGCTCAGCGAAGTGCAGGCGTGGGGCGTGATTCCCGCGCCGGGCGCGATGGCGCTGTTCGGGCTTGCGGGGCTCCCCGTGGGGCGGCGCCGGCGCTAGGTGCGCGCAAGTTCTTTGGAGTGTTCGACGGCGCGGTACACTCGCTGCATGATCGCGGGTGCCGCGTGCGTCGTTTCCATCGCAATCGCGCTTGCCGATGACGCTCGTTCGGCCGAGGCATCGACGCCCGAGCGCCTGCTCGTCGTCGCGCCCGAGGCGTATCGTTCCGCGCTTGCGGGCTTTCTCTTGGAGCGCGGCGAACAACTCGGGGCACCGGTCGCGTTTCTCGCCCTCGAGGACGCGACGCGCGTGCAACCCGATTCCGCCGCCGCGCGGCCGGCGGACGCCCCCGAACTCCTCAAGCGCGAGGTCCATCGCCGCTGGAGGGCGGGCGAGGTGACGGCGCTCCTCCTCGTCGGCGATGTCGACACGCTGCCGATCCGCTTCATGAAGCTCGACCGCGGCACCAAGGAGGCGTTCGACACGGCCTTCTACGCGAGCGACCTCTACTACGCCGACCTCGCCCGTGCGGACGGCTCGTTCGACGACTGGAACGGCGCCGCGCAGGGCGTCCACGCGCGCTACTTCGGCGAGGTGCACGGCGAGACGAACAAGAAGGACACGATCAACTTCGACCGGGTGAGCTACATCCCCGAGATCGCGGTGGGCCGCTGGCCGGTGTCGACCGCGGACGAGGCGAAGGCGGTCGCTGCGAAGACGCTCCGCCACCAGCGCGCGGTGCTTGCGGCCACGCCGGAGAAGCGCGCAACCTCCGATGAACTCGCCTTCTTCATCAGCGGCGGCTGGATCGACAACGCCGCGCGTGCCACGGCGCTCGTTGAGCGCGTGAAGTCGCGCGGGGCATGGCGCACCGACCTGCACGGGTTCTTCCTGCCCGGTCGCGAGCCGAACACCGCTGCGGTGGCGGCGGCCTTCGCCCGATCGCCCGCCGCGATCTTCCATACCGGCCACGGGCAGCCGTGGGGGTGGGAAGGGTGCTTCGACCGAGCGGTCATGACGGCGTCGCCACCGACCGACACGCCGCCCTTCGTCTTCTCGATCGGCTGTTCGACCGCGGTCGTCGCCACGGAGCCGCCGTACGGCGCGTACACCGATGTCGACGGCACGCTCCACAAGGGGACGAACGCCGGCCAGGTGTTCACCGACTTCCCGCCGCCGCCCGCGCCGATCCAGCGCGGCGCGTCGAACGCGACGAGCGTGTCGGAAGAGGCCGTGCGTCGCGCCGACGGCGGCGCGATCGCCGTGATCGGCTGCGTGAGCGGCAGCCAGCCGTGCGCGCATACGCTCCTCGACGGATTCGTCGACGCGATGGCGGAACGGCCGACCGCGCCCGCCGGCCGCTGGTGGACGACGGCGCTCGCCCGCTATGTCCGCGACGAGAAGCTGATGGAGCTTGCGCCGACCGACAGCTGGTACCCGCCGAGCATCTTCTTCCAGGGAATGAAGTTCGTGTACCTTGGCGACCCGACGGTGCGGCTGCGGTGACTTCGCCGCGCGCGGCACGCGGTCCCCGCACACGAGCCCTTGCTTGAGCACTGACGCACCCATCTTCGGCGGCATCGAGTCGGGCGGAACCAAGTTCGTCTGCGCGGTCGGCGATGCGCGGTCTTCCGCGCTCCTCGCGCGCACGCAGTTCGACACCACCGACGAGCCGAGCGAGGTCCTCGCGAAGGTGATCGCGTGGTTCAAGGACGCCGAGCGCGCGCATGGCCCGCTCGCCGCGCTCGGCGTCGCGTCGTTCGGGCCGCTCGATCTCGACGAGCGCTCGTCGACCTACGGCTTCATCACCACCACGCCGAAGCCGGGATGGCGCGACACCGACATCCTCGGCCCCTTGCGCCGCGCGTTCCCGGGGCTGCCGCTCGGCTTCGACACCGATGTGAACGGCGCCGCGCTCGGCGAGGGGCGTTGGGGCGCCGCCGTCGGGCTCGACGACTTCGTCTACATCACCGTGGGTACCGGGATCGGAGGCGGCGCGGTCGTGCGCGGGCGCCCGGTGCACGGACTCGTGCATCCCGAGATGGGTCACATGCCGATGCCGCAGATCGACGGCGACACCTTCGCCGGTGCGTGCAGGATCCACGGCCGTTGCTGGGAGGGCCTCTGCGCAGGTCCGTCGTTCCGGGCGCGGACGGGAAAGTTCGCCGAGGAACTCGCGCCCGACGACCCGGCGTGGGATCTCGCCATCCGCTCGATGGCGCATGCGCTCGCCACCATCACCTATGTGCTCTCGCCGAAGCGCATCGTCGTCGGCGGCAGCGTGCGAAAGGGCGGCCGACTGGGCGAGCGCGAGTTCTTCGCGCGGCTTCGCCGCCACCATCGCGAGGTGCTCAACGGGTACATCGCGTCGCCCGCGCTTGCGGAAGGCGCGATCGACGCGTTCATCGTGCCTCCCGTGCTGGGAGACGACGCTGGCGTCTGCGGTGCGATCTCGCTGGCGCAAGGGGCGCATACGACCGCGCGTGGTCGGGCTTGATGCCGAGAACCTGCGTGCCGTAGGGTGTTCGCCCGAGTGCGACGGTCCGAGTCGTACTCGGACATGCCCTCACAGCCCTGAATGGGGTCATGATCGCAACCATCTCTGCACAACGGCTTTCCGAATCTGACAGGTTTGGCGGATCGATTGCGCTCTGGAAGTAGAGTCGTCTTTAGGCACGAGAGAACGCGGCGGTCGCTCCACCCAGTGGAGTGGCCCGCCTCGATCGCGTTGCCACCCCCGGCAGTCTGTCACAACTGGAGACCATCCATGCTTTCCTCAACCCGAGTTTCCCTCTCCGTTCTCGCCCTCTGCGGTTCGATCGCCGCTTCGGCCGACGCCAATCTGCTTGTCGACGGCGGCTTCGAGAACCAGGCGGTGCTTCAGAACAATCCGTTCACCCTCCAGGCCGACGGCTCGAAGTGGGGCGCCTCATGGGGCGGCCCGGACTGGGGCTGGAGCTCGTGGCAGGGCAACTTCAACGGCGCGTGGTCGGGTGGCGCGATCGCGCGCACAGAGGACTTCGCGGCTGGCTGGAAGTGGGCGCATACCGGCGATGTGTTCGGCATCGTCAAGGACCGCCAGACGATGTCGCAGAGCTTCACCGCGACCGAGAGCGGCGCAGCCACCGTGTCGTGGTTCGATGCGAACCGCGCGTCGTGGCGCGAGCACGACTGGTTCGGCCGCGAGAACAACTACTCGGTGACGCTGACCGACTCGCTTGGCAATGTCCAGAATGTCGGCAACTACACGAGCGTCGTCGCAGGCGGCAACTCCTACTCGAGCCCCGCGGGCAACGGCTGGTGGACGCTCGCCGGCAAGCAGGGATGGTTCGAGCGCTTCGGCGCGACGGTGACCCTCCAGGCGGGCATGACCTACACGCTCAGCTTCAACAGCCTGAGCCCCTACAACTACGATGCCAACGGCAACATCACCGGCGTCGATGACCGCACGACCTTCCTCGACGACATCAGCGTCACGATGGGCGTGGTCCCGTCGCCGGGAGCGCTCGCGGTGCTCGGCTTCGGCGCACTCGGCGCCCGCCGCCGCCGCCGCTGATCGCGCGCGGCTATCGTCCCGCCCACGATGGGCGAGGCGTCGGCTGAACAACTCTATCGCGGCGCGCGCATCGCGCTCCTCACCCAGCACGGGAAGGAGCGGGTGCTCGCGCCCGTTTTTGCGTCGGGCCTTGGCGCGCGGCTCGTCGTCGCGGAGGGCTTCGACACCGACGCGCTCGGCACCTTCACGCGTGAAGTCGATCGTGCGGGCACCCAGCTCGAGGCCGCGCGGCGCAAGGCCGAGATCGCGATCGAGCTTTCAGGCGCCGACATCGGGCTCGGGAGCGAGGGCGCCTTCGTGCCGGGCCCGTTCGGCCTCGGCTCTTGGAACATCGAGGCGCTCGTGCTCGTCGACCGCGTCCGAGGCATCGAGGTCGTCGGCCGCGCGGGCGCGGCGGGCCGCCACCTGCACGCCACCGTCCGCAGCACCGACGAACTCGCTGCGTTCGCGGCGCGCGCCGGGTTTCCCGAGCACGGGCTCGTCGTGCGTCCGAACGACGAACGCGATCCGCGCATCGTGAAGGGCCTCGTCAGCGCCGCCGCGCTCGACGCGGCGTTCGCGGAGGCCCAGCGATGGTCGAAGGACGGCGCCGTGTTCGTCGAGAGCGAGCTTCGCGCGCACCTCAACCCCACGCGGATGTCGGTCATCGGCGAGGCGGGCCGCGACCTCGTGACGCGACTCTCGACCGCGTGTCCGTCATGCGGGTCGCCGGGATTCGGCGTGGTCGGGCAGATCCAGGGGCTTCCGTGCGCCGACTGCGGTGCACCGACGCGGCATCCGATCGCCGACGAACTCGGATGCGTGCGATGCGGGCATCGCGCCGAGCGCGCGTTGCGCGACGGCGCGGAATCCGCCGATCCCGGCGTGTGCGACTACTGCAATCCGTAGCGGAGCGCGCGGCGTTCAGGCGATGTTGCGCATCTTGAGCGACTGGACGAAGCTCAGGCGGCTGCTGCCGCCCTCCATGAGGAGCGACGGAACCTCGTTCGCCTCCATCGGCATGGCGAGCAGGAAGCCCTGGCCGCACGGGCAGCCGAGGCTCTGCAGCTGCAGCAGCTGGTCGGTCGACTCGATCCCCTCCGCGATCACCTTGAGGTGGCGGTTCGAGGCCATGATCTGGATCGCCTGGACGATGTTCGCGACCTGTCCGTCGATCCGCATGTCGGCGATGAAGCTGCGGTCGATCTTGACCGCGTCGACCGGCAGGCGGTGGAACATGCTGAGCGACGAGAAGCCGGTGCCGAAGTCGTCGAGGTGGATGCGCACGCCGAGACGCCGCAGGTCCTGCAGCACCCTCGCCGTATGCTCGATGTTGTCGACGAAGACCGACTCGGTGATCTCGAGCGCGAGGCGGTTGCCCGGGAGGCCGAACTGCTCGAGCACATCGGCCACCGACGAGACGAAGCGCGTGTCGAGCATCTGGCTGTGCGACACATTGACGCTCATCATCAGGTTCGCGCACTCCGGCTTGAGCTGCTGCCACTGGTGCAGCTGCCGGCACGCCTCGCGCAGGACCCACATGCCGAGGTCGGAGATGATCGCCTCTTCCTCCGCGATCGGAATGAACAGGCTGGGGCTGATCGCCCCGAGTTCGGGATGCATCCAGCGGGCGAGCGCCTCGAAGCCCTCGATGTTGCCATCGTCGAGCGAGAACACGGGCTGGTAGGCGATCGAGATCTGGTCGAGCGCGACGGCCTGGCGGAGTTCCTTCGACAGCCGGCGGCGCGTCAGCACCTTCTCGCGGATCGACTCGTTGAACTCGCACACGATGCCGCGGCCGAGCTTCTTGGCGTGGTAGAGCGCCGCGTCGGCGTCGCGCAGCACATCGTCCGGCGTGTGGTGGTCGGGCGTGCCGAGCGCGAAGCCCATGCTCATCTCGACACGGATCGACTGTCCCGCCACCGAGATCGGTTCAAGGAGGCTCCTCGTGATGCGCGAGGTCACCGCGCGGACATCTTCCGCGGCCTTGACGCCGTCGAGCAGCAGCACGAACTCGTCGCCGCCGAGGCGGGCCGCGAGGTCGCAGTCGCGGCCGGTCGTGTCGACGGCGCGCACCATCTTCGACAGGAGCCGCGCGACCTCGATCAGGAGGGCGTCGCCCGTGTCATGGCCGAGCGAGTCGTTGATCTCCTTGAAGCGATCGAGATCGAGGAACACCACGGCGTATCCGCGTTCGGAGTCGCGTCGGAACCGTTCGAGGCAGGCGTTCAGCTGGTTGTGCAGCAGCACGCGGTTCGGCAGGCCCGTCAGTGGATCGAAGAGCAGCTTGCCTTCGGCGTTCTTGCGCGCCTCGATCTCGTGCCGGAGCCGTTGGTTCGCGCTCTCGAGCGCCAGCATCGTGCTTCGGGCGGCCGCCTCGCTCGATCGCTTCTGGACCAGCGAACGAACGACCTGCCACACCTCGGCGGACTCGCACGGCTTGCGGAGGAGCAAGAGCTTCGACGGGCGGCCGAGTTCCTGCGAGACGCGGGTCCACGGCTGCGTCGGGCACTCGGATGCGATCACGACCTCGAGTTCTGGATCGACCTGCCAGAGTCGCTTCGCGGTCTCCACGCCGTCCCATCCGCCGGGCATGCGCATGTCGACGATCGCGACCGAGTACGGCTCGTTCCGCACGAACGCGGAGCGCAGCATCTCGAGGCCTTCCTGTCCACTCGTCGCGGACTGGACGGCGAAGGTCATCCCGCTGTCGCCGCTCGACCGCGGCGATTGAAGCGCGCTGCGCGCTTCATCGCCCGTGTTCGCGCCTGCGGCCGGAGCCGCGGCGCCTCCCGGGCACAGCGTCGAGCGGCAGACTTCATGGAAGGCCGACTCGTCGTCGATCACGAGCACTCGATGGATCTGGGCTTCGCGACGGATCACGGGTTGTGATCCTTCGCGGACCATGCGTCGGACCATGCGCCGGACCATGCGCCGCCGCCCAGCGCGTCCATCGCGCTCGGAGTGAATGGCATGTTCGCTCGAACTTGCACTCGTCGGATTCCCCAGGGCGACCCCGGACGGGCGCTTCCGCGGAGTCATCTCCTCGGAAGCGCGTCGGGGCCAATGAATTGGCACACTCCGTGGGTCTGTCGATCCAAAGAGGGCAACACCTGAGCCAAGATCCGCCCTCGCCCGAGAATGATGCGGCGGGCCTCGGCCGATGCGCAAAGGCTGCCGAAACCGTTCGCTCTGTTCGGGCTGGGTCGAGAACCGCCCCCGACCGCTCGCGCCGCTTTCGTCAACGAAGGCACGGCCTCATCTGCTAGCGTGCCGTCCCGGAGGGCCGTCCATGCAACCATCGCTCTGCGCTGTCATCCTGTTCGCGTCCGTGTCGTCGGGTCTCGGTCTCTCCGAGGCGAGCCCTCGGCCCGCGGCGCCACCCGCGCAGCAGGGCGCCACGCCGGCGGAGTCGGTGCCCGCGCCCACCCCCGTGACCGACAAGATGGAGGCCGATGCCAAGACGCTCGCGCCGGCCGTCAAGGCCGAACTCGCGAAGAGCTTCCTCGCGGCGGCCACGGAACTCGCAGAGCCGCGGGCGCGCACCATCTATCGCGACCGTGAGAAGGGGATCGCGGTCTCGAAGCGCGCCTACGAGGCGATGGGCGCCGAAGAGCGGGCGACGCTCGTTCCACAGGAGTTCCCTCCCGACTTCTACTTCGACACGGCATACGGCTCGCCGCTCGTCTACGCGCGGGTCCTCGATCTTGCCGCACCGCACCTCGCGCTCGGGAAGCGCGCGAGGATCCTCGACTTCGGCTACGGCACGATCGGTCAACTGCAGCTGCTCGCCCACTGCGGCTTCGACGCCCACGGCGTCGATGTGCAGCCGGTCTTCCCGGCCTACTACAGCGAACCGGGCGACACGGGCGCGATCGGCACGGGGAGCGTGGCCATCCACACGGGCCAGTGGCCCGCCGAGGAGGCCCTCCGCAGCGCCGTCGGCGGCGGCTACTCGCTCATCACCAGCAAGAACACGCTGAAGAACGGCTACATCCATCCGTCGCCGCCCGCGGGCCAGACCGTCGACCCGAAGAAGCTGGTGCACCTCGGCGTCGGCGACGAGGAGTTCCTCGCGCGCGTGCACGACGCGCTTGTGCCCGGCGGCGTGTTCGTCATCTACAACATCTGCCCGCCGCAGGCTCCGCCCGACAAGGAGTACATCCCGTGGGCGGACGGCACCTCGCCTTTCCCGCGGCAGATGTTCGAGAAGGCAGGCTTCGAGGTGCTTGCGTTCGATCTGCGCGACGACGCGTGGGTGGTCGACTGCTTCGAGAAGCTCGGCTACACCGAGGGCAAGTCGCGCGAGGAAGCCGCGAAGGAGTTCCTCTGCTGGTACACGGTGGTGCGGCGGAAGCCCGCCGCTTGACTTCGCCGATTCGGGCGACAAGAGTGCGCGCGGGCGCGTCAAAAGTACCGATTCCATCGGTGATTTCGCCGTTTTCGGCGAGACTTTGACACGAGCTGAACACAAAGTCCGTCTTGGCTTTTGAAGCGGCTGACTCCTTCCGGGATTCGGTGCCGACTTCCCAGTTCCTCATGTCGAGGACGAATGGTGATGGCAAAAGGTCCGTACGCCGACGGACTCGGCGGTGTCGTGGACCCATGCGGCAGCGTGGGTGGTCTTTCGGGCTTTGTCTCGAGGAGTGTCTGATGCGTACTTTCAATGCGGTGGTTGGCGTGGCGTGCATGGTGGCGGCGGTCGGTTCGGCGCAGGCGTCGGTCGACCTCAACGGCGGTGCATCGTGGGGCGGCTGGACGAGCTACGGCGAGTCGAACACGCTCGGCGTGTACGGTTCGGGTACCACGGGCGGTGCGGTCTACCGCATCTACCAGACGGTCTTCACCTTCAATGGCGACACGCTCTCGCTCGGAGCCGGCTACGCGGGCAACTCCGACTTCGCAGCCGGCTTCGGTTCGAACGGCGCGTTCGCGAACGGCAATCTCATCTACGGCCTCGGCATCGAGCGCGTGAGCGGCTCGGGCAACATGGGCACGATCACGGTCGGCTTCGACCTCGGCAACGACAGCTACCAGGCCGCTTCGACGGTCGGCGGTACCGATGGCCGCGTGAGCACCAGCGCGTGGTCGCAGTTCGGTGACCTGAACGCGCAGTTCACCCAGCTCGGTGGCGCCAACCAGTACAGCGTTCAGCAGGGGAACGGCACGAGCTACAGCGGCACAAGCAACTTCGCGAACAGCGGTAACTCGGGTGGCCTCACCTTCGCCTTCCGTGGCGCCGGCAACGGGCTCAACTACCAGATGTTCTTCGATGTCACCGCGATGAACGCGCTCTACTCTGGCAGCGGCGTGAACGGCATCGCCCAGGGCATCGCCGGCATCGGCGAGAACTTCCGCCTGTCGCTCGATGTCGGCATGGGTTCGTCGGGTGCAGCCCGCACCGCGATCAACTCGGTCCAGGTCCCCGCTCCGGGCGCGTTCGCGCTGCTCGGGCTCGCGGGCCTCGCCGCCACGCGTCGCCGCCGCTGAACCGTCGGCGTCGCATCAAGTCCTTTCTCGAAGCGCCCCGTGCCTCGCGCACGGGGCGCTTTCTCGTTGGCCCGCATCGGCGGGCTCGAGCGCCGTCCGGGTCGAGAACCTGCCGATGCGCGGCGCCTCGGGTCCGAGGAAGCCCCAAACGGGGACAAGGCGGCCGCAACCTCTCCCGAATTCGCGGCCTATGTCTTTGAAAGAATCTAGATCCTCGTACGCTCCGAATTCCGAGGCGATTCTCCGTGTGGACCGAACGCCTCGACGCGGGGCGGGTCGCGCGGGCCCTTGAACAGGAGTCTGAGATGTCGATCCCGGCTGACCTTCGTATCGCGCTGTCCTTGCTTGTAGGCCTCGGCTCCGCAGTCCGCGCCGCCGAAGCGCAGACTTGCCCGGCGTGCGAGCAGGCCGCGGTCGTGGCCGTCGGCGACACTCCGTTCGTCGGATCGGCCACAGGTTGCCTGATCCCGGCCGATCCGAGCGGTTGCTCGACCGCGTCGAACAACACCTCGTACTTCTCGTTCACGCCGAGCGAGTCGCGCGCCTATCGCATCAAGGTCGCTTCGAACGATATCGACGGCAGCTACACGGTGCTGTCGCTGCAGTCCGACTGCACGGCATTCTCGCAGATCGCCTGCACGGTCGGCTTCGCCGAAGGCACCTACTTTCCGTCGATCGACCTGGTCGAGGGCATCGAGTACCGCATCGGCGTCGGGTCGAGCGAGGGCGGCGGAGACTTCATCGGGAGCGGCATGCTGACGATCCAGCCTGTCGACCCGCCCGGCTTCGGCTGTTCGAGCGCCACCGTGGCGGTCCTCGGCACGAACGCCTTCGACAGTACGGGACTCACCGAGATCATCGATCTCGCCGGAACCTGCAGCCCCGTGCCCGAGGAGTTCGACGACAAGATCTACAACACGAAGCACTTCCGCTTCACTCCCGCAACCACCGGGGTCTACACGATCTCGACCTGCGGCCAGGACAAGACCCTTTGGGAACGGCTCGCGGTGCTGACGGGCTGCGTTCCCGCCGACGGCGTGCTGGCCTGCTCCGACACGTTCTGTCTCAGCGGTTCGGACCCTCTCGGATCGAGCATCCTCGGCGTCGAACTGACGGCCGGAGTCCAGTACACCATCCTCGTCGGAGGAACGACCGTCGCCGACGCGGGTCCGAGCAAGTTCGTGATCTCGCCGCTCGAGCCTTGTCCGGCACCCAAGCCGACCCGTCAGGAGATCGAGCCTTGCGGCGAGAACATCAACGATCTCTGCTTCTTCGCGCCCGACAACGCGGAGACCATCGCGGTGGGCGACAGCGTCCGTGGCAACTACTGGGCGAGCGGCAACTTCCGTGATGTCGACATCTACCGCTTCGAGATCACCCAAGGAACGCGGATCACGCTCGAACTCAACGGGACGATCCCCGGTTTCGCGGTCTTCGTGACACCGGAGTGCGACATCGACTACTTCGCGGATCGCACCGAGGGATTCTGCCCCGCCTTGTCGGCCGGCGCGTGCCTTCCTCCAGGGGTCCACTTCGTGGCCGTTGCGCCGATCTTCTTCAACGGGTTCCCTTGCGGCTACGACGGTGGCAACGGATACACGCTGACCGTGAGCGGAGAACCGTGCGATGCAAGTCCGCCGCCGAACGACCGCTGCGCGGACGCGGTCACCGTGCTCGAGGGCACCACGCAGGCCGACAATCTCTTCGCCGCGACGGAGCTCGACCTGATGACCTGCGCGACGATCGGGCGCGATGTCTGGTTCAAGTTCACCGCTCCACAGGCGGCGGACTACATGCTCTCGACCTGCGGCAGCGCCATGTCCGACACCGGCATCGACCTCTGGACGAACTGCCCGGGCGACAACGGCCAGTTGATCGCATGCGGCTCCAACAGCGGTCAGCCCGGCTGCTCTCCCTTCCTGTCCGCGCTGGTGGTCAAGCTCGCGGACGGGCAGACGGCCTGGATCCGCGTCGGAAGCGAGGCGATCGGCGGCTCCTTCGAGGCTGCGCCGTTCTCTCTCACGATCACGCGCCTCGGAAGCGAACTCGTGTGCGGCGATCCAGACGCAGGCGACTGCTGCGTCCCGAGCGTCCAGCCCTTCTGCAACGACATCGCGTGCTGCAATCTCGTCTGCGCGTTCGACCCGGCCTGCTGCGCGGAGTCCTGGGATCTCGCGTGCGCCGCGTCCTCGGCCATCTGCCAGGGGCCATGCAGCGCAGTGCCGCAGAATGACGACTGCACGACGCCGGTCGCCGCGACCGTCGGGATCAACAACTTCAGGAACACGCGTGCGACCGGCACGACCGAGACGACCTGCGGCACCATCTACTCCGATGTCTTCTTCTCGTACACCGCCACCACGGACGAGCCCGTCACCATCTCGCTCTGCGGTAACGACGGCGGCTCGGCGCTCATCAGCGGAGGCAACTCCGGCGACCTCGATGTCCGCCTCGCCATCTTCGACGGCTGCGGCGGATCGCTCATCGCGTGCAACGACGATGCGTGCGGCGTGCGGTCGAAGCTGACCTTCACGCCGACCCCCGGCGCGAGCTACCGCATCGTGATCGGCTCGAGCAGCCCCGACGGCGACATCTATGGCCAGGGCATCGGCGCGTTCGCGCTCATCGAGGGGGAGCCAGGCGGCGGCAAGTGCGTCGCAGACCTGAACGGCGACGGCCAGGTCGGCGCCCAGGATCTCGCGGCGCTCCTCAGCGCGTGGGATGCGGCGGCCGGCGACCTCAACGGCGACGGCACGACGAACGCGCAGGACCTCGCGGCGCTTCTCGGCGCGTGGGGGGCATGCGGGCCGTGATGCGCCCGGAAGCGGCGTGGATGCGGCGCCGTCCGCGCCGCTGAGGGGCCAGGGGTGGCTGGTGGCGAGAACCAGCCAAGGCATGGTCGCCGCGTTCACCTTCGGCACCTGATTCGGGGGGTTCCAAGTCGGAAATCGGGCCCAATCCACCGCGGTTCCTCTTCGAAACAAGCAATCGGACCGTAGCGTGCGTGTGTGGAGCGTGCGGAGCCTCCGTGTGGTCGGGGCCGCGCGTGGATCGGTGCGTGTGCGAGTCGTATCAAGGAAGCCTCCAATGCGTGATTCGTTCGATCTCTGCGGTGCCCTCGCGCTGTTCGCCGGCGTCGTCCTCGCGTCTCCCATCGCCGCGGCGCAGTCCTGCCCTGCGTGCGAGCAGGCGACCGTCGTTCAGGCCGGCGACACCCCGTTCGTCGGATCGGCGACGGGCTGCTTCATCCCCGCCAGCGAGGCGGCCTGCCCTCTCCCTTCGAACAACACCCTCTTCTTCGCGTTCACACCGAAGCAGTCGGGGCTCTACCGCATCTCGACCTGTACGGGCGCGCCGGCGGGCGGCTCGCTCACCGTGCTCTCGGTGTGGAGCGACTGCAGCGAGTTCTCGTTCCTTGCGTACGGCATCGCGGGCTGCCCAAGCGGAGGCGCCGAGGGCAGCCTCATCGGCGATGTCGAGCTGCAGCAGGGCATCACCTACCGGATCGGCATCGGCGCGTCCTGCTGCGTTGAGGACTTCATCGAGAGCGGCATCCTGAGCATCGATCCGATCGATGCGCCCGGGACCGGTTGCGCCGAGGCCACCGTCGCGGTCGTCGGAACCAACGCCTACGACACGACCGACCGCGACGAGATCGTCGATCTCGCCGGGTTCTGCGACCCCGCTCCTGCCGGGCAGCCGTTCGACCGCCGCATCCACAACGCGCAGTACTTCAAGTTCACCCCGTCGGCGACCGGCACCTACCGCATCTCGACCTGCGGGCAGGGCGAGCAGATCTGGGAACGGATCGCCGTCATGGCCGGCTGCTCGCCCACGGACGGCGTGATCGCCTGCTCCGACTCGGGCTGCTACACGCCCGACGACAACACCGGAGCGACGATCCGCGCCGTGCTGCTCGAGGCCGGCGTCGAGTACACCATCCTGATCGGCGGCGTCTTCGGGTCGCAGTCGGGCACGGGCGCCTTCGTGATCGAGCCGTTCGTCGAGTGCACCGGCTCGAAGCCGACCGTGCAGGAACTCGAGGCCTGCGGAGACGACACGAACGCGGGATGCCTCGGTTCGCCGCAGTCCGCCGAGCCGATCGAACTCGGCGACTCCGTGCGCGGCACGATGTGGGCCGCCAACGGCGTGCGTGACACCGATTGGTACAGCATCGAGCTGAAGGAAGGAACGAACCTCACGCTCGAGCTCAACTCGACCGTCCCGAGCTTCGCGACCATCTTCTTCTCGAACTGCACCACCAGCCTGTTCATGGACCAGACCGCGGGCGTCTGCCCTGCGCTCACCGACGGCGAGTGCCTGCCCGCGGGCCAGTACTACATCGTGGTGGCGTCGTACGAGTTCTACAACTTCCCGTGCGGCTACGACGGCGGCAACAACTACACGCTCACCGTCAGCGGAAAGCCTTGCGACGCGAGTCCGCCGCCGAACGACCTCTGCGTCGACGCGATCGAGGTTTCGGAAGGCGCGACGCCGTTCGACAACTACTACGCGGGCGCCGACATCGACTTCGCGACCTGCGCGCTCATCGGGCGCGATGTGTGGTTCTCGTTCACGGCGCCCGAGACGCGCGACTACAAGATCGCAGTCTGCAACGGAACCGTACCGTTCAACAGCGGCATGGACATCTGGACCGCGTGTCCGGACCAGTCGGGCCAGCTGCTCGCGTGCAACCGCGACGCGAACGACCCGAACTGCGGCAACTCCTCGTTCTCGACCATCATCCTTCCGATGACCTCCGGCCAGACCGTGCTCGTCCGCGTCGGCAGCGAGTTTTTCTTCGATGTGCTCCCGCCGGGAGACGCAGAACTGGTCATCACCGCCCTCGGCGAGGAACTCGTCTGCGGCGACCCCGATGCGGGCGACTGCTGCGTCGTCAGCGACCAGCCGAACTGCAACGATGTCGAGTGCTGCAACTTCATCTGCATCTTCGATCCGGCGTGCTGCGGCACGGCATGGGACGCCACCTGCGTCGCGAGCGCCTCGCTCTTCTGCTACTTCACCTGCGGCCTGCCGCCGGAGAACGACGCGTGCTCGACTCCGCTCCCGGCGACCGTCGGCGCGAACCTGTTCCGCAACGCCCGAGCCGAAGGCTCCACGCAGACGACCTGCGGCACCATCTACTCCGATGTGTGGTTCGAGTACACCGCGACGACCGACCAGCCCGTCACGATCTCGATCTGCCCGGCGGACGGAGGCTGGGCGCTCGTCACCGGCGGCGACTACGGCGATCTCGACACGAGGCTCGCAGTGTTCGACGCCTGCGACGGCGCGCTCGTCGCCTGCAACGACAACGCGTGCGGCACGCTCTCGCGCGTCACCTTCACGCCCACCTGCGACGCGACCTATCTGATCGCGATCGGCTCGAAGGACGACGCCGAAGGCATCTACAGCCAGGGCGTCGGATCATTCACGCTGATCCAGAGCGGTTCCTGCGGAGGCGGCTGCGCGGCCGACCTCAACGGCGACGGCGAAGTCGGCGCGCAGGACCTCGCTGCGCTGCTCAACGCGTGGGGAGGCGCCGCAGGCGACCTGAACGGCGATGGCACCACGGACGCGCAGGACCTCGCGGCGCTGCTGTCGACCTGGGGGCCGTGCGTCTCGTAGGTGGTCGGTGGTCCAGCTGGGTGTTCGGTGGTCCGGCTGGGCCTTCGGTGGTCGGGCTGCAACCTGCGGCGGCGGCGCTCCACGGTTCAAGCGTGAAGAGCACGACGAACGGTGTCCGAAGGGCGATGGTCGTTACGGGCAGCCGCCCCAGTTCGCGAGAAGGATCGCGAGGTCGGATCCGCCAACCGCGCCGTTGCCGTTGAGGTCGGCCGCGCACGAGGCCGGGCAGAGGCCCCACGACGAGAGAAGCAGCGCGAGGTCGTCGCCTCCGACCGCGCCATCGCCCGAGATGTCGCCCACGCAGGGAAAGCGGTTGACATAGCGCGTGAGAAGCTCGACATCCGCAGCGTCTGCAAGGCCATCGCCGTCGAGATCGGCGGGCGACTTCGCGATGCGCGCGATGTCCGCCTCGTCGAGGAAGCCGTCGCCGTTGAAGTCGCCCGTGCGCGGCGCGTTCGGCGTCAGCAGCTCGAGCCGCACGCGCTGCGGGTCCTTCGGAATCACGAGGCCGTTCACGGCGATCAGGCCGTTGGCTTCCGCGGCGACGGAGCCGGACTGGAGCACCGCGTCGGTGAGGTCGTCGCGGAGCGTCCACGCGATGGTTGCGCCGGCGGCGGGCACGAGCTTGCGCGGCTTCCGCAGCGTCAGGCTCGTGGTCGCGGTCGAGCCGGGGAAGTTGTCGACGCTCACGGCCGACTGGCCAACGAGGAACAGCGTGCACGACCAGCCGGTCTGCGTGTCGAAGATCGTCTCGGTGTCCCAGTCGAAGTAGCCGCACCAGGTGCCCCAGGGCGTGCCGTCGTCGGGCGAGCCGTTGCCGAGCGTGGGCTGGCGACCGGCCGCGGCCGGATCCTGATCGTCGTTGAAGAAGCCGGGGTACGACTGGTTGGCTCGGTAGCGGGCCTGGTAGGGCGCACCCGACCGCTCGGTGCGCACGGGCGAGACCCATTCGCCGATGTCGACGCCCGGAATGGCCGGGCTGTCGGTGGTCCAGTCGGAGGCGGTGTGATCGCGGTTGTCCCAGTAGAGGTGCGTTCCCCAGCGCGCCGCCGTCATGTCGTTGAAGAGCTGGATCGTGAGCGCGCCCCATTCGACGGCCTCGTCGCGCCGGCCGCGGAAGATGCGCGTGAGGCAGTGGTCGCGCTGCGTGGGCGAGAGGCGCACGGCGTGGTTGAAGAAGTCGTTGACGCGGAGCACCGCGCCCGAGGGACCGGTCTCGGTCGTCGCGAGGTTCTGCGCAGGCGTGCCGAACAGCCGCTGTCCCGATTCGGGCGTGTAGTGCTGCGGCACGAACGCCGTCGCCGCGCTGAAGCGCTCGGGCCTGTAGCGGCTGAGAAGCAGCGTGCCCGCGCCGCCCATCGAGTTGCCCATCACGGAGGTGCGCTGCGGATCGATCGCATACGGCGAGCGCGTCTGCAGCCAGTCGATCGTCCACACCAGCCGGCGCAGGGTGTAGGGGACGACCACGGCGTTGTTGCCCGGCAGGTTGCTCGCGAACGGATCCATGCCGGGCCACCAGCCGAACCAGTTGCTCGGGCGATCGAGGCTCACCTGGCCGTTGGTCGCGACGAACACGCGGTCGTCCATGGAGACGGTGACGCCGCCGATCGGCAACGCGCCTGTGTTCGCGTAGTGAATCGACTCGGGCGCCCATGACCAGTGGCTTCCCGACGGTCCGCCGCCGTGAAGGCAGATGGTCGCGGGATAGGTGCCGGCAGGGAGGCCGTTCTCCGGCTCGAACACGGTGAAGACATGCGGCGCACCGTGCTTGGCGGCGTTGGCGAGGACAGGCATGTCGGGCCGCGCGTCGCTCGGGTCGTCGCGGCCGTACGCCCACATGGCGTAGGTTCGGAACGGGTAGCCCTGCTGCGTGGTCCCCGAGAGCTGCTCGTGGCAGGTCACGGGCTGGTTCGCGGGGTCGTAGGCCACGATCACGGGCGCGGGCGTGCGGTTGGTCGCGGAGACCGAGGTATTGCCGTTGCGCACGACCGCGAAGTACTCGGTCGTTGTGCTGCGCGGCGTGAAGACGAAGAGCCCTTCGTTCGCAGCAAGCGTGTAGAAGCCGCCCTTGGCGCCCGGGATGCGCCAGCGCGCGTTCGGCGCGCCGATCTTGAGCCGCGCGCCCGACCACTCGGGCTCGAACACGCGACCACACAGCGTCGCCTGCGCGATCGACGCGACCGGCGCCGTGCTGCGGTAGATGTCGTAGGTGAGCGGGGCGGTCGTGTCGACCTGCCACACCACGAAGACCTGCCCTGACGCGGACCATGCGCGGACATTCGACTGGGCGTGCGCGGAGGTGGATGTGGCGGCGATCACGATGGCGATCATGAGGGCGATCATGATCTCGGTGACGAGTCCGCGAAGGCGGTGGATGATCACAGGCTGGTTCCCCAAGTGTTGCGCAAGCCGAATCGCTGAAGCCGAAGCCCTTGCTCGGACATCAGTTCGGCGTGCGGCGGACAAACGGCCTTCGGGCCAGCGTATTGCCCAGTTTTCTGTTCCGGCAGGAGCTCCGAATTCTCGGTCGATCGCTCGGCATCCGCGCTCCTGGGGCTGGCCGGCTCGGCGGGCGGTCCGTCAGTCAGGGCCTAGAGCGTCTGGATGCGAGCCGCGAGCTCCGCGCGCGAATGCACGCGAAGCTTGGAGTAGATGCGCTTGCCGATGGTCGCAACGGTGTTCACCGACAGGCCGAGTTCCTTCGCGATCTTGGGCCGGCTCGCACCGCGTGCAAGACGCCGTGCGACCTCGATCTCGCGTGGAGCGAGGATCTCCGAGGCGCGATTCTCGAGTTCCTCGAGATGTCGCTTGACGAACGGTGGATCCGCGACGAGGAAAGTCGGAATCGGCAGTTCGGGCTGATCGAGCTCCTGGAGCTGAAGGAAGAGGTAGTAGGGGCGGGATTCCGTCGATGCATCCGGCCGTGGGGCGGATCGCAGGCGCTCGCGGGCCCGCTCCACGACCTTCTGGAGGGCCCTGTTCGCCTCGCTCAAGATGGTCAGCAACTCGCGGGCCTCGCCGTCGTCGAGGATCGTCGTGGTGTCGCTCGTGAAGAACCGGAGATCCTGTTCACGCAGCCGCGAGATCGTCTGCGCCCGATCGACGCATCGTCGGTGGAACTGCTTGAAGGCCTCGCGTTGATCCGCCATCCAGCGGCGCTCCTCCGCGGAGCGGTCGTCGTACTGAAACAGCACGCTCGAGCTGATCGATCGGTAGGTGATCCGCGGCGACTTCACCGAAGCCTTGATGCGCACCGCGAGCCCCGCCTCCACGAGACGATCGAGGGTGTGCAGGATCGTCGGAGTCGACACGGCGCAAGCGGTCGCGAGCGCTTCCGGAGTCATGGGAGACTCCGAGCGCCGGAGCACCTCCCAGCGCTGCATGGCGGTGAGATCGGCAAAGACCGATGCGACTTCGGGCGAGGAGACCTTGAGGACGGCTGGCTTCATGTTCGTTCCTCCAAACTTGGATCCTGAACGAGGCGATCACGCGCCGTGCGGCGCGTAGCCCTGGTCGCGGAGGCGGCGGCCCATCGGCGCGTAGTCGGCTTCGTCTGCCTCGCGGTCGCCTTGCTCGAGGCTCGCCGGCTGGCGCAGGATCGTCTCCGCGAGCCCGAGAAGATGCTTCGCGGACTCGGGGCGGAAGGTGAGTGGCCCGCGGATGCCGGGGGCGTCGGTCGGCAGCGTGATTTGAGCCATGGGGCGATGGTAACTCGCAGGGACGACGGATTCCGCGCAACGGCGGGGACGGCTGTTGGAAGATTCTGCGGCGAACGAGACGGAATACCCCGCGTGGCTCCGTTTCACAGGGGAAGTCGAGTTGCCACTTCAACACCGCCCGAGACCGACGACGGAAACACGCATGCCGGCCCCAAGACATCGCACGCTCCTGCACCTTGCACTGCTCGGACTCGTCGCCGCCGCCGCCGCCGCTACCGCGCCGCCCTCGGCCGGGGAAGGCGGAACCACGGATCGCGCGGACATCCCGCAGCAGGCGGCCCTGCGTTTCGATCCACCGACTCTCGACCTCGGCGAGATGCTCGCGGGCCAGCCGAAGTCGGCGATGCTGACGGTCACGAACACGAGCGACGCGCCGGTCACGGTCGCGTCGATGAAGGGCGGCTGCGGCTGCACGACGCTCGGCGCCCACCCGACGGAAGCGATCCCCGCAGGGGCGTCGTTCAGCGTCGAGGTGACGGTCGATCCGGGCATGCGCACCGGAATCAGCCTGCGCAAGCCCGTCTATGTGAAGCTCGCCGACGGCCGCATCGAGTCGATGCATGTGGTCGGCCGCGTGAAGACCGTGATCGCCGTGGCGCCCGATCAGATCGAGGCGGTCGGGCCGGTCGCCGAGGTCACCGCGAGCCTCGCGCTTGAGAGCGTGGACGGCGCGCCCTTCCGCGTCACGGGCTCCACGCCCTCCGACCTCGTCGTCACGCAGCGGCCCGCCGGCGCCTCCGGTCGGTTCGAGATCGAACTCGACCTCGGCGCATGGGAGCGCGCGGGCCGCCCGCCGACCGTGATGCTTTCGACCGACCGCGCCGACGCGCGTCAGCTCGCGATCCCCGTCAAGTTCGCCGATGCGGTCGCCATGTTCAGGCTTCCGGTGGCGCAGGTCGGCAGCGCGCGCGACGAGTCGGTCCAGGACGCGCTGCTGAGGGACATCGACGCGAGGATCCCCGCGTCGTCGCGCTCGACGCAGTTCCGCATGCGACTGCATCGCGAGTCGGGCATGCTCTTCGTGCATGGCACGGCCGCGGATCTCGACTCGGTGCGCGCCGCCGTCCGGTCGCTCCCGCCGTCGCGCGAAGTCCGCGAATCGGTGCCTTCACCGAAGACCTGACGGCGTCGCATCGCCTTCCCTCGCTTCAAGACCGCCGCCGTCCTTGCCGCCGTGATCAACCCGACAGCCATCCCCGCCACGCCTGTCCCGTGCGACGCCGCCCGTCCGGTCGCGTGCGGACCCGACGACGCGCAGGTCGCGCAGTGGACCGAAGCGATGGTGCGGGGCGAGCGGTCGGCCTACGAGGCGCTCTACCGCGCGAGGTGCGCGTTCGTCGAGCGCGAGTCGGCGCGGATGCTCGGATCCCGCCGGTCGCTCGCCGACGATGTGGCGCAGGAGGTCTGGATGCGCGTCGCGCGGAAGCCCGTCGCCTCCCCGAGCGCCGCCAGCCTCGACGCCTGGCTCAAGCGCGTCGTCCGCAGCGCGGCGATCGACATGCTCCGAAGCGAGCTCTCGCGGCAGCTGCGCGAAAGTTCGGTGGCGCGCGAGCGCATGGAGGCGGTGCGGTTTCTCGACGGCTACGAGCTTCTCGAGTCGCTGCGGGCCGACATCGCGGCGATCGAAGGACTCACGCCCGAGGAGCGGGCGATGTTCGAGCTGAAGGCGCGCACCGACGCGACCACCGCGCGGCTTGCGGGCTGGCTCGGGATCGGCTCCGCCGCGGTCGACAGCAGGCTGCGCCGCGCCGCCGAGCGCGCGCGGCTGGACACGCAGGAAAGACGAGGAAACCCATGAATCCGCTCACCGACTCGCAGCAGGCGACCCTCGCACGCGGGCTCGCCGCATTCGACCAGTCCGCACGCCGGCGGCGCGTGCGTCGCCAGGCGGTCCGGTTCGGCTCCGTCGCAGCGGTGCTCTCCGTGTGCGCGGTTCTCGCCCATCGTGCGAGCGTCCCCGTCTCGGACGGGCTGCCGGCGTCCGTCGAGCTGGTGCGCGACGACGCGCAGCTCTCCGCCGAGCTCGAGTTCGCCAACGCGTGCGAGCGGTTCAACCGGACGGACGGGCGCCTGGTGGTGCTCGAGTGCATGCTCCCGTGAAGGAGTGAGCGCCGCGCGACGAACCGCGCGCCGCGGCTCCGTTCCTCTGTCGGACGGTCGCCACGCGCGACGCCGTTCGCAAGGAGTCACCATGCACGCATCGATCCTCTCTCTCATCTCGCTCACGCTTCTCTCGATCACGACACTCTCGTCCGCGCAGACATCGGAGCCCGCTGCGACGCCAGCGCCGGTCGCCGAGTCGAAGCCCTCCGAGCACAAGCTTGGTTCCTTCGAGATCATCTCGGTTTCGCGGGCGCGCGCGTTCGTGCAGGACGGCAAGGTGCATCCGCTCGATGCGCGGCCCGTGGCGAAGTATCTCGCGGGCCACCTCCCGCGCGCGGCGCACATCGAGGACGAGCAGCTTCGCGCCGCGGCGGGGGGAATGCCGGTGCAATTCCTTCCTTCGGCCGAGCTCGCCCGGGTCTTCGAGCGCGCCGGCGCGACCGCCGAGAAGCCGGTGCTGGTCTACAGCGACGGGGAGGATCCGCTCGCCGCCACCATCACGGCCTACGCGCTGCTGAAGGCCGGCCACCCGCGCGTCCTGCTCCTCGACGGTGGTTTCGACGCGTGGCGCGGCGTCGCCGATGTCACGCAGGAGTTCAGCCTCTACCGGCCGGCGCAGTGGACGGCTCCGGCGCCGACCATTCCGATCGTGGCCTCGCTCGACGATGTCCGGCGCATGGTCGATACCGATGAAGGCGCGCTGGTCGATGCGCGTCCGGCCAAGCTCTTCCGCGGCGAGGGCAAGCACTGGGTGCGCAACGGTCACATCCCTGGCGCCGTGAACCTCGACTGGAAGTCGCTCGTGCGCGGCGACAACGAGGCGTTGTTCAAGCCGCGCAAGGAGATCGAGGAGCTCCTGCGCGAGGCAGGCCTCGAGGCCACATCGCCCACGATCGTCTACTGCGGTACGGGCCGCGAGGCGACGCTCCTCTATCTCTACCTCAAGGGCGTCCTGCAGTGGCCGCGCGTCACCTTGTACGAGGGCTCATGGACCGAGTGGTCGGCCGACCCGTCGCTTCCGGTTCGAAGCGGCGACGAGCCGTACATCCCGCTGTCGGCCGATGGCGATGTCTTCGTGGGCGGACAGCCGAGCGAGTCGCTCCTGCGCGAACTCGCGGACCAGGGCGTCACGCTGATGGTCAACTGCAGGACGGCGGGGGAGGCGGCGTCGGTTCCGTTCGCCCAGGCCGCGCTCGCGAAGTCGCTCGGCATGGGCTTCGTCGAGATCCCGCTCGGCGGCAACGAGGGCTTCGCGCCCGAGGATGTGGCGGCGCTCAAGGCGGCGCTCGAGTCGCGCAAGGGGGGCAAGGTGCTCCTCTACTGCGCGGGCGGAGGCCGCGCCGCGACGCTTTGGCTCGCGCACCTCGTGATGAACGAAGGCCTCACGCTCGAGGCCGCGCAGGAGCGCGCCCGGGCGGCGGGCATGCTGCGCCGCTCGGGCCTCGAGCGTCTGCTCGACCGCGACACGGTGCTGCAGGCGAAGCCCTGAAACGAGGGATTCCACGATTTCCGACGCCTTCGGCCTGACAATGTATCAGAGTATGATACATTGACCGCATGCTGTCGATCTCGCTCGCGAGTTCCGTTCCGATCCACGACCAGCTCGTCGCCGGTCTTCGCGGCCTCATCGCCGAGGGAAAGCTCGCGGCGGGCGACGAATTGCCGCCCGTGCGGCAGCTCGCCGCCGACCTCGGCATCAACCTCAACACGGTGGCGCGGGCCTATCGCGACCTGACCGATGCGGGGCTGCTCGCGTCGGTCCGCGGCCGCGGCACCATCGTCATCGCGACCGTCGAGCGCGCCTCCGGCCCGAAGGCAGAGGAGCGCAAGCGCGTCGAGGCCGGTATCGCTGCAGCGCTCAGCAACGCCAAGATTGCAGGATTCACCCGTGAGGCCATCGAGGCCATCGCGATCCGTCAGATCGAACGACTTTGGAAGACGACCTGACACGCAACGCACGCTTCCGGCGCGCGTGACGCGTGCCGGACCCCGGAGACCCTCCCATGTCTGATGCACTCCTCACCGGCGACCGGCTCTTCCCGCTCCTGTTTGCTCTTGGGTTCATCCTCTTCCCGCTTGTATTCGCCGGCCTGATTCCCAACCGAGCCACGCAGGAGTCGGACCGCCTGAAGGTGCGCGGAAAGCTCACCGCGCTCGTTCTCGCCACGGCGCTCGCGCTCGTGATCTGGGGCGGACTTGCGTTCGCGGGCACCCGCCATCCGTGGGCCGCAACGGCCGCGAATTTCTCGTGGCTGATGTTCTTCCCGCTGTGGTTTGGGTTTGCCATGCCGATGCTGGGTGCGAAGAACCCCGCGTGGGCGATCACCATGCACGGGTCGGCGGAATCGAGCGGTACCGTCCGCACCGCCTCGCTCGTCAACCGCGAGCGCCAGAATCCTGTGGTTCGCTGGATGTGGGTCGCGGCCGCGATCGCCTGTGCCGCCGGGCCGATCGCGATCGCACTGCGTGGCCTCGAGCTCTTCCCGATGGATCCCGCCTCCGGCGCCGCGTCGATCTCGGAGAGCCCCGAGCATCTCGCGTGGCTCGTGCTTCTCCTCGTCTCGATGACCGCGCCCTTGAACCTTCTCTGGCTTCCGCGCGTCCTCCGCGCGATTCTCATGGAAGCCGAGCCGATGGATGTCGCCGGCTCGAGCGAACTGTCGGAGCTCTACGCGCGCCAGCGGCGGCGGCGCGTGCTGGGAATGTTCTGGCTGACTGGCATCGCCGTACCCGCCTCGCTCGGCGCCATCTTCGCGCTCGTCGTGTGGTTCCCGAACCTCGGTTCGATGTGGGGGCTCATCGGGGGACTCGGAGGCGCGTTGCTCGGCTGCTTTGGCGCCGCCTTCGGCTTCATGATGACCGCCGAGCGCGCCAAGATCGCGGAGGTCCGTGGGCAGCTGAATGCCGCTCTGTGAGGAGCCGGAAACACCGAAGCTTGATTTCGGCTGTGATCGGGCAATCCCGCGCACGGCGGCGCGTTTGTTGACGGTTGCGGATCAGGCGCGTGAACGGCACGCACCTGACCGACCAAGCCACCGGCCAACTTCTGAGGCACCGACATGATCTCGTGGGATCGAATCCTGTGCGCGCTGCTTGCGTCGACGCTCGTGCAACCGGCGCCTCCTGCCGCGCGCGCCGCCGGACTTCAGGAAGGTCCGCCGCGCAGCAACGACAGTCGCTTCAAGCAGTTCGACCGGAATGGCGACGGCAAGATCGACGACGAGGAGCGCCGTGCGGTCCGTGAGAAGGTGCGCCAGATGCGCGATCGCCCTGGCGCGCGCACGCCGTCCGGAAAGACGGAGGTGATCGGCGACCGCGAAGTCACGGAAATGGAGTATCCGTCGAGCGATGGACGAATGATCCCCTGCGTGCTTTCGATGCCGCAAGGCGATGGTCCGTTCCCGGTGCTCGTGACCGTTCATGGCGGCCAGGGGGACCGCGACCTCGCGTTCCTGCGCACGCTTGCGGCGCCCGGGCAGCTTTCACCCACCATCGATGCGTTCAATCGGCAGCCGTGGGCCATCCTTGCCGTGAGCTTTCGCTCGGGAAATGGCGCGCTGTTCGGCATGGAGCAGGACGATGTGATCGCAGGAATCAGGTTCGCGAAGACGCTGCCGAAGATCGATCCGACGCGCGTCGGCGTGGTGGGCGGAAGCCATGGCGGACACCTTGCGCTGGTCGCCGCAGAGGCGATGGGCAAGGAGATCAGTTGCTTCGCCGTCGGTTCGCCCTGGATGACCGACCCTGTCGTCTACATGACGGGCGATCCGACGAAGCCGCCGCTCTCGCTCGTCCCCGACGAGGCGCGCGCGGACATCGTGCAGAACGGGAAGCGACTGTTCAACGGACTCGTCCGCGGTCGTGGCATGAGCCGGGACGAGGCGCGCGCGTTCATCGCGCGGGAGTCGATCGAGGCAAACGCGCACAAGATCGTCGCGCCGTCGCTGTTCATCACCAGCAAGGGCGACGACCAGGCCCCGCATGTGCTGATCGAGCCGACGATTCGCCGGATGAAGGACGCCGGGCAGGATGTCGCCGTCTACACGGCCGAACGAAGCCCGCACGGCTTCTACTGGGCGCGTTCGGTCAGCGCCGCCCGCGAGCTGCGTGGAGAGAAGACGGATGTCGAGGCGGAAGAGGAGCGCATCGCGCGCGAGACGATGGTTGCGTTCTTCACGAGGCACTTCACGAAGCCCGCGACTGAAGCGAAGGTCGAAGCCCTGCCCACCGACTCGAAGCCTCCAGCGCCATCAGCCAAGGCGAAGCCGGAGCGCGGCCCCCCGGCCTCGACCGGCAATCCTGCGACCGTCCGCATTGCAGCGGGCGAACTCCTCGGCGAAATCCGGAGCGGGGTTCGCGTCTTCCGCGGCGTTCCCTACGCGGCGCCGCCGATCGACGACCTCCGATGGAAGGCACCGCAGCCAGCGAGGCCGTGGACGGGCGTTCGCAAGGCAACCGACTTCGGCGCGCCGTCGCTCCAAGGCGAGGCGTTCTACCCGCGCAGTTCCCAAAGCGAGGACTGCCTCTCGCTCAACATCTGGACGCCTGCCGATGCGAAGCCGGGCGCCGCGCTGCCAGTGCTGTTCTGGATCCATGGCGGCGCATTCATCCAAGGATCCGGCGCCCAGCCACGATACGACGGCACCGAACTCGCGAAGCGCGGCGCGCTCGTGATCACCATCAACTACCGCCTTGGGCCGCTCGGACTCTTCGCGCATCCGGCGCTGACCGCGGAGGCAGGGCCGAAGGATCCGCTCGGGAACTTCTGCCTGCTCGACATGATCGCGGCCCTGCGGTGGACGCGCGACAACATCGCCGCGTTCGGCGGAGATCCCGCAAATGTCACGATCTCGGGTTCGTCCGCGGGCGGCACGAGCTGCCTCTTCCTCATGGGCATCCCGGAAGCGCAAGGACTGTTCCACAAGGCCGTGATCCACAGTAGCGGCGGCATCCGCAACATCAAGTCACTCGAGGAAGCCGAGGACGCGGGCGTCGGGCTCGCGACGCGGCTCGGCCTCGGAGCCGACGCGAAGGCAGCGGAGCTGCGCGGGCTGGATGCAGGCAGGGTGGCCGTCTCGACCGGGCTGATTCAGCAACTGGGGCTCCCTGTGAAGCCGATCATCGACGGCCGGCTCGTGACCGAGGTTCCAGAGCAGACTTTCGAGCAGGGGAAGCAGGCGAAGATCCCCGTTCTCATCGGTGGCGCGAACGGGGAGTCTGGTGGCCGCCGGCTGAGCGACGAGATCTCGACTGGAGGCGCCTTCGGATTCCAGCGACAGCTCGCAAGCGACATGGCCCGTGCTGGCCAACAGGTCTACATGTTCCAGTTCACCTTCGTGCCGCCGCAGTCGCGCGAGACGCGCCAAGTCGCGATGCACGGCGAACCCGTCGCGTATGCGTTCGGCACCATCGGGCAATCGATTGCCCAGCAGCACGGCTTCCGCAACGAAGGCGCGGTCGACCGTGCAGTCGGCCGCCGTCGCGGCGGCGGCGGTGGCGGTGCCGGGCGCGAGGACGATTCGCAGCCCGTCGAGGGCTCCAACGAGGGCACGAAGGTCAGTGCTGCGATGATGGACTACATCGTTGCGTTCATGCGCACGGGCGTGCCCGATGCGAAGGGACTGCCTCCATGGCCGGCCTACACCGAGAAGGCGCCGCAGACGATGGTGTTTGGCAACTTTGGAATCGGCGCGAAGTAGGGTGGATCTGTGCTCCCGGGATCCCAGCCGAACCATCGTGTGCGTGAGGTATGCATGGGCGGCGCGCGTGATCGCCGTGAAGTCGCAGCGTGGTTCGCAGCCCAGAGGCCCGCAAGCAACTCTCCGAGGGCCTCGTTGCGTGATGGGTACGGCCCTGCGATGCGTTCGCGACTCCATGCCGTGGACGCTGGATATCATCTCGCACTCCATGCCAGACTCGCAACTTCAACTCAACGACCCCGCGATGATGCGGGCCCTTCTCGACATCCCGACGATGCAGCGCTGGGAGATCCTGCGCCGCACGCAACGCTCTTTCTCCGCGGACGAGCTGGCATCCGAGGCGAAGGCAACGCTCGAGGAAACCCAGCGTTCGCTCGACCTGCTGGTCAAGGCGCAGCTCGTGAACCTGAAGCCCGCGAGCACGCGCATGCGCCACATCACCTATCGGGCCGCGATGGAAAGGCTGTTCCTGCGGTGGGATCGACGGAACCCCGACGATGTCGCCGCGTGGCGGGCGGTGGAAGAGCTGATGCGAAGCCATAGCCGGCGGATTCTCGACGAGGCCATGAGTCGGCCCGGCGCTGAACTGTTCATGCCGAAGAACTTCGGGGGCTCGATCTCGGTGATGCTGTCCGATGAGGACGCGACCAAGGTCCGCGAGGCCTTTCGCGCCGCGTATGCGGTGCTCGCGGAGGCGGACCAGCGTGCGCGCGCACGGACCGATTCATCCACATGCAACCCCTATCATGTCGCGTTCGACCTGAAGCGCCTCTGGGAGCCACAGCCTCCGATGGCGGAGTTCTTCGTGCTCGAGACGACCAAGCTGGAAGAAGATCGCAAGGTGCTGCTTTCCGGCGCCAGCAAGGTGCTTTCGCCGCGCGAACTGCAGATCGCGAAGCTTCTCGAGACAGGGCGTAGCCGGCCCGCGATCGCCGCGGAGCTCGGCCTGACGCCCAACACGGTGGCGTCGCTCAGCAAGATCATCTACCGGAAGCTCGATGTCTCGAGCCGAGCCGAACTCGCGGCGCGCATGCGGATCGGCTAGCGGTTGGTCCGGTTGCGGCATCGGCTCACCGGCTCATCGGCTCATCGGCTCATCGGCCCGTCGGCTCGCCGCATGGGTGCCGAAGTGGATCGCCGCTCCTCGGTGATCCATCACGCGCGACCGAGCGAGTTTCACAGCCGCAGTTCGCGGGTCACTCCTCCCCAATCGGGGGGAGGAAGGAATCGCGCCGATGTCTGTCGCATGATTGGGCGGCGAAGACTGCCGCACTGCGTACGGCTACAGTCTGCCTGCATGACGAGATGCGGTTGAGAAGCGCTCCCGCGTCGTCGAGCACAAGCATGCAAGCAGAGGCCGAATGAGCGAAGTCCACATCGACCTGAAGACCCCGAGCGTGTTGCAGGCTCTGACAGATGTCCCGACGATGCAGCGCTGGGAGATCCTTCGCCGCGGCAAGAGGCCATACACCGTTGCGGAAGTCTCGGAGGAAGCGCGCACCTCGCCTGCCGACGCGCAGCGTTCGCTCGATCTGCTGGTCGAGGCAGGGCTCGTCGAGATGCGGCGCGCGACCAAGCGGTGTCCGAAGATCACCTATCGCGCGACGGTGGAGCGCGTCTTCCTGGCGTGGGACTCGAGTGATCCGGCGGCTGTCGCGGCTTGGCGAGCGCTGCGCGCGTTCACCCTCGAGTACAGCAGACGGGTACACGACGAGGCGGTCCTGCGGCCCGGAGCGGAGAAGTTCGCTCCGTACAACTTCGGCGGAGCCTCTTCGGTTCTGCTGCTCAAGGAGGACGCGTCAAAGCTGCGGGAGGCCTTCCGCGCCGTCTACGGAATCCTCGCGGAGGCGGACCAGCGCGCCCGCGAGAGCGGCGACCCGAAGGCCTGCATTCCGTTCCATGTCACCTTCAATCTGATCCGCCTTTGGGAGCCGGAGCTTCCCATGGCCGAGTTCTTCATCATCGAAAAGACGAACATCGACCATGATCGCGTGGTGCTGCAGTCAAGCGCGGAGAGTGTGCTCTCGCCGCGCGAGTTGCAGATCGCGAAGCTGCTCGAGTCGGGCATGAGTCGGCCGGCGGTCGCGAGGGAACTCGGCCTCAAGCTGAACACGGTGGCGTCGCTCAGCAAGATCATCTACCGGAAGCTCGGCGTCGGCAGCAGGGCCGCGCTGACGGCGCGCATGCGGATCGGGTGAACCGCGCCGCGCGCGACGCAAGAGGTGCGCGGGTCTGCGCCTTGCACGAGAGGTCTCGCGACGCGGGCATCGTGAAGTCGATCCCGCAGCGGAACATGCCCGATCGGATCCTCCGGTCGGCTGGATCCGTCAGACCGTGTCTCATCGGGGCGTGAGGGGGCCCGCGGGATTCCACGCGGGACATGCGACGGGAGCCTCCCGCGCTGTTATTGTGCTTTTGAAGAGAAACGCAACGACACCGCCCTCGCCCGGTATCGGAGAAACCGCCCATGACCAACCCGCGCCTCTCCACACTCGTCACGGCGTCCCTCGCCGCAGCCACCCTCGCCGCAGGCCTGCTCGCCGCAGGCTGTGCCTCCGCGACCGTGCAACCGCCCGATGCCCGCATCGCGGTGCGCACCGCCGACGAGTTGCCACGGAGGACCTATGCGGTGCAAGGGCCCGCGGTCGAACTGATCAAGGACGACGCCAGGTTCCTGCCGCTCGTCGACGCGTTCCTCGCGGATGCGCTCTCGGATCTCGCAGCCTATCGCATCGAGAACGCCGACGCGCTCAAGAAGCAGTGCCGCGGGATCTACCAGGCATACCTTGCGAAGGGAGACCTCGTGTCCGCGCTCGAGTACGCCGAGAAGACGCGCGCGCTCGAGCTGAAGCCTTCGGCAAGCCATGCGATCGGCTCGGCGCTCCGTGCGCGGATCGCGGCGGAGAAGGAGACGGGAACCCGCGATCCCGACGATCCGCGGTTCCGCGAGGTCTTCCGAGCCAAGCTCCGCGAGGGCTATTCGCAGCTTCCGGACGAAGTCGCGCAGCAACTCCTCGCAACGGTGCGGAACACGGGTGCGGCGGTCACTCCCGCGCTCCTCGAGTCCTCCATCGCGTCGTCGATGGATCCGCAACTCGCGGCGCCGGGCGGACAGGTGACGGCCGAGGTCGTCCGACAGTTGATCGACTACCGCGATGCGATCGTGTTCCGCGTCAAGATCGCGGGGCTCGCAGGGGAGGTCGCCGGCGAGGTTCTCGCAGAACGCGGCGCGGCCGCACCTGCCGAGGACAAGTGGACGCCACGGCTTGTGACGCTCGACCCTTCCGAGGACGCAAGCCCGGTTGTCGTCGCCATCTGGGACACGGGGATCGACACGCCGATCTTCCCCGGGAACCTCTGGACGAATCCGCTCGAACTGCCGAACGGGATCGATGACGACCGCAACGGATTCGTCGACGACCGCCACGGCATCTCCTTCTCAGGCGGCGCGGTGCCGATCACGGGAAATCTCTCGTCGCTCGGCATGCTCACGCGCGGTCGCGAGGAAGCGCTCGAACTCTTCGCCGGACGACTCGAGGTCTCGGGCGGCATCGATACGCCCCGCGCCCGCGCGTACCAGGAACGGACGCGCAGCATGAGCCCCGACGAGCTGGAGATGCTCATGGCCGACATGATGGTCATGTTCTTCCATGTCCATGGAACGCATGTGACGGGCGTCGCGGTCGATGGCAATCCGTTCGTGCGCGCGTTGTCGGTCGCGGACAGCTCGATGGGCGCCGGTCCGTCCGAACTCGCCGATCCGGTTGCGTACGGCCGCAAGTGGGCCGAATTCTGCAAGCGGAACATCGAGTACCTTCGCAAGGCCAATGTCCGCGTCGTCAACATGAGCTGGGCGAACTCGCCACACGAGTGCCGGCGTCTTCTCGAGATGTGGAACATCGGCGGTTCGCCCGAGGAGCGCAGGCGGCTCGGACGCGAGATGTTCACCGTGATGCGCGACGGTCTCGTGGCGGCGATCAGGAGCGCGCCGGAGATACTGTTCCTCACGGTGGCTGGAAACGAAGACGAAGATGTCGACTTCGCCGAACTGATCCCGGCGGGGCTCCGGATTCCGAACCTCGTGACGCTCGGGGCGGTCGACAGCGCCGATCGGCTGACGAGCTTCACGAACCTGGGTGCGAACATCGAGGTCTTCGCGAACGGCCACCTGGTCGAGAGCTACCTTCCCGGCGGAGCACGGGTGAAGTGGAGCGGCACCTCGCTCGCGGCGCCGCAGCTTGCGAATCTGGCGGCGAAGATGCTTGCGCTCGATCCGGGACTCTCGCCCCAGGACATCATGCGGCTCGTCTGGGAGAACGCAGATCCGCTGCCCGGGCAGCCCGGTCGGATCATCATCAACCCGAAGCGCGCCATCGAGGCGCTGCGCCGCGAGCGTGGCGCGCGTTGAGCGGCCTGCGAGGGCGGGCGGAGTTCAGGGGGAAGCGGCTTCCGCGTACATTGCCCGCATGCCGTACACGATCACGCTCGATCCCGCGCGCCAGGATCTCGATGCGATCCACAAGGTGCTCGCGGGAACCTACTGGTCGTCGGACATCCGCCGCGAGGTCGTCGCAGAGGCCTTCCGCAACAGCATCGTGGTGCTCGCGATCGACGATGCATCGGGCGAGACCGTCGGCTTCGCGCGCGTGGTGACCGACCGCGCGACCTTCGCGTGGCTCTGCGATGTGTTCGTGCTCGAAGGCCATCGCGGCCACGGGCTCTCGCGCCGCATGCTCGAGGAACTCGAGCGGCATCCCTCGCTCCAGACGCTGCGGCGCTGGTGCCTCGCCACGCGCGACGCGCACGGGCTCTACGAGAAGTTCGGATACCGTCCCGTGCCCGCCGACCGCTGGATGGAGAAGCAGGGGGCGAAGGAGCGCTGGCAGGAGTCGCCGGTGCCGGACGCGCGCACAGGCTCCTGACGGCGGCGCGGTTTGCGCGCGCGTCTCGTTGGTAGGATCGCCGTCATGCCCGCAATGCTCAGCCTCGTCGCCGTCCTCGCGGCGCTCGTCTTCGCCGTGCCGTCGGCGCGTGCGCAGCCACCCGCTCCGCGGCAGGTCGGCGCCAACCGGGTGGTCGAAGTCTCGCTCGCGTCGGAGAAGGCCTACGCGAATGCGTTCACGGATGTCGCCCTCGACGCGATCGTGACGCAGCCAGATGGCCGCGAACTGCGCGTTCCCGCGTTCTGGGCAGGCGGCGCGCGCTGGTCGTTCCGCTACGCGTCGCCCGTCCTCGGCCGCCACGCGTGGCGCACCGAGTGTTCCGATCCCGCAAACCCGTCGCTGCACGGGAAGACGGGTGTCTTCGAGGTCGTCGCCGCTGTCGGCGGCTCCGCGCTCGAGCGGCACGGCCCGATCCGCGTTTCCGCCGACCGCCGGCACTTCGAGCATGCCGACGGCACGCCGTTCCTCTGGCTCGGCGACACCTGGTGGAAGGCGCTCTGCAAGCGGATCGACACGCCTGGCTACGCCGAACTCTGCGCCGATCGCGCCGCCAAGGGCTTCAATGTCGTGCAGATCGTGTGCGGCCCGTACCCCGACGAGAACATGCTCGAGCCGCGCTGGGCGAACGAGGCCGGCCTTCCGTATACGACGATCGACTTCCGCACCGTGAATCCCGCCTACTTCGACGCAGCCGACAGGCGCATCACGACGCTGGTCGAGCACGGCATCGTGCCGGCGATCGTCGGAGGCTGGGGGCGTCCGCAGGCGGGCGGACAGTCGACGATCAACCAGGTCGGCCTCGAGGGATTCAAGCGCCACTGGCGCCACCTCATCGCGCGTTACGGCGCCTTGCCGGTCGTGTGGATCCTCGGAGGCGAGGCAAGCGACGGCAACGGCCCGTGGGCGGCGCTTGCCGAATATGTTCGCGCGTCCGATCCGTTCCGACGGCCGCTCACCTACCACGCGCCGAGCGATCCGCGCGCAGCGATCAAGGAAGGCAACGACCGCTTCGACTTCGACATGGTCGCGATCGGCCACGACGGATTGAAGACGGCGGGCGACACGCTGGCGCTGCTGCGCGCGTCGCTTGCGCAGTCGCCCGCGCGCCCCGCGCTGTGCGGCGAGGCGTGCTACGAGCGCCACATGCAGACGAACTTCGAGGACATCCAGCGCCACCTCTTCTGGACGTTCATGCTTTCGGGCGCCGCGGGGCACACCTACGGCGCAGCCGGCGTCTGGCAGGCGAGCGTCGACGGAGACCCCGGCATCACGCCGGTATACGACTTCACGACCTGGCGCGAAGGCATGCAGTTTCCAGGTGCGACGCAGCTCGGGCTTGCGAAGCGGCTGCTCGAGGAACTCCCGTGGCATCGCATGACGCCGAAGCAGCAGTGGGTCGACGAGGGCGTGTTCGCGGCGGGCATTCCGGGCGAACTTGTGGTCGCGTATCTCCCGAAGCGCGGCATCTACGACTGGAGCGGGTTCCGCGTGCGTGAACTCGATGCGCGGGTTCGGTATCGTGCGTTCTGGTTCGATCCTGCGTCGGGGCGGCGCTTTGAGATCGGCTCCGTGTCCGGCGAGTCGAGCTGGTCGACGCCGTCGGTCCCATCGCCGCAGGACTGGGTGCTGGTCATGCGCGCCGAGTGACGCGGTTGGCTGCGGGGCCGCGCGGCGAGTCGAATCGCCCCCGAAGCGGAGAGTGACAGATGGCAGCGAAGCGACGAACACCCGCGAAGAAATCCACGACGCGCACCGCCTCGGCTACGCCACGCCTCCTGACCGGCGGCAACCCGCAGATCGCGAAGGCCGATGGCGACGCGCCCGTGCAGGCGTACATCGATGCGATGCCGGGTTGGAAGAGCGCGGCAGGGCGGCATCTCGACGAGATCATCACGCGCGCCGTGCCGGGCGTGCGCAAGGCCGTCAGGTGGAACTCGCCGTTCTACGGCGTCGAGGGCGGCGGCTGGTTCACGGGCGTCCACTGCTGCACGAAGTACATCAAGATCGCGTTCTTCGACGGCGCGAGGCTCGAGCCGTTGCCACCGATCGGATCCGAGCGCGCGAGCACGCGCTACCTCCACATCTTCGAAGGCGATCTCATCGACGGCAGGTTGCGCGACGCCGCCCAGATCGCGCGCTGGATGAAGCAGGCGAGCAAGCTGCCGGGGTGGGGACGCGCCTCGTAGCGTTCGCGCCGCTGGTCAGCGCGGCGTGACGGCGGGCTCGAGCAGCGTGACGCGCGGCGCGGCGCCGGTCGTGTCGAGCCGCGTGCGCACGCCTTGCGCGACCGTCAGCATCGGCACGGTGTGGCAGCAGTCGAAGTCGGTCGCGATGGGGAAGGTCGGCGCGCCGCCGAGTTCGCCGTGGATCGCCTCGAGCAGAAGCTCCTCGACCTGGAGCGGGCATCCTTGGTCGGACCAGAACTCGACGCGTCCCCAGACCAGGCCCGCGATCCGCTTGAACACGCCGAGCGCGGCGAGGTGGCGGAACGCGCGCTCCGCGTCCGTCGGCGAGCTCGACATGTCCTCGATGAAGAGTATCGCGCCGTCGACCTCGGGAAACTCGGCCGTGCCCGCATTCGTCCGCAGCGTGTTGAGGTTGGAGACGAGAGCAGGGCCCTCGGCCACGCCGCCGGCCACCGTGCGCCAGCCCGCCGTCGGCTCCCACTTGCGCTCCTCGGTGCGCCACGCGTCGGTGCGCGCGTCGCGCATATGACGGCTCCAGCGCGAGGGCGCCACGAGCTCGCGCGCGCCCGACAGGTGCCGCATCGTCGCGTCGAGGAACGACTCCGCCGTTTCGGGAAGCACCGCGGGCCACTCGCCGAAACTCGGCATGACGGCGGGGCCGTAGAAGGTCGAAAGCCCGGCGTGGCGCCTGAACGCGAGGTGGAGCGAGGTGATGTCGCTGTAGCCGCAGAAGATCTTCGGGTTCGCGCGGACGAGACCGAAGTCGAGGTAGGGGACGAGGCTCGACGAGTTCGATCCGCCGATCGTCGTGATGATCGCGCGCACCTCGGGGTTCGCGAAGAGCGCGTTGATCTCGGCCGCGCGGTCCCGCGGCGTGCCCGAGCGCGCGCCCTGCGCGGTCGCCTTCGCGGTGAGGTCGCCCTCGACCACGCGGAAGCCGAGGCGCTTCAATTCTTCGATGCCGTGGAGGTACTTCGCGCGGAACATCGTGTGCGCGGGAAGCGAAGGCGTGCAGATGCCGACGAGGTCGCCGGGAAGGAGTGCTGGCGGGCGGGTAAGGCGCACGATGCCGCGGAGTGTAGCGGCGGCGATTGGTGTAGTCGTGCGTAGGCGCCGTGGTGTGGCGTCATTCAACGTTGCGATGCGCGCAACTGCCATTCCAGCACGTCGAGATCGGGCAGGGCATCGCTCACCCCCGCGACCTCCAGCCGTCGCAGCATGTTCAGGCACTGCGCGCGGTGGTGCATGCCGTGGGTCGTCACATGGACGAGCATTGCGCCGAGCGTGAAGCGGTAGGGCGTGCCGCCGAGCGTGACATCCAGTGCGGTGTCGAGCCCGCGCTGGCGTGCGCGTGCGGCGCTGGCCGCGAGGCTGGATTCTGCATCGTCGAGCAGCGCGCGCAACTGCGCGGCGCTTCGTCGCGTTCCATCCTCGATCGATGCCCGGACGGGTTGCGGCGGTCCATCGATGCGATCGGCCCATCGCAGCATCGCGCCCACGATGTGCGTGAGCGTGTCGTGCAGCGACCCGGGGCCCATGTCGAAGCGCCGGTGCCACTGCGCGTCGTCGAGCTTCTCGCAGACACGGAGCAGTTCATTCGTGGCCCAGGCGTTGTGCGCGAGAGAGATGTCGAGGGTGTCGCTCACAGGTTCCAGACCCGCCCTGCGACGAACTCGACGGAATTGCGCGCCGGGTCGCGGACATAGATCGACTTTCCGCCGAGCGACCAGTCAACCTCGCGTTCGATCGGCACACTCAGTTTGGCCAGATGCGCGCGCCACGCGCCGAGGTCGTCCACGGAGAACGCGATGTGTCCTTCGCCGGTCGTGCCGTGGCTCGGGACCGTCTCGTGCTGGGGGACCGTCTTGGCCGGGTCGAAGACGATGAGCACCGACTGAGCGTCCAGCCGGAAGGCAAC
>Ga0209985_10000551_pt1 | contig 40125 bp, 29 predicted proteins | sample NOAtaG_FD_187305 | JGI IMG/M metagenome (GOLD analysis project Ga0209985, IMG submission 187305) | Freshwater lake microbial communities from Lake Erie, under a cyanobacterial bloom - NOAA_Erie_Diel6S_1000h metaG (SPAdes) (version 2) | ecosystem: Environmental > Aquatic > Freshwater > Lake ...
CCGCCGCAGTGCCCAGCTGCCGGCCTTCTGCCGCAGCCGCAGCTCCCGCAGCCAGCTGGTGAGCGTCAGCAATCTGCGCAACCTCCAGCGCCTGCTGCTGCTGGTGCTGCTGTTTCAGCTCAGCACCATCCTGCTGGTGATTCCTGTAGTTGGCCCTCAGCACCAGCTCCTATCCCTGCCGAACAGTCCATCTCACTTGGAGAGAAGCAGGTAATGACCCAAGGGATCGCGAAACAGCCGCTGCTACGGGGTTCAGCAACTGGGCCATGAAGCAGACCGACCAATCAGCAGCAGCAGGAGCCCCTTCTACTGCCGGCGAATGGGTTGATGCCCGCTCCCTCGGCAAGGTGCTGGGGGTCAGCGAAAAAACTCTCTGCCGCTGGCGCAAAGCAGGGCTGTTCAAACCGGGTGTGCACTGGCGCCGCAAGTTCCCCACCAGCAATTCGCCGGTCCTGTACCACCTGCATCGCTGCGATGCGGCCATGAGCGAGTCCGTGGCCCGCACCCCCCACCTGCTGGAAAACGACTGAAAAGCGGCCCCCTCCAGCTCTCGCCACGAGCCCCTGCTCCAATCGTCAAGGCCCCCAAAGCCCGGCGATCGGAGCAGGGGCTCGCGGCATTCGTACGAAGGCGAGGCAAACCGGATCCAGGCCCCCGACAGGGGTTTGATTCGTACATTTTCCGTACATTGCCCCCAACGGGCAAAAAGAAGGGCCCCGGCATCGCCGAGACCCCTTGGTATCACTGAATCGGGGCGACAGGATTCGAACCTGCGACCTAGTGCTCCCAAAGAAGCCATTGGGCTCAGCTCCCAGAAGGCGGCTCCAGTGCTGACAAGGGTTTTGGCCGACGCTGGGTGGGCTTGTCCGGTCAGCGTGGGCTAGTTTTGCCCACATCTTGCCCACAAGCGGGCTGTCGAGGAACCCTGCTATGCCAGCGATACGTCGCCAGGAGTCCTGGTCAGAAGCTCTCAGAACGTCGGTGCGCAGCAGCACCGCCAAGGGATGGAACGTCTACGAGTTCCGCGGCCAGGTGCGACTGGAGCTCCGTTCCCCCGGCCAGCCCAAGCAGACCGTCTTCCTTCCCTTCGACTGGGCCAAGGCATCAGTTGGTGATGTTCTCACCCGTGTACGCAATATCTACCCTCTGGTTGCAGAGGGGCACACCCTGAAGGCCGCAGCTGAGATTGCTGATGGCAAAGCACCAAAGCCAGTAATGGACTGGGCTGGCGCCGTGGAGCGGTTCCGAGTGCAAAAGATGGAGCACGGCCGTGCGATCAAGCAGGTCACGTGGAACCACGCCTACGCGCCTGTGCTGACCGATGCCGTTGCTGTCCTCACCAGCCAGAAGGCACCAACTTCACCCGCCAATTTGCTGGATCAGATGATCCGCCAGTGGGTTACAGGAAGTCGGATGAGACAGATCCGAGCGCAGGCTCTATCGCAGTTCCTGCGCTACTGCGTGAGTCGCGAGGGCTTCCCGGCAATATGGCTTCCTCCTACCGATCTCCGCGCGCACATTGGCATCAGGCCCACACAGGATCTCAACCGGAGTAAAGGGGATCCGATCGAGGATCAACAGATCATCAACCTCCTGGCTTCCCTTCCCTTCGATGCGGCGGGCGAGCGATGGGCAGAAGCGCTGAGGCTTCTGGCCGAACTCGGCCTGAGACCGATCGAGCTGCTGCACCTCTCGGTGCAGAAGGACCGCAGCACCGGCAAGCCCTACTGGTGGTGCAGCTATCGGAAGCGCAGCGGCGGCGGCGATACTGAACCGCGGCGAGTGCATCCGCTGCCGTTGGTTGATTCCGAAGGGCAGGTGCAACAGTGGAACCTGATTGAGCGGTGGCAGGCGGGCTTGATCGAGCTCCCGCCGCTCAGTAGCGGCACCGGGCCAGGCGATGCGCTTGGTACCTACCTCAGCCGCCAGAACGGCTGGTGCAGCCTCAAAGCGCTGCTGGCTGCCAAGGGTGAGCGGCTGGTGCCCTACAGCTTCCGGCACAGCTACAGCCTGCGTGGCCACCTGCGCGGCATCGATGCCGGATCAGTGGCGTTGAGCATGGGCCACAGCTTCGAGGTTCACTGCCGCGCGTATCCATGGGCAAGTCAATCAGGAACGGCTGCGGCCTTCGAGCGGGCGAACGCAGCGCTCCTGAGGGTTGATCTTTCTCCTGCCCAGTAGTCGACGGCCAGGATCAAACAGATCCAGCAATAGCGGACCTCTACAAGCGTGGGGCAGGAAAAGCAGGTCCTCGTTCAGGCAGGCAGGGCAAACCTGATCGATTCAAGGTGGCTCTGAGCGGCCCAATGGGTTGCTGAGCGTCTGCGACCTGCAGAGCGGTTGGCTTGGGGCTGATCACGACACCGCAGTGCTCTGGTCGTCGTCGGCCGTCCTTCAGCGTGCCACGGCTGCGCCGTGGCCTGCATCGGCCAGCCGCCGCCGCCCTCCGCTGCAGGGCCGCTGTAGGGGTGGCGTGCAGGGCTGCCCTCCCGCGGCTGCGGTGCCGCCGCTGCTCCAGAGCTAAGGCGATGGGCTGGAGAGCTGAAGGCCAGGAGAGGGCCTCGCGCGGCTGCGCGGCCAGCGGGTCATTCAGCGCTGAATCTGTCGGCTCTGCTTATCAGCGTTCAAGTCCTCCCGGAATGGCCTGGCTTTGCATAGATCCATTGCACCGCAACCTTTCTGCCTGCCCATGAGTGCATCTGTACTGATAGAATAAGGGCTGCGCCAAAGGCCCCGAGCCCATCGCCTGCGGCAACCTCATCCCCTGGTCTCGCCATCACCGCCGAGTAGTTCAGAGCGGTTGTGATGCCCCGATCAGTTGTCCTTTCGGCAACTGTATCCATGGTTCTTTGTAGTCCATCGCGGCTGGAGATTGGTTCGGCTCGCTCTCTGGTGATCGCGGCCGGTGGCGGTCGTGATCTGGCCTGGCCCCATCAGCGGGTTGCAGCAGAGCTGCTCGCCCGCAGTGGCGGCCGGCTGGTGCATCTGGTTCTCCATGGCGGGGCCCGCGGGGCCGATGCCGCCATTGCCCGCGCCGCCGATCAGCTGGGCTGGTGCTCTGTGGTGATGCCGGCCCAGTGGCAGCAGCACGGCCGTGCCGCCGGGCCGATCCGCAACCGCGAGCTGCTCCAGCAGGCCATCGCCCGCGCAGAAGCCCACACCTCCCCTGGCTGTCTCGCCTCGGTGCTGGTGGTGGCCTTCCCCGGCGGCCCCGGTACCGCGTCTCTGGTGCAGCAGGCCCGGCGCATGGCCTCCCGCTCGCCGGTGCCGATCGCCGTGGTGGAGGTCAGCCCATCGGCCGGGCTGTGCGCTGTTCCGGCTGGTGTTGCCCGCTCCTGATCTCTCCAGCCAAAGCCTTTCGCGCCCCTGGCGCTTTGTTCCCGTCCATTCCCATACCCATCGCCTTTTCACCGTCATGGCCGTTCTCACTCCCATCTCTGCTCCTGCAGTTGATGCTTCTGCTCCAGCTGCGGGAGCCACCGCTGCATCGGGTCCTGCCTGCTCGCTGAAGCGCACCGGTTCCTTGTGGCAGCTGGGCATCGAGGCCCAGGAGCTCACCACCGCCATCGGCCAGCTGGCCCAGCAGCTGGAGGCAGACGATCCCGAGCAGCGCGCCTCAGTCCTGGCTGAGCTGGAGGCCGCCCTACTGGCCGAGGAGGGCAACAAGGCCGCCCTCGCTGCCAAGGCCGATGCCACCTGCTGGGTGATCGAGCACCTCCGCGGCCAGGCCGCCTACCGCCAGCAGCAGGCCAAACGCCTCACCGATCTGGCCCGCTCCGATGCCAGTCGGGCCGATGCCCTGGAGGAATCGCTGGTGTTTGTCCTCACCCAGCTGCAGCCGGCGGCCACACGGTTCTCATTTCCGAATCACGAGCTCAGCAGCCGCAAGTCCTCCGCCGTTGTGATCGACGACGAGGAGGCCCTCGATGCCGAGTGGCTCGCCGTCACCACCACCACCAAGCCCGACAAGGCCGCCATCAAAGAGGCCCTCAAGGCCGGCCGCCAGGTCAGCGGCGCCCAGCTCCTCTCCCGCCGCATCTGGCGCATCACCTGAGGGGGGGCAGAGCCCCCTCCTTGTGGGCCAGTTGGAGGGGCAGGCCCACATCACTGCTCCCAGAGCCCACACAGCCACCGATCACACATCACCAGAGCCATGGATCTCTCCAGCTACGCCAGCACCACCGCCACAACCACACCGACCACCCCTCGGCCCAAGGGGCACATCTGGTCCACCCGTCTGGGCAGCTGGGTGGTGCCGATCCTCCGCAAAGGCAGCCGCCGGCCCTCGCCGGATCACATCTTCTGCAGCGAGCCGCCCTGCTGGCTGTTGATCGAACCCCTCGATCCAGCCAGCACCGCCAGCTGATCCTCTGCTCTCCATCCACTCCAGTTCTGACCGCACACCCCATCCCACCGCCGCCATGACCTGCACCTTCTCCCCCGAGCAGATCACTGCTCTCTCGGCTCCCCTCGATCGCGCCAAGGTGCGCCAGCGGCGCCAGGGCCGCAGCCAGGTGAGCTACCTGGAGGGATGGCAGGTCATAGCGGAAGCAAACCGGATCTTTGGCTTTGACGGCTGGCAGCGGGAAACGGTCGCCCTCCAGTGTGTCCACCAAGCCGAGCGGCTGATCGGAGAAGACCAGCGCCCTGGCTGGGGTGTCACCTACACCGCCAGGGTGCGCATCAGCGTCAGCGCCAGCACCGCTGGCCAGCCGGCGCTGATCCGCGAGGGCTGCGGCGCCGGCCACGGCATCGACACCGACCTGGGCCAGGCCCACGAGTCCGCTCTCAAGGAAGCGGAGACCGACGCCATGAAACGCGCCTTGATGACCTTCGGGAATGCCTTCGGGTTGGCTTTGTATGACAAGCAGCAACGGGAAGTCACGGGCGCCGCGGCCAGCGGGGGTGATCGCCCCAGCACCGGCCAGGTCAGCCGGCCCAGGTCCACACCGCTGCGAGTGGTCCCTCCAGCACCAACCCCAGCGTCAGCAAGACAACAGATAGCCGAGCAGCAGGCCCAGGCCACGGCGACACCGAAAACTGAGCCACCCTCAGCGCTGCCAACTGCGGCAGTCCAGCCGCCAGTCCTCGATCCCGGCCTGGCGCCCCTCGATCAGGCCACCATCCGCCAGCTGCACGCCGCCATCCGCGGCCTGCCCGCCCCCGTGCTGGAGGGGTTCAGCAAAGCCTTCCGCAAGCGCTTCCAGGTGCCGGCCGACGCCCCCTCGATCGCCGATCGAATCTGCCAGCGGCGGCACCACGATTGGATCGAGACCTTTCTGGTGCAGCAGCAGGTTATTCATCAGACCGGATGATGCCAACGGCTGCAATAAGCCAGCACCTGCAGCTGTTGGCTTGTTGCTACTCAGATTGGCCAGGCATCCTCAAAGAGGTCGACATCCGGATTGTTGTATCTCTCGACGGCGCCAAGCCAGTCCGATAGCTCGTCCTTGGTCTGCTGTTTCAGCGTGGCAAGCTCCTCAGGCTTGACCAGTCCTCGTTCAGCCATGAAGGCATAGAACTTCTTGATGCTTGCGGCATTGGCCTTGACGGTTGTCTTGTTGGACCACATCGCCTTGTGGATGAACCAGTCGCCAAGAAACTCTCCGACGTAGCAAATCCCATCAGCAGCCGTCAGCGTGTCTGCGTAGAGAAGAAAGTGATTCAGGTAAAAGTCCAGGTTGCTGCAATGGCTTCTGATTGTTGTCTCGCCAAGGCCAGCCTTTTTGAGCCAACGCCTGAAATCACCAAGAAGAGCAGCATTCTCTTGGCGGAGCTGTTGACAACGACTGTCGTAATCCGATTCATCGTCGAGCATGAGAAGTCGCTTAGCGGTACTGGCCATGCCGATGCCGGTCGCATCGGCCCTGCTATTCCATCCATGCTGCCTGCAAGCATGGCCCGGTGGAACCGCGGGGAGGCATGAACAAGCCGGTCGCTGGTCAGTCCACCGGAATGCCGGACAACGCCGCCCAACCCACCGAGGTGCTGGCCGGCTCGATCGAGCGGGTCACCTTCCACAACGCCGAGAACGGCTTCTGTGTTCTGCGGATCAAGGCCCGCGGCCATCGCGACCTGGTGACGGTGGTGGGCCATGCCGCTGAGATCAGCGCCGGTGAATGGGTGACGGTTAGTGGCGTGTGGGTGAACAGCAGGGAGCACGGCCAGCAGTTCAAGGCGGCCTTCCTGCGCTCCTCACCCCCTACCACCGCTGAGGGCATCGAGAAATACCTGGGCTCGGGGATGATCCGCGGCATCGGCCCGATCTACGCCAGCAAGCTGGTGAGCGCCTTTGGCGCCGAGGTGTTCGAGGTGATCGAGCAGGCCCCCGAACGCCTGCGGGAGGTGCCGGGCATCGGCCAGGTGCGGGCCAGCCGCATTGCCCAGGCCTGGGCCGATCAGAAGGTGGTGCGCGAAATCATGGTGTTCCTGCACAGCCATGGCGTGGGCACCGCCCGGGCGGTGCGGATCTTCAAGACGTATGGGAACGACGCCGTGCAGGTGATGGCGGAGAACCCCTACCGCCTGGCGCGCGACATCCGTGGCATCGGCTTCCGCACCGCCGATGCGATCGCCGCCCGGCTGGGGATCGAGCCCACTGCCACGATCCGACTGCGGGCCGGGATCAACTACGCCCTGCTGGAGGCCAGCGGCGAGGGCCACTGCGGCCTGCCCACGGCTGAGCTGCTCAAGCTGGCGGGCGAGCTGCTGGCGGTGGAACGGCCAGGGGCCAACAAGTCCGGTGTTGACCAGGGCGGGGAAGAGGGCAACAGCACCGGCCCGAGCGCGCGGGTACCCCTGGAGCCGGAGCAGATCCAGGCGGCCCTCGATCTGGAGCTCAGCGAGGGCTCGGTGGTGGCCGACAGCCTGGCGGGCGAGCCGGCGATCTTCCTGGCCCACCTGCACCGCGACGAACGCCGGATCGCTGAATCCCTGCAGGAGCTGGCGCTGGGCACACCGCCCTGGGGGGCGATCGATGCGGCCAAGGCGATCGGCTGGGTGGAGCAGCGCCTCGGCCTGCAGCTCGCCGCCAGCCAGAAGCAGGCGGTGGAGCAGGCCCTGGCCAGCAAGGTGCTGGTGATCACCGGCGGGCCGGGGGTGGGCAAGACCACCCTGATCAACGCCATCCTGCAGATCCTGGCGGCCAAGAAGCTGCGCATCCAGCTCTGCGCCCCCACCGGCCGGGCGGCCAAGCGGATGGCCGAGGCCACCGGCCTGGAGGCCAAAACCATCCACCGGCTGCTGGAGTTCGACCCAGCCAGCTATGGCTTCCGCCGCAATGCCGAGCTGCCGCTGGAGTGCGACCTGCTGGTGGTGGATGAGACCTCGATGGTGGATGTGCCGCTGATGGCCTCGCTGCTGGCGGCAATCCCGCCGGAGGCGGCCCTGCTGCTGGTGGGGGATGTGGACCAGCTGCCCTCGGTGGGTCCGGGGCAGGTGCTGGCCGATGGGATCAGCAGCGGTGCCCTGGCGGTGACCCGGCTCACGGAGGTGTTCCGCCAGGCGGCCAGCAGCCGGATCATCACCACCGCCCACGCCATCAACGGCGGCGCCATTCCCGACCTGCGCTCCCCACCCGAAGGCCAGAGCAGCGACTTCTACTTCCTGCCGGCCGAGACGCCCGAGCAGGCGGTGGCCCTGATCCTCAAGGTGGTGGGCGAGCGCATCCCCGCCCGCTTTGGTTTTGATCCAGTGGGCGAGGTGCAGGTGCTCTGCCCGATGGCCCGCGGCGGCTGCGGTTCCCGCTCGCTGAACATCGAGCTGCAGAAGCTGCTCAACCCCGATCCCAGCGAGCAGGTGGAGCGTTTCGGCTGGCGGTTTGCGCCGGGCGACAAGGTGATGCAGATCGCCAACGACTACGAGAAGGAGGTGTTCAACGGCGATGTGGGCACCATCGACGCCATTGATTCCGACAACAGCGAGCTGAGCGTGCTGTTCCCCACCAGCGAAGCCGGTGTGGCGGGCAGCCGGGCGGTGGTCTACGGCTGGGGTGAGCTGGATCACCTGGTGCCGGCGTATGCCTGCACGATCCACAAGAGCCAGGGCAGCGAGTACCCCGCGGTGGTGATCCCTCTGCTCACCCAGCACTACGCGATGCTGCAACGCAACCTGGTGTACACGGGCCTCACCCGCGGCAAGCAGCTGGTGGTGCTGGTGGGCCAGAAGAAGGCTCTGGCCATGGCCGTGAAGAACCACCTGGGCCGCAGGCGCTACACCAAGCTGGCGGAGTGGCTGGCACCAGAACAGCATCCCCTGGGAGCGAATCGGTATGGCAGCGGTTGACAACGCTGCAGAAGCTGGCAATAAGGGATCATCCATCCAATTGAGGCCCAGATCATGCTTGCCGGATCAGACCTGCTCGCCAAAGTCAAGGAGCTCGGCGATGCCTCCAAGTCCGAACTGGTGCGCCAGTGCGGCTACGTGAGCACCAAGAAGGACGGCAGCGAGCGGCTGAACTTCACCGCCTTCTACGAAGCGCTGCTGGAAGCCAAGGGCATGAACCTGGGCGCAGGCTCTGCTGGTGGTCGCGGCAAGGCAGGCCGCAGCCTCAGCTATGTGACCAGGGTGCAGTTCAACGGCAACCTGCTCGTCGGCAAGGCCTACACGGCCCAGTTGGGCCTGGAGCCCGGTGATGAGTTCGAGATCAAGCTGGGCCGCAAGCAGATCCAGCTGCTGCCGCTGGGCTCCACGGCAGAGGAGACAACCGTCGCCGCGTGATCGTTTGTTGCGCACGGCTGCGCTTCACGTGCATCCAGCTGCACCTTGGAAGCAAGGCGTCAGCGCCCTCGACGCCCATAGAGCCCCGTCTGGCAAGGCGCGGCGGCTCCGGAGAACCCCCGCCGCCCGCGGGGGTTTTCTGTTGGCAGGACCCATGGGAAGCCAGGAGCGGGCTGCTTCAGGCGGGGAGCTGGCAGAGCAGGGGGCAGAGCAGCGGCGCCGGTAGGCGGCAGGTGCGCCAGTTGCCATCGCCGGTGGCCACATCCACCCCGATCAGCTGGGCGGCGTGGTGATGGGTATGGGCAAGGGGCTCCACCCAGGCAATCGCATCGGCGATCGCCTCATCGAGGCTGCCGTACTGGCCATCGAGCTGGCGGTGCGGTTCACAGCCGCTGTCGATCAGGCGATAGCGGGAGAGCACGGCCTGGCTGGTGAAACGCTGCATCGCCCATCGTTCTGGAACGTCACCATCGGCGCTTCTGCGGGGTTGGTCTGTAGCGGGGAGAACATTGAGATCAGTCTTCACGGGGGTGGTGAGCAAGTCACCGATCACCCCATCTGCTCAACCCAGCCCCACATACACAGGTTGAAACCACTGCATCCGGCGGCTCTGGCGTTTCTCGCCGTGCAGAACGGTGTGCCAGTGGCCTCGGCGCCAGTGAGGCCGGCGCGGAGCGCTGCTGCTGCTGGCGCTGCTCGGGCTGCCCGGTGAGGGCGCCCTGGTGGTGCGATCGAGCCGGAAGTCCTTGCCGATCCACACTGGCCCCTGGGGCTTCACGGCGCCGGTGTCGTCCGCGCTGCCAGCCGAGAAGCCCTTGCCGCTGGGCAGCTTCGCCGCCAGGCCGGTGGTCAGCAGTTCCGGCTGGTAGAGCTGCACCAGCAGGGCGTTGATTGCCAGGCCCTCCATCCGCTGGTTGGTGCTCTGCACCGCCCGTTCATCCCATTGCCAGGCCGGGTGGCTCAGGTCTTCCACGGTGGGCTGGCGTTCGCCGATCTGCTGGAAGGAATGGCGGGTGAGATAGCTGGTGCCATCGAGGGCCAGGCCCACGCAGCTGATGCCGCTGATCCGCTTGGCTTCGGCCGGCAGCCAGTCGGCCATCGCCCGCAGGTCGGCCACGATCACCACTGGGATCGGCACCCCGTCTTCTGTGAACAGGGCGCCATCAGGAAGCATCAGCCGGAAGCAGGGCAGCACCAGCGGCAGCTCGTCATCGAGATGGGGTGAGGGTGTGCGGCGGAAGGCCTCCGCCAGCTCCGGCGCCAGGAAGCGGGGTGGGGCCTCGACGATCCGTGCCCAGCGGCAGGTGGTGGCTGCCCAGAAGCCGATTGGATCGGCCAGCTCGTTCATCACCTCCGCGCCGGCCTCGATCAGGGCGGCATAGGCCAGGTGATTGGCCCAGTGCTGAAAACCCCGCGGCGAGCGGTAGCGATGCTGCTCCTGCTGGATGTAAGGGTCCTGGCGGCGCAGTTCCGTGATTACCGTGCCGATCGGCGGCAGCTCCGCCTGGCTGGCCCGGATCGATTCAGGCGTCAGCCGGCTCATCGGCGCAGATCAGCAGAGCCGCTGACGGATGCTCCCCATCCTGGCTAGATAGCGGATGCTGGATGCACCGCCCAGGGAGAACTCCACCCGTGCCCGGATTCCACATCACCACCCAGGACGATCTGCCCGGGCCGGATGGGGATGAACCCTATGTGCTCTTCGTCAACGAGACGGAATATGGCAACCGCCGCTTTCTGCGCACCAACGTGCTCTCGGCACGGCCCGACCTCAAGAAGTACACCTCCCTGCGCTTCCGGCAGGACGTCAAGCGCCATGCCGATGCCATTGGGCCGGGAAAGGACCTGGTGATGGTGTTCATGGAGGCGATTGACCTCGACCCACCGCTGACGCTGGTGAGCAGCGACATGCACCTGGAGCTGGAGGGCTACCCGGTGGAGCAGGGGGCGGAGATCGAGATCCCGCTGCTGCCGCCAGGGTTCCGCGGGCCGGCCAAGGGTTTCGGCTGAGAAGAAAGACTCCCGCCCCCAGCCCCTGGAGGCTCAATCCGCGCAGCCCCCCACTTAGATCAGGCCAGTCCAGCCCCGTGCAGCAGCAGGTCAAGCCCCAGGCCTGCCATGCCCAGCCGCAGGGCCATTGAGCCGATGCGACGAACGGAGCGCAGCAGAACGTAGAGGGCCAGAAAGGAGGGGGGAATCATCAGCTCACCCCACCGGCGATGGGGCGCACCTGGTGCAGCGGAACACCAAAGGTGGGCAGGCGCTGCTGGCGCAAGGGAAAGCGGCGCAGCCAGACGCAGTCGCTGAGGTCGTCCACGTTGACCACCTGATAAGTGGCGTCGGGGCTGGCGCAGTAGCTCACCAGTACGCCGGGATGGAGGTGCATGGTCGTTGGCCGAGAAAGGCACGCCCCCATGCAACAGCAACCACAGAGGGAAATGAGTACAAATGCTTAAGCCCTGACGCATGTGCTTTGGGCCTGTGGCCGCAGGGGTTTTGCACCCCTCTTGTGGCCACTGAGTCCATCCAGGCCGCTCCGAGCGGTGCGAGAACCGAACCCGGTGGGGCGGCAAACCGACTCGGCAGGACCGTCGCTGGCAGCTGCCGGTTTCAGCCGAATGGCCCGCCGATACCGTGGGGGCCCTGCTTGCCCCTCGGCCCGGCCATGCCAGCCCATGCGCTCCTGCCGGCGGTGAACCGCCTGCTCAAGCAGGTGGAGGAGGCTGGCGGGCTGCCGGTGATGGCCGTTCAGCGGGGCGACCTCGAGGAGCTGGCCACGGTGCAACTGGCCACGCAGGAAGATCAGACGCACCGGATCCTGTATCGCGATGCCGGTGAGGCCAGCAGTTACCACGTGGCCTTTGAGGCCGCCCTGCTGCTGCGGATCGTGCAGGTTCCGGCCGAGCAGCGAGTGATCCTTCACGAGACACGCCAGGCCAGGGAGAAGGTGGTCTCGTCGGTGGAGAGGATGTTCAAGGGCCAGATCAGCCTGGCTCAGGCGCGCAACGCTGGGGTTCAGTACTACGACGAGTTGCTGTTGCGCTTGCGCTCGACAGGACCGGGGTTCGTGGCGGATCGCTGGCTGGTTGAACAGGCGCCCGAGCTGCGGGGTTTCCAGGCGGCGCTGCTGCAGAGCCATGTGCACGACAACCTGTTCTGCCTTGAGGCCGAGGTTGAAAGGCTGACACCCACCGCCGTGTTGCAGGCCACCCGGGCCATCCATGCAGCCTGTGCTTTCCATGCCGCCGAGCTGCTGGGCATCTCGCCGCTGGCGATCCCCTACCAGGCGGCGGGATTGGAAGCCCTGGCCAAGGAGCTGATCGCCATCACCCGCGCTGAGCCCAGCACAGCCGATCCGGATCGGGAGATTGTGGATAGCTGGGCCGAGAAGCTGGGCCTCACCCGCTGGTACGTCTGGAAGACACCCTGATGGAGGGCACGGCGTTCTCGATCGACGAGGCCAGCTTCGATGCCTCCCTGCTGCCGGAGGGCAGCCGCACACCGGGCACGGAGGAGTTCCACCGGGCGGTGACCGACTACTTCCAGAAGTCGTATGCCGGGATGGGCGGTCAGCTATCGGTGGTGTTCGCCGCCGGCCGCATCGAGGTGGCCTGGGAGCCGGCCGCAGCGGAAGCACCGGCCATGGCGTCCATCGGCCCACTCCTGCAGCAGCGGCGGTTCGATGAAGCCCGTCCGCTGCTCGAAACCCTGCTGCAGCTCCAGCCCGAGCACCCGGAGGCCCTCTACAACCTGGGCGTCCTCGCCAGCGAAGAAGGCCGGCTTGAGGAGGCCCGCCTGCTGCTGCGCTGAGCGGTGGCAGCCAATGCCGGCGATGCACACGCTCAGGCCAATGCGCAGGTGGCGCTGGGATTGGCCGCCCTCCGGCAGGAGGACCGCGCAGAAGCAAGGCAGGCCCTGGAGGCAGCAATCGAGCTGGAGCCGCAGAACGCCTTTGCCCTGCGCAGCCTCGGCAGCCTGCTGGTGATCGCCGGGGCCTATGCGGCAGCGGTGGTGCGCTTCCGCCAGGCACTGAAGGCGGCACCGGACGACCTGATTGCCGCCTTCAACCTGGCCCAGGCGTTGCTGGAGCTGGATCCAGACGAGCACCGCGACGAGGCTGACCGGCTGCTGCTGCGGGTGATCGAGGCCCACCCCTACGGCGAGCTGGCAGACAAGGCCAAGGACCTGCGCAGCAGCATCGCCAGACGCGACCTGCGGGCTGACCAGCCCGATGGACTGCGCCAGGACGCCGTGAGCTATTGCCTCCAGGCCCTGCAGCTGTTCGAGGGGATGGACCAGCAGCGCTTCCTGGCGGTGCTCAGCGAGGTCGGGGCGGTGGGCCAGGGGGGTCTGCAGATCAACGAACACGGCACCTCCCGCAGCCTCAAGACCCTCCCCGGCAGCTGGAGCGACCTGGCCCTGGCCTGCCTGATCCACCTGGGCATGAAGCGGCTAATGCCGGATGAGGACTCAGGGCTGGGGATCGGGGCGGAGTACGTGGAGGCGGTGCGGTTGCTTATCCGGTAGGCCAAAACAATGCACAGGCTGCATAGTTTTGGCATCGCCGGGTAGGTGCCGGTAAAGCCTGGCTGCGCCTGGGCTGCGCTGGCGGCAGACTGGAGGAATCGTCCCGTGTCCCCTATGCCAGGCCAGCGGCTATGAGCATGGTTTTGCCTGCTCTCACCCTCAGTAAGGGTTGCGTGGTCCACTGCCGCAGCCACCTTCACCTGGTGGAGGACGTACAGCCGCCGGAGGACGGCGGCGACACCGTGGTGCGGCTGGCCTGCCTGGATGACGACGCCAACGGCCAGATCACCGAGGTGTTCTGGGAGCGTGAAGTGGACGCGCGAGTGCTGGGCCAGAGCACCTGGGAAACGATCGGGCAGCGGGGTTTCGATGACCCGCAGGTGTTCTCCAGCTACCTGCACACCCTGCAGTGGAACTGCGTGACGGCCACCGACCCGGGGCTGTTCCAGGCGCCGCTGCGGGCGGGCATCGATGTGAAGCCCTACCAGCTGGAGCCCTTGCGCAAGGCCCTGCGGATGCCGCGGGTGGCGCTATTCATCGCCGATGACGTGGGCCTCGGCAAGACGATCGAAGCCGGGTTGATCGCGCGCGAGCTGCTGTTGCGCCAGAAGGCTCAGCGCATGGTGGTGCTGGCCCCGCCTTCGGTGGTGCTGCAGTGGCAGGGCGAAATGGAAGGCCGTTTCGGCTTGCCGTTTCAGGTGATGAACCGCGAGTACGTGTCGCGGATGCGGCGGGAGCGGGGCTGGGGCATCAACCCCTGGGCCACCCACACCCGCTTCATCCTCAGCCAGGCGCTGGTGCGCAACGAGGACTACGCCGGTCCGCTGCGCGATTGGCTGGGGGATGGCGAGAGGGCTCTGCTGATCCTCGATGAAGCACACAACGCAGCCCCCGCCAGCGGCTCCAAGGTTGCCGTCGACTCCAAGCTCACCCGGGCCGTCCGCGGACTGGCCCTCTGCTTCGAGCACAAGCTGTTCCTCTCGGCCACGCCCCACAACGGCCACAGCAACAGCTTCTCCGCCCTGCTGGAAATCCTCGACCCCACCCGCTTCTGCCGCGGGGTGCCCGTGCGCAACAAGGCCGACCTCGAGCCCGTGCTGGTGCGGCGCCTCAAGGAAGACCTGCGCCGGATCGGCGAGGAGCTGCCCAAGCGCGAGGTGGTGCCCGTGGTGCTGGAGGGCCTGGATCCATCCACCGCAGAGCTTGAGCTCGCCCGCCTGCTCAAGGACTACCGCACCCTGCGGGAACAAAGGCTCAAGGGCGCGAACAGCAAGCAGCGAGCCGCCGAGCTGCTGGTGGTCACCAACCTCCAGAAACGTCTACTTAGCTCGATCGAGGCGTTTCACCGCACGCTGAAGGTGCACTGCGACACGCTGCGGCGGCGCGATGCCGGCGAGCGCCTGCGCACGGCCCGCGACCCTGGGCAGCTGAAGCTGCTGCAGCAGGGCATCGACGGCGACGACGAGCGTGCCGAGGCCGATGAAGACAGCGTTGAGCGGGAAGCCGAGCAGGAGCATCGGCTGGCCGTGGCCACCGCTGAACAGGGCGCAGGGCCGGAAGAGTGGACGCTGCTCAACAACATGCAGCGCATCAGCGAGCGTTCGCGGTACGAGCCCGATGCCCGGATCCACTACCTGCGCCGCTGGATCCAGCAACACCTCTGCCCGGATCTCGGGCAGGAGGGGGCCCAGTGGAACGGCGAGCGGCTGTTGATCTTCACCGAGTACGCCGACACCAAGCGCTGGCTGCAGGAGCAGATCGAATCATTGATCGCCGGCAGCGACCGGGAGCGGGAGCGCATCGCCACCTTCCACGGCGGCATCGACGATAAGAACCGGGAAGCCCTGAAGCGCAGCTTCAACAGCCCGCCCGATCAGGATCCGCTGCGCATTCTGATCGCCACCGATGCCGCCCGCGAAGGGGTGAACCTGCAGAACCACTGCCGTTACCTCTTCCATTTCGACGTGCCTTGGAACCCGGGGCGGATGGAACAGCGCAACGGCCGCATCGACCGCACCCTTCAGCGAGCTCCCGAGGTGTTCTGCCATTACTTCGTGCTGGCCGACCGCGACGAAGACCGGGTGCTGGACGTGCTGGTGAAGAAGACCGAGGAGATCCGCAAAACCCTGGGTTCCCTGCCGCCGGTAGTGGTGGGGCGGCTGAATGAGCTGTTGGCCAAGGGCATCAATCCCACCGCCATTCAGGAAGTCATGGATCAGATCCAGGGGGTGGATCAGGAGGAGGGCTACAAACGCCGCCAGGCTTTGGTCAACCTGGAGCTGGAAGACAACAGCCGTGAGCGGGAAGATGAGCTCCGCCAGCAGGTGGCCCGGCTGGAGAAAGCACTGCAGAAGTCAGAAGACTGGCTGCACTTCAGCAGCGATCTCTTCCGCGATGCGCTCAACACCAGCCTGCGGGTCAGCGCCCAGGGGAGCGGGACAACCCCCCAGCTGAAACCAAGGGATCCCGCGGCGGCCCAGGCCGATCCCGAGCGGGCCGAATGGATCTTCCCGCCGGCGGATGAGCTGCCCGGCGGCGAGCAGAGCTGGGGGGATGTGCTTGACGCGCTGCGACGGCCTCGCCGCCCCGGCGAGAAGCTCTGGGATTGGCGGCGCACCACGGCCCCCCAGCCGGTGGTGTTCAAGGACCCCAAGGAGGTCAATGCCGACCGAGTGCACCTGCACCTGGAGCACCCCTTGGTGCAGCGGCTGCTCAACCGTTTCCTGGTGCGCGGGTTCCAGGGCGAGGAACTCAGCCGCGCCGCGGTGATTGCCACCCATGACGACACCGCCAAGCTGATCCTGCTGGCCCGCCTATCGCTGTATGGCCACGGCGCCGCTCGCTTGCACGATGAGGTGCTGGAGCTGGTGGCCGAATGGGATCCAGCGGATCCGGCCCGGCGGCTGCGGGTGCTGAACGCCACCAAGACCGACATGGCCCTGGCCGACTTGGAAACCAGCCTGCGCGAGCGCCTGCCATCGGTGGATGAGGCCCTCCAGCGCCAGCTGCGGGCAGGGCTGCCGGCCGATGTGGCCCAACTCAAGGACCGACTCGAAGCCCTCGCCGCCGAACGGGCTGAGCGCGCCAAGGGACAGCTCGGCAAGCGCGCCGAGGATGAGGCCAACGCCTTCGTGAAGGTGCTGGAAGACCAGCGAGAGCGGATCCTCAAGACCCGCACCAAGCACGACAGCGAGTTTGAGCAGCTGGCCTTTGGCTTTGCCGACCACGAGCTGCGCCAGTTGCGCGACAACCGCTCCTACTGGGACAAGCGCCTGGCCCGGATCGAGCGCGATCTGAAGCTGGAGCCAGCCGCCATTCAGCGCACCTTTGAGGTGGCCACAGCCCCGCGGATTGAGCCGGCCGGCGCGATTGTGCTCTGGCCGCTGCAGGCAGGAGGCCAGGCCTGATGGCTCCACGCGCCCCTGGTGTTCACACCCATGAGGAGTGGAAAGGCATGGCCCAGCCGGTGGGCCTGGTGGTGGAGCCGGTGGTGCTCAACCGGTTGGGGGTTTTCCCAGAGAGTGCCACGACTGTGCTGGCCGACTGGCAGCAACGGCTGGAGCAACTGCTGGAAGACCAGCCCGTGGGCGAGCAGTGGCTGAGCGTGGCCCCCAGCTTTGAGCTGTTCTGCCAGGAGGTGCTGGCCTGGCAGCCCGGCGACCTCCGCAAACCCGAAGAGTTGGCGGCGCCGGTTGCCGTGCACCTCGACGACTACGACGAGTTGCTCTGCCCCGATTGGATCATCCCCGAACCCAGCCAAGGGGATGGGCCTCTCAAGGCCCAGCTGCTGGTGCAGGAGTTGCCCCTAGGCACCCTGTTCGATGCGCTGCCCAAGGGAACCGATGGCCGGCGCCGCTGGGAGGCCACGCCGCAGCAGCGGCTGGAGCGGCTGCTCAAGGAAAGCGAGCACCCGATTGGCCTGCTCTGGAACGGGGTAGCTCTGCGGCTCGTGTACGCGCCGAGGGGCGAATCCAGCGGCCATCTCACCTTCCCGTTGGAGCCGATGACCACGGTCGACGGGCGACCGATGCTGGCGGCGCTGCAGATGCTGCTCGGGCCGGATCGCCTGTTTGAGGGTGGTGCCAGCAACACGCGCCTGCGGCCGCTGATGGAGCAGAGCCGCAAAGAGCAGAACGAGGTGAGCACCCGCCTGGCCGAACAGGTGCTCGAAGCGCTGTGGATCCTGCTGCGGGGTTTCGATGCCGCGGGCCTGGAGGTGGACGACCCCAGCCACATCTACGGCGGCCTGATCACCGTGCTGCTGCGGCTGGTGTTCTTGCTCTACGCCGAAGACGAAGAGCTGATGCCCACCGATTCGCTCTACGGCCAGCACTACAGCGTGGGCGGCCTGGCGCAGCGCCTGCGGCAAGACCGCACTGACTACCAGAACGCCATGGAAGGCCGGCGGGGTGCCTGGGCCACGCTGTTGAGCTTGTTCCGCCTCGTCTACGACGGCGGCGGCTCTACCGAGGCCTACCTCCCGGCCCGGCATGGCGATCTGTTCGATCCGGAGACTTACCCATTCCTTGAAGGCCGCACAGCCGACACGGCGTACAGCGATGGCCCGTTGACCTCCATGCCGGCCATCAGTGACGACGTGGTGGAGCAGGTGCTCACCAAGCTGCTGCTACTCGACGGCCAGATCCTGAGTTATCGGGCCCTGGATGTGGAGCAGATCGGCTCGGTGTACGAGGGGATCATGGGCTTCATGGTGGAAAACGCCACCGGGCCCAGTGTGGGGATCACCTATCGGCCCTCGCGCCAGAAGATCACGATCACCGTGGTGGTGGAAGCGGCGCAGCTGCTGGCGGTGAGCGCCGCCAAGCGTGAGAAATGGCTCGATGACCAGGCCGGGGTGCCGCTAAAGCTGCCGGCCAAGGCGAAGCAGGGTGTCAAAGAGGCCGCCTCGCTGGAGGAGTTATGCCTGGCCCTTGGCAACCGGCTCTCCCCCCACACGCCCAATGGCCTGGCGGCCGGTTCGCTGATCCTGCAGCCCACGGCCGAGCGGCGCCGCAGCGGCAGCCATTACACGCCCAGAGCACTCACCGAACCGATCGTGGCCGAGGCGTTCCGCCCCTGGCTGGAGCGCTGCAACCACCAGCCCACCGCCGAGCAGATTCTGGCGTTGAAGGCGTGCGATCCAGCCATGGGTTCGGGTGCCTTTCTGGTGGCGGTGTGCCGCTATCTGGCGGTCTGGCTGGTGCAGGCCTGGGAGCGCGAGGGCTACCCCGAAGGCTTCCGGCAGGAGTGGGACAAAGACACGGTGGCCCGCCGCCTGATCGCCCAGCGCTGCCTCTACGGGGTGGATAAGAACCCCTTTGCGGTGAACCTGGCCAAGCTGTCGCTCTGGCTGGTGACCCTCAGCGAGCACCTGCCCTTCACGTTTGTGGATCACGCCCTCAAATGCGGCGATTCGCTGGTGGGCTACGGCGTGCAGGAGATCCAGAGCGCCATGCAGGAAGTGCAGCTCGGCTTCCTCAATGAGCAAAACGAGGTCTTCGGCCAGATGGGTGTAGCCCGGCGTGAGAGCTTCGGCGACGACAGCCTCAACGACGAGGGCTACGACCGCAAGAAGGTGCTGCTTCAGCAACAGATCAAAGCCAGTGAAGGCTTGCGCCAGGCCGGTGATCTGATGGTGGCTGCCTTCTTTGATGCGCCAAAAGCCAAGGATCGTGCTGACAAGCAGGAGGTGTATCTGGCCATGCTCAGCGGCGCCTTCAACGATGAGGGGCTACAGGATTCGATTCAAGAGATCAGGGATCGGCTGGCCGCAGGCGACAAGGGCATCACCCCCTTCCACTGGGATCTGGAGTTTCCGGAGGTGTTTGGGGATGAGCGGGGTGGCTTCGATACCTTCGTAGGCAATCCACCATTTGCTGGGCATAGCTTATTGGCAAGCTCGGCTCACCCCTCTTACACTGAATGGCTTCGGCAAGTGAATGCCGAGGCACAAGGTAAGTGCGATATTGTCGCCCACTTCTTTAGGAGGTGTTTTTCATTGCTAAGGCCATCGGGAGGCCTTGGCCTAATTGCTACAAATACAATTTCCCAAGGGGATACTCGGGCATCAGGATTGCAGTGGATATGCCTGAATAATGGCACAATATTTACAGCTCGCAAGCGATATAAGTGGCCTGGTGTAGCAGCCGTAGTAGTGAGCGTGGTGCACCTAATCAAGGGTGCCTATGCCGGCATGAAGATTCTGGAGGGGCGGCCGGTGGAGCAGATCACAGCATTTCTTCTCCCTAGTGGTGGCAACGAGAATCCCAAGCGGCTGACTGCTAACAGCGGCAAGAGCTTCCAAGGTTCCATCGTTCTTGGCATGGGCTTCACCTTCGATGATTCCGGAGCAGCAGATGACGATATGCCCGGAACGCCCTCGCCGATCGCCACGATGGAGAGACTGATCCAGGAAAACCCGAAGAATTCTGAAGTAATCTTCCCCTACATCGGAGGCGAGGAGGTAAACAGCAGCCCAACACACTCTCATCATCGATATGTAATCAACTTTGGCGACCGGAGCGAAGAGCAATGCAAGGCGCTGTGGCCTGAGGTTCTCGACATAGTGGAACGAAAGGTAAAGCCTGCAAGGGAGGAGGCTGCCAAAAAAAGCAATTCCGCACATGGAGCGCGGGCTTTGACCTGGTGGCAGCACTATCACCAGGCAGCAGATCTTTATTCAGCCATAGATGAGACCCGAGAAGTCATGCTGAACTCTCAAGTCAGCAGCCATATCTGCTTTGCAATCGGCGAGTCAAGAAGGGTATTCGCAAATACTCTTTATGTGTACTCTTTTCAGGGGCGGTCTAATCTGGCCGTATGTCAATCATCGATACACTTGAATTGGGCACTTATGCAGTGCTCAACTCTGGAGGATCGGATCCGCTACACACCCTCCGACTGCTTCGAAACATTTCCCTTCCCCACCGCCCTCCTCAATTCCGCCTCCACCGATCCCACCCAAGCCGCCACTCACCAGAGCCTGGAAGCCATAGGCGAGCGCTACCACCAGTTCCGCGCTGAGCTGATGGTGAGCAACAACGAAGGCCTCACCAGCACCTACAACCGCTTCCACGATCCCGCCGAAACCAGTAGCTGCCTCCTGGAGCTGCGCAGGCTCCACGTCGAAATGGATCAGGCGGTGCTGAACGCCTACGGCTGGAGCGATGTGCCCACCGCCTGCGGCTTCGGGCTCGATTACATCGACACCGAAGAAGACGCCCAGCTTCCCGAAGAGCTACAGGAGCGCATCGACAGCGGCGAGCTGTTCTTCTGGGATGCAGGCGACGCCCTCAACTTCCAGGGCCAGCTGCAGGCCTACGGCGCCATCACCGGCCGCCGCAAGCTGCCCTGGCGCTACCGCTGGCCCGATGCCGTGCGGGATGACGTGCTGGCTCGGCTGCTGGCGCTGAATGCTGAGCGCTATGCGGAGGAGGTGGCGCTGGGCTTGCATAGCAAGGGGGGGAAGCCAGCCACTGGGGCCAAGCGGGGCCGAAAGCCCAAGGCAGCAGCTGCAGCCACGCCGCTTCCAGCATTCCAGCTAGAGCCTGAACCTCTCCAGATAGGTCTCGACTTCTCAGGAGGACGCTGAGCCATTGGCCAAGGAGAAGCGGCGAAATTGGCTCGACAAGATCAGCAAGTGGATTCTGGGCGCCCTTCCCGAAGAGAAGGCCACGGCTCCAGAGCCATTGCAGCAGCCGGCTGCAGCTCCTTCATCTCCCACACAGCAGCCACCCTCGCAGCTACCGCGCGCTGCCGCACCGCTAAAGCAAGCAAGCCCCAAAGCCGGTGAGGTCCAGGGACCTATTGCGCCACAGCCAGAGTGGAGCCTCCAAGAACCATCTCCACCGCATCAGCCTCTTGCAGCAGATGCGCCTTCATCGGCACCTCAGCTACCAGTGCCAGGTGGCAAAGCCATCAACCAAGCGTGGAAGGCCTTTGAACTGGCATGGGCAGCTGCCGGCCTGAGCGATCACTACTTCCTGAAGCAAGAGGAACTGCATCAAACCCTTGCCGTCCTCGATCGCAGCTTTGAAGAAGAGCTGATCGAATGGTTGTTCCAGCTCTGCACCAAACCAGAAGCCCTCAAGGATCTAGCGGGCATCATCGAGCGCGGCCAGGTCAAACCAACCGACAACATTGACGCAATACGGGCCTTCGCCTATGTGAGCGTTGCGGTCAGCTCGAGGCCAAGACAAGCTCCAGCTGCCGCGCCAACAGAGCTAGCAGATGTCCAACAAAAAATTGACGGTATCCAGCAGGTAAAACTTAGGCCAACGGACGAGATAGCAACTAAGGCACTTGTAGCAAAGCCAACAGAGGATTCATCAGAGGCCAAGACACCTCAATCGGAGACCACCGACAGTCTCCAGTGGCCTGAGCCAGCGCCTGAGGACTCAGCCACCGAACAATCGGCAAAGAGAGGCAACGTGCCTCTGGAGGATCTGGAACTCTCGATTCGCTCCTACAACTGCCTTAAGCGAGCCGACATCCATACCCTTCTAGACCTAGCCGGGAAAACAGAAGAAGACTTGATCGACATCAAGAACTTCGGGAGGAAGTCGGTAGAGGAGGTTCGGCAAGCGGTAGAACATCGGGGACTCTCTCTTCCCTTTCAAAAGGAGGACATTCTCGGCATCGGTGGATCGAGCGAAAAGAAAGCAACCCAGCCCGCCGAGGGCAGAGAACCAGATAAAAACGAACTCTACATACTTGACCTGCCAAGACGAGCGCTGAACGGCCTATACCGCGGCAAGATATATTCTGTCTCTGATCTTCTCAAGAACTCAGAGGCAGATCTTCTGGCGATTCCGCAGCTGGGCCCGTCAGCGATTGGTGAGATCAAGGCAGCTCTTCAACGACAAGGATTCTCGCTGGCTGATGAAAATGCCAAGTGGGAAGCAGAAACGGCGGCCATTCTTGAAAAACAAGTAGAGGCACAAGAGCTTGAAGAAGCATGGCAGCAACTCAAGCAGCAAGCGGGCCGCCAAATTGGCCTGAGCAATCCTGGCTTCAATAAACTGCTCAGATACTCAAGTAGCGACCTGAATGACCCAGCCAGTAGACACCTTGCAGAGATGCTCGAGCATCTGAAGATCTCACTAGAGTTTATCAGAGACACTCTTGCGGAGCGTTACAGCGGAAGTTCGGAAGCTATCCGTTCTGGCATTGAGGCACTTCAGAACTGTATTGCCTCACAGCTCCTTGAGCAAACGTGTGAAGGTGCTTCCCAAAGGGTTAATAGCATCACCAAATGCTTTACACCCAGCCAAGAACGCAACTGGCTTGTGTATCTCCTGCGCTGCAGTGGTCAGACATTGACATCGATTGCTGAAGAGCAAGAGCCGCCACTGAGCCGAGAGCGGATACGCCAGATGGAAGGCAAAGTCAGCAAGATTGTTGGATTCAACTCAGCAAATCTTGCCGAGCAAGTCAGAGAGCATCAAGAAGAACAAGAACTCACAGAAGAGAAGCAAGCTATTGAGAGCTGGTACAACCGTCTAGGACGCCTTCCCATCCCAGCGGATCAGATAGAGCAAGACACAATGCAACCGCAGCTCTGGGAGCAGGTCTGCGAAATGGATCTCAAGAGGCGAGTTGAATTGCTAAATAAACACCATTTCTCAATCACTGGCAGAGAATACGACTATCACTACGACTATGTCGTCTGCCGCAAATCTGTAGGCCCGGGATATTGGCGAGATTTTGAGAATCTGAAGCAGTTTGTTCTTCGTCATGCAATTGCTCTAGGAGAGCCAGAGCTGATGCCAAAGCAAACATCCTTTCCAGACTCTATTCGCGGGGTTGTCACCAGCTACGGGGGGCAAGGCAAGGTGGCTAAACGCATTGGCCTCAAATACCAAGGGCAATTGGTTGGCAGCGATGGCGGCCGTCGCTACTGGACTGAGGATCGCCTCAACCAGCTTCTTATCGACACTAATAAACATCATGATCGAGCCATTGATGTGATGCCCAGCTATGGGGAAGTATTGGAGTTCTTCTCCGCAACAGAGATCAGCGAATATCAAGACAAAAAGCCACACTCAGCCATAGCTGCCCTCACCAAAATGGGCACTCTTCATTGGAGTGAAGTAGCTCAACTCTTCAACAAACGCTTCGTCGGCGGTGAATCGCAGAAGTCCGTCACCCTGAGCTACATCAAGGCCTTCGTCCGTGATCTCGGCGAACACCTAGACAGTCTTTCTCCTTCCGAGCTCTTCGTTCTATTTCAAGCTCAAGGTATCAACCGAGGAGAAAAGGAAAAGTTCAGCCGCACCTTCGATGCGCTGGTTGACGCCGTGCAGTCTGGCGTAGTTGACAAAGAATCTCTGCGCAGTTGGGCTGACAACAACCAGGTCGAGTCAATTGATGAATTGCTGAAGCTTGGGGCCGAACTGAAGGCGGAATCCTCTACAGAAGAGAGGGAACAGAAGCTCCTAGAGCGCCGCTCGAAGCAGCTGATGGAGGAATTTCCAACACAGCAAGGCGAACTGGAAGTGACGGCCAGTGATCTGCCAACTCTTGAGCCAGCGAAGATCCTAAAGGCCCTGGATAAGGCCGGCGAGATCATTGAGAACTCTGCAAGTGATGGAGACAAGGTTGAATTTCTAAAGGCCAAGGCAGCAGCCAAACTCTGGGACTCCTGTTTCAAGGATGAGCAGGCCTTCATCAGCAAGCTCAGGGCATTTCCGGCAGAAGCAGATTCGTATAGTCAAGAAGTCCAGCAGGCTTTTATTGAGGAGTACGAAGGAGCAAGGGCACTTCCGATTCCGAACGCTTATTCCTTTCGCGATCTGAAGGGAAATCCGCGCGACCCGAAGCTGATGCAGCGTCTGGTGGCATTCAGGCTCGAGCGTGATTTCCGACTACTCAATCTCAGCGGAACAGGTACCGGCAAGACGCTCTCGGCCATTTATGCAGCGCAAATCTGTGGTTGCCAACGCCTGTTTATCTCTTGCCCTAATGGTGTGATCGACAGTTGGAAAAGAGCTTTTGATTCAGCCTTTCCCACTGCAAATATAATCATTAAACCAGACGGATGGGAGCTGCCTGACGTCTTTGAAGGCGTCAACGTCGTCATTGTCAATCATGAGCGTTTCCAAGATCGATTTGCCCAGCAGTTGTTGGGATTCTGCATCACCTACCAAGCTGACATGATCGTGATTGATGAGATTCATCAATCGAAGCGCAGATCGGCTGACAAGAGCAGTCAGCGACGCAAGCTCATGAATGAGTTCATCCGCATATCGTCCAACATCAACACGGACCTTCGTGTTCTCGGCCTTTCGGCGACTCCTGTTATTAACAACCTCTACGAAGGTCGCTCTTTGTTAGAGCTAATCTGTCAAGAGCCGATCGAAGATGTCGGCGAAAAGATTGACCTTAATTCGTGCATGAATCTATACCAGCACTTTGTTGTGCGCGGCATTCGAATGAATCCTGGCCAGCTTTCGCGCACGAAGCTGATCTACCAAGAGGTTGACGCTACGCCTCTTCTTGCGAATATCATCAATGCAACGAAAAACGGAACTTACCATGACATCGAGCAGATGCTGGTTGCACCTAAGATTGCCAGTCTCCAGCACTGTCTAGCGCGCGGCGAAAAGACTGTCATCTTTGTGACCTATATAAAAAATACATTGCGACCAATCACCAATTGGCTCACCGCAAATAGCTATAGCTTTAGCGTGTTTACAGGTGATGAAAAGGAAGCTCAGGAAGAGGGCTTCAAGGATTCACTTGATGAATTCATCCGAGGCAGTTCTGAAGTATTGGTGGCATCCGTACAGTGCGCCGGGACGGGTGTTGATGGTCTCCAATCCGTCTGCAACCGAGCAGTCTTCTTCCAGTTGCCTTGGACTTCTACTGAGTTCGAGCAAAGCATTGGCCGCCTTGACCGCGATGGCACGGATTTTGAATCTGTCATTGTCTACCTACCCATAACCGATATAGCCCTGCCAAATGGCGAGCGCTGGAGCTGGTGCCGATCCAAGCTTGATCGGATTGAATCCAAGCGAGACATCGCCAAAGCGGCTGTTGATGGGGAAATACCTGACGCTGCCACACTGATCAACCCCAGTGAAGCGAGTAAATACTGGCTGAATTGGCTGCAGAAGTTGGATCAGCAAAGCCAGGCCCACCTCTCCGAGACCCCCTAAGCAGACATGGCCAAAGCAGAAGCCACCGTCGAAGAACTCGTCAGCAAGATCGAGCGCGGTGAGTTGCGCTTGCCTGAGATGCAGCGCCGCTACGTCTGGCGTTCCACCCGGGTGCGCGATCTGCTCGATTCCCTCTATCGCGGCTATCCCTCGGGCGCTATCTTGATCTGGGAAACCGATGAGTCCGTGCCCGAGCAGGCCTTTGCTGTGGGCCAGCAGGCCAATCCATACGCCAAAACCCAGCTCCTGCTCGATGGCCAGCAGCGGCTCACTTCCCTCTCCGCTGTGATTCGCGGCGAGCCGGTGCAGGTGAATGGCCGCCAACGTCCCATCGAGCTGCTCTTCAACCTGGAGCACCCCGATCAGCTCAGCGTGATTACCGAGGTAGACGACAACAGCACCGATGCCGCTCCTGAACTCGTCGACGCCAATGACGAGGGGGAAGATCCCTCGGACGATGAAGCCGATGCCTCAGAAGACGAGCTGCAAAAGCGCTTCGACCGCATGACCTTCGTGGTCGCCACCCGCAAGCTCGAGCAGCTGCCCCAGTGGGTGAGGGTGAGCGAGGTGTTCAAGATAGATAGTGATGCTCCTTTCCTGCAGCAGGCGGGGGTGAGCGGTTTCGACGATGAGCGCTACCAGAAATACAGCCAGCGCCTGGCCCGGCTGCGCGGTATCCGCAAGTACGTCTACCGGATGGACGTGCTGGAGAGAACCCTCTCCTACGACGAGGTCACCGAGATCTTTGTACGGGTGAACTCCCTTGGAGCCAAGCTGCGCAGCTCCGATCTGGCCCTGGCTCAGATCACCGCCCAGTGGCGTGGCTCACTCAACGTGTTCCAGGCCTTCCAGGCCGATTGCGCGAAAGATGGTTTTGAGCTCGACCTGGGCCTTCACCTCAAGAACCTGGTCGCCCATGCCACGGGCCAGTCCCGCTTCCTTACCGTTTCCAACCTCACCCTGGATGCGTTGAAGAGCGGCTGGGACGATGGCTGCCGCGGCATGGAGTTCGCGATCAACTTCCTCCGCAGCAATGCCGGCATCACTAGCCCCGCCCTGCTGGCCTCGCCGTTCCTGCTGATCAGCCTGGGCTTCTATGGCGCCCAGCGCTCCTACCAGCTCGCGGCCGCTGAAGCGCAGGGCCTACGCCGCTGGGTGTTGCTTGCCAATGCCAAGGGCCGCTACAGCCGTGGCTCCAGCGAAACCCTGCTCGATCAAGACCTCAAGATCCTCCGCGATGGCGGGGGCTTCCAGGAGCTGCTCGATCGGTTGCGCACGCAGGTGGGTCGGTTGGATGTCACCCCAGAGGAGCTGGAAGGACGCAATCAGCGCAGCGCCCTGTTCAAAACGATGTTCCTGGCCTTTCAAGCCGCCGATGCCCGCGATTGGCATTCCAACCTGGTCATCGCCCTCAGCCATGTGGGCAATGCCCACCAGCTGCAGTTCCACCACATCTTCCCCAAGGCTGTTCTCAAGAGCACGGCCACCACCCGGGAGACCGATGACATCGCCAACCTCGCCTTCATCAGCGGCAAGGCCAACCGCAAGATCAGTGCCAAGGAGCCTGCCATCTATTTCCCAGAGGTCCAAAAGGCCAATGGCGAGCAGCCCTTCGAGAGTCAGTGCATCCCCACCGACCCCAACCTGCTCACCGTGGAGCGCTACAAGGCGTTCCTGGCGGAGCGGAGGCGGTTGATCGCTGAGCGGCTGAACACGTTTTTGGGGTCAAGCGAAGGCACTGCGAGCCCGTGATGCTTTCAACAAATGCTGAAATGACCCTAGACACTGAAACAGGGGGTAGGATTGCCAGGCCCGGAGGCTTTCAACATTTGCTGAAACAGGCCCTAGAGCTGAAAGAGGGGGAGTCCTTGGGCCTCCAGTCGCTTTTGGAGTTGCTGGCCCAGGTCCCAGCGATCCGTGGCGTGGAGCCGGTTCTGTCCCGAGCCTGGGACGCCAGCGGCATCGATGCCCTCGTCGGGCTGCAGCTGGAAGAGCGGCTGCAACCCCTCGCTTGTGCCGTGCTGGCCAATGGACAGCCCCGTCATGTGCGCCTGGCCCTCTGGGAACTCACCCATGCGATACAGCGCGATTGCCCTGACGCCATCCCACTGCTGATCGCTCCCTTCCTCTCCCCCGCCAGCCAGGCCCTCTGCAAGGAACATAAGGTCGCCTTTCTGGATCAGCAGGGCAATGCTCGACTGGTCTTTGATGGCGTGTTCATTGAGAGGGTGGCAGCAGGGAAGCCTGCCTCGGTACGCCGTGATCTCAAGAGCCTGTTCACCCCCAAGGCCGCCCAGGTGTTGCGGCTCTTGCTCAGGGATCCCTGGCGCCCATGGCGGGTAACAGAGCTCGCAGGAAAGGCAGAGGTGAGCCTCGGACAAGTGAGTAACGTTCGCCGAGGGCTCCTCGATCGGGAATGGGCCACCGTGACGGAAGAAGGCCTGGCACTCAAGGACCCCGATGCCTTGCTTGATGAATGGAGCGAGGCCTATGCAGGTTTGGGTGGCAAGAAGAACAGCTACTACACCACGCTGCACGGAAAAGGACTGGAGGATGCCTTCCTGGAGTTGTTCCGTGATCAGCGGGATCGGCCTGGGGTGTTACTGGCGTCCTTCACCGCCGCTAAATGGTTGGCGCCCTACGGGCGTATTGCCACCCACAACCTCCTCAGTCAGCCTGCAGAGCTAGAGCACTTGCATAAAACCTTGGCATTGCAGCCAGCTGTCAATGGCGCCAATGTTGTCGTCACCATGCCGGATCACGAAGGTGTATTCCTCGATGCTGTGCACCCGTCTCCTGGCATCGTCTGCACAAGCCCTGTGCAAACGTTCCTTGATCTTTCCGCGGCAGGGGAACGCGGCAAGGAAGCCGCTGAGCACCTGCGAGGCAAACTGCTGAGGTGGTCACGATGAGCCCCCTAGAACCTCAGTCAGCTGCTGACTACGACGATAGAAGTACAGAAGCTGTCAAAACGGTACTCCTGGAAATGGGCCAGATTCTCGGCAGCTACAAGGGCAAGTTTATTGTTGTCGGAGGATTGATTCCCTGGTTGCTCCAGAATGACGAGGATATGCCTCATGTTGGCTCGCTTGACATCGACATCGGGCTTGATCCTTCGGCGCTGGCCGATGGCGAGTATGCGAACCTGATCGAAGCACTTCTAAGCCAAGGCTACCGCCAGAGCCAAGGTCTACGGCCATTTCAACTGGTGCGCGAGCTGCCTCAGACTGACGGCTCAGCGCCGATTGAGGTAGTGGTTGATTTCCTGATGCAAAGAGATGTCAAGGTCGTCAAGAACCGGCCACCGCTGATTGAAGACTTCCGCGTCCAAGGAGTGAATGGGGCGGACCTTGCCATACGGCTCGCTGAAGATTTCGTTTTACAAGGAACGATGCCAGGCGGAGGCACCAATTCGGTCACTATTTCTGTGTGCTCGATTCCCGCCTTTCTGGCTATGAAGGGATTCGCGTTGGCGAATCGACTGAAGCGTAAGGACGCCTATGACATTTATTACGCCATCCGCACTTATGCCGACGGCATCCCGGCCTTAGTCGAAGCCTGCATCCCGGTATTGGATGACCCAGAAGGCCGGGAGGGTTATCGCTGCATTGAGAGTAAATTCACTTCGTTTGATGATTTTGGCCCCACGTCTGTGCGTCAGTTTGTCGAGGAAACTGACGTTTTGCAGGAGCGAACACCAGAGCAGTGGCAACAGGATGCCTTTGGTGTCGTTGACCTGTGGCTCAAGGAACTCGGACTGAGAGAGTCATGAGCGATTCGATGGCGACCTCTGCGCAGGTTCGCAGCCAGCTGATCCAGGCCCTCACCCTTGACTTGGTGGGACCTACCCCGGACATCCTTGCCCAGCTGGAGCTGGACGGGCGCACGGATGAGGCAGCTGAGCTGCGCGAAGAGCTGCTCGATCGGCCCCCAAACCGCTGGTACCAGTGCGGTTTCCTGATCCCCAGTGAAACCAGCCTGGGCGACCGCGCCGATGATGCAGCCGACGACGAGTTCGCCGGCCTCGATGGCCAGAACCTTTCCGCCAAACGCAAGAGCAACGCCAGCGGCGATGACACCGGCGCCAGTGAAGCCGGGCCGGCGCGGCGGGTGTTCTTCACCTGCTCCGTTGGCTTGAGCCTGCTCATCCCGCCAGCCACCGGGCTGGAGGTCACCGTGCACTGGGCCAGCTACAAGCCCACCGCTCCGCCGGAAGACAGCAAGGCCGACGAAGCCTGGTTACGCGAACCCCATACCGAGCAAATCAGCATCGCAGCCGAATTGCTGTCGCCCACTGGCCGATCGGCCCAGGCCAAGCCGGTGCCCGGCAGTGACGGGCTGATGCTTCGGTGGCACCTGAGGCCTGCGCCTGCGGATCAGGACTACCCCACCGGCGCCGTGGCCGTGAGCCTGTTCCTCACCAACGAACGCAGCTTTGAGGGGCGCAGCGCGGAAGACCGCGATCGTGCAAGTGCCTACCAAGTGCAGCTGGATGTGGCCTGCAGCGCCGGCTTCCTGGAACGCCGCGACCCCCGCGCCGCTGATCTGGCGATCAACGCCAACGATTGGGACCACCGCGTCAACAACCTCCACTACCGGGGCGATCACGAATTCGCGGTGGGCCACAACATCTCCGTGGCGCCCCAGATCGATGCCAACGGCCGCTGCCACCAGATCAGCACCACCTGGCTGCCCCAGGCCACTGTGGAGAAGGTGCTGCCCAGGGTGGGAGAACTGGAAGCCGCCGGCCTTGTGCTGTCGATGCCGGAGCTGGATCGGCTGGCAACCGAAGGAGCTGAGTCTGTTCAGGCGGCGTTACTCCCTCTCGTGAAGGCCTACACAGACTGGATCGAGCAGCAGCGCCTGGTGACGAACACGCCCAGTAAGCAGCAGCAGGCCACGGCCACAGAGCTCCTGCAGGAAGCCAGCAAACAGGCCCAGCGGATCGAGCGTGGCATCGAAGCCCTGGAAAACGAACAGGTGCGGCTGGCCTTTGCGATCGCCAACCGCGTGATGGCGGCCGCCGCCCGGCAGCGGTTCGGGGTGATGAGGCGCGAAAAACCGGAAGACGTCAAGCCCCGGTGGCGTCCATTCCAGCTCGCCTTTCTGCTGATGAACCTCGTGGCGATGGCCGAGCCCACCGATGCCGACCGCGACACCATCGACCTGCTGTTCTTCCCCACCGGCGGTGGCAAAACCGAGGCCTACCTGGGTCTGGCGGCCTACACCCTGGTGCTGCGCCGGCTGCGCCATGGAGGGTCAATCGAGTCGGCCGGCATGAGCGTGCTGATGCGCTACACCCTCCGCCTGCTCACCCTCGATCAGCTCGGCCGCGCCTCCACCCTGATCTGCGCCCTGGAGCTAGAACGCCGCAAAGATCCCAAGCTGCTCGGCCAGTGGCCCTTCGAGATCGGCCTGTGGGTGGGGCAGAGCGGCACCCCCAACAAGCTGGGCCACAAAGGCGATGGCGACGACAACAGTGCCCGCTCCCGCGTGCTGGCCTGGAGTGGCGGCGACAACAAGCCGATTCCGATCGACAACTGCCCGTGGTGCGGCACCGAGCTTGGCAAGGCCTCCCTGGGCGATGAACGCCCGGCGGTGGCCCGCGGGGTGTTCCGCCTTCTTCCCGATGCCGATCACCCGAAGGAGCTGAGGGTCTGCTGCCGCAACCGCCAGTGCCGCTTCTCCGGCGACAGCACCCTGCCGCTGGTGGCTGTCGACGAAATGCTCTATCAACGGCTACCGGCCTTCGTGATCGCCACGGTCGACAAGTTCGCCGCCCTGCCCTGGGTGGGAGCAACCGGAAAGCTGTTCGGTCGCGTGACCCATGCCCAGCCAGGCAAGGGCTTCTTTGGACCCAGCGATGGGAGTGATCAGGCTGGAGGGCTGCTGCCCCATGGACTGGAGCCTCCCGATCTGATCATCCAGGACGAACTCCACCTGATCTCAGGGCCGCTGGGATCGATGGGAGGCCTCTATGAGGCTGTGATCGACGAACTCTGTGCACGCCAGGTGGAGACAGCCACAGGAGCGCAGATCGTGCGGCCCAAGATTGTGGCCTCCACCGCCACCGTGCGCCGCGCCAGCCAGCAGATGCAGGCCCTGTTCGGTCGCACCAGCGCCCCAGCCGTCTTCCCGGCCCCGGGGCCCGATCGGCGTGATTCCTTCTTCTCCTACACCGCCCCAGTGTCAGAAGCAGAAGGACGGGTCTATCTGGGGGTGTCAGCACCGGGGCGCAACATCAAGGCGCTGCTGTTGCGGGTGGGCCTGGCCTTGATGAGTACGGCCCAGAAGCTCTACGTCCAGGCCGAAAAGGAACGCAAGGCCCGCGAGAAGAGTGGCGAAGCCAAGGGGTACAACCCCGTAGACCCCTACATGACCTTCCTGGGCTACTTCAACACCATCAAGGAGCTCGGCATCACCCGCCGCCTGCTGGAAGAAGAGGTCACCTCCCTGCTTACCACCTACGACCAGCGCCGACGTCTCAACGAAACCAGTGCGCGCTACGCCCGCCGCAAGATCGCCAATGAGCCCCTGGAGCTCACCTCACGGGTACCCACCTCAGAAGTGAGCACCACCAAGGCCAGGCTCGAGCTCAGCTTCGACAACGACAAGCAACGGGTCGATACGGCTCTGGCCACCAACATGATCTCGGTCGGTCTCGACATCAGCCGGCTCGGCCTGATGGTGATGCTGGGCCAGCCCAAAACCACGGCCGAATACATCCAGGCCAGCAGCCGCGTCGGCCGCGATGACCAGCGCCCTGGCCTGGTGGTGGTGTTGCTCAACCCCAACCGACCGCGCGACCGCTCCCACTACGAGCGGTTCAGCTTCTGGCACTCGGTCTTTTATCGGGATGTGGAAGCCACCAGCGTCACCCCCTGGTCGTCCCGCGCCTTGCAGCGGGGTCTGCCGGCCATCACCGTGGCGCTCGCCCGTCACCTCAGCCCGGCGCTCAGCTGGGCCAGGGATGCCGGCAACGCGGAGGCGATCGATGCCGTCCAGGCGGAGGTGGCCCAACGGCTGGGTGATCGAGCCCGCCGCTCCGCCCCAAGCAAGGCGCTCAGCGAACACACCGAGGCTGACGTCCGCAAGCGGGTGATGAACCTCCTCGACAAGTGGATCCGCATCGCCCGTGACAAGGACGGCCTGCTGCAGTACGGCCGTGAAGCGGGTGAAGTGGCCCCCCTGCTCCATACCCCGCTGGATCCCGATCTCAAGGAGCTCAAGGCGATGGAGCAGGAGTTTCTGGCCAACTGGAGCCTGCGCGATGTGGAACCCAGCGCTGCTCTGATCCGGCAACGCCCCGATAGCGATGAGGGGATGAACTGATGGCTCGTCAACCGTCCACGCGCCCTCAGGGGGAAGTGCGCCATAGCCAGCTGATCACCACCTATGGCCCAGGCGCCATGGTGGATCTGCCCGATTGTTCGGTGGTGATCGGCGGCCTCAACTTCTGGATGTACGGCCCCGATCAGCCTCCCGAGGAGATCGATGAACCCCGACTGATCGCCAAGCTGCGCCAGAGCCTCAATGTGGGTTCCCTGCGCCTGCGCAAACCGCCCATCCACGATGTCGGCCCCGGCGGCCAGAGCCGCCCAGGCGGCATCCGCAGCCCCGAGTTCCCCAACTGGTTTGTAGCCCAGCTGGATCGAACGGAGATCTTTGAGGGCAAGACCTACCGCAGCCGGCCACTGGTGGAGGGCGCCCGACTCGACAAGCGCAAATACATCGATGCGGATCGCAAGGCGCATCGCGTCGTACCGGTGCGCTTTGTGCAGACCTGTCCCAATGGCCATCTCAGCGATATCGACTGGCGTGAGTTCGTGCACCGCGGCAAGACCACCTGCCGGGCCACGCTCTGGCTGGATGAGGCCGGTGCTGGCAACGACTTCACCGAGATCTTTGTGCGCTGCTCCAACCCTGCCTGCATGGAAAAGTGGGATCGCCGTCAGCTCTCTGAAGCCAAGCAGAAACTCAATGGCGACGAGGAAGATCGGCCAGCGCTTGGTTTCTGCCAGGGGCATCGGCCCTGGCTTGGCCCTTTCGGCCAGGAAACCTGCGATAACGGCAAGGGCAAGGGGGGTGGCTACGTCAATCGCCTATTGGTGCGTTCCGCCAGCAATGCCTACTTCCCTGAACTGATCTCGGCAATCTCCATTCCTGAGCCGATCGACGATGTGCGGGAGGCGATCAGCACACACCTCAAGGCCTTCGAGAAGATCACCAGTGCTGCCAAACTCGAAGTCTGGCTTGAGGACTACGCTCCCGACCACATCAAGGGTCCTCTTGTCGGTACAGCGCCTGCTCTGATCTTCGAGGCTCTCGAAGCCATCCGTGGCGGTGAAGCTGCACCGGAGAAGACCGAGGCCCTCAAGCGACAGGAACTCCGCGCCTTGGTCGGACCGATCGATGGACTACAGCGCGGCGCGGGTACCAGCCGCTTCGAAGCGGAACCACTTGATCTGGCAGCCAAACCAGCCTGGTTCCGTCAGCGCGTGAACCGGGTGTTGAAGGTCCACCAGCTGCGGGAAGTGATGGCCCTGCTCGGCTTCACTCGCTTGGAGCCTGTGGTGAGCCAGATCGATGGTGACCCCCTCGATCTAGGGGTAAAGCGAGCCCAGATCGATGTGAAAGAAGCCACCTGGCTACCGGCCGTGGAAAACCTCGGTGAAGGCATCTTCCTCAGCTTCGATCCGGACGCCATCCGCAGCTGGATCAAGAGCGATGGCGCGGATCAGCACCTCTCCAAACACCGTGATGCTTTCAAGACCTGGAATAAGGAGCACGGGCTTACTGAGGACAAGTTCCAGTGGCCCGGAGGGGCCTACATGATGCTCCATAGCCTCGCTCATCTGCTGATCACCGAGGCCGCACTGGATTGCGGCTACGGCGCCTCGGCGATCAAGGAGCGGATCTATGCCTTTGATGAGATTGGCTACGGCATTCTTCTCTACACCGGAGGCAGCGGTTCAGAGGGCTCCCTCGGTGGCTTGGTGGGTCTGGCGGATCGCATCGATGACCTGCTGGCGATGGCGCTGGAGCGAGCCGCCCTCTGCTCCAACGACCCCTTCTGCGCCAGCCACGAACCCAACAGCGAACTGGAGAAGCGTTACGCCCATGGCGCCGCCTGTCATGGCTGTCTGTTGATCGCCGAAACCAGCTGTGAACGCCGCAATGAGTTTCTCGATCGGGCGCTTGTCGTGCCGACCTTGATCCAACGCGATGCTGCCTTCTTCACGGATGGCTCCTGATGGCAGCGGCCTTCCCCAATCTGAGCACCGCTGAACTGGAAACCCTTCTGGCGGCGCTGGATCCCCACCGTGGCGACTCCCAACGCGGCGATCCCGGTTCTCTCGCGGGCGACCTGGCTGATCCTCCAGCCTTCCTGGCCAGAATCGGTCTGGCAAATGGCCCCGGTTCCCTGGGTGGCTGGCTGGAGTACTGGCGTGCCTCAGGCGGCAGCAGAGAGGCCCTGCTCCTGTCCGTTCAGGCCCTCTTGGATCAGCGACGCAGTGACGCTGCAGCACGGTCGATCGAACTGGTGTGGTCAGGGCCTGATGCCGGAGCAGGGTCGGTCACCCGCGATCAGTCGGTGCTGATTCGTCAGTTGGTGGAGCGCGCCGAACAGCGCCTGCTGCTCACCACCTACGCCTTCTACAACGGGCCCTTCATCAAGGAGTTGTTCCAGCTGATCCGCACGCGCATGGTGGCTCACCCGACGTTGCAGGTGCGCATGGTCTGCAACATCCACAGAGATCGTGGCGACACCTCCAGCCCTGAGACCTTGATCCGCAAGTTTCAGCAGCAAACCTGGTCACGCCTCTGGCCTGAACCGCCTGCTCCTGCGCTGTTCTTCGACCCCCGTTCCTTATCTCTTGAACGGGAGAAAGCTGTCTGTCACGTCAAGGCGGTGGTAGCCGATCAAGAGTTGCTCGTCACCAGCGCCAACCTGACGGATGCCGCCCAGCTCTCCAACTTCGAGCTGGGCCTGCATCTCAGCAGTTCCGCCCATGCCGATGACGTCTGGGATCATTTCGGACGCCTGATCCAACAGGGCCTTCTGCATTCCGTTGGTTGAGTTCTGCAGTTGATCAGGACCGCAGGATCCATCCACCATCTATTCAGAAGGCCTTCCCAGAGTTCCCAGCCCTGGTGACCGCTCTGTGCAGCAGCCGAGGGCGGCAGCAGCAGGCCTGAGCGCGGCGCATTATCTCGATCCAGCCACGGCCCTCGCTGTGCTGCAGAAGCTGGTGGAGGAGAAATAGGCCCCCCTGGCCGGCGCACACCCACCGCATCCCTCGGCCGGTCCTCACGCTGCGTCAAGGATCGTGCCATGCGCCCCTGGCGGCTTTGCCTCGGGGCGTCCTTGCCACAGCGCTGCGGCCGGCCGGTGGGGGTGGGGTTCTCCGCCGTCCCTCAGGTGGCTTCCCCCGCTTCCTCCTCCCGCCGCCAGCAGCAGTCCACGCCTCTCAGCCGTTCTGCCCTGCGTGCCCGCAATGCCCTGGTGCTGGAGCACCTCCCGCTGGCTGATGCCATCGCCTCAGCCACCGCCAAGCGCCTGTTCCCCCTGGTGGAGCGGGAGGATCTGATCCAGGTGGCCCGTGAGGCTCTGGTTCGCTCTGCTCCCCGTTGCAGGGCAGGCGAGCCAGCTGGGCCCTATCTGCGCCGTTGCATCAGCGGGGCCCTGCAGCTCCACCTGCGCGATCGGGTGCGGCTGGTGCGCATCTCCCGCCGCGAGCACGAGAAGGGCACCTGCCCGCTGGGCCACATCAGCCTCGATGCCACAGCCGATGGCGAGCCCTGCCTGCTCGATCAGCTGGCAACCCCGGAGGCCGAGCCGGCCATCAGCGAGGCCGTGAATGGCCTGGCGCTGGAGCAGCTCGTCGAGCAGCTGCCGGCAGCCCACCAGGCCACGGCCCTGCGGCTCACCGTCCTTGAGGGCCTCTCGCTCCGGCAAGCGGCCACCCGGCTGGAGATCAGCTGCATGTCGGTGCAGCGGGCCCAGAAGAAAGCTCTCGTTGCTCTGCGGCAGCGGCTGACGGGTGGGGGCTGAGGCCCTCCTCCCCGCTTGCGTCAAGCGGGGCTCGCTCTGGGCCGCATCGGGCAGAGCGCAGCCCCCGTGCCGCAGACCCATGCAGCTACGTCGCCTGGCCAGGGCCGACACAGCGGCAACGCAGTGCGTGTGCAGGCGCAGGAAGCTGCGCTCAGGGCTGTCCGGCACGGTCCAGGCGGATGCGCTCGCGCAGGTGGCTGTGCAGAAGCTGGATCCGTTCCTGCTTGCTGTCCTCCTGGCGATGCAGTAGCCACAGCGATTCCTGCAGCAGCTCCGGTGCCGGCACCGCCTGCAGTGCGGCCTGCCGCCAGTCCGGCGCCTCCACCAGCGACAGGTGAGCGGGTAGAAGATATGGCTTCTCCTGGAGGTGCTGGAGCCAACTGCTGCAGTCCGTGTCAGCGCACTCCTGTAGCGGCAGCAGGCCCAGCTGGCTGAACTGCCGCCAGAGCAGGGGCTGCACGGCAGCGGGCGGCAGCAACAGCTGCCAGCGCGTCTGGCTGGCGTGCAGCGTGCATCGCTGCTGGCTGCAGGCATGAACGAGCACCAGTGGCCGGCAGCCCAATGCCGTCGCCGTCAGGCCACTGTCTGCCGGTAGCGGCGGATGCCCATGCTCAGCGCCGTTGGCCAGCTCCGCAACGCTGATCAGCGCTGCATCCAGCACACCGCCATGGAGCAGCGCACACCAGCTCTCCAATGGCTGCCAGGCCGATCGCCAGGGCAGTGGTGGTGGCAGCAGATGGCGGTGGAGTGGATCGCAGCAAACCCGCAGGCCGGCGGGCACAGGGGCGGCGAGACCCTCCTGGCGGCGCAGAACCGCCGCCGGTGTCGTGATGTCGATAACAGAAGCCAGCCGCTCGGGCTGGGTGGTCTGTTGACAGCGTGCAGCCTGTTGCTGGCTGGTGGTTCACCCGAACTGACAGCGACGGGAAATGGACCTGCGGCGGCAGGAACTGGCGGGGGTTGATGGGCTCTGGTGCCATTGCTGTGCACAACCATCCAGCGCAGATCGCTTTGCTTGATCGTGACAAACCACACCCCATCCTCCCCGCAGGAGATCAACACGTCTCGCCGGGGCACTGAACAACAACCGCGACGGTTTCACCTGATGATCGGTGCGGCCGCCAGCGGCAAGAGCACGGCGGCACGCCTGCTCGCCTGCGCCCTGCAGAAAGCCAACCAACCGGCCGTCCGCTACATCTCCAGCCGCAGCATCCGTCAGCAGCTCTATGGCGGCGCCGGTGGTCTGGGCAGCTGGAAGGAGGTGGAAGCGGTGATCCAGCAGGAGCTGTGCGAGGCCCTGGCAGCAGGCGAGACGGCGATTGTGGAGGCCAGCTACACCAGGCGCGACTTTCGCCTGGCGATCACCCAGGCGATGGTGCTGCCGGCGCCGGTGCAGTGGATCGGCTGGTGGCTCGACACGCCCGTGCAGCGCTGCCTGGAGTGGAACCAGCAGCGCGACAACCCGGTTCCTGATGCAGTGATCCAGCGGCAATGTGCCCAGTTGCTGCAGTCCGCGCCGGTGCCGCACCGCAAGGAAGGTTTCTGTCATGTGGTGCGTCTGCAGCCCGCCCTGGATCAGCCACTCGCCGCGATGATCCAGGCGGCGCTGGATGGACTGGAGGGCACGATCCAGCGCGGCGCCAACCGCGATGCCGCCCATGAGCTGCACGGCTACTCCCGGCTGCTGGACCAGGAACGGCTGCTATACACAGTGCGGTTGCTTTGTCAATACCCCAAACTGACAGCGACGGGACATGAGCCGGATCCTGAGCTGGACCTGCTGCTCTCGCCCTTGCCCGCGGGTGGATTGGCCGAGAAGGCGGCAGCGGTGCTCGCTCGTCTGCACGGGGCCTGCTATGGCGATGCCGCCGCCATTGGCCGTGATCTCGACTGGCTGGAGCAGCAGGGATTCATGCCCCGGGGTGATCAGGAGGGCACGGATGAAACAGATGTACTTGCGCCTATCGAACCGCCGCCATGGCCCGCTGGCAAGCCCCGCCCCACCGGCGGGCTCTCCCGCCTGGCCGACCGCGAGGCGTTCTGCCAGACCTTTGCCGTGCTGCGCCACCTGCTGCACCACCCCTGCAGCCAGGCGGAAGGTGAGCCGATCAACGCCCACATCGCCGCCTGTCTAACCCGGGAGTCCGGCGGCAGGCGGCACTGGCAGGCGCGGCAGGTGCATACCGCCATCAGCGAGACCCTCACCCCCTATGGCTTCCGGCCACCTGGCCGGAGCGGCCGGCGCGGGTTTGCCCTCGGCACCGCCCTGCTCAGCCTCCAGCAGCTGCAGGAGGCCTGCCAGCTGCTGCAGCTCCAGGCCGAGGAGTTGGGCGACCGGCGTGCAGCGGCGCTGAGCAGCAGCCTGCGGGAGCGGCTGCAACAGGTCGGCGCGGATCCAGGCCGGCTGCCAACGAACCGCCGCTGGATCCAGCCCCACCGCCCCAGCCAGGCCAGCCGCCAGGCGCTGCGCACCGCAGCTGGAGAGTGCGTCATGGAAGCGGCGATCCAGCAGCGCCAGAGGCTGCTGATCGCCCAGCCCAGCGCGCCGCGGGGGCCGGCGGGTGCGCTGGCGATCTGGCCCCTGCAGCTGGTGCTGCACGGCGGCCGCTGGTGGTTGCTGCATGAACACGCCACCTATGGCACCCAGGCGGGGTTGCTGGCCTGCACCCCTCTCGATGAGCTGCATATCTTCCAGGTGGAGCGAGCAGCGAGCCGGGAGCTGCCGCTGCATCAACGGGCGCTGGAGCGGGCGACGGCGTTGCAGCAGCTCTGCGGCGGCATTTGTTTGGGCCAGGATCTGGCGCAGCAACTGGAGCTGGTGCAGGCCCGCCCCGGGGACCGGCCGTCGCTGCTGGTCACCCTGCGGCTGCGCTGTGCGCCTGCGGCGATGGCGGCGCTGCGGCGTGATCTGGATCGCTTTCTACCCAGTGCCATCCGTCTGGCCGCGCCACTGCCGGGTGACAGCTGGGGCAATGCCCCGCCCCGGCGCTGCAGCTTGCAGGCCGATGACGATCCACACCATCCCTACCCGGTGGAGATCGACCTGCCGGCCTGGGTGGTGGCGGGTGATCCGGAGCTGCGCCGCTGGCTGCTCTCCCACGGCAGTGGCATCCGACTGGAAGCACCCTGCTGTTTACGGGCGGAACTGGAGCAGGTCCTGGCCCAGGCACTGGCGGCATACGCGCCCACCAGCGCGGTCAGCGCTCTCTGTGGATCTGCGGAGGCGGAACAAGGCGACGCTGAACAAGGGGACGACATCACCGATCCCGCCTTGACGCCAAGAGCAAGGCAGTGCCAGAGCGCTGCCGCGCGCAACCGGCCGCCGAATCGACGTCGAGGTGTCTGACCGTATGGGCTTGCTCCGGGCCTCTCCAGTCTGAGGCCCGTCCTGCGGCCGCGCCTCCGCTGGGATCGGTCCCGTCGCAGCGTCGTTAATGGCGCCGATTCCCATGGCCACTGTTGAGTCCTCGTCTGAATCCCAGGCCCTGCTGCTCCATCAATCCACCACGGCTGGCATCACCTGGCGGGTGCTGCTGCGGCCGGAGCTGCGCAGGGCCGGGGAATCCGAGGTGGTGGAGTTCCAGAAGCTGGGGCGCAGGGGCAAGCTGCTCGATCAGGTGATCGGCTGGGGCGGCGGCAGCTGGCGCTCGGAGCCCAGCCGCAAGG
>Ga0209985_10000557_pt1 | contig 39924 bp, 27 predicted proteins | sample NOAtaG_FD_187305 | JGI IMG/M metagenome (GOLD analysis project Ga0209985, IMG submission 187305) | Freshwater lake microbial communities from Lake Erie, under a cyanobacterial bloom - NOAA_Erie_Diel6S_1000h metaG (SPAdes) (version 2) | ecosystem: Environmental > Aquatic > Freshwater > Lake ...
AGCTCATTCTCGCGAAAGCGCGGGGCAGCTCTCGTGAGCTGTGGAGAACTCTTCTCCGCTGCGACCTATCCTCCGCCTCTGTGACCTGAGCGACCGGAGCTAGTAGACGACCACTGTTCGCAGATCAGCGGCAGCGATACAGATCCGCGTCAGCGGGTGAGACCCTACTACGGGGGGGCGGAGAGGACAGCTTGCTTGGCCTAGCTACAAGTTTGCTATTTCAAAGCGAACTCATAGCCAACGACTTTCAATGTCTCAAAGTTCTTTCCCTTTAGGACGATAACCTCAAATGTCTTGCCCTTTTCATAAATGCAATTCAATTCGACGGTACATTCCACATCCGAAATGACACCGTTAGATGTAATAACCACTGTACCAACTCTATCTGTAACTGCATCGATGATCCCACCTCGAAGGTCATTAATACTATTAAGCATAATTATGCCTTCCTCTTGAGATATCTCAGTGCCAAATAGTTTTGAGGCGTCCTTGAATTTCTGTTGCTGAATTTGGCTATAGAAATCTGCTGTATACTTTTTAGCCAACTCCATGTCATCATTATCGTTCCTCCTTGTGATTGAAGATTCGCACGAGTACAAAATCAAGGATAGGAAGGTAATCAGGACAGTTGCAATACCTCGCGACATTATGGTTTGTGTGTTTATGACCGGATAGATCAATCTGGTTGGGTCTGAAAAGTAGGGATGCTGTGTTATTAATCTCCGCAGGCCAGATATGCATCGGACCTCCCGAAGGGGACCCTGCGCATCAACGCCTTACGTCGTACCATACCACGGTGCTCCTTTCCCGCTAAAGTAGCCTAACGCGTGGAGATCGCTTGTGCTGTCGAGCGCGGCCCCGTCTTCCAAAGTCTGTGATCTGGGGAGGATGTATTCCTCGAATGGCTGGCCATTCATCCGCGTGTACCAACCCGGACCGGAACGCCATCCAACGACGACTGTATCAGGCCTTTGGGCAGCCCAATGTCCCCGGCCAGCAAGCCCAACCGGTCGCCTGTGACAGTCGTCAACGTATCAATGACACTCGTCAACGGGGCTGTGACACATGTCAGCGGATCAATGACACTTGTCAATGAGGCTTTGACACATGACATTGGATCAATGACGGTCGGCAAAGAAGTTGCGACACTTGGAGACATGGCGGTGACATATGGATCTGAGGCTGCGACACATGGAATCAAGGCTGTGACACATGGAAAAGAGCCTGCGACACATGGGATCGGAACGGCGACACGTGACAACGGATCAATGACGGTCGTCAACGGGCCAATGACCATGCACCCCGTCGCGTTGCCCAGCTAAAGCCTGGGAGACAACATCTGGACCGCAGCAGGCTCCACCGTCCTCGGGCTCCCCGTGTACAATGCGATAGAGTAGGGGAGCCCCCTCAGAATCCCCCCACGCCAGGCCCTGCCGCCACCCCTTGATTCAAGTGTGCGGCCAGTGCGGCCTCGTTGGGGATCAGCACCCGGCGGGCCTTGCTGCCCTCGAAGGCGCCGAGGATGCCGGCGGCCTCCAGTTGGTCCACGATGCGGCCGGCGCGGTTGTAACCGAGCTTCAGTTTGCGCTGGATCAGGCTGGTGCTGCCTTGCTGCGTTTGTACTACCAGGCGGGCGGCCTCCTCGAACATGCTGTCGCGGTCGCCATCGTCCAGGTCCACGCCGCCTTCGCCGTCCTCGGTGGGCACCTCGGGTAGGAGCAAGGCATCGGGATAGCCGCGCTGGTTGCCGATGAAGTCGCAGATCTTGTCCACCTCCGGCGTGTCCACAAAGGCGCACTGGATGCGGATGAGGTCGTTGCCGGTGCTCAGGAGCATATCGCCACGACCGATCAGTTGGTCGGCGCCGCCGGCATCGAGGATGGTGCGGCTGTCGATCTTGCTCGTCACCCGGAAGGCGATGCGCGCCGGGAAGTTGGCCTTGATGGTACCGGTGATGATGTTCACGCTGGGTCGCTGCGTGGCGATGATCAGGTGGATGCCGATGGCGCGTGCCAGCTGGGCCAGGCGGGCAATGGGCGTTTCCACCTCGCGGCCCGCGGTCATGATCAGGTCGGCGAACTCGTCCACCACCAGCACGATGTAGGGGAGGTACCGGTGGCCGTTCTCGGGGTTGAGGCGACGGCTGATGAACTTGGCGTTGTACTCCTTGATGTTGCGGCACTGCGCATCCTTCAGCAGCTCGTAGCGCTCGTCCATCTCGATACACAGGCTGTTCAGCGTGGCCACCACCTTCTTGGTGTCGGTGATGATGGCCTCGCCCTCGCCCGGCAGCTTGGCCAGGAAGTGCCGCTCGATCTTGTTGAAGAGGGTGAGCTCCACCTTCTTCGGGTCCACCAGCACGAACTTGATCTGGCTGGGGTGCTTCTTGTACAGCAGGCTGACAAGGATCGCGTTCAGGCCCACCGATTTGCCCTGTCCCGTGGCACCGGCCATGAGCAGGTGGGGCATCTTGGCGAGGTCGGTCACGAAGGTCTCGTTGCTGATGGTCTTGCCCAGCACGATGGGCAGGTCCATGCTGCTGTTCTGGAACTTCTCGCTGGCCACCACGGCGCGCATGCCCACCACCTGGGGCTTGCTGTTGGGCACTTCGATACCGATGGTGCCCTTGCCGGGGATGGGCGCGATGATGCGGATGCCCAGTGCGGCAAGGCTGAGGGCGATGTCGTCCTCCAGGTTCTTGATCTTGCTGATGCGAACGCCCGCCTTGGGGATGATCTCGTACAGCGTAACGGTGGGGCCGATGGTGGCCTTGATCTTGTCGATACCGATGTTGTAGTGGCCGAGGGTCTCTACAATGCGGTCCTTGTTCATCTCCAGTTCCTCCTTGGTCACGGTCACCTCGCCGGTGCCATGGTCCACCAGCAGGTCCAGCGGGGGCAGTTCGTAGCTGCTCAGGTCCAGCTTGGGGTCGTACTCACCGAACTCTTGCAGCTTGGCCTCGATCTCGTCCTCGCTCAGCACCGCTTCTTCCGGTGCGGCCACCTGCACGTCCATGCCGTTCAGGTTGCCGTTGAGCCCGTCCATGGGCGATAGGACAGGGGAGATGATCGGGTCCTGCACCTCCAACGGGGCGGAGTCCAGTTCCAGCTCCGTGATGGGCGCCAGTTCCATTTCCGGCACTTCGGGCTCTTCCTCTTCTTCGGTCTCTTCGGCAGACACTTCCTCTTCGACCTCCAGCTCTTCGTCCTGCTCCACTTCCTCGTCCTCTTCTTCCTCCGCTTCCACGGCAGCGACCGCAGGCGCAGCAGCCGCAGCAGCAGCGGCGGTGGTCTTCATTCGCACACCGCTGGCGGGCACCACTTCGGGTACGTCATCGTCCTCGTCGTCAACGGCGGCACTGGCGCGCATCGTCCGCATGCGCTCGAACAGGTCCTCCAGCCAGTGGAAGCTGAGGTTGAAGGTGTAAACGGCGAAGGCTCCGGCGGCGAACACGATGAGGGCACCCGCCCCGAAGTTGCCGAGCAGCGTGGTGAGGTGCTTGGTGATGGAGAAGCCCACACCACCGCCGAGGAACACGTACTCGCCGCGGAAGAAGAAGCCGAGCAGGGCAGGCAGCCACACCAGGGTCATGGCGGTCCAGCCCAAGGTGCGGCGGGCAGGAAGCATCCACGTGCCCAGCAGGATGCGGATGCCGCCCAGAAAGCTCCAGAGGGGCAGTGCGAAGGCCGCGATGCCGAACCAGGTGTAGATGAACCGATGGGCGGTGATGGCGCCCAGTTTGCCCAGCCAGTTCTCGGCGCGGATGTCGGTACGGAACACCTCCACCCACGAGCGGGCCATCAGGTCCTGGTCCTCGCGCCAGGTGAACAGGTAGCTGGTGAAGGCCACCACCAGATAGGCACTGAGCAACACCAGGAAGAGGCCGAAGACCTTGTGGGTGCGTTCATCGCCCATGAACGACTTGAAGCGCGCCCAGCGTCCCTCGCCGACAGGAGCAGCTGAAGCGCGGCGACGCTTTTTCGGGGCTTCTTCTTCCGTGCGGTCCTCCCGCAGGCGGTTGGTCTTTTCCTTGGCCAAGGTGCAATGGGGCTAAAGCCCGCGTGCGCGGGGCGATCAAAAGTATCCGGACACCCAGCGGAGAACGGCCAGCCACACTGCGCTATTATCAACAGCAGCGTGGTGGTAAGCGCGGCTTGTGCCTTACCACGGCCACCAAAAGGAACGCCCCCGGAGGCTGTCCGGGGGCGTGCTGTTCCGATCGGGTGGTCCGGTCACATGGCAAAGGTGCGGAGCACTTCGGCCAGCTCGCTGTTGAGCACCTGCGGGGGCACGGCCTGGTATTCCTGCTTCACATCGAACTTGGCCTGGTCCACCTTGCCAGGGGTGACGGTAACGGCCTCCAACCGCATGCGCATGCCGTACTGCAGCACATCGTAACGCATCAGCACACCGGGCACTTCGGCAAATGGGCCGAACCAGTTTGGATCCTTCAAGGCAATGCGGTCGGTGTACCACACTTCCATTTCGGCTTCGTTCAGGTCCTCGAACACGGCCACGGCCTTGCGGCAGGGGTAGCCCGCAATGGTGTCCACCTCTTGGGTGAACAACAGGATGGGTTTCGACTGTTGCTGGGTGAACAGGGGCAGGTCGACCGGCAGGATGTGGGCCACGATCTTCTTGCTCATCAGGCTCAGGTGGTAGTCCATGGCCTGCTCGCTGTTGTTGGTGATCAACGTGGTGCGGAAGATGCCCATACCGGCGCTCAGCTCGGCCACTTGGCGGTCGTCCGAGAAGCTCAGCACGGTCTTTTCGGGCAACATGCCGGCCATGATGCCATTGGGATCGTACTCAGGAAAGGTCATCGCGTATTCGATCACCCCTTCGTCGATACGCGAGTTCAGCAATCCGGTGTTGCATCCGCCAAGGAGCAGGGCCACACAGGCGCCTGCGGCGATCGTCTGGACATTCATACAATTCATCGGTCGAATGGGCTTGAAGGTGCCAGTTCTACGCCGCTTGGTCGGCTTTCGTTTCACGTTCGTCGGAGGGGGCCTCCCGGGGCCGTACTACCTTTGGACGCCCCCCAACGGGCATGCATGGAATTACGACTGATCGAAGCGGCCTCGGAGATCGGGGCCGGTACACGGGGCACCAGCATGGGCATGTCGGCCTTGCGGGTGGCGGCCTGGAAGCTGGGCAGCGAGCTCTTCGGCCACGCCGAGGAAAGCATCCTACGCGACGAGAACGATGTACTTTATGAGGACGATATCTCGCCGAACGCCCACCACATCGATGGCCTGATCCGCTTCGAGAGCGACCTGGCCTATGAGGTGTATAAGTACCTCAGGCATAACGTATTTCCCATCGTTGTCGGAGGTGATCATTCGATCGCTATCGGCTCCGTATCGGGCACCAAGATGGCCTTCCCCGACCAGCGTGTGGGGGTGGTTTGGATCGATGCCCATGCCGACCTCCACACCCCATGGACCACCCCCAGCGGGAACGTGCACGGCATGCCACTGGCCTTGCTGATGCAGATCGAGAAGAAGGGGAAGAACCGCCCCCAGGTGTACACCATGGATACCTGGGACCGGCTCCGCAAGATCGGCGTGAGCAGTGCCAAGATGTTGCCCACGGACCTGGTCTTCATCGCCCTGCGTGACTATGAGCCGGAAGAGGAGGCCATTATCAACGAACTGGGTATCAAGGTGATCACCGTGGCCGATGTGCGGACAAAAGGGGCCGAGGCCGTGGTGAAGGAGACCTTGGCCCACCTGAAGGCCTGTGACAAGGTGCACGTGAGCTTTGATGTGGACAGCCTGGACCCCAGTATTTCCGTGGGCACCGGTACACCTGTGCCCGATGGGCTGTGGGCCGACGAGGCCTCCGCCTTGCTCCAGGGCCTCTGCGCCGACCCGCGCACGGCCACCCTCGATGTGGTGGAGATCAACCCCGCGCTCGATACCGGCAACGCCATGGCCGAGGCCGTACTGAAGATCCTGGAACCGTTGTTCCCCATCCTGCGGAACAGATAATGGTGCCGCCGCGGACATGACACTTCATCTCCACGATAGAAAGGAAGGTGTGACCGTCTTGCTGGAAGCAGAACAATTGGATGAACATAAGTTCAGGCTACAGGAGAATCACCTGTATGATCGGCGCCTTGTGCGAGGGACCGAGATCGAAGTAAACCCGGTGGATGGCGAGAACTATGAGTTTCTCTCGGTATGCAAGGTTTCGGATCTGATCACGCGTAGGTTCATTCTATCTACAGAATACTCAGAGAGCGACTACCTGTTTCTCGGCTCCGAATTGGAGAAGTATGGCGGATTCTGGCAATTGGACCTCGATCGGTTCCTGACCATCAATATACCACGCGATCTTCCGTTCGACCTTGATCAAGTCATGTCCGAACTGAATATCGATCTTCAGGAGGATGTGGATCACCAAGGTCTTGGATCGCTGCCCACATGAGCACATGGAGACAACACGCATGTGCCCATGTTATGCGCCTTCGAGCACAGGCCGTGCAAGTCGTCCTGGAACGCTCTCCGGCCTCATGTCAGATACAGAGAACAGTGCCAGATGGCGCGTTGCCTGTGAACACTTCATGGGCACATGAGCACATGGTCGCATGACCACATGAGCATATGATCCACCAGTCCGCCTCCGCCGTCATCCTTGTCCGTCCGACGGGCTTCGGCTACGATCCGGTCACGGCCGAGAGCAACGCTTTTCAGCAGGTGCGTCCCGACCCGGACGTGCAGCGCAAGGCCGCCGAGGAGTTCGATGGGCTGCTGGATGCCCTGCGCCATGCCGGTGTGACCGTGACCGTGCTGGACCCTGCGGACCCCACAGCGCCCAACGCGGTTTTCCCCAACAACTGGTTCAGTACCCACGCCGATGGTACGGTGGTACTGTACCCCATGTGCGCGCCGAGCCGCCGTGTGGAACGCGACCCGCACCTGCGTCAGCGGTTGGAACAGGAAGGTGGCCATGTGCGCCAGGTGCTCGACCTGAGCATTTGGGAGGACCGCAACCTCTTTCTTGAGGGTACGGGAAGCTTGGTTTTGGACCGCGTGCACCACCTCGCATTCGCCTGTATTTCGCCGCGCACCAGCGAACCCGCCCTGAACGCGTGGTGCGAATACCTCGGCTACACCCCCATGCCCTTCCTGGCCACCATGGACGGTACGCTTACCGGCCAGCCCGTTTACCACACCAACGTGGTGATGAGCATCGGCGAGCGGTTCGCCGTGGTCTGCCTGGAGGCCATGCCGTACCCCGCGGAGCGCGAAGAACTGCGCACGGCGCTGGCAGAGGCGGGCAAGGAGTTGATCCCCATCACGCTCCACCAGATGAACCACTTCGTGGGCAACATGCTGCAGCTTCGTGGAAAAGGCAACGGCGGGTCCCCGGCCTTCTCCATCTTTCTTTCAGAGACCGCTTTCCAGGCTCTTCAGCCCGATCAACGCCTGACCCTGCTACGCCATGGGCAGTTGGTGCCGGTGCCCGTACCCACCATCGAGGCCGTGGGTGGTGGTAGTGTGCGGTGCATGTTGGCCGAGGATCTTCTGCGTGGGGATTAGTTATCGGTCGACCGTTGTCAGGTTCCTGCCGACCGGCAACCTTCAACCGACCACCCCGATCCCGTTCCTTTGCAGCCCCAAGCCATGTTCCAGGACAGACTCCGTTCCCAGCTCGTTCCTGCGCTGCAAAGCGCCTTCAAGGACCTCTTCGGCCACGACCTCGATGCCAAGGCCATCGGTTTCCAACAGACCCGACCGGAGTTCGAGGGCGATGTCACCATCAACGTTTTTCCCTTTCTGAAGCTCAGCGGCAAAGGCCCCGAGCAAACGGCCCAGGCCATTGGCGACCACCTGTTGGCCCACGTGCCCGTAGTGGCGCGCTTCAACGTGGTGAAGGGCTTCCTCAACATCGTGATCGCCGACGGCTATTGGACCGCCTTCCTGAAAGAGGCCGGAGAGAGCGACATCCTTGCGTTTGCCGCCACGGGGAAAAAGGTGATGGTGGAGTACGCCAGCCCCAACACCAACAAGCCGCTGCACCTCGGTCACCTGCGCAACATCTTCCTCGGCTACAGCGTGAGCCGCATCCTACAGGCGGCCGGCAACGAGGTGGTGAAGGTGCAGGTGATCAACGACCGCGGCATCCACATCTGCAAGAGCATGCTGGCCTGGCAGAAGTTCGGCCATGGTGAGACCCCGCAGAGCAGCGGCCTGAAGGGCGACAAGCTCGTGGGCAAGTACTACGTGGAGTTCGATAAGGCGTACAAGGCCGAGATCGACGCGTTAGTGGCAGGAGGGAAGACCAAGGAGGATGCGGAGAAGAGCGCGCCCATCCTGCTGGAAGCACAGGACATGCTGCGTCAATGGGAGGCCAACGACCCGGCCGTACGCACGCTGTGGGAGACCATGAACGGCTGGGTATACACCGGCTTCGATGCCACCTATGCCCGCGCCGGTGTGGACTTCGACAAGAACTACTACGAGAGCCAGACCTACGTGCTGGGCAAGGCCGATGTGCTGGAAGGCAGGAAGAAGGGCGTGTTCTACGAGAAGGATGGCGCCGTGTGGGTGGACAACACCGCCGAGGGCCTCGACGAGAAAGTGCTGCTGCGCCGCGATGGCACCAGCGTGTACATGACGCAGGACATCGGTACGGCCATCAAGCGCTTCGAGGAGTATCCCGGCCTCAGCAAGCTCATCTACACCGTGGGCAACGAGCAGGACTACCACTTCAAGGTCCTGTTCATCATCCTCAAGAAGCTGGGCTTCACCTGGGCCGATGAGCTTTTCCACCTCAGCTACGGGATGGTGGACCTTCCCTCGGGCAAGATGAAGAGCCGCGAAGGCACCGTGGTGGATGCCGACGACCTCATCGACGAGGTGGTGACCGAAGCGCGCCGTGTGGGGGAAGAGCTCAGCAAGCTGGACGACTTCACAGGAGCGGAGAAGGCGGCACTGTACGAGATGATCGGCCTGGCCGCCCTCAAGTACTTCCTCCTGAAGGTGGACCCGAAGAAGCGCATGCTCTTCGATCCAGCGGCCAGTATCGACCTACAAGGACACACGGGGCCCTTCATCCAGTACACCTACGCACGGATCAAGAGCCTGCTGCGGAAAGCAGGGGACAAGGGCACATGGGCACCTGAGCACATGGGTTCGTGGACATTGCTCCCCGAGGAACGCACCGTCATCAAACTGCTGCACCAGTTCCCGGCCGTGCTGGACGAGTCGGCCACCAAGCTCGACCCATCGGCGTTGGCCAACCATACCTACGAACTGGTGAAGGCCTATAACAGCTTCTACCAGGCCATACCGGTAATGAAGGAGGAGGATGGGGCCAAGCGCGCATCCCGGCTCGCCTTGAGCGCTGCCGTGGCCACCGCCGTGAAAAAAGGCATGTGGTGCCTGGGCATCACAGTGCCTGAGCGGATGTGACAGATGGCGAGCAGGAAAGGAGCGAAATGGGGGCAGTGGGATACCTTCATCATCACGCTTTACCTCGCTTCAATAACAATTGCAGTTCCATTCATCGTGTATGAACCAAATGCAGGTCAGACGTTCATTTCTGGATTGGCAATTGGTTCTTTCGTCTTCGTGGTCCTGGGTTCTCAGATCCAGTATAAGCCGTTGAACCTGAAGTTGCTCTGGGGGACGATCTTCACGATGCAGTTTGTTGTCGGGAGCATATTGATGGTACAAGCAGAAACGCAAACGCACCAAGGCTCATGGGCTAATTCCCTTTTCCTTGGCCCGGCAGGTCTGTTGCTCGTATTGGCCCTGGATCGTATCAGTCTTGGGCTCCACAAGGACCACTTCGCGATGCTGTCGCGAGGCGGGATCGATACTGGAACAACTGGAAGAAGACGTTACAGAGGTGCGGATATCCTATTCTCCGTATTGAGCTTTGTACTTCCCTTTCCGCTTGCTGAATGGCTGTTTCCAATGATCATCGATCTCGTCATCGGGCAAGTATTCACTTAAGTCTCTGCGTTGAACTGATCAGAACTTCGGGCACGGGATCGTCCGGTGCTTCCGGTTCTTGGCCTTGCGGGGCCACTCGTACTGCAGGCTGATCTCGTGCGCGCCACCACTGCGCATGGTGAGCTTGCTGATGGTGATGTCGTAGCTATAGATCACGCGGAACTGCTGGTCCACTTCGAGGCCGGCCATCAGGATCACCGACTCATCGTTGCCATAGCCTTGCTGGTAGGCCTTCACCACGGGCAGGCCGCGGTACCACAGGCCTCCGAGCAGTTGCCGGTGGCTCAGGTAGAAGCCCAGATCGAACTGGTCCCATTTGCCTTGGGCCTTGTAGTGCGCGGCCAGCGTCATGCGGGTATCGGCCTTGCTGAATGAGCGGCCGTCCGTGGCGAAGCTGTAGCCGGCATGCACCGAGGTACGCACCTGCAGGCGTGCATCACCATCCAGAATGAGGCTCTGGTTAGGACGATTGATATGATTGAACGATGTGCCCACGTAGAATTGCTCGCTGTAGTACATGAAGCCAGCGGCCATGTCGAGGTAACTGACCTGCTCCACGAGGTTGGCCTCAACGGATTGAGAAGCGTTGTCGCGGATCACCTGGTCGGCGAAGAGGTAGCCACTGGGATCGGTGCCGCGCATGGTGTAGCCCAAGCGAAGCCCACCACGCACCGCGCGCTTGTAATTGATGCGGGCCTCGTAGCTATAGCTCAGACCAATGGTGGTGAAGGTGAGCCCATTGGTACCGGCCTTGTCGCGCAGCACCATGCCCCCGATACCCGCGTTCACCGTGCTGAACCGATGGTCGTAGGCCGCCATATAGGTCTCGTAACCGGGCTGTACACCGGGCCACTGCAGGCGGTAGTTGAGGCCGATGCGGTCCTGGTGCGTGTTGCCCGTGAGGGCGGGGTTCACGTATTGCGGGGCCGCGTAGAATTGGGAGAACTGCGGGTCCTGTGCCGTGGCCCGTTGAAGGATCAGCAGCACCAGGGGTATTAAGAGCAGTGATCGATTCCTCCCCGCGTTCATCGGAACAGCGTGAGGTCGGTCAGCTTCTGGACTTCCTTGTCATCCACGAACCGCACCCACGTCTGGACGACATATACGTCCTGCGGGCTGAGCTGGTTACGGTAATATCCGTCCCAGCCCTTCATCACGTCGTCGCTCTCGAAAACGAGCTCACCCCAACGATTGAAGATCCGCATGCGGAACTCCTTCACGCTGCGCACGAAGGCATAGAACACGTCGTTGCTCAGGTCGTTCGGATCGTATCCACCGCCCTGTCCGCCGTTGGCGTTGGGGGTGAAGGCCGTGGGCAGGGTGATGTCGTACACAGGGGTGATCACCACGGGGTTCACTGCTGTGGCCGTGCATCCGTTCACGTCCGTTACGATCAGCTCCACCTCGAAGGTGCCCACATCGCCATACACGTGGGTGGGGTTCGGCGCAGTGCCGGTGCCGCCATCACCAAAGGTCCATTCGTATCCGGTGATGGAGCCCGTGGTCTGTGACGTGAAGACGATGCTGCCATTGTCAACTGGAGCCGTCCAAGGGCTTGCCGTAAAGGCGGCCGTGGGAGGCTGGTACGCCACCACCTGGCCAGCGCTGGCGCTGGTGGACGTGCAACCCAACGAAGTGGTCACCGTGAGGGTCACGGCATAGCTGCCAGCGAAGTAGGTCACAAAGGGCGATGCCTGCGAGGAACTGCTGCCGTTGCCGAGGTTCCAGCTGTAGGTGAGGCCGGTGCCTAGTTCAAGGTCCGGGAACTGCACGCCCAGCGGCGCACAGCCTTGTGCCATGATCGGCGGCAACACAATGGCCGGTGGGGTCTGCAAACGCAGTTCCACCACTTCGGTGCGCACATTGCCGCACTGGTCGGTCACCACCACGTTCAGGTCCTGGTCGCCGGTAATGGGTACCGTGAAAGGACCGCTGCCCAAGGTGCCCAGTTCGGTCCACACCATGGTGAAGCTGCCAGGATAGTTGCCCACCATGGCGCCCACATTGGCCACGCCGCCGGGGCATACCGTGGTATCGCCATAGGCCGTGAAAGAGGCCGTGCTGAGGTTCAACACGTACACAGGCAATGTCACCGGTGCGGAGGTGCAGCCGTTCTGGTCAATAGCGTTCACCACCACGTTCTGCGATTGGCTGAACGCGGCCGTGAGCGTGCTGCCCGAACCCAGGCCTGCCCAGGCATAGATGAAATTTCCCGTGCCGCCATTGGCCTGTGCGGTCAGCGTCACAGGCGCGTTCACGCAGACCGTGTCCGGCGCGAACGCACTGAGCAGGATGGGCGCTGGTTGCGTGATGGTGGTCGTACCCGCCGTGGTGCAGCCGTTGGCATCGGTCACGTTCACACTGTAGGTACCTGCTGTAAGGTTGCCGATCACTGCCGTGGATTGCCCGCTGCTCCAAGTGAACGTGTAGTTGGGCGTACCGCCGCTCACCATCACTTGTGCAGTGCCGTTGTTGCCGTTGTTACAGCTCACGTTGGTGCTGTTCAGTGCAGCTATGGTAAGCTCAGCAGGCTGGCTGATGGTGGCCGACAAGGAGGTGTCACAGCCCAAGGCATCGGTGACCTGCACGGTGTAGGTGCCTGCCGCAAGCCCTGTGGCGTTCGGGGTGATCTGCGCCATGGGGTCGTTCCACACATAGGTGTTGCCGGACAGGGCAGGAGCGAAGACGATGTTGCCATTGCCAGAGCTGTTGCACGTCAAATTGGTGGTGCTCAGCGCCGCGTTCATGAAACTGTTGCTGAGCGCGACAAAGACCTGGTCCGAGGCCGGCGGGCAAGTGCTGTTGCCTGTTGTGGTAAGGGTAAGGGTGACGCCACCCGCCAGCACTTCGGCCGTTGTTGGCATGTACTCAATCGCTGCACCACTACCCACCACGGCACCTTGACCGCCCGTCCAAGTGGCCCCGGTGGCGTTCACGATGCTGCCGTTGATGGCAATGGGATAGCTGTTCAGGCAGCCCACCACGTCCGGACCGGCATTGGCCGCATTGGGTTGGCCAGTGGCGTTGATGGTGATGCTGCCCGTGGCGGGCGCACATCCGTTGGCATCGGTGATGCTAACGGTGTAGCTACCGGCACCGGCCGTGATGGATGCGGTGTTCCCACCGTTGCTCCAAGCGTAGGTGTAAGGCATGGTTCCGCCCGTGGCGCTCACCGTGGCCGTGCCGTTACCGAAACCGGCACAGGTCTCGTCCGTGGCAGTGAGAGAGGCGATGGAAACAGGCGCCACCGGGCCGATGGTGGTGCTCATCGTGATGCTGCATCCATAGCTGTCCGTGGCAGTGACGTTGTAGCTGCCGGGCATCAGGTCGCTGGCCGTGGGGCCTGTCTGTACCGGGGTGGTGCTCCATGCATATGTGGCACCCGGCAGGGCAGGAGCGAAAACAGCGGAACCCGTGGCCGTGCCGGAACAGATGGCATCAGTAGGGGTCACCGTGGCGTTGGCGTAACTGTTCGGGATGGTCAGCACCAGCTGGTCCGCAGCCTGTGGGCAGTTGGTGTTGCCGGTGGTGGTCAAGGTGAGGCCGACACTGCCGGCCGCGATATCAGCCGGGCTGGGCGAGTAGTTCACGTTGGGCCATGTGCCACTGAAGTTGCCGCTACCACCGGACCATGAGCCGCTCGTAGCGTTGGTCACACTGCCGTTCAGGGCAATGGGGAAGCTGCCCACGCAACCGATCAGGTCCGCACCCGCATTGGCCAGGTTGGGCTGAGCCACAGCGTTGATGGTGATGCTGCCCGTGGCGGGTGCGCAACCATTGGCATCGGTGATGCTCACGGAGTAGGTGCCAGCGCCGGCTGTGATCGTTGAGGCACTGCCGCCGTTGCTCCAGGTATAGGCGTAGGGCATGGTACCTCCCGAGGCACTTGCCGCAACGGAGCCGTTACCGAAGCCGGCACAGGTCTCATCGGTAGCGGTAAGGCTGGCCAAGGCGATCGCACTGGGTTGGCCCACCGTTGTGGTCAGTGTGGTGGTGCATCCAGCCCCGTCCGTGGCCGTCACCGTGTAGTTGCCTGCCGCCAGTCCAGTGGCCGTGGCCGTGGTCTGCACCGGCGTGGTGTTCCAACCGTAGGTGAAGCCGGGCAGAGCAGGGGTGAAGGCCGCAAACCCCGTAGCCGTGCCATTGCACAGCGCATCGGTGGGTGTCACTGTGGCGTTCGCGAAGCTGTTCGGGATGGTCAGCACCAGTTGGTCCATGGCCTGCGGACAGTTGATGTTGCCCGTGGTGGCCAGGGTAAGGGTGACATTCCCCGCTGCAATGTCTGCCACGCTCGGCGCATAGTTCACGTTCGGCCAGGTGCCACTGAAGCTGCCATTACCACCGCTCCATGCCCCTCCCGTGGCGTTGGTCACGCTACCGTTCAAGGCAATGGGGAAACTTCCTACACAACCGATCAGGTCCGGTCCGGCATTGGCCAGGTTGGGCTGTGCGGCCGCATTGATGGTGATGCTGCCCGTGGCGGGCGCACAACCATTGGCATCGGTGATGCTCACGCTGTAGGTACCCGCACCGGCCGTCATGGTCGGCGTATTGGCACCATTGCTCCACGTGTAGATGTAAGGCACGGTGCCGCCCGTGGCGCTCACCGTTGCGTTGCCGTTCCCGAACCCGGCGCAGCTCTCATCCGTGGCGGTAATACTGGCCACGGTCAACGGACCGGCAGGACCAATGGTGGTGGTCAGTGTAATGGAGCAGCCGAAGGCATCCGTTGCGGTCACGCTGTAATTGCCGGGCATCAGGGCCGTGGCCGTTGGTGTGGACTGCACGGGCGTGGTGCTCCATGCGTAGGTAAAGCCGGGCTGTGCAGGAACGAACACCGCCGATCCCGTGGCGGTACCGAAGCACAAGGCATCCGTGGGGGTCACGGTGGCGTTGGCGAAACTGTTCTGGAGGTTCAGTACCACTTGGTCGCTCGCAGGTGGACAACCGGTGTTACCGGTCGTGGTCAGGGTCAGGGTCACCGTACCTGCAGCGATCTCGGTGGTCGTGGGTGTGTAACCCACGTTCGGCCAGCTACCGCTGAAGGTCCCGGCACCTCCGCTCCAAGCACCTCCGGTGGCGTTGACAACACTGCCGCTTAGCGCTACAGGGAAGCTACCTGCGCATCCGACCTGGTCGGGACCGGCATTGGCCACATTGGGCTGGCCTGTTGTTGCAATGGTGGCGCTGATGGGCGGCGATACACAACCATTGGCGTCGGTCATGATCACCGTGTAGTTGCCCGCACCGGCGGTCATGGTGGGCGTGGTGGCCCCGTTGCTCCATTGGTATTGGAAAGGTGCAGTGCCTGCGGTGATGTTCGCCGTAGCCGTTCCATTGGCCGTGCCCGCACAGCTTTCATTGGTGGTCGCCACGGTGCCATAGAGCCCAGGGATCACGGTCACCGTATAGACGTATGTCTGGAACGCCGGAATGGGGCAGGCACCATCGTTCACGTTCACGATGAACGGATAGAACCCGGACGAACCGGGTTGGGCGGTCCAGCACACGGTGGCCATGATGGGGTTGCTGCCCGTGTAGCTGAAGGTGGCCCCCGGCAAATTCTGCTGGATGTTGCTGAACGCGGTCAGCACGTTCGGCAGGTTCGGATCGCTGATCGGCATGCTGAAGCAGAAGCTTCCTGACTCGCATACCCGGATGGCACGTGGACCTGTCTGCACCGCCGTGCCGGTCACATTCTGGATCACCCCGGTAGTGGGGTCAGGCGGATCGTTGGTACAGGGGTAGGCCACGAACTGCATGTCGCGCATGACCGTTCCCACGATCTGGCCGTTCACCCAGTGGTTCACTTGCACCACCACCACCCAGTTGCCCTGGGTGCTCAAGGTGAAGTTCACCTGGCCCGTGGCCGGGTTGAGCGTCAGGCCTGGAATGGGTAACGCTCCTGTGTTCGGCGAAACATAGGCCAACGGCGCCCCATTGATGCCCATGGCGCTGATGAGCTGGTAACTGAGCGAGTCCGACTCGGGGTCGAAGGCACCGAAGCTGTAGGTGATCGGAAAGCCCAGACAGACGAAGGGTATCGCTGTGTTGGTGAACTGCGGCGAATCGTTGCAGGGAACTGCTGAATTGTTGATGGTGGCACGGATGTACGTGCGTTGGGCACCCGGGTTCTGCAGGTTAACGATCGCATTGTTCCGGTAGATGTTCGTGTACGAGATCGTCCAGAAGTTGCACGGAGGCAGGGTGATGGTGCCCGTGTAGATGTACTGCTGGATACCTGGCAGTGAGCCTCCGTTGCACGTGCTATTGGGTAATTGCTGGTTGCAGAGCTGCGAGATCTCCTGTCCGCCGGGGGTGCTCACCACCAACGTAGTGTTGCCGCACGGACTGGTTACCTGCAGCGTGTAGCTCGGATCCACGTTGATACCGGCACAATCACGGTAGATCACCATGGTGATGCGGTACTGGTTGTTGCCGAGGCAGTCCCAGTAGATCTCGCCACCGCTCATGTGCGTGGCCCTGGCGGTCAGCATCGAAAGGACGATGGCCAATGTGGTGAGAAGCGAGCGCATCATGGGAATGGGGGGCATTCACCCGACCGTTCCTACGCGCTTTTGTGCTTGATGGTTCTGAAGTGTGAGCCAATGCATGGTCCTGACCATCAGGAAGACCTTTGTACTTTGATCGGGATCGAGGTCCAGGGGGAGCGGGTTGGCGACCGGATCAGAGATGGCCGGTCCGCCCGTGGACGCATTATTGGGAACATGGGTCCTGTCCTCGCTGTGGATACTTTCGTCCCTCATGCCGTTGACCATATCGATCTGCCCTTACCGCTTGCTGTTCAAACACCCTTTCGGCACTTCGCACGGTTTGCGTGATGGCACCGATGCCTTGTTCATCCGGTTGGAGGAGGATGGCGTGTTCGGCTACGGCGAAGTGACCTTGCCGCCCTACGTGAAAGAGACCGTTCCAGGGGCCATGGAACGGTTGCGGGTTCTTGCTGATCAAGGCCCATGGTCAACCATCAAGCTGGGAGAGGCGCTGGCCGATCACACCTTCCTGGACGACATGCCTGCCCTTCGAGCAGGATTGCAAATGGCTTATATCGACCATTTAGCAAAGAATACATATTCTCCTGTTTATCAGGTATTAAAAATATCAAAACCAGAATGCACATTAGCGGTCATGACGCTTGGTATCGGGTTGCCCGAGGAGGTTCTTCATAAGCTTCAGGAACTGCCCGGAACAGGTGCGATCAAGCTCAAGGTCGGCGATGACAGGGCACCCGAACGGCTGGAGCTTGTACTGGAGCACACGACCGCGAAGGTGCTCCTGGACGGCAACCAAGGAATGACATCAGTGCCAGCAGCGAGGGCGCTTGTGGAACGAATACCCATGGAACGATTGATCGGCTTTGAACAGCCGTTCGAGACTGGGCGTGATATGGACAGCGCCGAATTATCCAGGGTCGCTGGCGTTACCGTTTTTGCGGACGAATCGCTTCAGACCGAGGAGGACATGGCCCAGGTGGCCGGTTCGTTCGGAGGGGTGAACATCAAGCTGATGAAGTGCGGGGGCTTGGACCGGGCGAAACGACTGGCTGAACGAGCTCGGGAATCAGGCCTGAAGGTCATGCTGGGCTCCATGAGCGAGAGTTCGCTGGGCTGCACGGCCATGGCGCAGTTGGCCGGACTGGCCGATGTAGTGGACCTGGACGGACCTTGGTTGCTGAAGAACGATCCATGGAAGGGGATCTCTGTGGTGGATGGCCGGATGAGGGTACCGGCAGACCTTGGGCTTGGCGTTTCCCCTCTTCACGACCTGACCTATTCTGGCGCATAATTTATATTATGTTAAGTTATATATTGCTGATAGTGAGCAGCTATCCTCCATTGCATCCTATCGGAACAAGTTGCTCCACGTGCGGCACCCACATTCGCCCCCCTTCGATATCGCCCTTCGCAGTCCGGCAATTCAGACGGGATCCATTGCTATTGGATACGGCCCGTCCCGGATACTTTCCACATATAATCGTTCGGCCAACGACCGATACGATGGTAGGATGGCTTAGCGCCCCCAACCTGTACTTTCGCGGCAATGGGAACATTCGGAAGCATTGCTGAGGGCGGTCTGCGTTGGCTAATGAAGCAGTTCCCGGTCCGGGGCCGACACCGAATGGCCGACATGGTCGGTCAGTGGTCCTCCGAACCGTCCACCGTGCGCAAGATCAACGGCATTTCCGTTGAACTGGACCGGGATATCCAATACCATCGCATGATGCTCTTCGACCTGTACGAAGAGAACATCATGAACTACTTGCACAAACGCCTGAAACCCGGCATGGTGGTCCTTGGCCCCGGGTGTAACATCGGCTATTTCGCCGCCCAGGTTCAGGGTATGGTGCAACCCGGTGGCCGGGTCCTGTCCTTGGAGCCTTCCCCCACCTGTCTCGCTCGTGTTCAGCGTCTTAACCCTCCGGGCAAAGTGCCTGGCTGGGACCTTCTTCCAATGGCGCTCACGGACCGTACGGGCACGCTCACGTTCTTCGATACGCCGCGCGTGATCAGCCATGGATACGCCGCGCTTGAAGGGGCCTGCACCCCCGGTGATCGGATTCCTGTGGAGGTGAGCGTGACCAGTCTGGATGATCTGTGCGCTGCCCAAGGGATCACCCACATCGATTTCCTGAAGCTCGACATCGAGGATTCCGAATTGCCGGCCCTCAAAGGCGCATCAGGCATGTTAGCCTCCCGGGCCATTGATACGATCATGGTCGAGACCGAGATCCGGGCCGACCGCACCGCCTTGAACGCACAGATCTTCAAGCTGCTCCGGGATGCTGGTTTCGCCCCGTTCCATGTGAGCCGGAACGGATCAACGAGCGCCATCGAACCAGAGAACATGCCCCCGCATCGGGAGGATATCATCTGGGAACGTTCCCGGTGAACCCTTGAGCATTCCCTTGCTCAGGTCCTGCGACCGATGCGGACGAGCATCTTAGACAAGTGTTCCTGAAGGACGATCGGAGCTTCGCAGCGGTTGTCACATGCGATCGAACCATAAAAAAGGGCCGGATCGCTCCGGCCCTTTTTCGTGATCGATACGTAGGCTCACTTACCAAGCTTGTCCTTCATTTCCTGGTACTTCGCCTGGTCGTTCGTCTTGGCGTACAGCTTCATCAACTGCTGAATGGTCTGTTGGTCCTTGGGGTCCAAGCGGTGTGCGCCCTCGAAATACGGTACGGCCTGCAGGTAGATATCGTCCGCCACCTTCTTGCACTTCACATACTCCGTGTCGCTCTTCAGCTTGTTGCACTTCTCGTACTCGTTGGCCGCACGGTTGTTGTACAGCACACCGATGTTGAAGTAGGCGTCGAAGTAGTTGGCATCCTTGGCAATGGCCTGCTTGTAGGCCTCTTCAGCCAGACCGTACCACTTCTGGATCTCGGCATCATCCTTGGCCTCGGCCGCCTTTTTGTCGTACAGCCCACCGAGCACACTGTAAAGAAGGGCGTTATTGGGATCCTTTTCGATGGCCAGCTTCACGCTGCCCTCTGCCTCATCGGCACGGTCCAGAGCCAGCAAGAGCGTCATCTCATCCATGATAAGGTCCTTATTATCAGGGAATTTGGCACGCCCAGCCCGGATCGTGGTCAAGGCACCTTCATTATCCTCCGTCTTCCGTTGCAGACCAGAGATGTACCGGTAGATCTCCGGCTTGTTGTAGCCCATGGCCAGGGCCTCCTGATACCGTTTGATCGCGTTCGCCGCATCACCCTTCGACTCATAAGCCAGCGCTGAGTTGAACACGGCATTGGTGTCCGCCTCGCCAAAGCTCTTCGCCACCCTCTCGGACTGGCCGTAGCAAGCAATGGCCTTATCGTAGTCCTTCGCCCCGAAGGCATCATTGCCGGCGTTCAGCGAAGCGCCCTGCATGACACGCAGCGCACGACCGTTCTCCAGCTTGTAACTTCCCTTGGTGTCCAACTCGTTGGCCTTCAGGTAGCTCTCAATGGCACGATCAATGGCCTCCGGGAACTGCTGCTTAAGCGCTGCATCCTCACCCAAGGCGATCAGTCGATAGATATCGCCGCGGTAGCGCCAAGTCTTCTCAGACACACTGGTCTTGGGATCGGAGATGGCCGGTTCAATATACTCGGCAGCCTTGGCCAGGTTGCCGTCCTTCATTTCGTTGTAGGCGCTCACCACGTTGGCGTTCTGGGCATAAAGTCCCATCGTAGCCGTGGCCAGTACGATCGTCAGCAGGTTTTTCATGTTCGCTGTTCGGTGTGTTCGGATCATTCTTCGTCGGTTCCCTTATCAAGTTCAGTGCCATCCGGGCTTGCGCTTTCGTCACCCTCGGTGCTGGCACCTTCACCAGGGGCTTCCTCCTCTTCACGCAAAGCCCCGTCGATCTTGGCAACGGCCGCGATCTGGTCGTTCTTGCGGAGCTCGATCAGGCGCACACCTTGAGTGGCGCGACCAAGCACCCGCAGCTCATCCAGGCCCATGCGGATGGTCAACCCGCTCCGGTTGATGATCATGAGCTGGTCGTCGGCCTCCACGTCCTTGATGGCAATAAGGTTCCCTGTCTTGTCGGTCACCTGCATGGTCTTCACCCCTTTGCCACCGCGGTTCACCATGCGGTAGGCATATTCGCCGCTCTCGTCCATGATGGCCGAGCGCTTGCCGTACCCCTTCTCACTGACCACCATCACCTGGCGGGTGGAGAGCTCGGCGTTGTCCACGGCGATCATGCCGATCACCTCATTGTCCGCCTCCTCGCCCAGGTTCATGCCACGCACGCCACTGGCATTACGGCCCATGGGGCGCACATCGTCCTCTTGGAAATGCACGGCCCTTCCCTCACGGCTGGCCAGAATGATGTGGCACTTGCCGTTGGTGAGTCGCGCTTCCAGCAACTCGTCGCCTTCACGGATGCCCACAGCGATGATGCCATTGGCCCGTGGACGGCTGTAGGCCTCAAGCGTGGTCTTCTTGATGATGCCCTTCTTGGTACACAGCACCACGAAGTGGCTGTTCAGGTATTCCTCGCTCTTGAGGTCCGTTACATTGAGGTAGGCCACGACCTTATCGTCACCTTCCAGCTGTACCAGGTTCTGGATGGCCCTGCCCTTGCTCTGGCGGGTGCCTTCAGGGATGTCGAACACACGCATCCAGTAGCAACGCCCCTTCTGCGTGAATATGAGCAGGTAGTTGTGGTTGGTGGCCACGAACAGGTGCTCCAGGAAGTCCTCGTCGCGCGTGGTGCTGCCTTTGCTGCCCACACCGCCACGGGCCTGGGTGCGGAATTCGGCCAGGGCCGTCCGCTTGATATAGCCCAGGTGACTGATGGTCACAGCAACGGCCTCATCGGCGATCAGGTCCTCGATGCGCATGTCGCCGCTGGAGTGCACGATCTCGGTGCGGCGCTTGTCGCCGTATTTCTCCTTGATCTCCAAGGTCTCCTCCTTAACGATCTTGTAGCGCAGCGTCTCATCGGCCAGCACGGCGCGGAGGTGATCGATGAGCTTCATGAGCTCGGCATATTCCTCCTTGATCTTGTCGCGTTCCAGGCCCGTGAGGCGCTGGAGGCGCATGTCGAGGATGGCCCGCGCCTGGATCTCGCTGAGCCCGAACTGGCCCATGAGGCCTTCGCGGGCGATGTCCGGGGTCTGGCTGGCACGGATCAGGGCGATCACGGCGTCCAAGTGGTCCAGCGCGATCAGCAGACCCTCCAGGATGTGGGCGCGTTCCTCGGCCTTGCGCAGGTCGAACTTGGTCCGGCGCACGATCACATCGAGGCGATGGTCCACGAAGTGCGAGATCATCGGCTTCAGGCCGAGCAGCATGGGCCGCCCTCCCACCAGCGCGATGTTGTTCACACTGAAGCTCGTTTGGAGCGAGCTGTACTTGTACAACTGGTTGAGGACCACGGTACCCATGGCCTCGCGTTTGACCTCATAAGCCACCCGGATACCCGTGCGGTCGCTGTAGTCGTTCACATCGCTGATGCCCTCGATCCGCTTGTCGTTCACCAGGTCGGCCACGCCTTTCACGAGCTGCACGGCCTTGTTGGTCTGGTAAGGGATCTCGGTGGCTATGATGGTCTCACGGCCGGTGCGGTCATCCTCCTCGATATGGCATTTGGCGCGCAGCACCACCTTGCCCCTACCGGTCTCGTAGGCCTCGCGGATGCCGTCCACGCCGTAGATCACACCGCCCGTGGGGAAATCGGGGCCCTTGATGTGCTCCATCAGGCCCTCGGTGGTGATGTCCTTGTTGTCGATGAAGGCCAGGATGCCATCACACACCTCGCTGAGGTTGTGGGGAGGCATGTTGGTGGCCATACCCACCGCGATACCTGATGCACCGTTCACCAGCAATTGCGGCACGCGGGTCGGCATCACGCTGGGCTCTTCGAGCGAATCGTCGAAGTTGGGGCGCATGTCCACCGTCTCCTTGTCCAGGTCGGCGAGCACTTCCTCGGCGATCTTCTTCAAGCGGGCCTCGGTGTAACGCATGGCTGCCGGGCTGTCGCCATCGATGCTGCCGAAGTTGCCCTGGCCGTCCACCAACGGGTAGCGCAGGCTCCAGTCCTGGGCCATGCGCACCATGGCATCGTACACGCTACTATCGCCATGCGGGTGGTACTTACCCAGCACCTCCCCCACGATACGGGCGCTCTTCTTGTACGGCCGGTTGCTCAGTACGCCCAGGTCCTGCATGCCGTAGAGCACACGGCGGTGTACCGGCTTCAGTCCGTCGCGCACGTCGGGCAGGGCCCGGCTGACGATCACCGACATCGAATAATCGATGTAGGCGGTGCGCATTTCGTTCTCGATGTTGATCGGAATGATCTTCTCTCCTTCTGCCATATCTGTCAGTTCGTCACAGTGGCCCGGTCCTTGATGAACAGGCTTCCCAAAAGGGAGCCCGAAAGTAGTCCGAATGCACGATCATACAGGCCTAGAACTTATTCACACACCGCACACGTTGATGTGGATAAAACCGGGCGCTGCGAACCGAAGTGCGAAAGGCGCGTTGAATAGCTTGCCCCCGCTCCGACCGAGGCTAACTTCGCAAGGACGAAAAGCACCGAACAACGAGCTTCCTGAACCGAACCTAACGATCCAGTATGGACGCCAAATTCTCCCCCCGGGTCCGCGACGTGATCACCTTCAGTCGTGAAGAGGCCTTGCGCCTGGGACACAACTACATCGGCATCGAGCATATCCTGCTCGGCCTGATACGCGACGGCGAGGGTAACGCCGTGAAGATCCTCCGGCGGTTGGAGGTGGACCTCGATGAGCTTCGGCGCATGGTCGAAGGTTCCATGGAGCCGGCCAGTGCCATGGCTCCGCCTGACAAGGACAAGATCACCTTGGTGAAGCAGGCCGAGAAGATGTTGAAGATCACCTTCCTGGAGGCCAAGCTCTTCAAAAGCCCGAACATCGATACCGAACACCTGCTGCTGAGCATGTTGAAGGACGAGGACAACCTGGCCACCCGCACCCTGCACAAGTTCCATGTGGACTATGAAAGCGTGAAGCACGAGGTGGACGCCATCCTGGCCAATGGAGGGGGCGCCGACAGCACGTACACCAGCAAGCCACCGAAGGCACAAGGCCCACAGAGCACGGACGACGATGATGATGACAGCAGCGGTTTCGCCGGGGGCGGTGGCGCAGGCCAGCGCAAACAAGGCGACAGCAAGAGCAAGACGCCGGTGCTCGACAACTTTGGTCGCGACCTGACCAAGATGGCCGAGGAGGACAAATTGGACCCCATCGTCGGCCGTGAAAAGGAGATCGAGCGTGTCAGCCAGATCCTGAGCCGCCGGAAGAAGAACAACCCGGTGCTGATCGGTGAACCGGGCGTGGGCAAGAGCGCCATCGCCGAAGGCCTTGCCCTGCGGATCATCCAGCGCAAGGTGAGCCGTGTGCTGTTCGGCAAACGTATTGTGGCACTGGACATCGCCAGCCTGGTGGCCGGCACCAAGTACCGTGGACAGTTCGAGGAGCGGATGAAGGCGGTGATGAACGAGCTGGAGAACAGCCCGGACGTGATCCTCTTCATCGATGAGATCCACACGATCGTGGGCGCGGGTGGAGCCAGCGGCTCCCTCGATGCCAGCAACATGTTCAAGCCGGCACTGGCGCGTGGCGAGATCCAATGCATCGGTGCCACCACCCTGGATGAGTACCGCCAGTACATTGAGAAGGACGGTGCCTTGGAGCGCCGCTTCCAGAAGGTCCTGGTTGAGCCCACCAGCGTGGACGAGACCATCCAGATCCTCAACAACATCAAGGAGAAGTACGAGGACCACCACAACGTGAACTTCACCCCCGAGGCTGTGGAGGCCTGCGTGAAGCTCACCAACCGCTACATCACCGACCGCCATCTGCCCGACAAGGCCATTGACGCACTGGATGAGGCAGGTAGCCGCGTTCACATCAGCAACATCGTGGTGCCGAAGAACATCCTTGATGTGGAGCAGAAGATCGAGGACATCAAGGAGGAGAAGAACAAGGTGGTACGCAGCCAGCGCTACGAGGAAGCGGCCAAGCTCCGCGATCGTGAGCGTCAATTGCTCGAAGAGCTCGACAAGGCCAAGAAGGCCTGGGAGGAAGAGAGCAAGAGCAACCGCACCACGGTGACCGAAGAGAACGTGGCCGAAGTGGTGGCCATGATGAGCGGTATACCCGTGACTCGCATCGCCGAGAAAGAGAGCGGCAAGCTGCGCCGGATGAAAGAGGAGATGATGGGCAAGGTGATCGGACAGGACGAGGCGGTGGGCAAGGTGGTGAAGGCCATCCAGCGCAACCGGGCCGGCCTGAAGGACCCCAATCGTCCCATCGGCAGTTTCATCTTCCTGGGCCCCACAGGTGTAGGCAAGACCCAACTGGCCAAGGAGCTTGCGCGCTACCTCTTCGATACCGAGGACGCGCTGATCCGCATCGACATGAGCGAGTACATGGAGAAGTTCTCCGTGAGCCGCCTGATCGGTGCGCCTCCCGGCTATGTGGGCTACGAGGAAGGCGGACAGCTCACCGAGAAGGTGCGTCGTCGCCCCTACTCCATCATCCTGTTGGACGAGATCGAGAAAGCGCACCCTGATGTGTTCAACCTGTTGTTGCAGGCACTCGATGATGGCAAAATGACCGACAGCCTGGGACGCCACATCGATTTCAAGAACGCGATCATCATCATGACCTCGAACATCGGGGCCCGTGACCTGAGCGACTTTGGAAAGGGCGTGGGCTTTGGCACAGCTGCCAAGTCCGCTGGCCAGGAGGACAGCAACCGGGGTGTCGTGGAAAAGGCGTTGAAGAAGGCCTTTGCTCCCGAGTTCCTCAATCGTATCGATGACATCATCATGTTCAACTCGCTGAAGCGCGAGGACATCCACAAGATCATCGACATCGAACTGGGCCACCTCTACAAACGCATCTCCGAACTGGGCTACGACATGAAGCTCACCGACGAGGCCAAGGATTTCCTGGGCGAAAAGGGCTACGACGAGAAGTTCGGTGCACGTCCGCTGAAGCGTGCCATCCAGAAGTTCATCGAGGACCCCATGGCCGAGGAGATCATCAACCAAGGCATCGAGGAAGGAGACAAGATCTCCATCGGGCTGAACAAAGAGAAGACCGACCTGCAGATCAAGGTCACGAAGGGCAAGAAGAAACTGAGCCGCACCGAAGGTGATGGCAAGGAACTCCCCCCTTCTGAAGGCGTCTGATCCCAGGGACACGGAATGAAGAAGCCCGGTCCGTGCGGCCGGGCTTCTTCATTGGTGATCACGCCAAGCTCACCAGGACCTTCCGGTATCCGGAGCCTTTCGCAACCGCGTGCTGAACACCAAGGCGAGAACGAGGTTCTGGTAGTCGGAAGCTTCCACGGTCTCTCTGCGACCAGGGAAGCTCTCCAATCCCAGGTCAGCGGCACTGAAACGTAGCGCATCACGCTCGTAAGCCATTGTCAGCCCGAACGCGAGGTTATCGGACGCATGGAAAAAATACCCTGCGCCCAACCCCCAATGGAATGCCGTGCTTTGACCTTCGCCGCAGGTGGAACAATCATAGGTATAGGTCACGGTGCCCAGACGGGCGTAGAGCTCATAGAAGGAACGCGGGCCTCCGTAACCGCTGTAATTCATTTTCCCATACCATGCGGAGCGCCTGACCTCACCTGTGATCACCTCGGGGGCCAAGGCACGCTCGCGTATGCCGGACCAGGTCAGATCATACCCTCCCCCAAGACCGAACGCGCGATCCTTTTTCGCTTGCAGCGGGAACTGCACCGCAGCACCCAAGCGACCAATGGTCTCGGTGATATCGGAGAACAGGGGATTGTTCAGCGGGATGGGCATTGCAAGTATCCCTTGAAAGGTGGTCGATACATCGGGCAGTCGTTTGCGTTCCTGTCCAGAAACGCCAAGCGCCGCCACCAAGGCGATCAAAAGGATCACGTTCCGAAGTGTCATACCTGCTGAAGACGGAATTGCCTCACGGTCCGTTGTGTGGCGGTGGCCAATTCAAGAAAATACGTGCCATCGGGCAGTTCCGGTAACGCCCGGTGAAGTACGGACTCCCCTGTATGTGCATTGGCTGGATCCCAGCTATGCAGAGGCCGATGGTCGGCATCAAGGACCGAGGTGTTGAGCTGTTGAAGGGCAGGCACTTTCACGGTAACGCGCAAACGGGCGGGATGGTATTCCACCAGCAGGTCCAGGAGCTCGGCGTGCATTGGAGCAGGCATCTGTTGAGCGAGCACGCCTGCCCGGTATCGGCGCAGTAGTCCGATCACCAAGGTGATGGACAGGGTGATGCCCATGGCGTTGCGAAGGATGATCCAGTCCATGGCTCAAAGAACGATAACGCCCTTGATGGTCGCGGCCTTCTCATAGCGGAGCAGCACCTCGTCCGCGTTCATCATGACCTCCCGGAAGGTAAGGCTGAGGTATTTCCCGCCGGCGGAATACTTGCGCAGTACTTCGCTTTCCGGGGGGAACAGTTCCAATACCGCATCGATCCGCTGCTGATCGGGCTCGAGAATGAACTTGTACATGTACAACGATGGCCACTCGTGCACCTTGTCCAGGCTTGAACGCAATCGTTCCTTCGCTTCTTCGTTCAACATGATCTTACTTTACAAAGGTAGGCCCGAGATGATCGAACCTTTCCACCACAGGCGTGTACAGCGACACAAGAACCCCCACATGAGCGCCCGGTCGGTCATTTGTATAGCAGTATTCCAGGTCTGTGCCGCCTTGCAGGTGAACGCCCAGGCCGCTCCGCAGCAGGAGCAGGTACGCACGCGCTCGAACGTGAAGGAAGCCTACCAAGGTGGATGGGCACCCACTTCACATGCCCTGCTGAACGAGCGTGAAGGATCCGTGGCCAAGGACCTGGATGATCGTGCGCTGGAGGCCGCCGCTCAATTGGACGGGTTCAGGGCCTTGCGCAATGACCTATTGGTGACCACCAAGGGCCACTTGGGACCTGAGCAGAAGGACCGGCTCAGGGCCGAAGCAGCGCAATTGGAGCGGTCGGCACCCAACAGTTTCGAGGCGCACTTGGCGCGCTATTACAGTGAGTTCCCTGCAGCCGTAGCGTTCATGCAACTGGACCTGGCCACGGCACGCGATCGTGAACGACCCGAACTGATCGGTCCTCAGTTGGGCAACTCGGCACGCCTTGACTCCGAGACCGAACTGGCCCATTGGAGCCGCGCCATGCGCACGCGTGGCAACATGGCCCCGGGACTGAAACAGGTGGCGGATGACATGCTTTTGTCGATGGAGCAGGATGCCATCCTGATCGCTGCCGGTGAAATGGACGCCTATCCGTTATGGACCCGGCAGTATGCCGATGGGTTCCGCAGGGATGTGCTGGTGATCGATCAACGCTTGCTGGTCGATGCGGCCTACCGCCAGCGCATGTGGGCCCGGAGCAGGTCGCGTGGGCCAGTGCCGGAAGCCGCTCACTTCATTGAGATGATCGCGACGAGCACGTCCCGCCCGGTATACCTGTCCCCTGCCCTTGGTCCGGAGATCCCTACCGCGATGTTGCCCTCCCTGTACGTAACGGGGATGGCCCTGCGGCATTCCAACACACCGTTCGACAACCTGACCCGATTACAGGAGAACTGGGTACGTCTGAGCAAGACCACCCAGGCCGGCCCCCTTTCACAGAACTACCTGCTGGCCGGTGCCGTGCTGCTGAAGCATTACCGCGACATGGGCGACGAACCCCGTGCCGCCTCGTTGGAACACGAGCTCCGAGGCCTGGCGAAGACCCTTGGTGCCACCGACCGATTGATCAGGACCGGCGTATTCCAGCATTGAGCCATGGCACTGTTCAGCAAGGAATACGGCAACCTGGGCGATGAGCGCCTGATGGAACTGGTGGTCCGTGGCGACGAACGTGCGTTCGGTGCGCTGTACGACCGTTACAGCCGGCGGTTGTTGAGCTACTTCCACCGGATGCTGTGGAACGACAGGGAGAAAGCGCAGGACTACCTGCAGGACCTGTTCGCCAAACTGGCACAACGCCCGGCCAGTTACGATCCATCAAGGCCCTTCCAGACCTGGTTGTTCAGTGTGGCCAACAACATGTGCAAGAACGCGTACCGTCATGAAGAGGTGGTACGTGCTGCGGCCCGCGAGCTGCGCCACGGCGTGGACCGGGAGGAGGCGCGCGACGGCATTGATGTGGACCATGAGCGGTTCCGCGGTCGGCTGGACCAGGAGCTTGCCCGGTTGGACCCCGACCACAAGGCCACCTTCGTGATGCGGTACCACGAGGACATGGCCATCAAGGAGATCGCCGCTGTGTTCGGTTGTTCCGAAGGCACGGTAAAGAGCCGCTTGTTCTATACCCTTAAAAAACTGGCCGAGCGCATGAAAGAGTTCGACCCCAACGCCCTGCACCATGGAAAGGCGTGAACAATACGATCCCGAGGACATCGAGAGCCTGCTCTACGAGCGCTCCTTCGATGAACTGCTCGAAGAGGAACGGGCCTACGTCCTGCGGCACTTGAGCGGTCGCGCGGAATACGAGGCCATGCGCACGCTGCTGCTCGAGCTGCGCACCAACGATGCCCAAGCGCCCCCATTGGAGCCTTTGCCCAGCGTTCGTGCGAACGTCATGGAGGCGTTCCGGGCGCAGCGTCAACCGCAATGGCGCATCTGGCTGAACAGTATCGGCGGTGTGCTGGTGCCGCGTGAACTCCCTTCGTTGTGGCGTCCTGCACTGGCCTTTGCGTCACTGGCGCTATTGATCGTGGTGGCCGTATGGTTCATCCAGGGCGATGGAGCATCCACCGGGAGCGCACTGGCAGAGCTGAAGGAACAGGAAGCCCCGGCGGTACGTTCGACAGAGCCTGAGGCCACGCTTGACACCGCACAGGAAGCTGGCGCCAGCACGGATGCCGAAGCGAACACGCAGGTGATGCTTGCCGAAGTACGCAACGAGGACAATGCCCCGTCAGAAGCGGAGAGCATGGTCGAAATGATCTCCTTGGAACCCGTGGACAATGCGGATATCGTGGCCGAGCCTGCAGAGGAACCTAAGAAGGAAAAGGTGGCCATAGTGACCAGTGACAACAGCAAGCAGGAAGCCGATGCTGTTCCGTCCTACACCAACGCACCTGCAACAGGCCGCGTGATCCAATTCGAAGAACTTTCGAGGAACCAGACCGTGGCCAATACGGAGGTGAAGGCCATCACCACGAAAACCCGTGGGAAGGTCGCTGTCCCCCCATCTGCCGGACGCAACCTGGCACAGGACAGGGAATTGACGAGCCTGCTCGCGGCCGGCTGGTAGACCTAGTCGATGGAGAACTGCTGCGTGATGTCCAGATCACGAGCACGCACTGTGATGGTATGGGTGCCACGGGGGAAGGCCCCTTTGTCCAATCGGCGGACCAACTCACCGGTCATGGCCTTGCCTTCCTCGCGATAAAGCGTTCGGCCGTCGGCATCGCGCACTTCCAGGACCACTTTGCCGATCTTCCGATCACTGTTCACCTGCACCTGAATGAAGGCGGAAGAGCGCGTACACTCCACCCGGACCGAGGAACCTTCGCCAGGCGCATTCGCATGCGTCGGAGCGGAAAGCAACAAGCCTACAGCCAGCGCCGAAGCGAAGAATGAACGTTCACGGAAGTTCCGCATGCAGAACAAAGGTAGTGTGCCGCTGTGTAGGATCCAAATCAGGCCTGACGGCAGCACTCAGGGTAGCTTCAGATCATGTCCGGAGTCCACCAGGTCTTCGAGGTCGGTGGAGCGCACGGCGTAGTTGAAGCCATTGAACACGCTCCAGCCACCATAACTGCCATCTTTGCGCAGCGCGAGGAAACCGACCTGCATACCTGTTGGATCGGGCAGCTTCCGAAGAATGCGTTGCACGGCCTCGCGGCATGCTTCCGTTGGGTCCCAACCGGCCCGCATGAGCTCCACCACGGTGTGGCTGCCGGCGTTCCGGATGACCAGCTCGCCCACCCCGGTCGCACAAGCGGCGCCCACCTCACCATCCACGAAAAGGCCTGCACCAATGATCGGTGAATCGCCCACACGGCCATGCACCTTGAAGGCCATGCCGCTCGTGGTGCAACTCCCGGCCAGCCTGCCCTGTGCATCCATGGCCACCATGCCGATGGTATCATGGTTCTCCACGTTGGCCACGGGTACATACTCCCCTTTCTTCAGCCATTCGGTCCACGCCTTGCGCACTTCAGGGATCTCCACATCACGGGGCGAGAAACCGTTCTCCAGCGCCCATCGTTCCGCCCCAGCGCCCACCAACATCACGTGCGGTGTGCGCTCCATGACGGCCCTGGCAATGCTGACCGGGTGCTCGAACCGTTGCACAAAGGCGACAGCCCCTGCGCGTCCGTTGTGGTCCTGGATACAGGCGTCTAGCGTCACATGGCCATCGCGGTCAGGCATTCCGCCCAGACCCACACTGCGGTTGGTGAGGTCGCTCTCGATCACGCCCACACCCTGCTCCACCGCATCGAGCACACTGCCACCGCCTTGCAGTATCGACCAGGCCTTGGCATTTGCGGGCATGCCGTGGTCCCACGTGCTCAGGACAATGGCACCCTTCGCTTTTGCTGAAGCGCCGCTTGATCTTTTCGGCCCGGTGCTCGCCCCATCATCCTTACCCACACACCCGGTGACCAGTGCGGCCGTTCCGGCCACCCCCAGCTTGATGAACTCCCTGCGATCGCTCATATCGTTGGGAAAGGTAGCTGCTCGGTCGGATCGGTGAGCGGTCCATGACCGAAGGCTACCTCCTACATTGGTGGCCCAACCCGGCTGCATGTCCAACACCTCCCGGCCGCTCGCGGTCCTTACTTCCCTGTTCTTCCTGTGGGGCTTCATCACCGTGCTGAACGATGTGCTCGTTCCCCACTGGAAGGACCTGTTCGACCTGACCCATGCGCAGAGCCTGCTGGTGCAGTTCTGCTTTTTCGGGGCCTACTTCATCGGCTCGTTGATCTACTACCTCATCTCGGTGTCCTCCGGCGACCCCATCGCCCGCATGGGCTACAAGCGCGGGCTGATGCTCGGCCTGGGCATTTCTGCGGTCGGTTGCGCGTTGTTCGCACCGGCCAGCCTGATGAACAGCTATGCGGCCCACTTGGTCGCCTTGTTCGTGCTGGGGCTCGGGTTCACCGTGCTGCAGATCGCTGCCAACCCGTTCGTGGCCATCATCGGCGAACCGGAACGGGCCAGCAGTCGGCTGAACCTCGCCCAGGCGTTCAACTCGCTGGGGACGACATTGGCGCCGTTGATCGGTGGTTGGCTCATCTTCGATCAAGCGGACCCTGCGGCAGCGGTGCGTATCCCCTATCTGGGGCTGGCCTCGATCCTGGCCTTGATCGCTGTGGTCGTGTGGGCCACTCCGCTCCCGGAGCCAGTTCTGGAGCAAGGCGCCGTGCGTGGTCGGGCCTTTCAGTTCCCACAGCTTCGTTGGGGCATGGTGGCCATTTTCTGCTACGTGGGTGCCGAGGTGGCCATTGGCAGCCTGTTCATCGCGTTCACCGGTCTCGAGAGCGTGCTGGGCCTTTCCGAGGATGCTGCCAAGCACTACCTGAGCCTCTACTGGGGTGGTGCCATGGCCGGCAGGTTCCTCGGCGCGGTGGCCTTGAACGATCGTCTTTCCGTGGCGCAACGACTGAGGTCCATGGGCCTCATCGGTGCCGGCATGTTCGTGTTGCTGCTTGCCTTGAACGGAGGCTCGATGGAAGCGTTGACCAACTACTGGCCCATGGCGCTATGGATCGCACTGAACATCGGCGTGCTGCTATTGGCCGGCCCTCGTCCGGGCAAGGCCATGGCCCTCTTTGCCGGTGCGGCCATGGTGCTGCTGGCCGGTGTGATCATGGGGCAAGGCCAACTGGCCTTGTGGAGCATTGTGGCCATCGGCCTGTTCAACTCCATCCTATGGAGCAACATCTTCACGCTCTCCATTGATGGGCTTGGAGAAAGCACGGCGCAGGGTTCGAGCCTCCTGGTAATGATGATCGTCGGTGGTGCGCTCATACCGCCGGTCCAGGGAGCGATCATCGATCTGGTCGGCGTCCAGAAGTACACGACGATGGGCTTCCACATCAGCTTCCTCCTCCCCATGGCCTGCTACGCATACCTTGTTTGGTACGGCCTTCGTGGTTCATCACACAGCACGTCCGCATGATCCTTGGAATTGACATTGGTGGCACCACCAGCAAGCTCGGCCTGGTACGGGATGGCAGGGTGATCGCGCGCGAGCGCATCAGCACCACCGGCCACGCGGACGATCATGCCTTTGCCGATGCGCTGGTCCGGACAGCACATGGTCTTCTCGCTGCGCATCCCTCTGAGACCTTGACCTCAGTGGGTATCGGTGCGCCGAATGCCAACCAGCTCACGGGTATCATTGAAATGGCGCCCAACCTGCCGTGGAAGCACGATGTGCCCCTGGCGCGCATGATGAGCGACCGCCTGGGCGTGCCGGCCACGCTGGGCAACGATGCGAACGCAGCCGCCCTTGGCGAATGGCGATACGGTGCAGGTCAAGGGATCGATGACCTGCTGGTGGTGACACTGGGCACCGGTGTGGGCAGCGGCTTCATCGTGAACGGCCGGCTCGTACTGGGAAGCGCTGGCAATGCTGGCGAGCTCGGCCATACGATCCTGCTCCCCGATGGACGTGCATGCACTTGTGGCAGGAATGGCTGTCTGGAAGCGTACGTGAGCATCCGCGGAATGATCGCCACCTACGAGGAACTGGGCGGAACGGAAGGCGCCACCGACGTGAAGACCATCGCCGAACGAGCCAACGCCGGCGATGGTGCCGCGATCGATTGCTTCAAGCGCACCACGCAATGGCTGGCCATCGGACTGGCGAACGCGGTATGCGCCACCGGGCCAAAGCGCATCGTGCTGTTCGGCGGAATCGCACGTAACGGAGAACTGCTGATGGCCCCGTTGCGCGAGCGCTTCCACGCCATGCTCTTGAACATTTACCAGGGTCGAGTGGACCTGACGGTGAGCGCGCTGGAGGATGACGATGCGGCGCTGTTGGGGGCGGCGGCACTTGGAGGGTCTGGAGAAATACATCACGCAGAGGGGCAGGGAACGCAGAGCACGCAGGGGAGATTTGAATGAGAAGCCATCGAGGACTGATGGAGATCAACACAATTACCGGCATCATCATTGAAGAGGCGATCCGCATCCACAGAGAGATCGGCCCTGGGCTGTTGGAGTCTGTTTACGAAGCTGTCCTCGCCAAACGGTTGCGATCGCGCGGCTTAAAGGTCGACTGCCAGCTTCCTATGAAGGTGGAGATCGATGGCGAGGTTTTTCCGATCGGATTCCGGTTGGACATGCTCGTGGAGGATCGGGTCATCGTGGAACTGAAGTCGATGGACGAAGTGCCCCCAGTCGACTACAAGCGCGTTCAGACTTATCTCCGATTGAAGGATCTGCGGATAGCACTGCTCATCAATTTCGGCAAGGATACCTTGCTTGAAGGCCTTTCACGTATCGCGAACAAGTACCAAGAACCATGACCCGAACCGACAACGCCTCAGGTATGTCCTGCGTGATCACCAGTTTTTCTCTGCGTGCTCTGCGTTCCCTGCCCCTCTGCGTGATCGCATTCTGTATACCCCTTTTCTCCCCTGCCCAATCCCCCGCTCGCGATCTCGTCAACCCTTTCATTGGTACGGGTGGCCACGGACACACCTTCCCGGGTGCCTGTGTGCCCAACGGCATGGTACAGCTGAGCCCGGACACACGACCCGATGGTTACATGGATTGGGACGGCTGCGGTGGCTACCACTACTCGGATAGTGTCATCTACGGTTTCAGCCACACACACCTGAGCGGCACAGGCGTGGCGGACCTGTGCGATGTGCTGATAACACCTGTTGCCGGTAGCGGGGGAATGGCCTTCGATGGTTCGGCGACCCGGTCGCTGTTCAGTCATTCCAGCGAAGAGGCCAGTGCAGGCTATTACAAGGTCGACCTGTTAGGGCCTCCCCCTTCATATGCCGATGGCAGCTCGGTCCGTGCAGCACGACCGACACGCATCTCCGGATCGAGCATTCGGGCTGAACTGACCGCCACTGCTCGTGTAGGCGTGCATCGCTATACGTTCCCTAAAGGCCAGGATGCGCGCATTGTACTGGACCTCACACACCGGGACAAGTTGCTGGGCTTCGATATCCGAAAGGTCAGCGATACAGAGGTGGTCGGTGAACGCAGTTCCTCATCCTGGGCGAAGGAGCAACGGCTGTTCTACTGCATTCGCTTCAGCCATCCGATCACGGATGAGGATGTGATGCCTTCGAACCTTTTCGGCTTTGGCGCTGGCTACCACTTTGGCGCCCTCGACCAAGCACTCATCGTCAAGGTGGGCATCAGCGCCGTGAGCATCGAAGGTGCGCGGGCCAACCTCGAGGCCGAAGTGCCGCATTGGGACTTCGATCGGGTCCGCAAGCAGGCCGAGGATGCCTGGAACGCCAAGCTGGGCAAGATCACCGTGGAAGGTGGTACGCGCGAGGAACAGCGCACGTTCTACACAGCGCTGTACCACACGTACGTGGCGCCCTACATCTTCAACGATGTGGACGGCCAGTACCGCGGCATGGATGGCCAGGTGCACAAGGCCGACCACAACGTATACACGGTCTTCAGCCTGTGGGACACCTTCCGGGCGCTGCACCCGCTGATGACCGTGCTGGAACCGGACATGACGCGCGATTGGATCAAGACCTTCCTGCTGCACTACCAGCAAGGCGGAAGGCTGCCTGTATGGGAACTTTGGGGCAACGAGACCGATTGCATGATCGGCTACCACAGCGTGAGCGTGATCGCCGATGCCTACGCCAAGGGCATCCGTGGCTTCGATACCGAGCTGGCGTTGCAGGCGATGGTGGCCAGTGCAGAGGCCGACCATTTCGGGCTGAAGGCCTACCGCGAGCGCGGCTATATCAGCAGTGAGGACGAGCCCGAAAGCGTAAGTCGGACCTTGGAGTATGCCTACGACGACTGGTGCATCGCACAATTCGCCAGGGCCATCGGCAACCATGAAGTGGCCGATCGCTTCCAAGCCCGCAGCCGCAACTGGCAGAACCTTTTCGACCCCACCACGGGCTACTTCCGTGCGCGCAGGAACGGCGGATTCATCGATCCCTTCGACCCCTATGAAGTGAACTTCCACTTCACCGAGGCCAATGCCTGGCAATACGGCCTGTTCGTTCCGCACGATATGGACCGATACCTGCGCCTGATCGGCGGTGGCCCGGCCTTGACCCAGCGACTGGACGCCTTGTTCACCGCGAACGAAAAGACCACAGGCCGGGACCAGAGCGACATCACCGGGCTGATCGGACAGTACGCGCACGGCAATGAGCCAAGCCACCACTTCGCGTACCTGTACGCCCAAAGCGACAGGCCGTTGAGCGGCGATGTGTTCCTGCGCCGCATCATGCAGCGGTTCTATACCGACGCTCCCGATGGGCTGGCGGGCAACGAGGATTGCGGCCAGATGAGCGCCTGGTACGTCTGGAGCGCCATGGGGCTCTATCCCGTGACGCCGGGCTCACCGGAGTACACCATGGGCATTCCCCTGTTCGACAAGGTGACCATGGATGTGGGCAATGGCAAGCAACTGGTCGTTACGACCAACGTGGCTGGAAATGACCGGGCACATGTGGAAAGCATCCAATGGCGGGGACAGGATCCGGCGCGTTTCAGGTCATTGAGCCATACGGAACTGCTGGAAGGCGGCACGTTGCATTTCGACCTCGGTCCGCGTCCAGGTTCCGCACCCAACCCGGGCCAGGGTATCGACCTGGGCCAGGCCATCACCGGCCCTCCTCCTGCACCGATCATTTCAGCACCCTCCATGACCTTCGTGGACTCCGTGGTGGTGAACGTTTCCGCGATCGAAGGGCCTTGGAAGATCGTGCTGGGCACCGAGTACAATGCCTTCGGCAACACCAAGGACCAACCCGTGGTACGCGGCACGACCGTGTTGCTCCGGCGCTCGGGGAATGTGACCGCGTATTGCGAGATGGCCGATGGCACCAAGGGCCCGATGGTCACAGCCCGCTTCATGCAGATGGATGGCGACCGAACCATCACACTGGAGACCGCATACGCCAACCAATACGCTGCTGGAGGCACACAGGCCCTGGTGGATGGACTGCGTGGTGGCACCGACTTCCGCAGTGGCGAATGGCAGGGCTTTGAAGGCAAGGACGTGCTGGCCACCATCGATCTGGGCAAGGTGATGAAGGTGAAACGGATCGGCGTGGGCGCCCTTCAGGACCAGAAGAGCTGGATCTGGTTGCCCGCCGAGGTGGAGATCGTGACCAGCGTGAACATGCGCCAATGGAGCAGCCAGACCGCAACGCATGATGTGGATCGCGAGCGGGAAGGCTCGTTCAAACAGGACCTTTGGACACCCGTGATGCCGAAGCGCGTCCGCTACATCAAGTTGATCGCTCGGAATGCGGGTGCCTGCCCGGAATGGCATCCCGGAAAGGGCGGGACCAGCTGGATCTTCCTCGATGAGGTGCTGGTGGAAAAGGAGTGATCGTTCGATAACCCACAAAAAAAGACCCGGCCGAAGCCGGGTCCTTTTCATTTCAAGGGGTCCGTGATCAGCGGCTCACCTGGACACGCTGGGTCTTCACCCAGTTGTCGGTGGTCAGTTCCACCATGTACTGGCCGGTCTGCAGGCGGCCCATGTCCAAGGTATTCACGCCGGCTTTCACGTTCAGGGGCTGTTCGAGCACCACGCGACCGCTCATGTCCAGAACACGTACCCGAACGTTGCCGGTCCGCTCAGCACCCAGTTCGATGTAGAGCGTGCCCTCCGTGGGGTTGGGGTAAACTGCGAAACCATCCTGAGCCAGTTCGTCCAAGCCCACTGCACCGCAACCAACGGCCCAGGTCATGGGGATCGTGGCTTCACCCGTGGCACAGCTACCCGCATCGTTCGATTGGATGCGCAGTGTGAGGGCATTGTTCACGTTCTGCGAGTTCACCGCAAAGCCCGCCAGGTTGCCGCCATTGATACCTTGGTAAATGATGGTGGCGCTCTCGTCAAAGCCGTTGTACACCACGATCCGGTCTCCGGTCAGCAGCTGACCTGAGAGGAAGCTCAGCGTGGTGGGCACGTTCAGCTCGGACTGGAACGTGTACCAGCGATCGGAGTTGTTGCCGTAGCAGTGCGTATAGGAATCCACACCGCAGGAACGGATCACGCAGCTGTCGCTCGAGTACGTGATGGAGTCCGTGAAGAAGGTGCACTCTGGACTTGCCTGGTCGGTAAGACCGAACACCACGTTGTCATTCTGGTCATAAGGACCGAAGGTGTATACCCCTACGGCCGTCACGGTCTGGGTGGCCCCGGAAATGGTCTCTTCGATCACCAGACCTTCCTGGCTCGGCGCCTGGGTCACGATCACCTCCGTCGTATAACTGCGGTTGAAGCAGTCGGGCACAAGGTTGTAGGACACGCCAGGAGCCTGGCAACCGATGCACTGAACGGTCCACTCCCATGGATCATAAGCTGAACCACCGCCGCATGAGCCGGAGCCGTCCGAGGTCAGGGTCATGTACAGGTTGCCCGTGGTCGTGGTCACGTCCACGCCGTAGTAAGGCGAGGTTGTGCTCAGCACAGCACTACCGGTGGGACCCAGGTTGTACTGTTGGAAGTTGCTGTGTGTGAAAAGCACCGTTCCGGTCTCATCGGATCCATCGTAGACCGTGACCCTGTCCCAGTTGCTGCTTTCGATCGTTCCGCGGTTGAAGATCAAACGGATGGTACCTGCGGTCGGCGTGGCATAGGCCCAGGCACGGTCCTCGTTATTGGTATAGCAGTAGGTCTCCACCAGCGGCGTGGACCCACAGAGCAATAGCGGGCAGATCGGGTTCACCAGCACGGCCGAGCTCAGGTTGCACAGGCTGTTCGCATCGTTCACCAAGGTGAGCTGCGTCTGTGTACCGCTCACAAAAGGACCGATCTGGTAGGTTCCTGGTGCCGTAATGAACGTAGAGGCCAGACCAGAGGTGTTCGTGATCTCCACTTCGGGATCGGTGCCCAGCGTGGTCACGTTCACATCGATGAAGTACTGGAAATTGTCGCAGTCCTGTGCGATGTTGAAGGTGGCCGAAGGCGGGTTGCAATCCAGGCAGCTCAGCGTCCAATCCAACTGGATATTCGACCCGCTCTGGCACGACACGGAACCGTCGGTGGTCACGCGCACGGTGAGCCGGTGCTCGGGGTTCGTGCTGGCGAAGAACTGTCCGGCCAGGTTACCCGTGATACCGCCTGCAGGGGTTAATTCCGGCGCAGTGATATCCGCACCATCATACACGAAGAGGCGGTCGCAGCAGGTCTCCAAGGAGCCTCCATTGAAGATGAGCGCCAGCGGGAAGGTGCCCGTGCCCTGGTAGTAGTAGATGGCATTCTCGTTCTCGCCGTGGCAGAAGGTCTCGTTGTACTCCGTTCCACATTCCACCAGCGTGGGGCATGTGCCGGTGTCCGTGAAGTTGCCGAGCGAGATGTTGCACAACGAATTGCTCTCGTGCTCCACCACGATGTTCACCACATCGTTCACAGTAAAGGGACCCAGCGTGGTAACGCCGGCGCCAACACCGGCAAGCACTTCGGCTGCACCAGCGTTCACGGTGTACACGATGTTCACTGAGGAACCATCACCCGTGGAAGACACGTCCACCGGGATGCTGAACTGGTTATTGGCGCAGTCATCCACCACGGTCGCGGTTACCAAGGGGATGTTGCAGTCCAGACAGACCACTTCCCAATCCCAAGCGTCGAAGTTGGTGGAGGGGAAGTCCCCACCACATTGTCCACTACCATCCGAGGACAGCTCCATGAACAGGTTGCCCGTGGTGGAATACACCTCAATGGCGTAGTAGTTCGGGAACGCGTTGTTGATGGCGCTGCCTACCGGACCCAGGTTGTAGGTGGTGAAGTTGGTGTGCTCAAAGAGCAGAGCGCCACTGGCATCAGCACCATCGTAAATGGCCAGCTGGTCCCAGGTATTGCTCTCGATGGTACCGCGGTTGAAGCGGAGGCGCAACGTACCGGTACCGATGGCCTGGTACCCCCAGGTACGCACCTCATTGGGCTCGTAGCAATAGGTCTCACCCAAAGGCGGAGCGCCGCAGGTGATCAGGTTGGGGCAATTCCCCTCGTCGGTGAAGGTGCCGAGGTTCACATTGCAGCTGGGATCGAACTCGTGCTGCACCACAATGGTCACTAGGTCGTTCACAGTGAAGGGCCCCAGTATGGTCTCACCGGTGGTCACACCATCGATGCTGAGGGCAGGGCCTCCGTTCACTGAGTAGAGCAGCGATACCGTGCTGCCATCACCCGTGCTGCCCACGTTCACTGGAATGCTGAACTGGTTGTTCGGGCAATCGTCCACGGACGATGCGGTCACACTGGGAA
>Ga0209985_10000561_pt1 | contig 39816 bp, 41 predicted proteins | sample NOAtaG_FD_187305 | JGI IMG/M metagenome (GOLD analysis project Ga0209985, IMG submission 187305) | Freshwater lake microbial communities from Lake Erie, under a cyanobacterial bloom - NOAA_Erie_Diel6S_1000h metaG (SPAdes) (version 2) | ecosystem: Environmental > Aquatic > Freshwater > Lake ...
CGGCGCCGGCGCCCAGGCCAAGGCGATGGAATCGCTGGCCGCCCTCGGCCAGGCCCGCGAGGCCGTCACCGGCGCCCACACCGAAATGGCCAAGGACCACCGCCGCATGGGCTGGGGCGTCTACGCTGCCGGTCCGATGGACAAGCCACCGGAAGATGGCCGTCCGATCGAGATCGTCAACCGCATCCGCGCCGCATAAATCCGTGCAATTCAAGCAGTGAGGGCTTTTCGTCATTTGAATTAGGTGTAGGATAGCCCCCTAGTGTAAAACTAGGGGGCTTCTTTGTTTGACACTTTATACACACAGATTGGTGCCGTGTTGATGGTCGCGGTGAGCGCCTTTGCCTTTATTGCGGGCGAAGATACTGAACGTACTGGGGCTGGCATCTACGTCTTTGCGTGGTTTGCGTCAATTCTTCTGCAAGACGAACTGAACCTTTATCAATCTGGGATATTTCTGTTCTTGATCGACACGGCAGTAATTACGGTATTCATAGCTCTATCGTGGAGGTCGAAGAATAGCTGGCCTGTTTGGGCAGCATGTCTGCAACTGCTTCCTGTCCTGAGCCACATCCTCGCGCGCTTCGACATGCGCCCCCCGGCCTGGTCGTTCTACGCCATCCAGAACCTGGCCAGCCTCGGTATCCTTGTGGCCATTACCGCCGGCACCTTCTGGGTCTGGCAGGAACGGCGCGCCGCCAACTTCAGATAGGCGGAAATTCCTGTACCCTGCGACGCGACTCGCGGGGGGCCCCATGCCGCTCAGCCACAACCAGATCTGGTCCGCCCTCGACGCCGTCGCCCGGCGCGAGGGCCTGAACCCGTCCGGGCTGGCGCGGCGCGCCGGCCTCGACCCGACGGCGTTCAACCCGTCCAAGCGCCATGGCCCCGGCCCGGTGGCCCGGCCGCGCTGGCCCTCCACCGAGAGCCTCGCCTCCGTGCTGGAGGTGACAGGGCTCAGCCTCGCGGAGTTCGCGGCTCTGGCCCGGGATGCTGGTCCGGTGCCGACCACGCCGCTGCTGGGCATGGCCCAGGCCGGGCGCGACGGTTTCTTCGACGAGGGAGGCCTGCCCGCCGGCGAATGGGACCAGACGTCCCTGCCCGTCTCCGCGCCGACCTGTTTCGCGCTGAGGATTGTCGGGAACTCGATGTCGCCCCTCTATCGTGAGGGCGACGTCATCATCATCGACCGGGCCGAAGCCCGTTGTCGTCCCGGCGACCGGGTGGTCGTGCGCACCCGGGCCGGTGAGGTGATGGCCAAGGTGCTGGAGCGGCGCACGGCGCGGAGCCTGACGCTGGGCTCGATCAACCCGGCCTTTGCACCCCGCACCCTGGCGCTCGGCGAGATCGACTGGCTGTCCCGGATTCTGTGGGCCAGCCAGTGATGTCGGGCGGGGAGATCCGTAGTGCGGTACGTGGCGGGGGTTGACCCGGACACCGCCGGCGATCTGGACCCGTTCACCCTGCGAGCCCACGGCCGTGAAGCGCCGGCCTGGCACAGGCTGCCGACCGGGCGGCAGCCCGTGCCAGGCCCCGGGCGGATCCGCAGGTTCGAGGCGGCGGACACCGCGCTGGGCGTGCCGCTTCAAATCGCCCTTGGTGGCCTTCGTGTCGCCTTCGTGCCGTTCGTGATGAACCCGTCACGGGAGGCCCGTCAGACACCTCAGGCCAGCCGGCCCTCGGCGCCCGCCTCGATCAGGGCGATGGTCTGGGGCAGGCCGTAGATGGCGGCGAACGAGCCGAAGCGCGGGCCCTGGGTCTGGCCCAGCAGCACCTCGTACAGCGCCGCGAACCAGGCCCGCAGCGGATCGAAGCCATGCTCCTTGCCCACGGCATAGACCTCGTTCTGGATCGTCTCGCCATCGGACGTGTCAGCCGGCAGGGCCTTGAGCCGCACCGCCAGCTCCAGCAGCGCCGCCCTCTCCATGTCCGTCGGGGCCCGATAGGCCTTCGCCGGCTTCACGAAGTCCTCGTAGTAGTTGAGGGCATAGCCCATCAGCCGGTCGAGCAGCGGCTCGCTCCTTGCCGTCGCGCCCGGCAGGTAGCGGGCAAAATAGGCCCATAGTGCCGCCTTGTCCGGGGCGTTGGCCACGCCGACCAGATTGAGCAGCAGGGCGAAGGACACCGGCGAGGCCTCGGCCGGCGGGGCCCCGGCGTGGATCGACCAGACCGGGTTGTCGATCTGCTTCTCCGGCGGCTGGGCCGGGTACATCTCGATATGCTGCAGATAGTCGTCCGTGGCACGCGGGATAACGTCGAAGTGCAGCTTCTTGGCCGACTTCGGTGACTGGAACATGTACCAGCTCAGGCTCTCGGGCGCGCCGTAGCGCAGCCACTGCTCCATGGTCAGGCCATTGCCCTTCGACTTGGAGATCTTCTGCCCGTGCTCGTCGAGGAAGAGCTCGTAGTTGAAGCCCTCCGGCGGCGTACCGCCGAGGGCGCGGCAGACCATCGAGGAGACCTTGACCGAGTCGATCAGGTCCTTGCCCGACATCTCGTAGTCCACGTCCAGCGCCGTCCAGCGCATGGCCCAGTCAGGTTTCCACTGCAGCTTGACGTGGCCGCCGGTGACCGGGACCTCGACGCGTGATCCGTCCTCGTCCTCGAACACGATCGTGCCCTTGGCGACGTTGCGCTCCAGCGTCGGGATCTGCAGCACCCGCCCGGTCGAGGGGCTGACCGGCAGGAAGGGCGAATAGGTAGCGCGCCGGTCCGGCCCGAGGGTCGGCAGCATGATGGCCTGAACCTCGTCGAAGCGCTCCAGCAGGGTCAGCAGGGTCGCGTCGAACATCCCCGAACGGTAGCAGTCGGTGGAAGAGAAGAACTCGTAGTCGAAGCCGAAGCTGTCGAGGAAGGCGCGCAGCCGGGCGTTGTTGTGCCGGCCGAAGCTGTCATGCGTCCCGAACGGGTCGCGCACCGCGCTCAGGGGCTTGCCGAGGTCCCCGGTCAGGATTTCCGGACTGGGGATACCCTCGGGCACCTTCCTCAGGCCGTCCATGTCGTCCGAGAAGGCTATCAGCCGCGTCGGCCAGTGATCGCCGGTCAGGGCGCGGAAGGCGGTGCGCACCATGGTCGTACGCGCCACCTCGCCGAAGGTACCCATGTGCGGCAGGCCCGAGGGGCCGTACCCGGTCTCCAGCACCACGGGGCGACGGAGCGGCTCGTACGCGCGCAGCGCCTCGTCGGTCTTGCCTTGCTCAACGAGGAGGCGCGCGCCGATCGCCTCGGCCTTCGGCAGCCGCTTGGCCAGCACATGGGTCAGCAGATTGCGCGCCTGTTCAAACGGCCAGGCGCGCGCAGCGAAGGCGCGATCGACGAGATCGGTCAGCATGACTCAGGCTTTGCGGCGACGAACGTCGCAGGTCAATGGTCCCGGCCCTCCGCGCCGCTACGGCCGGGATGACAAGGCGCTTCGCCAGAAGCCACACGGACCCTCGACATCATCAGGGAGGCCAGGCAGGCGCTTTCGGGCGCGGACACTGTCATCCCGCGAGCGCTGGCGCTGCCCGGTATCAGCCCGCGCGGAACTGCAGCTCGGCAAGGCGGGCGTAGAGACCGCCCCTGGCCACCAGTTCGGCGTGGGTGCCCTCCTCGACCACCCGGCCCTCGTCCATGACGACGATGCGGTCGGCGCGCAGTACCGTGGCGAGGCGATGGGCGATGACGAGGGTGGTGCGTTCGCCCATCGCCTGGTCCAGCGCCGCCTGCACCAGCTGCTCGTTCTCGGCGTCCAGGGCGCTCGTGGCCTCGTCAAGTAGCAGGATCGGCGCATGACGGATCAGGGCGCGGGCGATGGCGAGGCGCTGGCGTTGACCGCCGGACAGGCTCTTGGCCCGCTCGCCCAGCGGGGTATCGAAGCCCTCCGGCAGGGCGTCGAGGAAGGCCGCCGCCTGGGCCTTGCCGGCGACCTCTCGCACCTCCTCCAGGGTCGCATCCTCGCGGCCAAACCGGATGTTCTCGCTGGCCGAGCCCGAAAAAAGCGGTGTCTCCTGGCTGACCCAGGCGAAGCGGCCTCGCACCTCGGCCGGATCTGCCTGACGCACATCCACGCCGTCCACGGCGACCGCACCACCGTCCGGGTCATAAAAGCGCAGCAGCAGCCGGAACACGGTCGACTTGCCCGCCCCCGAGGGCCCAACCAGGGCCACCGTCTCGCCCGGCCGGACGGTCAGGTCGAGCCCCCTGAGCGCCGGCAGATCGGGCCGACCCGGGTAGGCGAAGCGCACCCCGGCCAGGGCGACCTCACCGCGCGGCGGCGACGGCAGGGCCAGAGGCTTGGCGGGAGCGGCGATGGTCGGGACGCTGCGCATCAGCTCGTCGATGCGCTCCATCGCCCCGGCGGCCTTCTGCACCTCGCCCCAGCTTTCGCCGAGCGCGCCCACGGCCCCCGCGGCGAACACCGACAACAGCACGAACTGCAGCAAGGCACCCGGCGTCAGCACCCCGGCGACGACGTCGCGGGCACCTAGCCAGAGGACGAAGGAGACCCCGCCGAACATCACCATGATGATCAGGCCGGTCATCACCGCCCGCGCCTTCATGCGGTCGAGACTGGCGGCGAAGGCCTGCTCCACCGAGGCACCGAAGCGGGCGATGACGCTGGGCTCCCGACCGAAGGCCTGGACCGTCTCAATGGCGTCAACGCTTTCGCCCGCCAGACCGACCGCACCAGCGAAGCGGTCCTGGCTGGCCACCGTCAAGCGGCGCACGACCCGGCCGAACAGGAACAGGGGCAGTATGGTCGCCGGGGCCAGCACGGAGATGAACAGGGTCAGCTTGGGATTGACGAAGAACAGCAGGATGACCGCCCCGATCATAGTGATCAGGTTGCGCAGGGCGAAGGAGACCGAGGCGGTCAGCAGGGTCTCGACCAGCTGGATGTCCGTGGTCAGCCGCGACAGCACCTCACCGGTGCGGATCCGCGCATAGAAGCTGGGGTCAAGCGTCATGACGCGCCCGAACAGGGCCCGCCGCACATCGGCGATCACCCGCTCGCCGGTCTTGGTCACGTAGAAATAGCGGATCGCCGTAGCCAGGGCGAGAAACAGGGCGTTGGCCCCCAGCAGCGCAAACCAGAGGTTCAACCGGGCACCGCCGTCATCGAAGCCCTGATCGATGGCCCCTCGCGCCGTGGCGGTCAGGCCGAGCGACGCGGCGCTGGAGGCCAGCAGCCAGAACAGGGCGATGGCCAGGTCCGCCTTGTGCTTCAGGGCGAAGGGCAGCAGCCGCGCCAGCGGCCGGATATCGCGCCGCCGGGCGCGTTTCTCGCCGTCCTCGATCATGCGCCCGGTCAGGGTCTCGCCCTCCCCGGGACGGTCGCGCAGGTCCGGAGCCCTCAGGGGGTCAGCGCGGACGGGGTCGGCTTGGCTCGATGCGGCGCTCATGGCCGGGCCTCTTGCCTGATCGGGGACTGAGGTGTAAATGCCCGCGCTCTTTCCGTCGTCCCACCGGCGGGTTGTCTCATCTTGCGCATTGACGGTCGGAATCGTCGCCGCGCGTCAAGGGCCCGATCGACATGAAGCCGGATATCCACCCGAACTACCACTTCATCACCGTCACCCTGCCGGACGGTTCGAGCTACAAGACTCGCTCGACCTACGGCAAGGAAGGCGACAACCTGAGCCTCGACATCGATCCGTCGACGCATCCGGCCTGGACCGGTGGCAACCAGCAGCTGATGGACCGCGGCGGCCGCGTGTCGCGCTTCAACAACAAGTTCGGCGGCTTCATCAAGAAGTAGGCGCGAAAGCGCGACTTCGCCGCAACAGACAGGCGCCGGTTCCCGGGACCGGCGCTTTTTTTGTTTGTCCGAAACGTCGTTAGGCTTCGATACTTTAGGCGGAGCGGTCTGGGCCGCACCCGTTCACGAACGCGACAGGCAGGGCGAACATGAATCGACGCGACCTCGGGCTCGGCAGCGCTGCAGCGGCCCTGGCGAGCGTCCTTTCAAGCCGCGCCCTCGCGCAGTCCGCCCAGCCGTACACGTCCGCTCCAGCGTCTGCCGAGGCCCAAGTCTACCTCGCCCAGGTCGCCCGTCTGCGCGCCGAGGTTCGGGACGATGTCCGCGCAGTCTATGAGATGGGCGGCTGGCGCCCGCTCTGGACGCCCGCCCGTGTCGGGGCGCTCGGCGCTGCGTCCGAGCGGGCCGAGCGCCACGGCCTGTCGGGCGGCGACTTCTTCGATTTCGCCGGGCTTGCCGCAGACCCCGCCACGGCGGACGTGCGCACCACTGCGTCCGCCATTGGCTACGCTCGCGTTCTGGCCGAGGGGCGGGTCCGCCCGGAGACGGTCGAGGATCTTTGGGAGATGCGCAAGAATCGCGTCGACCTGCCCGGCGGCCTGACCGACGCCCTCGCCCGCGACCGGCTGCTGGACTGGTTTGAGAGCCTGGCCCCGACGGACATCGGCTACGCCAACCTGTCGGCCGGCTATGTACGGTACCGGCGGATGATCGCCGCCGGCGGCGGCTGGCCGGTATTCCCGTCCGGCCTGCCTCTGGAGCCGTTCGCCATGGACCCCCGGGTGCCGGCCCTGATCACCCGGCTGGCCGCCGAGGGCGACCTGGCCAGCGACCGCGCCGCGGCCCTCGCGGGAACGACCACCTATACAGCAGAGATCGTCGAGGCCGTCCGCGGCTTCCAGGTGCGCCATGGCCTCGCCGCCGACGGCCGCATCGGCCAGGGCACCCAGCGGTCCTTGTCCACCTCGGCCGAGGATCGGGCACGCCAGATTGCGCTGAACCTTGAGCGTCGCCGCTGGCTGGCCCGTGACGTCGCGCCGGAGCGCATCGAGGTGAACACGGCGGCGGCCATCATGGTCTACTGGAAGGACGGCCGGCCGGTGCACTCCAACCGGGTGGTGGTCGGCACGCCGGCCAACCAGACTCCAAGCCTCGAGAAGCCGTTCGCCTCGGTGGTGGCCAATCCGCCGTGGTATGTGCCGGCCTCGATCGCCCGGTCCGAGATTCTGCCGCGCGGCCCGACCTATCTGGCCGCCAATAACATGTTCATCTCGAACGGCACGGTCATCCAGCGCGCCGGCCCCACCGCCGCCCTCGGCTACGTCAAGTTCGAGCTGCGCGACAGCTACTCCATCTTCCTGCACGACACCCCGGCCAAGGAGGTCTTCGCCAATGCCTACCGGCACCGCAGCCATGGCTGCGTGCGGGTGCAGGACGCCGTCGAGTTCGCCCGGTTGCTGCTGTCGCCCGACCCGGAGCGGCTGGCCAACTTCGACCGGGCCCAGGCGTCGCGCGAGACTCGCCGCATCACCACCGGCCGCGAGATCGGAGTTCGGCTGCTGTACTGGACCGCCTTTGTTGACGGCCAGGGCCGGGTGGCATTCCGCGAGGACGTCTACGACCGGGACAACCGCCTCGCCCGGGCGCTCGGCATTGCCGTCAGCCTGCCACGTCCGGTGGACGATGGCCGCGCCGACGCCAACGACGTCGGCCCCTGATCCCGGAGCTCCTGTGAAGGACGCCCGCGGCCAACGCGCCGGGGGCTCAGATCAGCTGCGGAACGCGGCCTCGAGCCGGCCGAGCTGGGCCAGCACCGGGTTCGGCGTGTCGGCCTCGGGTGCCTCAAGATACATGCGGCGGTCGAGGTGGGCGATGCGGTCATGCAGCCGCTCGGCGCGGACGCAGTACTCAACCAGGGCAATCGGCAGCTCCAGCGACCCGGGCTCGGCCTCGGGTGTCCGCTCTTCCAGCCGGTAGCGGGCATCGCAGGCAGCGTCCGGGGACATGTCCCCCTCTCGCACAGCACGCTGCACCAGCAGCCAGGAGGCGATGCGCATCAGCCGCGTGGTCAGCTTCATGCTCTGGGCGGCATAGGCGAGGGCCCCGGCACGGGACAGCAGCTTGGCCTCCCGGCGCCCCTCCCCGTCCAGATAGTCCGCCGTCTCCTCGACCAGCTCCATCCCTTCGCGAAAGGTGCGCTCGAACAGCTCCGAGGCGGCGAAATCAGCCACCAGAGCGATGCGCGGCGAGGTCTGGGACGCGGCATCGTTGGTCATCGAAGGGATCATAGACATGGCCGGGGCCGAACTCCAGAGGCGAGACAGGTGCCCGCAAGGTATGGTCGTGGCTGCAACGCGCGTGCCACCCGATTTGTCCCGTCCCGGTCAGCCGCCGAGATTGAAAAAGGCATCCGCCGCCGATCGCTTGGCCGACTTGGTCGCGATCGCCTGGCGGGTGCGGGCGATCTCCGCTTCCAGCGTGGCGATTCGGACCTCAAGATCCGCCACCGCATACGGATCGAGATCCTCGCGGGTCAGCGCCGTCACCGCTTCGCGCGCCGGGCGCGGCTCCAGTTCCTCGAACGACATGGCGACCTCTTGGTGACGGCGTGGCGCAGGAGCGCCCGTTGTCCTATCTCAACGCCCGAAGCAGGTCTTTGACAACCGTCGGCGCACGGAGAACACGGCGAACCATGCAGGTGATCGAGATCAAGGGCGGCCGCGGCCCGGCCACGGCGCTGCGACTGGCGGAGCGGCCGATCCCAACGCCGGGCCCCGGCGAGGTCTTGCTGCGAGTGCAGGCCGCGGGGGTCAACCGACCAGACCTGCTGCAGCGGGAGGGCCTCTATCCACCCCCGCCCGGCGCGCCGGACATTCTCGGCCTCGAGGTCGCCGGCGAGGTGGCGGTGCCTGGCGACGGGGTGACCGGCTGGCAGGTCGGCGACCGCGTCTGCGCCCTGCTCGGCGGCGGTGGCTATGCCGAGTACGCCGTGGTCGACGCCCGCTGCCTGCTGCCGGTCCCGGACGGTCTCGACCTCGTCACCGCCGCCGCCCTGCCCGAGGCTCTGTTTACCGTCTGGGCCAATGTGTTCGAGGCGGGGCGGCTGGCGGCCGGAGAAACGCTGCTGGTGCATGGTGCGACGAGCGGCATCGGCGTCACCGCCATCCAGATGGCGAAGGCCGCCGGGGCGCGGGTGATCGCCACGTCGCGCGGCCTGGCCAAGACGGCGGCGGCGCTTGCGCTCGGAGCGGACGTCAGTCTCGACGCCACGGAAGGTGGCTTTGACGCTCAACTCGACGCCGCCGGGTCGGCCGATGTCATCCTTGACATGGTCGGGGCAGCCTATGCCGAGCGGAACCAGAGGGTCCTGGCTCCCGGCGGCCGATGGGTGGTGATCGCCACCCAGGCCGGCCGTGCTGCGACCATCGACCTGATGCAACTGATGCTAAAGCGTCAGGTGCTGACCGGGTCGACCCTGCGCTCGCGGGCAGCCGACGAGAAAGCCCGGCTGACGGCCGAGGTAAGGGCGCGCGCCTGGGCCTGGGTCGTCTCCGGACAGGTCCGCCCCCCGATCGAGGCGACCTACCCGCTCGAACAGGCTCAGGACGCCCACATCCGGCTGGAGGCGGGTGCCCATGTCGGCAAGATGGTGCTGACGCTGTGACCTACCAGCGACCCCGCAGCGGCCGCAGCGACGAGATTCGGTCGTTGAAGCCAGGGTAGCTTGAGAGATTGCGCACATCCCCGTCGAACACTTCGCACTGTCCCGAGAAATTGGCGTCGGTGCAGGCCTCCCAGCGGCCGTTCACGCGCATCGAGCTGATGGCGTCGTTGAGGCCCAGGCGCGACAGGTTCGGAATCTCGCCGCGCAAGGTCTCCGAGCCGCCCGTGTAGTTGGCGTCGCGGAACACCGTGATGGTGTTGCGGCCGCCGGGCACGCCTCCGCCACCGCCCCAGCCGCCGCCACCGCCGCGCGCCTGGCGGACCGAGCTGATCCGGTCATTCAGGCCGAACTCCGAGAAATTGCGCACGTCGCGGTCGATGCGCTCGCAGCGTCCGCCGAACCGGGTGTCCTCGCAGACCTCCCAGCTGCCATTGACGCGGGCCGAGGAAGCCCGGTCGTTGAAGCCGGCCAGGAAAGCCGTCTCGCCCGTCACCACGAACGACTGCCCACGGAAGTCGGAGTCGGCGAAGAAGGTGACCGAGGGGCCGCCGCCCCAACTACCATCGCCCCCGCCGCTATCGGGACGATCTTCGAAGCTGCCGCGATGCCCGTGGCAGACCAGCAGGCCGTCATCGTTACCGATGTCGCTGCTGGAGCAGCGCGCAAGCTCGATCGAGGTCTCGCGAACACGGCCGCGCGTATCTCGACAGTCTGCATAGAGCCGGCCCTGGTTCACATAGGCCCCGCTGCAGCTCGCCTGATAGCTGCCGCGCGGCGCGCCCCGGCTCTGGGCGTCAGCCACAGGTGCAGCGGCGAGCCCGGCGGACAGCGCCGCGAGGGCGGCGATGGTCATCGTCAGGGTGAGTTTCATGGTCCGGCTCCTTCCATGCCCCGGTCATCCGGGGTCGATCCAAATGAGCATGGCATGGATGAACCCAGGCTGTCAGACACCCTCAGATGACGTTTTCTTTGCCCCCGAGATCGCCTATAAGAGGGGTCCGCGCCCGGCCGAAAGGTCGGGCGCCGTCGTTTCCGGCGTCCGTCGACGCCGCTCACTTCGGAACCGAAGATCATGACCGACATCCTGATGCCCAAGGCCACCGCGGTCTGGCTGGTCGACAATACCTCGCTGACCTTCGAGCAGATCGCCGACTTCTGCGGCCTCCACCCGCTGGAAGTACGCGGCATCGCCGATGGCGATGTGGCGCGCGACATTCGCGGCGCTGACCCGCTGGTCAATGGCCAACTGACCCGGGACGAGCTGGACCGCGCCCAGGCGAGCCAGAGCTACCGCATGAAGGCGGTGGTCAGCCGCCACGCCGAGATGCTCAAGCCGGTCAGGCCGGCTCCACGCTACACCCCGGTCTCGCGCCGTCAGGATCGCCCCGACGCCATCATGTGGTTTGTGAAGAACCACCCGGAAGTGACCGATGCACAGATCGCCAAGCTGCTCGGCACGACCAAGGCCACGATCGAGACCGTTCGTAATCGCACGCACTGGAACTCCGCCAACATCAAGCCGGTCGACCCGGTGACCCTCGGCCTCATAGGCCAGCTGCAACTCGACGAGACCGTGCGCAAGGCGGCCGAGAAGCGCGCCCGTGATGAAGCGCGCGAGGGCGGCCCGAGCCTGCGTCCGGTTGGCGAGGTCGAGCCGGAAACCGCTCCGGAGCGGGAGATCGAGGAAGAGGACTACGACGCCCGCAGCGGCCCGGAGCCGACGGCGGAATCCGTGTTCGGCCGCAGCGACGACTGAGGCACTGGCCGGTCCGGACAGAAAAACGGCCCCGGGGGACACCCGCCGGGGCCATTTCGTTTGCAGATCTGGCCCGTGCGGGGGCCGGGCAGGTCTCAGGGAACCCGGGTCTCCAGCTCCCTGATCTCTTCCTTAAGTCGAAGCTTTCGGCGCTTCATGTCCCGAAGCTTGAGCGAGTCCACGGATGGGCTCTGAAGCGCCTGGTGGATCGCATCCTCCAGATTGCGGTGACGATTCCCCAGTTCGCGGATCCGAGCTTCGATGGTCATGGCTTGCGCCTCCATGTCTAAGGGACAAGAAGAATGAGCGCCCGTATTGCCGAGCTGTGGAATCACATCCGCGTGACGTCACAGACCGACCGGACAACAGGAGCCTGACCCCGATAATGGCCGAAGACATGAACGCAGCCGCCAGCCGACCCCGGCTGGTGGTGGGAATCTCGGGCGCGTCCGGCGTGTCCTACGGGGTGCGGGCGCTTGAGGCCCTGCGCGAGCTGGGGATCGAGACCCATCTGGTGGCCACGCGGGCGGCCTTACTGACGCTGGCGCAGGAAACCGATCTGTCCCCGGACGACCTGTCGGTCCGCGCCGACGTGACGCACCGTCTGGTCGACGTCGGGGCAACCATCGCCTCAGGTTCGTTCCGCACCCTCGGCATGCTGGTCGCCCCCTGTTCCGTGCGGACCATGAGCGAGATCGCCACCGGGGTGACCTCGACCCTGCTGACGCGGGCCGCCGATGTGACCCTGAAGGAGCGACGGCCGCTGGTGCTGATGGTGCGCGAGACGCCGTTCCACCTCGGGCACCTGCGCACCATGACCCAGCTCACCGAAATGGGGGCGGTCATCGCCCCGCCCCTGCCCGCCTTCTATGCCCGACCGCGCAGCGTCGAGGAGATCATCGACCAGTCCGTGGGCCGCGCCCTCGACCTGTTCGGGCTGGACTGGCGCGGCACTCGGCGCTGGGCCGGGCTGGACGCCGGGGCCTGAGCGCATGCGTGACCTGTGGGACTGGACCGTGCGGGCCTATGCCAACGAGGGAGTGCAGGCGGCCTGCCTCAACCTGCAGGACTCGGCTGACCAGGACATTCCTCTGCTGCTGTGGGCCGCCTGGTGTGCGCGCACCGGCCGGCCTCTGGACAGCGAGACGCTGGACGCCGCCGTCGATCTGACCCGGGCCTGGCGCGAGCAGGCCATCGCTCCGCTGCGCGCCGTGCGCCGGAAGCTGACGACGCGCCACACGGATCTCGATGACGCCGCACGGGAGGCCGTGCGCACCCAGGTGAAGGCGGCGGAACTGGCGGCCGAACGCGCCCTGCTGCAAGGGTTGGCCGACCAGTCGCCCTCCGCCAGCGGCGCGCCGAGCGAACTGATGACAGCGCTGGCCGCCACCTCCCGGGCCTGGTCGCCCCGGGTGCCGCGGGCGCTGCTGCAGACCCTCGCCGAGCGCCTTCCGGCCTGATCCGGGCTGGGGTATAACCGGGATCCACCATGAACGACGACGCCACGCCGATCGACGAGGAAACCGTCCTCCTCAGCGCCCGCGTGAAGGCGCTGCGGCAGGAGCACGCCGACATCGACGCCGCGATCGAGGCGTTGGGCGACATGCCGATCCCCGACCAGCTGCTGATCGCGCGGATGAAGCGCCGCAAGCTGTCCCTGCGCGACGAGATCGTGAAGATCGAGGCGCGCATCCTGCCGGACATCATCGCCTGAAGCCGGCAGGCGTTAGTCGTTAGGGACTAGGGCAGACCTGCCACCTACTCCTGCGCCTTTGCCCTGCCCCTCTTTCTGACCCACATGGCTGCGTCGGCCTCGGCCAGCCAGTCCTCGGGATCCGTCTGGCCTGTGAAGGCGCGCACGCCAATCGAGCCGCCCAGCGGTACGCTGGCACCGCCCCGCTCGAACGGCCGGTGCGCCATCGCCTCGGCCAGCCGACGCGCCTTGTCGCGCCCCTCCTCCGGCCCGGCGTTGAGCAGCAGCAGGGCGAACTCGTCGCCGCCCAGCCGACCCACGGCGTCGGATTCGCGCACATTCGCCAGCAGCAACTCGGCGACCTGAACCAGGGCGGCGTCGCCGGCCATGTGGCCGAAGGTGTCATTGATGGTCTTGAAGCCGTCGAGGTCGATGTAGAGGATCACCGCCGGGGCATCGTAGCGGATGCAGTAGGCCATCGTCCGCCGCACGGCCTCGATGAAGCCGCGCCGGTTCAGCAGCGGAGTGAGCACATCGTGATCCGCGGCTGCCTCGGCCGCCTCGGCGCGCGCGATCAGCGCGGCCACCTCGGCGCGCAGTCGGGCGATCTCCGCCATCAGGTCCTGTTCCGGCGCGTCGAGCACGGGCCCACTCCTCGCGCCGACTCACTCCGACCGGGCGCAGCGCCAAGGTTAGCGGGCTCTGTTGCGGGCGCAACGCGGGTGCTGTAAGCGCGCGCTTTCCCTCGCGAGGAGCCCGGCGCATGGCGTCTTCGACCCCCGCATCCCGCCCCCCCGTGGCGATCGTTATGGGCAGCCGGTCGGACTGGCCGACGATGAAGCGCGCGGCGGACATGCTGGAACGGCTGGGCGTGGCTCATGAGGCCCGCGTGATCTCGGCCCACCGCACGCCGGAACGCATGTGCAGCTTCGCCCGCGAAGCCGCAGAAGCCGGAGTCAAGGTGATCATCGCCGGCGCGGGCGGGGCCGCCCACCTGCCGGGTATGGTGGCCTCCCTGACAGCCCTGCCGGTGCTGGGCGTGCCGGTGAAGTCCAGGGCGCTCAACGGGCTCGATTCGCTGCTGTCGATCGCCCAGATGCCTGGCGGGGTGCCGGTCGGGACCCTGGCCATCGGCGAGGCCGGGGCGACCAACGCCGGCCTGTTGGCGGCGCAGATCCTCGCCCTGTCTGATCCGGCGCTGGCCGGGCGGGTCGCGGCCCTGCGGCAGGCCCAAACCGATTCCGTGGCCGAAACGGTCGAGGACTGAGTGACCATTCCTCCACGCCGCCAGCCGCCGCTCTCGCCCGGTGCCGTGATCGGCGTTCTCGGCGGCGGTCAGCTGGGCCGCATGCTGGGTGAAGCCGCCAGCCGACTGGGCTTCGACCTGGTGGTGCTGGATCCCGAACCGGCGAGCCCGGCCGCCCGCGTCGCGGCTCGCCAGATCACCGCCGCCTATGGCGACGCCGACGCCCTCGATGCGCTGGGACGCGTCAGTGACGTCGTCACCTTCGAATTTGAGAACGTGCCCGCCGCCTCGGTGGCGCGCCTGGCCGCCGGCGGCGCGCTGGTGGCCCCGGGTCCTCGCGCCCTCGCCATCGCCCAGGACAGGGTGGAAGAGAAGACCTTCCTCAACGCCGCGGGCGCGGCGACCGTCGACTTCGGCGCGGTGGACAGCACGGACGACCTGCGCCGCGCCCTGGCGGAACTCGGCGCGCCCGCTCTACTCAAGACGCGGCGCGAGGGCTATGACGGCAAGGGCCAGGCTTGGGTGCGCAGCGCGGACGAGATCGACGCGGCCTGGGCGGCCGTCGGCGGTCGCCCGTCGATCCTTGAGGCGCGGGCCGACTTCCGGCGCGAACTGTCGATCATCGCCGCCCGGGGCTGGGACGGGAGCGTCGCCATCTTTCCGCTGGGCGAGAATCGCCACGCGGACGGCATTCTGCGCACCACCCTCGCCCCGGCAGCGGCCGACGCCGCGACGGCCGCGGCGGCGCAGGACATCGCCGCCCGGGTACTGAACGGCCTCGACTACGTTGGCGTAATCGGCATCGAGCTGTTCGACCTCGGCGACCGCCTGCTGGTTAACGAGATCGCGCCGCGGGTGCACAATACCGGCCACTGGACCCAGGACGGCTGCGCCTGCGACCAGTTCGAGCAGCACATCCGCGCCATCACCGGCTGGCCGCTGGGCCCGACCGCGCCGCACGCCGCCGTCGAGATGACCAATCTGCTCGGTGCGGAGGTCGGGGCCTGGCCGGAACTGGCAGCGGCACCTGACGCTCGCCTGCACCTCTATGGCAAGGCCGAGGCCCGTCCCGACCGCAAGATGGGCCATGTCAACCGGCTAAGGCCGCTCTCGGCGGACGCGGCGCAGGACTGACCGCAAGGCTGCCCGCCAACGGCGGGTCCAGCAGCGCCTCCGCCGGTGCCCGATTGAACAGCCAGTCGGCCCACAGGCGCGGCGGCAGGGGCAGGACGCCTCGGTCGTGATAGGGGGACACGTCGGGCCCCGGTGCCCCGGTCAGTAGCGAAAAGGCCTCATCGCCCCCCTCCCCCGCGCGCCACACTGCCGCCAGGGCGAGAAACGGCGCGCCCGGGTCGCGGATGATCCAGCGCGTCTTGGGATAGCGATCGCCGGTGAACTCGTAGAAGCCGCTGACCGGGACAAGACAACGTCCTTGCCGTGGGCCGTTGCCGAGCGTGCGCCCCTCGCTGCGGAAGTTGACGATGGGCCCGGCCTTCGGTCGCGGCGGCGGAAAGCCGAAGCGCATGGAGACCAGTCGGACCCGCCCGTCAGTCTCCGCTCGAACCGCGGGCACCATATCGGTCGGACGCACCTCCTCGACAGGCGCAAGGTTAGGCAGGCCGGCCGCCAGATCGATCGCCACGCCGACGCGCTCGAACAGGTCGACCAGCTCGCGGAAGGAGAAGCGCGCCTCGAACGAGGCGCACATCAGGCCGCGTCGCCGTACCGGAGCCGGCTCAGGACATCGAGGACGCGTCGGCCCGGGGCGTCAAAGTCCTTGCCCGCCTTCCACTTCTCGAAGGCCATGACGTTGTCGATACGGGACGATACGAAGGCCTCGGCCACCTCGGGACCGTCGAACCAGCGCAGGATCATGGCCGGAACGAGAATGCCCGACAGGATCGCCCGCTTGGAATAGTGGTTCCAGTCGGTGGCCGTGTCTCCGGCCCAGAGCCACAGGCGGTCGGCGCTCTCCCAGGCCAGCTTCAGCCCGAGGTCGGCGTTGCCCGGCAGGGCGAGGAAGCCGGCGCAGCGGCGGGTTGCCGCCAGGTCCTGCGCCCCCGCGTCCAGCCGCGCGGCGACGGCCCGGGAGATGCGCTCGCGAATCTTCAGGGCGGCCGCGTCGAGCGTGCCCAGCGTCCCCAGCGCCCGGGCGTCCTGACGCCGCGATAGCAGGGCTGCGAGGTCGCGCGCGCCATTGGGCAGCAGCAGCTCCTGATCTCCGGGCGACAGGCCCTCGGTGGCGCAGGCGGCGCGCACCAACCGGGCGTTCCAGCCCAACTCCGGGGCCAGACGCACGGCGGCGTCGAGCACGCCCTGTTCCATGGCCTCGGCCCAGTCGGGCTCTTCTCCGGCCAGGGTTTTGGGCAGGTGCGGCGCGTCGGTCATTGAGACACCTTACGCCGGTCGCGCAGCGCTTTCGAGCGTCGTCGCCGCACGCGCGACGATCTGGACAGCCCCCCCCGGCATGGTGTATCCGCCCGCACTCACCCGAGAGGCGACGTCTGTCGGGATGGATTTCGTTTTGTCTGCCCGTCTTCCATGATCGGACGCGGCGGGCGGCCAAAGGAGAGAGACCCCTGGTTCAGATTTTCGTCCGCGACAACAATGTCGACCAAGCCCTCAAGGCGCTGAAGAAGAAGATGCAGCGTGAAGGCAGCTTCCGGGAAATGAAGCGCCACGTGCACTACGAGAAGCCGTCGGAGAAGCGCGCCCGCCAGAAGGCCGAGGCTGTGCGCCGCGCCCGCAAGCTGGCCCGTAAGCGCGCCCAGCGAGAAGGCCTGCTTCCGGCACCGAAGCCGCGCGCCCGCTGAAGCGTTCGACAGGCTGAACGATCAAGGGCCGTCCGGGCGACCGGGCGGCCCTTTCGCTTGTCCGGCCTTCGCGCAGCCCGGCGCGCCCGTCGACAGGCGTCCCGCCCGACTGCGGGGAGCGTCAACGCCCTCCGCGCACCGCCATGCCGAAGGTCTTCCAGCTGAGCTTGACGTCGGACAGGGCACCGGCCCGGAAGGCGCGCCCGGCGATCCAGACCATGAAGATGGCCATGGCAAACATGCCAGCCGTGGTCGCGGCGATCTCGACCGGCCCGACGCCGCCGGACGGGATCCGCGCGCTCATCAGGAAGGGCGTGAACAACGGGATCCACGACAGCACCTTGACGAACAGGGCGTCCGGCGTGCGCAGGGCGAACTGCATCGCAAGGATCGGCACAACGAGGAGCATCATGATCGGCCCCATCAGTGTCTGGGCATCGCGCGGCGTCTCGCAGAAAGCGCCGACGGCGGCGAACAGCACCGCATACATCAGATAGCCCCCGGCGATGTAGAGCAGGAAGTACAGAATCAGACCGTCGCGGCTGAGGATGCTCCAGATGTCGCGCGCGACATCCGGCGCGGCGGCCACAAGACCGGCCCCTCCGAGCCCGCCCCAGACCACCATGACGGTCAGGGTCAGCAGGGCCACGCCCAGTACCTTGCCGGTCAGGATCTCGCCCGGCGAGGCTGAGGACAGCAGCACCTCGAGGATCTTGTTCGACTTTTCCTCCATCACGCTGTTGAGCAGGATCGAGGCGCCGGTAAACACCAGGGCCCAGAGCAGGAAGCCGAAACCGAAGCCGATCAGGGCCGGCAGCCGATCGCGGAAGGAGACCTCGCCGCCGCTCTCCGAGCGCGGGCTGAGTAGCGCCACCTCCGGCCGGAAGGCGTCGATCTCGCGCACTGACTCCACACCGACGCCCAACGCAGCGTAGCGCTCCGCCCGGGTGATTTCGCGCAAGGCGGCCGAGACTGCATCCTGCACCGTGTCGTCCGAGGCCTTGGCCGACCACACGCGGGCGGCCGGGCCATCCGCCTCGCGCGCCAGCAGGACCACGGCGTCGAGCGTGCGCTCCTCGGCGTTCAGCAGGTCGCGCACCACCGCCTCGCGCGCCTCGCCGGGCGCGGCCGCCAGCACGGCCTCGGGCGTCTCCGCCAGCCTCAGGTCAGCCTTCGGCGGGCGATAGCCAGATGCGGCGGTCGGCGCGATGCGACGGGCCTCGGCGAGCGCTACCTCAGGCCCCTCGCGCTCGCCCAGAGCCTGCACCTGGCGCGACGCCTCGATGCCCGCCTCGGGAATCACCAGCGCCGAGATCACATCGACCTGTCGCTCCCGGTCGCGGGCGGTCAGCCGGGCCTCGACCCCGGCCTTGAGCGGGGCCCCGCTCGCCACCTCGACCACCGCGACCGAACGCGTCGGCTCGCTGTTCATGGCCAGCATGGGGATGACGCCGCCCAGGCTCGCGAACAGCGGCAAGGACAGCAGCGACAGCCAGAATCCGACGGTGCGGACATAGGCCATGAGCTCGCGGCGGGCGATCAGGAAGGTGCGGTTCATGCCGAGGCCTCCGCGCGCGGCGCGACCGCATCGGGGTCGTCTCCGGTCAAATGGATGAAGGCGTCGTGCAGGGTCGGTGCCTTGAGTTCGAAGCGACGCACGTCCAGCCCCTGGACGAAGGCCGCGCGCAGCGCCTCCTGCCCGGCCGCGCCCGACGCCAGGGTGGCGCGCAGGACCTTGACCTGACCGTGCACATGGATGGTCTCGACGTGGCTGACGCCCGGAAGGGCCGTCACCGCGCCGGCGGCGATGTCGCCCTCCAGTTCGAGGAACTGCCGGGTCGTGGCCTTGGCTTCCGCCACCGTCCCCTCGAAGGCCTTCCGGCCCCGCGCCAGCAGCACGACCTTGTCGCACAGCCGCTCGGCGTGCTGCATGACATGGGTCGAGAACAGCACCGTGGCCCCGCGTTCGGCGAGGCCGCGGATCATCTCCTCCAGCCCCTGCTGGTTCATCGGGTCGAGACCCGAGAAGGGCTCATCGAGGATGACGAAGTCGGGCCGGTGCGCCACCGCCGCGATCAACTGCACCTTCTGGGCCATGCCCTTGGACAGTTCCTTCATCTTCTTGTGGCGGGCGGCACCGAGCCCTTGGGCCTCCAGCATCTCGCGGGCACGCTTTCGCCCTTCCCCGTCCGGCACCCCCTTCAGCGAGGCGAAGAAGGCGATGGCGTCGACCGGCGTCATCTTCTTGTAGAGTCCGCGCTCCTCCGGCAGGAAGCCGATCCTGTCCCGCACCTTGCGGCCGTCGTCGGCACCGAGCACCTCAATTCGGCCCGAGGTTGCCGGTTGCAGCCCCAGAATCATGCGCAGGGTCGAGGTCTTGCCGGCTCCGTTGGGGCCCAGGAAGCCGCAGATCCGTCCTGTCTCGGCGACGAAGGACAGGTCCTTCACCGCTTGGAAGTCGCCGTATCGCTTGTTGACGGTGTCGAGCCTGAGCGCCGCGTCCATGCCACCTCCCCTGGATCGCCCGAAGGGGTAACGGACCGGGCGCGCCTTGGCCAGTGTCAGACGGTGGTCTCGATCTGCAGGATCTGTCCGACTACCGGTTCGGGTTTCAGGGGCCAACCTCGGCAACGCACCTCGAAGCGCAGGTGGGGGCCTGTCGAACAGCTGGTCGAACCGACCGCGCCGATCACCACCCGGTCGCCGGGACGAAGATCCACGCGGCTGAGATGGGCGTAGAGGCTGGTCAAACCCCGATCGTGTCCGATCTCGACGAAGCGGCCGTAGCCTGGGGACTCGTACCCGGTCCGCCGCACCCTGCCAGGAGTGCTGGCCAGCATCGAAGACCCGACGGGGACCGCGTAGGCGCAGCCGCACCCCGGCCTCACCCGGAAGCTGCCGACGGCCGAGGCCGGAGTTTACCGGATGACCGGCGATCGGCGCGGAGAAGATCAGGCTCGCCATCTGGGGCCCCGCCAGCCGGGCCACGGCCACAACGGGCGCTGCTGCCGGGGCTGGAACCTCCGGACCACCATGCGCCGGTACGGTCTCGTACCGGGTACCAGCACGCCCACGGCAAGGAGGGCGAGGATCCGGCCGGTAGAGACAGCACCCCGCGGGCAACCGGCCGGGCGACAGCCATGCTGTCTTCGCCCCGTTCGACGACGCGACGGTGGGGAGGTCGGGAAGGGGCACGTCCGACAGTTTCGGGCCCGCAGGTCCGCGGCCACGCCGCCGCCTGACCCAACGATGACACAAGAAGGGGGCCGGGGCGCAGCGGCTATGGGCCGCGCCCCGGTCAGGCCTTACAGCGCCAGTTTCAGCGTTACCCCGCCGAGCTGGCTGTTGCTGCCGTCGCCGAAGCGGCCGCGGTAGCCGACCTCCACGGCGAGGCGGTCGGTGAGGCGCCCGGTCACGCCAGTCTCAATCATGGCCTGGCTGCCATAGGGGTCTTCGACCTCGCGGCCAAGGACGCGGGCCGGGTTGGCCAAGATGCCGGTGCGCACCGGGTCGCCACCGTCATCCAGGGCCTCGCGCCAGCCGCCCTCGACGAAGGCACCGATGCCCGGGGCGAGCTCGCCCTCGACCCGCAGGGCCACCTCGACGGATACGGTCTCGAAGGTCCGTTCTTCCCAGCGGTAGGCTGCGGCCGGCCCGTCTTCGGCGAAGACGTCGGTTCGGCTGGATACCCAGTCGAGGCCGACGCGCGGCGAGATCGCCATGCCGCTGCGCTCGAACCAGGTCCCGGCCACGACGCGGGCCGAGTAGCTAAGGCCGTTGACCTCGGACTCATGGACGATGGGTGCCAGGGCCGTAACCCGCCGGATCTCGTCATAGGCGTCGCGCGCCGCGCCGAAGCCGCCCGCCACGAACAGGCCGCTGTCAGACCTCCAGGCGGCGGCGGCGTCGAGGCTGTAGCTCTCGACATCAAAAGTCAGGCGCCCGGCTTCGACCTCGGCCGTGTCGAAAGCACCGCTCAGTCCGAACGACCAGCCGCCGTCGAGGCCGCCCTCCAGGGCCATGCGAACCCCATGGCCCTCGCTGTCGGCCGCGCCGATCGAGCCGCGGGCGTCGATCTCCGCCGTCTCGTAGCTGTAGCCGCCGGAAAGCACCGCCCCGGCCGGTGCCGCCTCACGGCCGGTGAGGCCGGCCAGCGCCTCGCCGGCGCGCCGCTCGCGGTGCCGATAGCCGGTCTCGGTCAGCAGGGACGTCACGGAGCCGGCATCGCCATAGTACAGATAGTCTGTCGCCAGCGCCGCCAGCAGCTGGTGCCCGCGCGCCGTCGGATGGACGCCGTCGTAGTAGAAGAAGGTGCCCGGTGAGCTGCAGACGCTGACACCGTTGAAGCAGGGTGCCGTGACATTCGTTAGCCCGAACAGGCCGGGGTTGTTGGCGATGGTTGGCCCGACCTTGGCCACGTCCATCAGGATGATGTTTGTCCCCGACCGGGCGGCGGCCACGGTGGTCAGGTTGGTCTGCAGCGCCGTGTTCAGCTGGCTGGCGGCGAAGTCGGCCAGAGGGGCGGCCGGGGTGCCGCGGAACTGCGGCGTGGGGCTGATCACCGGAATGTTCACCACGAGCACCGTCCCGGCTCCGCCGGCAGCGATGGTGTCGGTGATGGCGGCGATGTCAGCGGCGGCGGTCGCCGCCACCCCGGCCATCACGGTCGTCGGACTGGGCGAGGCCCCGGCGGCGGCCAGGCTTCCGAAGATGTTGTTGGCTCCACCCCAGACGGTGACCAGGTCCGAGGATCCGAACCGCCCGCCCGCGGCGGTGTAGTTGGCCAGCTGCAGGCGCATGCCCGGCGGGAGGGGCTGGGTCCCGGTCTGGGCCCCGCCATAGGCGTAGTTGATGCTGCCGCTGACCGCGCCGCCCACACGGGCCGCATTCAAGCCGAGCAGTTCGGTCCATACCGGACCGTTGCTGAAGCGCCCCTGGAAATAGGGTGCCGGCGGCTGGCCGGTGAGGGCAAACAGGTTCCCATTGTCACTGAGGCTGTCGCCGAACACGACAAGGCGGTTGTAGGACTGGGCCGAGGCCGGCGCGGCGGCGGCGCAGGCGGCGAGTGTGAGGGCCCCGAGAGCGGCCCCCCTGAGCAGACGATCCATGACTCTTCCTCCCTGGACCGTCAGAACGCGGTCCTTGCCTACACTCTGCGCCACTCTGCGGCAGACGCAAGATGCCGCAGGGGAAGGCTGGCCGCGGCTCAGTGCAGCATACGGAAGCGCAGGGTGCCGGACACCTCGCGCAGCGGCCGCAGGGCCTCGGGGTCGTAGTCGCGGTCCACGTCGATGATGACGTAGCCGGTGCGCTCGTCGGTCTTCAGGTGCTGTCCGAGGATGTTCAGCCCCGCCCCGGCGATGGCGCGGTTCAGCTCGGCCAGAACGCCGGGCTGGTTGCGGTGGATGTGCAGCAGCCGGTGCGCGCCCGTCACCTCGGCCAGCTGCACGTTCGGCAGGTTGACGCTGAAGGTGGTGTCGCCGCGGTTGAGGAACCCCAGCAGTCGGTCGGCGGCGAACTCGGCGATGGCCTCCTGGGCCTCCTCGGTCGAGCCGCCGATGTGTGGTGTCAGGATGACGTTGGGCAGGCCGCGCAGGGGGCTGTCGAAAGGCTCGGCGTTGGTGCGCGGCTCCTCCGGGAAGACGTCCACCGCCGCGCCGCCGATGCGACCTGAGCCCAGGGCCTGGGCCAGAGCCCCGACATCGATGACATGGCCGCGCGAGAGATTGAGCAGCAGGGTGCCCGGCTTCATCCGGGCGAACTGGGCCGCGCCCATCAAGTTCAGGTTCTCGCCCCGGCCGTCGACATGCAGGCTGACCACATCGGCCTCGGCCAGCAGCTGATCCAGCGACCGCACGCGCCGGGCGTTACCCAGCGCCAGCCGTTCGGCCAGATCGTGGAAGACGATCCGCATTCCAAGCGCCTCGGCCAACACCGAAAGCTGGCTGCCGATGGCTCCATAGCCGACGATCCCGAGCGTCTTGCCGCGCAGCTCGCGCGAGCCGGTCGCTGACTTGTTCCAGCGCCCCTGATGCATGCCGGCCGACTTGTCGGCGACATCGCGCATCAGGGCGATCATCAGACCCACGGCCAGTTCTACTACCGACCGCGTGTTGGAATAGGGCGCGTTGAACACCGCCACCCCATGGTCGGACGCAGCCCCGAGATCGATCTGGTTGGTGCCGATGCAGAAGGCACCGACGGCCATCAGCCGGTCCGCCGCCCCCAGCACCCGCCGACTCACATTCGTCTTCGAGCGCAGACCGAGCACATGCACTCCGCGCAGGCGGGCGATCAGGGCATCCTCATCGAGCGCGCCGGTCTCGGTCTCGACCGCATAGCCCTCGTCACGCAGTCGCTCGACAGCCGCCGGATGGATGTTCTCCAGCAGCAGGAAGCGGATGCGGCTGCGGGGGTAGGACCAGCGTCCGCGCACACCCTCGGCGTGGAGCACCTCGTCAAGCGACGACGCCTCGGCGTCGGCGGCGGCCACGACCGGTTCCCGGCGCGCCACCTCGGTAAAGGCATAGAAGCGGTCCGCCGCGCCGCGCAACTTGACCTCGGCGTCGTTCCAGCCGTCGCCGACCATCACTACAGGTCCCGGCAGGCCGAGGCTGCGGATCACGGCGGGCTTGCCGTCGTCGTGTGACAGGGGATTGGCGTCGTCGACGCCGACCACCTGACCCTCGGAGTCGTAGCGAAGGGTGTTGCAGAAAACCCGCTCGGCCGGCACGCCCAGCCGCTCGGCCACCGGCAGGATGACCTCGCCGAACCCGCCCGACAGGATCACCACCTGGTCGGCGTGACGCTGGAAGAAGTCGGCGTTGCGGCGCACCGAGGTTGTCAGGGCGTCGGCAGCCCGCTCGGCTAGCGCGGCCACGTGCTCGCGACGCAGACCGAGGATCTCCAGACGCCGCCGCAGCGCCTCCCCGAAGCCCACCTCGCCGGCCATCGCCTGCTCGGTCAGCCGCGCCACCTCGGCCAGCCGCTGATGGCGGTCCGGCCGTCCGTCGAGGGCGATGTCGCCAAGCGCCTCGAGGGTCTCGAAGCGGACAAGGGTGGAGTCGAAATCAAAGATGAACGTCGGGCCGGTCATGCTCCTGCTATAGCGGTCTTCGCAGCTGCAGCAACGCTGCAGGGCGGCTGCCGCGCAAGATTTCACCACAGATCCGGGTCCAGGGCTCATTGAGGTCCCAGCCAGAAGATGACGGTGGCGGTGTTGACGATGCCTTGCATGAAGGTGTGGGCGCAACGGTGGTAGCGCGTTTGGATGCGCCGCCAGTCCTTCAGGCGTCCGAACATGAACTCGATCTTGTGGCGCTGTCGGTAGAGGACGGCGTCATGAGGGATCTGGCCCCTTCGATTGGCCCTTGAACGGATGCGGGGCGGGATGCCTCGGTCGCTCAGGGCCTGGCGGAGCCGGTTGGCGTCATAGCCTCGGTCGCCGAGCATGATCCGGGCCCTGGGCAGAGCGTCGATCATCAGGTCCGCGCCCTTGAAGTGACTCATCTGGCCTTGGCCGAGGAGCATGATCAAGGGGCGGCTCTGGCCATCGCAGACAGCGCGGATCCTGAAGTTCAGGCAGCCATTGGTCCGCCCGAGACGTCGGGGCACAGCCCTTTTCCCGGGAGGCCTGCCGCCATCCTGTGGGCTTTGAGTTGGGTAGCGTCGATTATCAATCGTTCAGGCTCGGGACCCTTGCCCGGCAATTCGGCAAAGATCTCGCTGAACGCCCCAGGATCGCTCCAGCGGATGAACCTGTCCCTCCCTGGTCATGGCTCGCAATTGCTGGCCAAAACCCGCGGACTTGGTCAATCGCGAAGCGCTGCCGCGATGAGCGGCAGACGATCAATCATTATCCACCGGTGGATCTGTGAGCCGCATAGTCGCTGAGCAACCAAACGGCGCAAATCGCGATACCGCTCGCGATGAAGAACACCTGGGCGCCCATGAGCAGGGATGGGGCCAAGACGGCAGCAGTGATCAGCGTGGGCCCGACGAGCATTTCAACCAGCGCATGCAAGCGCATCGGGATGATCTTCACGAGGCCGAGCGGCATGTCCGTCAGGACGGTCATTGTCAGGTGAACACCTGCGAGCGCGTAGGCCAGCATTGCGGGAGCGCCCGAGAACCCGAGGAGCGTCGGCGCAGAAGCGAAAGCGATTACCGTGGCATAGTCGAGAATGCCGTGAATCGAGGCGTTGAGGATTTTCATAGTTGCTGCTCCTTATTTTGGATCGTTTGGTACAATACTGGTCAGGGTCGAGGTTTCCATGTTTCCCTGCTCAGGGTCCTGAGGGCGCTTCAAGGGCAAGCAAGAGCGCCTGCTTGGCCGCTCCGATCTCCTCCTCGGGCATTCCGGCCTTTGCCAGCACCAGGATGCCCTGCACTCCGGCGACTGCATGCAAGGCTAGCGCGGATCGGGTGCTATCCGGCAGGACGCGGCCGTCGACATCGGCGAGGCTGAACGCCTTGGCGAAATGGTGCCGCAGGAGATGCACGCCCTGGTTAAGACGGTCGCGCACGGCCTGGTCCTGTGCTCCCATCTCCAGTGCCGTGTTGCCGATCAGGCAGCCGCGCCAACCGCCCGTCCTTTCTTGCGGGTCGCGTGCCGCCGTCAAGATCGCATCCAGCAGGCGGGAAACCGCTTCGTCCCGGCGCTTAACGCCAGCCAGCGCTCCGGCCAGAACCTGATCGATCGCGCTAAAATAGCGGTCCAGGACCGCAAGAAAAACCGCATGCTTGGAGGCGAAAGCATTGTAAAAGCTCGCCTTGCCAAGCCCCATCGCGTCCAGGATTTCGGGCATGTGTGTTCCCTCGTATCCCTGCCGCCAGAACAAGGGCAGCACGGTGGTGATGACGGCGTCGGGATCGAACAGCTTGGGGCGCATGGGAGTCTATTGGACTAATTGGTACAATACGTCAACAGGTTCATTTTCCAGTATGCAGTCGATTGCGGACAAGGGCAGAATGACACCTCGGTCTCGGGTCTGGTGCGTGGAAGAGCACGGCAGCGGCGAGGACGGCTGCAGGCCATGATGCCTTTGGCCTGCAGGGCCACCCTGAACCGGTCCGCGTCATGGCCCCGGTCACCCGGGAGCGATTGCGCCGGGGAGGACTGTAGCCCACCGGCGCGCCGCGCCAGCGAAGCCCGTTCCGACTGACAAGGATGATCCTTCTCGGGACGCGGGGATCATCGACCCTGGGCCTGCCTCGGCTCTTCGGGAAACAGGGTTCCAGCCGAGCCACCTGCTCGTCCGTGAGCCAGGACGGGCACTCATGATCCAGACTCCTCGGGAGCCTGAATCAGATCATGCGCCTCACATCAATGGGTCCTGACCCTCGAGGCGCAGGGATGGGCGGCGACGGCCCTTTGCCGGTCGGCCGTCGAGCACGGCCACAGCCACGGCGGCAGCGACCGTCACCAGCGCCGCCAGCACGCCGCCTCCACGGGCGTGGTCGCGCGCGAAGCGGCCGGCCCGGGTAGCGCCGCGCCGGGCCGAGCGCAGGCTGGCCTGCAGCTCCTCGCGCGGCAGTCGCTGCCGCGCCTCGCGGCCGAGGCGATCCAGACTGCGGCCGGCCTCCTGGCGCACGCGGGTCGCGCGATGGCCGACCTCCTGGACCCTGTCGCCGAGCCCGTCGAGGGTCGCCTCGAAACCCCGCCGCAAGCCAGCGGTCCAGCCGCGCGGGTCGAGCCGGACGCGCCAGCGCTGGTCGCGGGTCGGCCCGCGGCGCTGCCCGAGCAGCAGGGTGATCAGCCCCAGCAGAAGGAGCGCGCCCAGGCCGCCGGCGGTCACGCCGGGATGCTTGCGGGCCTCAGCCAGAACACTGAACTGTCGCACCATGGGGTACCGCACCTCGTCTGCCGCGCCGTCGCCGGTCGGATCGTCCAGCCCGTCATCCGCCCAGGGATCGTCCCCGCGCTCCGACCTCACCACAGGAGCGAAAGCCGAGAACAGTGGCTCCGCCAGACCCGGCATGGCCGAATAGGCCGCAGCGATCAGCCGGCCGCTGCCGCCGACCGTGATCTCGCGCACCGGATGGGCCGCGCAGTGCAGGATGGCGTCGGCGACCACATGGGCAGCGTAGACGGGCTGCGGGTGGCGCGCCGCATAACCGCCGAAATGACGCGCGCGCCGGTCCCAGGCCGTGTCCACCGCGGCCGGCTTGACGAGAGTCACGGCCACGGGCACCCCGGCGCGGGCCAGCTCCAGGCGCAGCCCCACGGTAAAGCCCTTCACCGCATGCTTGGAGGCCGCATAGACCCCCTGCCCCGGGACCGGCGCATGGGCCAGGCTGGAGCCGACATTGATGATCGCGCCGCCGCGCTCCGCAAGGCGCGCCGCCGCCGCCAGACTGCCGTTGACCAGGCCCCAGTAGTTGGTCTCGAACAGCGCCCGCTGCTCGTCGAGCGGCATCTCCCGCAGCCCCCCCGGAGCCGCCGCACCGGCATTGTTGATCCAGGTGTCGAGGCGGCCGAACAGACGCTCGCACTTGTCGGCCGCAGCCTCCAGGGCGTCAGCGTCAGCCACGTCGGCGACCGCCCAGGAGCACCGGCCACCGTCGCGCTGCAGGGTCTCGCAAAGACGCCGCAGGTCCTCCTCGTGACGGGCGATCAGGAACACGCAGGCCCCCGCCACCGCGGCGCGGCGTGCGGTAGCCAGGCCGATTCCCGATGTGGCCCCGGTGATGACCACGACCTGCTGCGACAGGGGCTTGAGGCGAAGGCTACGGGGCATGCGGATCCAGACTCGGCGACACGGGACGGCGGAGACCGGGGCGGGCCCGGCAGGAACCCTTATCATGGCGACTTCCGCCGCCTATGTAGAGCCTCTCCCGAACATCGATGAAAGCCCGCCCGTGACCGACCGTGCGTCCCAGCCCGCTGACGACTTCGCCGCCGCCTTTCAGATCGAGGGCTGGCCGGTGCGCGGTCGCCTCGTGCGGATGGGCGCGGCGATCGACCGCATCCTGAACGCCCACGCCTATCCGGAACCGGTGGCGGCCCTGCTGGGCGAGGCCTGCGCGCTGGCCGCCCTGATCGGCTCCAGCCTGAAGTTCGAGGGCCGGCTGCTGGTCCAGGCCCAGGGCGACGGCCCGGTGCGCTATGTCATCGCCGACTATGGCACCGACGGCTCGATGCGCGGCTACTGCCGCTATGATGCCGACGCGGTCGCCGCCGCCAGCCAGGGCTTCGCTCGCCCGGGTGCGCGCAGCCTGCTGGGCCAGGGCGTGTTCATCATGACGCTGGACCGCGGCCCGGACTTCGAGCGCACTCAGGGCATCACCCCGATCGAGGGCGAGGGCCTGAGCCTGTGCGCCGAGCACTTTTTCGTCCAGTCCGAGCAGGTGCCGACCCGGGTACGGCTGGCGGTCGGCTCCTTCCAGACTGCGACCGACGAGTCGTGGCGCGCCGGCGGGGCGATGATCCAGGTCATCGCCGGCGACGACGCCCGCGGCACCACCGACGACGTCTGGGAGCGCTCCCAGGCCCTGTTCGAGACCCTGGGCGACGACGAGCTGATCGACCCGATTCTGTCGGCCGACCGGCTGCTGTTCCGCCTGTTCCACGAGGACGGGGTGCGGCTCGAGGCCGCCGCCCCGCTGCAGGCGCAGTGCCGCTGCTCGATGGACCGCATCGCCACCGTCCTCGACAGCTTCGGTCCGGAGGAGCGGGCGGAGATGGTCGAGGCCGACGGCAAGATCCGCGTCACCTGCGAGTACTGCTCGACCGTCTACGAGATCACGCCGGACAGCGTGAGCTGACCTACCAGGCCAACGCCAGCCCGTCCTTGCGCGTCTCCGAGGCCGCCCCGTAGGTGGCCGGCCCGCGGGCGTTCACCTGACGCACCACATTCTGGTACCCGCCGAAGCCGCCGTTCGGCGGCCCCAGCGTCCAGCCCATGGCGCGCAGCTGCTCGCGCGTCGCCTCGGGCACGCCGGACTCCAGGTGCAGCACCCCGGTCCCTTCGGCGGGCTCGCCGGTCGGCTCCGACGAGCCCTCGTGCCGCCAGCGCGGCGCGTCGCCCGCCTCCTGCGGATCGAGGTCGTAGTCGACCATGTTGATGACGATCTGCGCCTGCCCTTGCGGCTGCATGCCGCCGCCCATCACGCCAAAGGCCATCCACGGCTGGCCGTCGCGCACGGCGAAACCCGGGATGATGGTGTGGAACGGACGCTTGCCGGGGGCATAGACATTGGGGTGTCCGTCCGCCAGGGCGAACATTTCGGCCCGGTTCTGGAACATGAAGCCAAGCGTGCCGCCATTGCCGTCGTCGGGCACCAGCCCCCCGCCCATGCCGCGGTAGTTGGACTGGATCCAGCTGACCATCATGCCGTCGGCGTCGGCGACGCTGAAATAGGTCGTATCGCCCTGCGAAGGCGCATCGCCGGGCAGGACGCGATCCATGGGCCGATCCATACTGATCAGGGCCGCGCGCTCGGCGGCATAGGCCTTGGAGATCAACCTCTCGACCGGGGTCAGGCTGAAGGCCGGGTCGGCGAACCAGCGCGCCCGATCCTCGAACGCCAGCCGCTTGGCCTCGGCCTGGACATGGATGGAGGCCGCGCTCTGGAAGCCGAGGGCGCGCAGGTCGAACTGCTCGCAGACGTTCAGGATCTGCAGGGTCGACAGGCCCTGGGTGTTGGGTCCCAGCTGGTAGACCTCGACCCCGCGGTAGGTCGACATCAGCGGCTCGACCCATTCGGTGCGGTGCGTCGCCAGATCGGCTCGGGTCATCCAGCCGCCGATGCGCCGGAAATAGCCCTCGATCGCGTCGGCAATCGGCCCGTCATAGAAGGCGTCGCGGCCGCCGCCGGCGATCAGCTGATAGGTGCGGGCCAGGTCCGGGTTGGCGAAGACCTCGCCAACGCGAGGCGTGCGGCCGTCCGTCGCGAACACCCGGCGACGGTTGTCGTTCTCCTCGATGATGCCGGTCGAGCGATCGAACACCGCCATGTTGCGCTCGAGATACCAGGCGATCTGCTGCGGCATGGCCTCGCCGCGCTCGCAGAGCTCGATCACCGGTGCCAGCACCTCGGCCCAGGGCAGCTTGCCGTAGCGCTGGTGCGCCGCCCACCAAGCGTCGACCGCGCCGGGCACATTGACGGTGACGGCACCGTAGCGCGGCAGCAGGCCATTGGCCCCCGCCTTGCTGCGCGCCGCCTCCAGCGACAGGCCGCGGGGGCTGGCGCCCGAACCGTTCAGCCCGACCACCTTGCCCCGCGCCGGATCCCACAGCAGGCCGAAGGCGTCGCCGCCGATGCCGTTGCCGGTCGGCTCCAGGAAGCCGAGCGCCGCATTGACGGCGATGGCTGCGTCGATGGCCGAACCGCCGCGCCGCAGGATGTCCAGGCCGATCACGCTGGCGGTCGGGTGCGCCGTGGCCACGGCCCCGCGCGCGCCCCAGACCGTCGAGCGCCCGGCGAAGGGCACGCCCACGATGCGATCGCCCATGCCCACATCTGGATAGGGATAGGCCCGGACGCCTTCCGGGGTGGACGCGGCGGCAGGGGCCTGCGGCGAGCCCCGGGCGGCGACGGCACCGGCGGCCAGCGCCCCGGCCGGCAGGGTGGACAGGAACGTACGGCGGCGCATGGCGAAATCCTCCGGATCAGCGCGGGAGCCTTGACCGTGCGTCGCGGCGAAAAAAAACAAGCTTCGAGGACGCTGCGAAGGTCGCTGGGGCCACAGCTCGGGTCACTACCCTTCGAGGTCCAGCGCGTAACCGGCAGAGCGGACGGTGCGGATGGGATCGACCGTCTCCGGCAGGTTCAGAGCCTTGCGCAGGCGGCCGACGTGGACGTCCACGGTGCGCGCCTCGACATAGACGTCCGAGCCCCAGACCGCATCCAGAAGCTGCTCGCGGCTGAACACCCGGCCCGGATGCTGCATGAAGTAGTCGAGTAGGCGGAACTCGGTGGGGCCGAGGTGGACCTCCTTGCCGGCCCGCTTCACCCGGTGCGCCACCCGGTCGATGACAATGTCGCCGTGGCCGACTCGGTCGTCGGCCAGACCCGGCCGGATGCGCCGCAGCACGGCCCGGATGCGGGCGATCAGCTCGGTCATGGAAAAGGGCTTGGTCAGGTAGTCGTCGGCCCCGGTATCCAGGCCGCGCACCCGGTCGCTCTCCTCGCCACGCGCCGTCAGCATGATGATCGGCACGTTGCGGGTTTCGGGCCGACCCCGGATGCGGCGGCAGACCTCGATGCCCGAGACCTTGGGCAGCATCCAGTCCAGCAGGATCAGGTCCGGCAGACGCTCGTCGATCTGGACCAGCCCCTCCTCGCCGTCCCCCGCGATGACGACCTGGTAGCCTTCCTTCTCGAGGTTGTACTGGAGGAGCGTGGCCAGCGCATCCTCGTCCTCCATCACGAGCACATAGGGTTGCACGTCAGGCGCTCCGGTCGTCAGTCAGCGGTTGCAGGTCGTCGTTGTGCGCCGGCCCGGCGCGCGGGCGCTCGCCGGTCATCTCGCCGCCGGTGATCTCGTAGTGGATCGTCTCGGCGATGTTGGTGGCGTGGTCGCCGATCCGTTCGAGGTTCTTGGCGATGAACAGCAGGTGGGCGCAGCCGCTGATCGTGCGCGGATCACCCATCATGTAGGTCAGGAGCTCGCGGAACAGGGCATTGTAGTGTTCGTCGACCTCGTCGTCCGAGCTCCACACCGCCACGGCCCCGTCCAGTTCCGACGCGGCATAGGCGTCAAGGACGTCGCGCAGCCGCAGGCTGACCAGCCGCCCCATGCGCTCGATCGAGCGGGTCAGAGGCTGGAGCGGCTCGCCCTCGGCGAGGGTCAGGCCGCGCTTGGCGATGTTCTTGGCCAGGTCGCCGGAGCGCTCCAGATCGGTCGCCAGTTTCATAGCAGATAGCGTCTTGCGCAGATCCGACGCTACCGGGTGACGGAGGGCGATCAGCCGGATCGCTTTCCTCTCGATCTCGTGCTGCATGGCGTCGAGCCTGACGTCCCGCTCGACCACGGCGCGGCCCAGCGCAACGTCGCGGCGCGCCACGGATTCAACAGCGTCGGCTACCTGCGCCTCGGCGAGACCGCCCATACGTGCGACCTCGGCCGTCAGCTGGTTCAGCTCGTCGCCATAGGCCTTGACCGTGTGCTGGTTCATTCGCTGTCCTAGCCGAACCGGCCGGTGATATAGTCGAGGGTGCGCCGCTCACGGGGATTCGTGAAGATATCCTCGGTCGGGCCATGCTCGACCAGCTTGCCCATGTGGAAGAAGGCGGTGCGCTGGCTGACGCGCGCGGCCTGGGCCATCGAGTGGGTGACGATGACGATGCAGTACTGGACCCGCAGCTCGTCGATCAGTTCCTCGATCCTGGCCGTGGCGATCGGGTCGAGCGCCGAGCAGGGCTCGTCCATGAGGATCACTTCAGGCTGGACCGCGATGGCGCGAGCGATGACCAGACGCTGCTGCTGACCGCCGGACAGACCGGTGCCCGGCGAGTGGAGGCGGTCGGCGACCTCGTCCCAGAGGCCGGCGCGGCGCAGCGAGCTTTCGACAATCCCGTCCATCTCGCTCTTCGAGGTGGTCAGGCCGTGGATGCGCGGTCCGTAGGCGACATTCTCGTAGATCGACTTGGGGAAGGGGTTCGGCTTCTGGAACACCATCCCGACCCGGGCGCGCAACAGCACCGGATCGACCGCCCGCGTATTCACGTCCTCGCCGTCGATAAGGATGCCCCCGGTGACCTTCGCCGCCGGGATGGTATCGTTCATCCGGTTCATGCAGCGCAGGAAGGTCGACTTGCCGCAGCCCGACGGTCCGATGAATGCGGTCACAGTCTTGTCCGGGATCTCCAGCGAGACATCGATCAGCGCCTGCTTCTCTCCGTAAAACACGGACACACTGCGCGCGGAGACCTTGATGGGGCCGAGCAGAGCCGTGTCGCCGCCAGCCGGCGCGCGAGCTGCGGCCCCGGCCTCGGCCTCGCCGGCGTCCGCCGACGACGCACCACCGCCGGAACCGGCCATGTCAGCAGCACGGAAGATATTGAGTTTCATGGCTCTACCACCGCCGCTCAAAGCGGCGCCTCAGGATGATGGCGACGGCGTTCATGGCGATCATGAAGGTCAACAGGACCATGATCGCGGCGGCCGTCCGCTCGTGGAAGGCACGCTCGGACGCGTTCTCCCAGATGTAGACCAGCACCGACAGGGCGCTTGAGGGGTCCGTCAGGGCGTCGGGGACGCCGGGCACGAAGCTGACCATGCCGATCAGCAGCAGCGGGGCCGTCTCGCCGAGGGCATGGGCCATGGCGATGATGGCGCCGGTCATGACGCCGGGCGCGGCCAGCGGCAGCACGTGGTGGAACACCGCCTGGGTCCGGCTTGCGCCGACCGCGAGGGCCGCCTCGCGGATCGACGGCGGCACCGACTTTAACGCCGAGCGAGTGGCGATGATGATGGTCGGCAAGGACATCAGCGCCAGCACCAGCCCGCCCACGAGGGGCGACGAGCGTGGCAGGTGCATCCAGTTGATGAACAGGGCCAGACCCAGCAGGCCGTAGACGATCGACGGCACTGCTGCGAGGTTGTTGATGTTGACCTCGATCAGGTCGGTGAAGCGGTTTTTCGGGGCGAACTCCTCGAGGTAGACCGCCGCGCCGACGCCGATCGGCAGCGCCAGAGCCGCTGTCACGAACAGCATCAGGGCCGAGCCGATCACGGCTCCGAGCACGCCCGCCAGCTCCGGCTGGGTCGAGTCCGACCGGGTGAACAGGACGGTATTGAAGCGCGCCTCGATCTGGCCGTTGGCCTTGAATTGGTCCAGCCAGTCCAGCTGACGGTCGCTCAGCACCCGCTGGTCCTCGGGCGTGTTACGGCTGATCTCACCCTTGAGATAGAGGTCGGCGCTGTCGTCGAGCGGAGCCCGCAGCTGCAGGGTCTGGCCGATGCGCGACGGGTCCGCCTCGACCGCAGCCGCGGCGACGAAGTTCAGCTCGGAGGACAACAGATCGCGCACCTCGCGCACCGCGACCGGATCGTCCGCCACGCCAAGGCGCTCGGCCTGCTGGTCGGCCGCCAGCTGCAGATAGTTGGCACCGGACGGATAGACGCGATCGACGCGGGCCGGGTCGAGATAGACCGGCGTCGTCAGGGCATGGGTGTAGAAGGCCGTGTGACCCTGCTCGAAGATGCGGCCGACGAGCAGCAAGAGGAAGGCCAAGGCGATGCCGATGGCCAGCTGGCCGTACAGCTTGAACCGGCGCTCACGGGCATAGCGGCGCTTCAGCTGCGCCGCTGCGGCGCGCTGGCGCGTCTGCTGCCCGGTCGGATCGAGGGCGTCAGTCATATTGTTCCCGGTAAGCCTGCACGATTCGCTGGGCGACGATGTTCAGACACAGGGTCAGGACGAACAGCGTCAGGCCGAGGCCGAAGGCGGCGAGGGTCTTGGGGCTGTTGAACTCCTGGTCACCGGTCAGCAGGGTGACGATCTGTACCGTGACCGTCGTCACAGTATCGAGCGGGTTGAGGGTCAGGTTGGCGGCCAGGCCGGCGGCCATGGTGACGATCATGGTCTCGCCGATGGCGCGCGAGACGGCCAGCAGCAGCGCCCCGGCGATGCCCGGCAGGGCAGCGGGCAGGAGCACCCGCCCGACGGTCTCGGATTTGGTCGCGCCCATGGCGTAGGACCCGTCGCGCAGGCTTTGCGGCACCGCATTGATGATGTCGTCCGACAGGGACGAGACGAAGGGGATCAGCATGATGCCCATGACTGCCCCGGCCACGAGGGCCATCTGGTTCTGCACCAGCAACAGATACTGCCCGACGCTGTCCAGTGGCCCGCCCAGCAGCTGGGCACCGATGCCATTGAAGAACCCGCGCAGCGCCGGGCCCACGGTCAGGGCCGCGAAGAAGCCGTAGACGACCGTCGGCACCCCCGCGAGGATCTCCAGCAGGGGCTTGATCACCGCCCGGCTGGCCCCGCTGGCGTACTCCGACAGATAGATCGCCGAGAACAGGCCTATCGGTGCGGCGACCAGCATCGCGATGGCCATGATCAGGAAGGTGCCGACGAACAGAGGCACGGCACCGAACGCCCCCGATGAGCCGATCTGGTCGGCGCGGATGGCGATCTGCGGGCTCCACTGGGTGCCGAACAGGAACTCGAGCACGGGTACCGTCTGGAAGAAGCGCAGGCTCTCGAACAGCAGCGAGGCGACGATGCCGACGGTGGTCAGGACCGCGACGGCCGAGCAGACGAACAGTGCGCCGCCGATCCACGCCTCGACGCGGTTGCGGGCGCGAAGCCCCGGGCGCACCTGCAGCACCCCGATCAGACCCCCCAGCAGCGCCAGCGTCACGGCAGCGACGGCTGCGGCCGCGTCCAGCAGGCCCTGCACCCGCGACGATCGGGCGGCCTCGGACTGCAGCAGGCCCGACAGCTCCCCGGTCCAGATCTGCATCGGCAGGCCGCCGGCCCCGACCAGGCGCACGTCCGACAGGAAGGCCTGGCGACGGAACGGCTCCAGCGCCTGAATGGGCTCGGGCAGGCCGGCGCTCATGACCTGCAGCCACAAGGCGTCGGAGAAGACCGCAGCGAGCACCAGCACCAGCAGCGCCGGTGCCAGGGTCCAGATCAGGGCCTGAACGGCATGATACACTGGCCCGGAATGCCAGGCTGCCCCGCTGCGCACGCGCGCTCTCGCCCGGGCGGCAAGAAAAGCCCCGAGCGCAACGGCGGCGAGAACAGCGAAAACGATCAATGCCATGTCAGCGAGGGCTTAGCCTGGGCGAACAAGAATCACAGAGTGCGCCGGGGGCCCCACCGGCGATCGGGACCCTGCCCGCGATTGACTGTCGCATTAAGACGAGCGGATGACAGTTCTGTTACGCCGCCCGGCTCGCGGCGTCCGCCGGCGGCACCGCAGCACTTCTCCCCGCCATCGGGAAGTAGGCGGTGAAGGCGGCCCCCTCCCCCGGCAGGCTCTCGACGGTCAGGCCGCCGCGGTGCCGGTTGATGATGTGCTTGACGATGGCCAGCCCCAGCCCGGTCCCGGGGCGATCGCCGCTTTTCTGGCCCTCAACCCGGTAGAAGCGCTCGGTCAGGCGGGGCAGATGCTCTCGGGCCATGCCGGGGCCGTGGTCGCGGACGGTCACGGCGACATAGCGGGCGTCATCCTGACGGTCCGGGGTGAGCAAGGGCAGGCGAACGGCTCCGGGGAAGCGGGGCGCAGCTACCCCCTCGGGCCCCTGGTCTGCCGCGAGCCGCACCGCCACACGCCCGCCCTGGGGAGAGTATTTGAGGGCGTTATCGATCAGGTTCTGAAGGACCTGAACGATCTCCTCGCGGTCGCCGACCACCCGCGCCGACGCGGCGTGCGATTCAATCTCGATCCTCACATTCCGCTGTCGCGCCAGCAGGGCTACCGCATCGAGCACATCGGTCAGGGCCAGATCGAGATCGACACGCCCGGCTGGCGGAATGTGCTCATTCAGCTCGATCCGGCCGAGCGACAGCAGGTCGCTGACCAGACGCGCCATCCGCGCCGCCTGCACGGCCATGATGTCAAGGAAACGGTCGCGCGCCGCCTCGTCGTCGCGGGCGTGGCCCTTCAGCGTCTCTATGAATCCGGCCAGCGAAGCGAGGGGCGTCTTCAGCTCGTGGCTGGCGTTGGCGAGGAAGTCGACGCGCATGAGTTCCATGCGCCGCTGATCTGTCTCGTCGTGCAGGGCCAGCAGGGCCAGCCGCTCGGGGCCGTCCGACGGCAAGGTACGCGCCTGCGCCCTCCAGTGCCGCGGCTGGGCCCCGCCTGACTCATAGGTCGTCTCGACATTGACCCCGCCGAACAGCGCCTCGTCGACCGCCTCCAGCACCCGCGGATCGCGCAGCACCGAGACGAGCAGGGCCCCTTCGCGCTGGATCTTGAGCAAGTCTCGCGCGGCCAGATTGGCCAGGCGTACCCGCCGTCCGGCGATGTCATCCGCTTCCCCGCCCGAGATAACCAGCAGCGGATCCGCCAGGGAGTCGACCGCCGCGTTCAGCAGCGGCTCATCGCGCCTGACATCGTCCGCCGTCTCAACCGAAAGGGCGATGGCATCCTGCGCCGCAGTTGGCCGCGGCCAGCGAGCGTTGATCGCCCAGGTCAGCACCGCGACCGCCGCCGCCGCCAGCAGCAGCTCCCGTGCCGCGAAAGGATTGAGCGCCGCTACCACCAGCAGCGTCCCGCAGGCCACGCCGGCGCTTGCCCCCGCCGTCCAGAGACGGGAGCTGAAATCTGGAGCGATGGGCGAGGGTGAGCTCTCGTAGGGCATGGCGTTCCGGCATCGCGCGCCGGGAACCGGGCGGCATCAGGACCCGAAGATGCGAGCGGCGATTTCTGCCGTATGTCAATGCCCGCCGCGTATGACGACTTGAAGGCACCGGCCACGACGCGCACGGAGCCCTTGTCTATCCGGCCCCCCCTTGCCGTTTGCTCAATCCGTCCGTGCCCGGCAACCCCCTGCTCTTGCCAGTCTTGCGGTCGCCTGCCATCCCGGCTTTGCCGCCAGAGGGGGCGGCTCTGGCCGTTCTGGGCGCGCCGGGTGGATTCCGGCTGCTGCGCAGCGCCAACTTCAAGGACGGCCTGACGCAGCTCGTTCTGGGCCGGCCGGCTCGCCGACCTCGGTGCCCGGACCGCGCAACATGTGTCCGTCATGGGCCGCGGCGGACCTTACGAAGCCCACGCCGCGCACAATCCCGTCGCGACGCCCTTCCGGGGTTCGGCGCAGCCGCTCCGCTGGTCAGCCAGGGTCAGTGGAAGCCGCACCGACCGCTGGCCGGCGGCGTCGCTGGCTGGGCCCTGCAGGCAATGCACCTGACCGGACGTTCACCCGCCGAACCGACGAGTCTTGTCGAGGCCGCGGCAGCGGCGGTCTGGAACCTGGGTATTTGCCTTGCGGCCCTTGCCCTCCCGGGGAGGCGGCGCGCCTGCGCTGGCGGGCGGCCGGCGTGGCGCTGCTTGCCGTGGCCATGACGGAAACCCACGACATCACCCTGCCGCTCACCGGGACCGGCCTCAAGGCGCGGGTGCTTGCCGCCGGCCAGGACGGCCTGCTGCTCAGCCTGACCGGCCTCGGCATCTCGATCCTGGCAATGGAGATCATCACCGTCTGCCATGTTATGGCGGGCCTCACTGAGGAGCGTCTTTGACCGGATTGATTGGACACCGCCCGATCGTCACCCCGCCGCGCTGGAGCACCGGCCGAAAGGGCTCCCGCGCGGAGGAGCTGTCCGTCAGCCTTCCGGCGGAGTGGCCAACCCTCGGGCCAACTCGTCAATGGGAGCACCCGGCATCCGGAAGTCCGGCGGACCAAGACGCCCGTAAGGTCGGAACCCGATACTCGTCGAGCCGGGCACCTCAAGACCTGCATGGAGCACACGCATGATCGCATTGATCCTCGGAGTCGCAGCAGGAGCGCTCTTCGTATCCCTTCTGCTCCCCCGGGCGACCCAGTTCGTCTTGAGGCGGGTTATCGTGAAGACTTTTGTCGAGATGGCACCGACGACGCCCTTTCACCTGCATAACGGGGAGACTTTCTTCCGCCTGATCACCGAGGGAGCGCCCTGGCTTCGGGACAGGATCAGCCTCGCGACGTCGGAAAGGGCCCTGAAGGCGCTCAAGCAGATCTATCCGATGGTCACGGCACCCGTCCGGAAGGAGACTGAGCTCCGGGGCTTGGCAGACTTCCTGCAGCAGAGCGGCACGATGGCCCTCCTGAACGATTCCGGGGTCGATCTCGCTGCAGTGCCTGAAATCGAGATCCTCGAATTCGGACCGGCGAGGCATCATGGGTCCCGGCCGCCGGCCGGATGCACACTTCCCGGAGAGCAGGAACCGCTGGACGGCGTCCTGCTGAGCTGGCCGATCAACTACCCCACGCGCTGGAGCCACCACGCGCGTTTCGCCTCCCACATCGCCGAGGCGGGGGCGCAGCCGGTGGTGCTGGCGCCGTCGATCGCCTGGTTGCGCATCGTGCGAGCCTACCTGGCGGCGGCGGCACCGACCGTGAATGCGCGTTTTCTGCCGATCGCTACAGATGACGTCTGGATCCGGGACTTCGGCCCTCACTTCGTGAAGTCTAAGGAGGACGCGTTTTCAATTATCGCGACGCCCTATGCGCCGTCCGAACACAACTTCCAGAAGCATGACAATGCCAGCCAGGTCGATATCGCCCGCGCCTTCGGATTACCCCTCCATTTCCTGCCGCTGATCATCGAGGGCGGCAACATTGTGACGGATGGTGCCGGCTCGATGTTCATGTTCGACAGCGTCTTCCAGCACAATCCGGAGCGCACAATCGCCGATATTGAGCAAATCGTACGGGATTGGTTTGGGATCGACCGCCTGATCTTCTTTACGGCGCTCGAGGGTGAAGTCACCGGTCACATTGATATGGCCGTGAAGTTCGTCGATCCCGGAACCGTCCTGGTCGCTGACGTAGTCGCCGGCCACCCCTGGAAATCGAGTTTCGACCGCATCGCCGCCAGGCTCGCTGCAACCCCTTCCCGCCGCGGCGCTCCCTACCGCGTTGTTCGGGTACCGGCCGCCCAGACCCCGAAGGGGCGCGGGCATTTCTGGAGTTACGTCAACAGCCTCACTGTCAACAAGACGGTGATCCTGCCCCTCTTCAATCCTCGGGAAGATGAACGCGCGATTGAGATTTACCGGTCAGTCGGGTTCGAGCATGTGGTCGGGATTGATTTTCGCGATTTTCCTCTGGGGTCCGTTCACTGCCAGTCCAAAGAGATTCCGGCGGGCGTCATGGGCGGAAGGTGCTCCTAGGCTTCGTACTCAATAAGGGGATTCCTCGCGCCGTTTGTTCGTGATTCACTCTTCTTGGATCGGAGGTGGATCATGGGCCGACATCTATACTGGCTGAGCGATGCGGAGTGGGGTCGGATCGA
>Ga0209985_10000562_pt1 | contig 39750 bp, 35 predicted proteins | sample NOAtaG_FD_187305 | JGI IMG/M metagenome (GOLD analysis project Ga0209985, IMG submission 187305) | Freshwater lake microbial communities from Lake Erie, under a cyanobacterial bloom - NOAA_Erie_Diel6S_1000h metaG (SPAdes) (version 2) | ecosystem: Environmental > Aquatic > Freshwater > Lake ...
ACGAATCGGGCCTGTCGGAGAAGTGCCCGGTGACGCGAACCTGGGGCCTGCGCGGACACACTCCGGTCATCCAGCAGAGCTTCACGTGGAAGCAGATGTCGGCTATTGCCGCACTGTCGTGGTGGCGCTTCTACTTTCGCTTCTTCAGAGGCTCTGTGAAGAGCGAGCAGATCATCGAGTTCCTCGGCGCCTTGCGGCGCACGATGGGACGAAAGCTGTTGGTGATCTGGGATGGGGTGGGTTGCCACAAGAGCCGCCAGGTGCGTCAGTGGCTCGAAGCCCAGAACGGCCAGATCGCCATCGCATTCCTGCCGCCCTATGCCCCGGAGCTCAATCCGGTGGAGGCGATCTGGGCGTACCTGAAGAAGCACGAGATCGCCAATCTGTGTCCGACCACCCTCACGGAAGTGAGCGACTTCGCGCGCCGGCGACTGAAGTCGATGCAGCGTCGCCCGAAACTGATCCGAGCGTTCTGGCAACAGACCGAACTGGCGCTGTGAGACGTCACGCATTTAGAGGATTCTCAATAGCAACGCAGCGGCGTCGGTCAGTGGTCAGGAAGCGGCTTACGGAGAATCACCGGGGCACGGGGAACGTTGAGGATGCGAGGCTCTATTTGGGCGTCCGGTCGCTTGGCCTTGGCATCGGTCACAGACAGCGCTGGAGTCTCTGCTCGATGCTCGCCAGTGTCGGTTTCGGTGAGTCGTGACGTTACCTTGGTACCGCGCGCGGGGAGGCGCCCTAGCGTTTCCGCGCGAGCAAGAAGAGCAGGCCAGTAGCGCACTGCGCTGGGTTCGCAAAGCGGATGCGGATGCGGCAGCAACGTCCAGGTCGCAGGGGCTCTCGCTGGCGTAGGGGCGGCGTAACGCTTTTCGCGCATACACCGGTTGCTGTGGCTATTGCCGCGGTCGCGGAATACGATTGAAGCGCGAATCCGCGCCGTTCCAGCGCCGTACCCCCGAAGGCACCCTCGGAGGCAAACATGCAGATCACAGACCACCTGCTGTCGGGCGATGGGGTGAGCTTCACCGACTCGCCGAACAAGGGCGGGCCCATCGTGCCGCAGTACCTGGTGATCCACTACACCGCCGGGCGGGATGCGGAGAGCTCGGTGCGGCACTTCCTTGATCCCGGCGCCGCGGCTTCAGCGCACCTGGTGATCGGTCGCGATGGCCGGTTGTGGCAACTGGTGCCCTTCAACCGCAAGGCCTGGCATGCGGGCAAGAGCGCGTGGCTGGGGCTGGAGGGCATGAACCGCCACTCCATCGGCATCGAACTGGACAACGCCGGCCGGCTCACCCAGGTGGGCACCCGCTACCAGGCGTGGTTTGGCGCCTTCTATCCCGAGTCCGAAGTGGTGCGGGCACGCCACAAGAACGAGACCGCCGACGCCTGGTGGCACGCCTACACCGAAGCCCAGTTGAGCGCCACGCTGGCGGTGGCGCGGCTGCTGGTGCGCCACTACGGCTTGAAGGATGTGCTGGGGCACGACGACATCGCGCCCGGCCGCAAGGCCGATCCCGGGCCGGCCTTTCGCATGGCGAGCTTCCGCTCCAACCTGTTCGGCCGCGGTGACGATGGCCGGGACCGCCTGGTGGTGAATGCGCCGCTGCTCAACATCCGTGGCGGTCCCGGCGCCGAGCACCCGCTGGTGGCTGCGCCGCTGAAGGCCGGCACGAGCGTGGACTTGATCGAGATGGCACCGCTGTGGGCGCACGTGGCGCTCGCCGACGGCAGCGGCCTGGAAGGCTGGGTGCGCAACAGTTTCGTTGTCCCGGCCCCCTGACAAGGAGGAACACAGCATGGAATCGATGGCTTACAGCGCCAGCCAGTGGATGCAACTGATGGCGATCGGTGCGATGTTCGGGGCGTTGGGGCAGGCCATCCGGGTGATCCCCGGTCTGAAGAAGGTGGCCGACGAGGCCGCCGCCAGCGGCAGCCGGCTCAAGCAGGAGTTCTCCGGCGGCCGTCTGGGGGTGAGCCTGCTGATTGGCGCGGTGGCCGGGGTGCTGGGGGCGATATCCCTGTCGGTGCCGGTGGATGGGGAGAAGATCGGTTCGCCCACCATCATCGCGCTGCTGGGCATCGGATACAGCGGCGCGGACTTCATCGAAGCCTTCATGTCGCGTTACGGCAAGGGCGGAGGCCCAACCCTGGCACGGGCCGCAGTGACGACGCCGACCGCCAACCCCGGCGATGGCACGGCCGCCGCACCTGGCGGGGCAGCGGCGGATACCTCGGGTCAGGCCGTGGGCTGAGGCGCCAGGCAAGCCGGCACCGCGCCGGCAAGACCCGCTGCCGCGGGGCGCCGAAGGACTAAAGCCGGGGTTCGGGCAATCACGGCAGGGGTGGGCGATTGACGCCCGTGGACTCAGGCCGCCGCGAACTCCTTTGCCGCATCCCGCTGCCGCGCCACGGCGCGACCGACACTGTCGGACAGGGGGTCGGCCATCTTGGCGATCGCGGGGCACAGGGCCAATACGCGCGCGCCGACCGATGCAGTGGCGATGGTCTCCATGGGAAACGGGGGCTCCTCGTCGCCGTAGATTGCGGCAAGCACTGGGTGGCTTCGCGCCAGGGCGTCGGCCACGTACAGAATGGCCGGGAGCGAATCCGGCTCCATGTCGGAGGGGTTGCGCTCAGTGACGGCGTTGGCGATCTCTTCGGGAACGCTCCACAGTTTCAGCAGCGCGGGCGTCACTGCCCGCTGGGCCTTGCCCAGCATGATGGTTTGCATTTGCGCCAGGGTGCTGTTGCGGGCCTGTGCCGTGTCCACCAGCAGATCGAGCGTGCCCGGCACAAGGCCCTCGATGGTCATGACGCCGATGTCGTAGATCAGCCCGGCAAACTGCGCCTCGGCCCGCTTGCTGGGCCGGACCTTGGTCGCGATCAGGGTGGCCGCCTGAGCCACCGTCAGGGCATGCAACCACAGAAACTCCCGCCAGCCGGACGAGAGAGCCTTGTTGACCGCCTTGCCGCACGTGATGCCAAAGGCGATGCGCACCGAGGGCTCGAGGCCCAGGCGGGAGACCGCCTGCTCCACCGTGTTGAAGGTGCGCCCGCGCACCCCGTAGGCAGCAGAGTTCGCCAGGCCAACCAGGCGCGCGACCACCACCGGCTCCTGCTTGAGCAGCCCGCAGACGGCACGCTCGTCACTGACTTCGTTCGGATTCAGAGCGGCCAGTTTCGCCGCCACCGGTGACACCTGCGGCATCTGGTGGAGTTCGAGTGCCTTGAGGCGCTCGGCCAGGCGACACTGCCAGGGAGAGAGATCCACATCTCCATCCGGGTCGGCAGAGGCGTCGGCGGGAGACGCCGCTTCCGAGGCAGAGCCTGACGGGGCAGGCCTGGCGGCAACACTGGGCGGCGCTGCGACACCTCCCTCACGGGGCAGTGTTGCCGCTGGCGCGGGGGGCTCGGTCGCGCTGATCGTGAAGTCGAGGGATACATCCTCCATGCTTCGTCTCCTTGTTGTTTGCGGGCTTGTCCACGGACGCACGAGGCCGACAACGCACGGGGCGCGGCGCATCTGGACGTCGCGGCCGCGTCGCACCCCCGGCTTTCAAAACATGGCCGCGGTCGGGCTGCGCTGTTCGTTGCTGTTTGCTCAAGCCGGTTTACGGCGAACGCCGCGGCAACTTGAGGTCGCAAGCGCGCGGCGCCCGCGCCCGGGCAAAGCCTGCACGCCAGAAACTTAAGTTTATTTATCAGTTATTTATAGATTTTCCAGCAGACCTGGAGACGCGCACCCAGGTGGCGGTTCGCCAGACAAGCGCCAGCCGAAAGCCGCGCCCGCCTTGGGGAAGACGGCTACAGCACCCGAGACCCTTCGACCAGTGGGGGCGGGGCAGGACGAGAAACCCGCGATCGTTCAGCTCGTCACCACTCGCGCCACCCGCGCATGAGAGGGAAGTAAAGCCCGCAGCGCACCGGGCGGTCTTCCAGTTCGCGCAGCAACCGCGCGTAGCGCTCAAGCTGGGGACGGTAGCGTTCGCGCTCCTGGTCCAGGAAGCCCTCCGCGTCGCCACCTTCGCGCAAGCCGGTTTTGTAGTCCACGATCCAGCGCGTGCCGTCCTCGTCCACGAAGGTGCGATCCAGCGCTACGTCCACCAGGGCGCCGTCCAGAACGCCGGTCAGGCGCCACTCGCAGCGCGCCTCGGCGTGCGGCCCCAGGATCCAGCGGGCCCGCGGATCGGCCAGCGCCTCGGCCAGCGCGCGCCGCACCCGGGCGCCCGCCACGGGGCGCTGGGCCGCGGGGACACCCAGGGACTGCAACCGGCGCTCGAACACCGCGCCCATGGACTCCACCCTCACCGGAGTCCAGTGTTCGATCCCCTCCTCCGCCATGTGCTGCAGAACCGCGTGTACCACACTGCCCACGTGGCGGGCAGTCTCGGAGGCCCAGGAGAACTCCACGCCGGGTAGCTCAGCAGCGACCGGCGCCGGCGCACCCCCACCTGCGCGCCCGGGCAGGTCCGGCATGGTCCAGGGCAGTACCAGGCGCCGGACCACCGCGCCGGCCGCGGCGGGCGCCGGCGCCACCGGGGCGGCCGCAGCCACTCTAGCCATCGCCTGATCGAATCGGCCCTGCACGGCAGGCCACAGGCTCTCCAGCAGCGAACCCGCACGAGGATGCACCGTTCCGTCCGCGTGACGGCGCGCGTGCCCGATCAGGTGCAGCCGCTCGCGGGCGCGCGTGGCCGCCACGTAGAGCAGGCGACCCATCTCGTGCGCGGCACGCGCCTTGTCGAATCCTGCCAGCCAGTCGCCCACGGGCTCATGCTCGCCACCGCTGCTGGCAAGCGGCGCGAGCAGCAGGTCGGCGCCGCGGCCGTGGCGAGGCCGCAGGTGCCAGCGCAGCAGCGGCTTTTCATCGCCCCGCGTGCCGGCCCCAAGCCCTGGCAGGATCACGGTGTCGAACTCCAGACCCTTGGCCTTGTGCATGGTCATCACTTGCAGCCGGCCGTCGGCCTGCGGGTCGGGTGGCGCGAACAGCGCCGTCACGCGTTCGGCAAGGGTGGCGAAGTCCGCCACATCGCCCGCCTCCTCCACGTTGGCCAGCAGTTCGAAATAGTGGCACGCGTCTGTCAGGTCAGCGTCTGCGCCGGCAGCCGCGGGGCCGCCGAGAGCCAGCCAGGCGCCCTCCGCCCGCGCGCTCACCGGGACGCGACCGCGTGCCTCCACGAAGGCGCCCAGCGCGGCACGCGCGTGCGCCACCCGCGCCAACCCATCGGCGGAAAGGCTGGAAGGCGCTGCCTTCATCGCCTCCCAAAGCGTCGGTGCGGCGTGCGCCAGGGCCTCCAGGTCGGCCAGGCGCAGACCACACCAGGGGGCGCGCAGCACCGCAAGCCAGGCGAGGCGATCCGCCGGGTGCAGCAGCGCCCGGGTAAGCATGTGCAGGTCCTGCACCACAGGGCGGCTGCCCAGCGGATCGATGTCCACGGCCTGGAAGGCGAGCCCCGCCCCGCGCAGCTGGGGCACGATGGCACTGAGTTGCGAACGGCTGCGCACCAGGATAGCCACAGAAGCGTCCGGGCCCAGGGCGAGGCCCTCGGCCACCAGCTGGGCCACGAGGCGCGCTTCGGTTTCGGCATCGGGCTGGGTCAAGGGGTGCAGCACCACCGCCTCGCCATCGGCTTGCGGCCGTACCGCCACCGAGGGTGCGTGAGGCACCGCGGCGGTATCCATGTCCTCCTCGGCCGGCAGCACCCGGGCGAAGGTCTCGTTCACCCAGGCGACAATGCCGGGGCGCGAGCGGAAGTTGGCCTCCAGCAGCAACGGCTCGAGCGGCACGTCTCCCACGCCGCGGGCGCGGGCCCGCAGGTACAAGGCCACGTCGGCCTCGCGGAAGCGATAGATGGACTGCATGGGATCGCCCACCAGGAACAGCGTCCGGCCATCGCCGGGCTGCCAGCCGGCCACGAGGCGCTCCAGCAGTTCCACCTGCGCCACCGAGGTGTCCTGGAACTCATCCACCAGCACATGGCGCAGGCGGTGATCCAGTGCCAGCGCCAGGTCGGTGGGATCCTCGTCGCTGCCTAGCGCACGCAGCGCCGCCTGGGAAACCTGGGTGAAGTCCACCTGGCCGCGGGCGCCGAACACCAGTTCGAGCTGAGCGGCGGCCACCGGCAGCGCCGAAACCAGCGCCTCCACCACCGCCCAGTGGGCATCGGGGTAGGACGGCGGCGGCAGGCCGCGCACCGCATGCAACCGCCGGGTAAAGGCGGGAAGTTCGCGCAACTCGGCCAGCAGGGCGGCGAGGTCTGCCTTGAGCGCTGCGCGGCGCGCCTTCTCCGCCTTGTCCTTCGTGGTGCTCGGCGCCGGGAAACCGATTTTCGCGTTTACACCACCGTCCGCGCGCACCGCGCCTTCCTTGGTGAGCGCCAGTTGAGCAAGGCACTCCCAGGCGGCGCGATCATCGAGCGTGGCGCCGGGCCAATGGGTGATGGTCCGCAGCGGCGCGAAATCGGCTTTGCCCTCGGCTTCGAGATTGGCGGCCGCGGCGCGGGCCACAGCCAAGAGCCCGTCCCCCAGGGCTGCGGGCGCGTGGGCGCACAGTTCCTCGAGCGCATCGGTGAGCGCATCGCGCAACGCCTGCTCCAGCACCTCGCGCTGCAGCCCCTCCTCGCCCGCCTGCAGGAGCACGCGCAGCCACTGGTCGCGGCGCGCCAGCATCTTCACCAGCAGCGCCTCCAGCCCTTGGTGATCGTTGTTGCGGTGCCCGAGCAGCACTCGCAGGGGGCCAGCCGCCGCGGATTCGCGGGAGTCGATCGCGCCGAGGGTGGCGCGGGCGGCCTCGCGGTACAACGGCTCGGAGTCGTCCACCGGTTCGGGCCGCGCGCCAAAGCCCGACAGCACCGGCAGGCGCCGCACCAGCTGGGCGCACAGGGCATCGATGGTGAGCAGGCGCAGGCGGCCGGGGCTGCCTTGCGCAAGCCCCCAGCCGCGCTCTGCGTCGCGCGCCAACACCGCCTTGGACAGTTGGCGCGTGAGGGCGGCGTTGCCATCGGTCACCGGCCCGTCGGCGCGCGCGCTGTCCAGCGCCTCCAGCACCCGCGCACGCATCTCCGCCGCCGCCTTGCGCGTGAAGGTGATGGCCACCACCTCCTCGGGCTGGTCGGCGCGCGCAAGCAGCGCCAGCAGCCGCTGGATCAGCAGCCCCGTCTTGCCAGACCCCGCCGGCGCCTGGACGATGAACGAGGCCGTTGGGTCCAGGGCCCGCGCGCGCGCCGCGGCGTCCGGAATCCGGTCAGTGGCTGGCATCCCCGTCCTCGTGGCCATCTTCATGGCCGTCGCTCTCACCGGGAATCTCGGCCACCCGGCACAGCGGTCCCAGGTGGCAGTGCTCGCAGGTGCGCCGGCCGTATTGCGGCGCCACGGCCGCATGGCCGTCGCGGAACTCCCGGGCCAGTGACGCCAGCACCTTCTTCCAGTGCTCCAGCACTACCGCCCATCCCGAGCCCGACCAGTCCTCCACCCCTGGCAGCAGCCCGGCACCATCGCCGGCGCCCGTGAACCCCACCTCCCCGGGGCTGAGCACGGCAAAGACGAGGGCCGCCACCTCCCCATCCTGGGTGACCGCGTACAGCGGCAGTTGCGGCTGGTCGGGACGCTCGCCATCCCAGTGCTTCGCGCGCGCCTTGGCGGACTTGTAGTCGATGACCACCCGCCGGCCATCGGCAAGCACGTCCACGCGATCGAGCCGGGCCTCGATCGCCAGCTCGCCAATGACGATCCGGCGATTGGCCTCGCACGCCTCCACCACGAACGGCGCGCGCAGCGCCTCGCGCTCGAGCAGCGCGCCCATCAACCCGCCGAGCCGTGCAGCCTCCAGCTCGCGCAGCGCCGGCGTGAGGCGCCCGCTGGAGGATAAGCCCGCCAGTGCGGCATCCACGGCCGCCGCCACCCGCGAGTCGCGGGCCTGCGGCGAAGCCTCCAGCAGCGCAGCCTGCGACCCCAGACCGCGCCACAGCAGGGCGAGTGCTTCGTGAAGCAACCGCCCGCGGTCGGCTGCCGTCAGGCCCGGTCCAGCCTCGGCAAGCGCCCGCGCCTCAAGCCTGTGGCTCGCGAAGGCGCGGAACGGGCAGGCGGACTGGTCTTCCAGCAAACGCGCGCCCCCCGCTGCCGACGTGCCACCGGCCAGCGGGGGGGCGCGCTCGTCCACCGTCTCCTCCACACGGCCCGCCGGGCGCAGCCGCACCGCCGGAGCGGGCGAAGGCAGGGGCATGTCCATCCCGGGCAACGCCCGCAGCAGCGGGCTGAGGCGCTGTTCGCGCTCGCCGTCGCGCGCAGACCAACTGAAGCACACGCGGGGCGCGGCCGCCTGCAGGGCGGCCACCGTGCGTGCCGCGAATCCCGTCTCCCAGGCGGCGTCGCAGCGCGGCACCGCCGCAGCACGCTGCAACGACAGCGGCAACAGCGGATGGGGCGCCGGCAGCGCTGGCAGCGCGTCGTCAGTGGCGCCGGTGACGAACAGATGATCGAACGCCAGGCCAGCCGCTTCCAGCAGGCCCAGCACCTGCACCGGGGCCTGTCCTGTCTCGGGTTGGAAAACGGTCTCGGCAGCGATCCGCGCCAGCCACGAGAGTGCCGTTGCGAAATCCACGCGCCCCAGCACGCCATCCAGGGGTGAGAGCCCCGCCACTAGCGCCCGCCAGCGCTCGGCCGCCTGGAACTCTGCACTGTCCAGGGGCCGCTGCCCGGGCCAACCCAGTGCGCCCAGCTGCTGCTGAAAGGCAACGCTCCAGGCCGAGGGCAGCTGGCGCGCCTCGCGCGCCACCTCGGCGACGGGCTGCCACACGTCCAGCCTGCGCAGAAGCGCGGCGCAGCCGCGCGGGGCGCCGTCGGGCGAACGGCCCTCGAAGCGCAGGGCAGCCAGATCCACGCGCAAGGCGCCGCGTTCCCTCAACCGGGCGTCGAGCAGGGCGCGCGCGACGCTCTCGGACTCGGCCTCTCCCAGGTAGGGGCTGCGCAGCAGCGCGCCAGCCTCGGGCAGGGCGATATTGCCGAGGCACCCCAGGCGCAGAGCCGCCAGCGCCGTCGCCACCAGGGGCGCTTTCGACAAGGGCTCGCCCAGCGAAATCTCGAAGGCCGGCGCGCCCCCGCCCGCGGGAGCCAGCAGCCGCTGCGGATCGAGCGCCTGCGTGAAGGCGTGCCGCACGGCCTCGCGGCGCGAATGCAGGCCGGGCACTACCACCCCCACGCGCGCGCCGGGATCGGCTTCCAGGCAGCGCCCTACCGCCGCTGCCACGCCTTCCAGTTCCGCACCCGCATCGGAGAAAACCGCCACGCTGCCCGCGCCGGGCAAGACTGCCAGGGGCTTCCAGCGCACGTGGGAACCAGCGGCAGCGAGCGCGTCGAGCAGCGCCTCCATGGCTGGCGCGGGCGCATCGAAGCCGTATGCCACCACCTCGGCGGGAAGCCGCGCCTCGGGGCGAGTCAACCGCCGGCCGATTTCCGCAGGCAGATACGCGGGGTCCACACCGCCCAGGCGGCGGCACCCGGCCTCAACGAACGCCCGCCAGCGAAGGAAGGCGCGCACGTCCTCGTGGGGGTGGGGGTCGCGCTCGGGGGAAAGGTGCCAATCCGCCGCCAGGCGCTGCGCCTCGCGCCCGAGCCGCGCCGCCGCGGCAGGCTCAAGAAGCGCCAGGTGGTCGGCTTCCACCGCCCGTTGCCACAGGGCGGCGATCTCGAGCTCGGACAGCACGCGCGGCGCGTCGTCGCCCGCAACCACTGCCTCCCAGGTGCGCTGCAGCCAGGCGGGCCAGGGCAGGACGTCCGCCGCCGGCCAGACACGGGCTCCGCTCGCGAGCTTGGCCTCGTCGTACCGGCGTCGCAGGTCTCGCGCCAGGCGGCGAGTGGGTGTGACAACGGTAGCGCCCCGCGCGAGCGCCGCTTCCACCTCGCTGGGCAGCGGCGTGCGCACAGGCGGTGCAGCCAGAGGGGTCATGGCGCCGCCGTGGACACGACGGCGCAGCCTCCCTCAGCGCTCGAGTTGGGCGCGCTTGCCGGGCTTGCCTTTCCAGTCGTCGGCGTCGGGCAAGGCGTCTTTCTTCTCGATGATGGGCTCCCACTGCTTGGCGAGTTCGCGGTTGATTTCGATGAAATCACGCTGCTCGGCAGGTACGTCGTCCTCGGCGTAGATCGCCTCCACCGGGCACTCGGCCACGCAGAGCGTGCAGTCGATGCACTCGTCGGGGTCGATCACGAGGAAATTCGGCCCCTCGCGGAAACAGTCCACCGGACACACGTCCACGCAGTCGGTGTACTTGCACTTGATGCAGCTTTCGGTAACGACATAAGCCATGTTTGCCTGCCCTGGATTGCTGTGGGGAAAAGCGGGTGCGGGAAGCGATCGGAGGTGCGCCGCGAGGCTCGCCCGCGCCATGACCATGATCATCGCCGGCGGTTCGCCCGCGGTGTTCCGAGTCGAATTGTAACGGCGCCATGAAGCGGTGACAGCAGGCGCCAGCCCGGCTTGGCAGCCTCGGGCGTTTTTGGCTAGCATTACGCCTCCCTTCCGCGCGCCCCGACCGGGAATTGCCGCGCTCCCTAACTGCCCCTGTAACCGCCGAGGAAGTCGTTCATGAGCGAGTCCGCCCATATTCATCACATTACCGACGAAACCTTCGAGGACGAGGTTCTCAAGGCCGACACCCCCGTGCTGGTGGATTTCTGGGCTGAATGGTGCGGCCCCTGCAAGATGATCGCCCCGGCGCTGGACGAGCTGGCCGGCGAATATGCGGGCAAGCTCAAGGTGGCGAAGATCAACATCGACGAAAACAGCCGCACGCCGTCTCAGTACGGCATCAAGGGCATTCCCACGCTGCAAATCTTCAAGGGCGGCCAGCTCGAGGCTCAGAAAGTGGGCGCGGTGCCCAAATCGCAGCTCAAGGCTTTCATTGACAGCGTGTTGTAAACGGCGCTAGCGTCGCGGTCATATTCTCAGGGCGAGGGCCGGTTCCGGCCAAGCCGCCCCGCCGCCGGGCACCCCGCCCGGCCTTCCCCAGGGGCCTCACCGGCCCTCCCGCAACAACCCCCAGGCACTCCCCCTCCCCCATCGCACCATGCGCCTCTCCGACCTGAAGCACCTGCACGTCACGGAACTCGTCGACATGGCCCAGACCCATGAGATCGAGAACGCCAACCGGATGCGCAAGCAGGACCTGATCTTCGCGCTGCTCAGGAACGCCGCGAAGAAGGGCGAAAGCATCTTCGGCGACGGGACTGTCGAGGTATTGCCCGACGGCTTCGGCTTTCTCAGATCGCCCGATACCTCCTACCTGGCGGGTCCCGACGACATCTACGTGAGCCCCTCGCAGATCCGCCGCTTCAACCTTCACACCGGCGACTCCATCGAAGGCGAGATCCGCACCCCCAAGGACGGCGAGCGCTATTTCGCGCTGGTCAAGGTGGACCGGGTCAACAACGAGCCGCCCGAGAACACCAAGAACAAGATTCTCTTCGAGAACCTCACGCCGCTGTTCCCCGACGAGCCCTTCGTCCTAGAGAGGGACATCAAGTCCGAGGAAAATCTCACCGGGCGCATCATCGACATCATCGCGCCCATCGGCAAGGGGCAGCGCGGCCTGCTGGTGGCGAGCCCAAAGAGCGGCAAGACGGTCATGCTGCAGCACATCGCCCACTCGCTGATGGCCAATCACCCGGACATCTATCTCATTGTGTTGCTCATCGACGAGCGCCCGGAAGAGGTCACAGAGATGCAGCGCTCGGTGCGCGGTGAGGTGGTGTCCTCCACCTTCGACGAGCCGGCCACCCGCCACGTGCAGGTGGCCGAGATGGTGCTGGAGAAGGCCAAGCGCCTGGTGGAGCACAAGAAGGACGTGGTGATTCTGCTCGATTCAATCACGCGGCTGGCGCGCGCCTACAACACCGTGGTGCCGGCCTCGGGCAAGGTGCTCACCGGCGGCGTGGATGCCAACGCCCTGCAGCGGCCCAAGCGCTTCTTCGGCGCGGCCCGCAACATCGAGGAGGGCGGCAGCCTCACCATCATCGCCACGGCCCTCATCGACACGGGTTCGCGCATGGACGACGTGATCTACGAGGAGTTCAAGGGCACGGGCAACATGGAGATCCACCTGGATCGGCGCATGGCCGAGAAGCGCATCTACCCGGCCATCAACGTGAACCGCTCCGGCACGCGCCGCGAGGAACTGCTGCTCAAGCAGGAGATCCTTCAAAAGGTCTGGATCCTGCGCAAGCTGCTCTATCCCATGGACGAGCTCGAGGCCACCGAATTCCTGGTGGACAAGCTGCGTGCCACCAAGGGCAACGCCGACTTCTTCGACTCCATGCGGCGGGGCTAGCCTCGGGTGGCGCCGAAGCCTTGCCAAGCCCGGGCAAATCGCGGAGAATCCGCGCCCTTCGTCTAGAGGCGGGCTGCGCCCGGACACAACCCGCCGGCGGTCGGCAATGCCGGGCAGCTACAGGATTCCAGCCATGAAGCAGGGCATTCATCCCGAATACAAGGACGTGATTTTTTTCGACGCGAGCGCCAACTTCTCGTTTCTGACGCGCTCCACCATCGAGACGAAGAATCGCGAAACCATGAAGTGGGAAGACGGCAAGGAGTACCCGGTGATTCGTATCGAGGTCTCCTCCGCCTCGCACCCCTTCTACACCGGCAAGCACAAGGTGGTGGACACCGCGGGGCGCATCGAAAAATTCAACCAGCGCTACGGCCGCAAGGCCGCCAAGTGACGGCGAGCCAGTCGTCCACCCGATAGTCGAAAGGCAGCCTTGGCTGCCTTTTTTGTTTCCAGGCCTCGGCACCGGGCCCCCTAGAATGGTGTCTACCGTCTCTCTCCCCCACGCCGTTCCCATCACGTCATGATCCTCGGCGCGCAGACCCTTCGCTTTGCACCGCTCGTGGCCTTCATCGAGCGCAGGCCTGCCGCGCTCGTGGGCGCGCTGTGCGTGCTGTGGATGATTCCGGGACTGGTGGGCCGAGACCCCTGGAAACCCAACGAGGCGCAGGCCTTCGGTGCGGTGTTCCAGATGCTGCAAACGGGCGACTGGCTGGTACCGTCCCTGGCCGGCGAGCCTTGGTTGCGTTCGCCACCGCTGTACCTTGCCGCCTCGGCAGCCATGGCCGCGCTGCTGCAACCGCTGATGCCGCTGCACGACGGCGCACGATTCGTAAATGTGCTTTTCCTGGGAGCGGCCTTCTGGCTCGTGGCGGCGGCCGCGCGCGAATGGCTCGGCCAAGGCCGGGCGTGGGTGGCACCGCTCATGCTGATGGGTTGCGTAGGCCTGGTGCAACCCGGCCACCAGGTGGTGCCGGACAACGCGCTGCTGGCGGCCTTCGCCTTGTTCGCCTGGGCACTGGTGCTGCTGCCTCGACGCACCATGCTTGCAGGCGCGGCCATGGGCCTGGCCATTGGTTTGGCGTTTCTGGCCAAGGGCCTGGTGCCCGCGCTGGCCTTGCTGGCCGCCACCCTGCTCGAGCCGCTGCTGGGCGGCGGCGACCGGCGCGCCGCCGCGCTGCGTGGCTGCGGGCTGGCGGTGCTGGTGGCCGGCCCGCTTCTGGCCGCCTGGCCCGTCGCCCTGCACCTGCGCGACCCGGCGCTGCTGCGCGAGTGGTTGTGGATCGAAGAAATCGGCCGCTACATGGGCACGGGTCGTGCGGAGGCCGGTGCGGGTTCGAAGCTCAGATTCATTGCGGCGCTGTCTTGGTTCGCCTGGCCGGTGCTGCCCTTATCGTTGTGGTCGCTCTGGCAAGCCAGGCGGCGGCTTCTCGATGCGCAGTGGCGCATCCCGCTCACCCTGTTTGCCGTCTCGTTGATGGTTCTGGCGGGCGCACACGAACCGCGCGAACTGATGGCCCTGCCGCTGCTGGTGCCGCTGGTGCTGCTGGCTGTGCCGGGGCTGCCCAGCGTGCCGCGTGGCGCGGCCTACGCGCTGTTCTGGTTCTCCCTGATGTTCTTCCTGTTCTTCCTGGCAGTGGCGTGGTTCTACTGGTCGGCCGTGGACCTCGGGGTGCCGGCTCGCGCCTCGGCCCACATGGCCCGCATGGAGCCGGGCTACCAGCCGGTGCGAAGCCCGCTGCTGGTGGCCATCGCCGCCGCCGCCACGCTGGCCTGGCTGATAGCCATGTTCAACGTGCGCCGCTCGCCCGAGCGGCCCATCGTGGCCTGGGCCAGCGGCGCCACGGCCTTCTGGATAGCCACCATGACGCTGATGGTGGCGTGGGTGGACAACGCCAAGTCCTACCGGGGTGTGGCCCTATCCCTGCGTGCACACCTGCCCGCCGAAGCGGCCTGCCTGTCGAGCATTTCCCTGAGCGAGTCCATGCGCGGGGTGCTGCACTACCACGCAAGCGTGGTGACACGGCGGGTAGAGGCCGGCGCGCGCGCCGAGGATTGTCCGTTGCTGGTAGTGGAAGGGGATCGTGAGACGGACCCGATGCGCGAGCCCTGGACCTTGGTGTGGGAAGGCAGCCGCCCGGGCGACGAGCGGGAGCGCCTGCGCCTGTACCGCCCGGGCATACCCCGGGCAGATGAGCGCGGGACGCACTGAAACGCCTTGCAGACCGTGACCGCCGTGGAGAACATCGTCGATAGCGTCATGGAGCTGCCGCGCACGGCACGCGCTTATGAGGCATTGACCGGGCGCTTCCGCTGGCGCGTGCCGTCGCGCTACAACATCGCCCGGGATGTGTGCGGCCGCCACGCCGCCGATCCGCGTCGCGTGGCGCTGCACTTCGAGGACGAGTGCGGCGCCACCGCCACCCACACCTTCGCCCAGGTGCAGGCGGCCGCGAACAGGCTCTCCAATGCCTTGCGGGCAATGGGCGTGGACCGCGGCGAGCGGGTGGCCATCGTGCTGCCGCAGCGCCCGGAGACGGCCATCGCCCACGTTGCGTGTTACCAGATGGGCGCCATTGCCCTGCCGCTGTCACACCTGTTCGGTGCCGAGGCGCTCGAATATCGCCTCGCGGATGCGGGGGCAAAAGTGGCCATCGCCGATCCCGACACGCTGCCGAAACTGCTGGCGGCGCGCGACCGGCTGCCGGGCCTGACCCACATCATCGGCGTTGCCGGTGCGCGGGAGACGGCAGTGGCACCCTGGGAAGAACTGCTGGACCGTGCCGCCGACCAGTGGGAATGCCTCGATACCCACGCCGATGATCCTGCCCTCATCATCTACACCAGCGGCACCACCGGACCCCCGAAGGGCGCTCTGCTCGCGCACCGCACGCTGATCGGCAACCTGCCGGGCTTCGCCTGCTCCCACGATTTCTTCCCCGAGCCCGGCGACCTCTTCTGGTCGCCCGCGGACTGGGCCTGGACGGGCGGGCTGTTCGACGCGTTGCTGCCCGCGTGGCACTACGGCATGCCGCTGGTAGCCTACCGGGGCCGCTTCGACCCCGAGCACGCCTGCGCCCTGATGGCGAAATACGGCGTGCGCAACGCCTTCCTCTTTCCCACCGCGCTGAAGATGATCATGAAGGAAGTGCGCGAGCCGCGGCGCCGGTTCGGCCTGGGACTGCGCAGCCTCATGAGCGGTGGCGAGGCGGTGGGCGAGACGGTGCACGCCTGGGCGCGCGAATCCCTCGGCGTGACCATCAACGAGATCTTCGGGCAGACGGAGATGAACTACGTGGTGGGCGGTTGCGCGCGGGTGTTCGAACCCCGCCCGGGCGCCATGGGGAAACCCTATCCCGGCCACCGCATCGCGCTGCTGGATGAGCGCGGCGACCCGGTGCCCGACGGCCAACCTGGCGAGATCGCCGTGCACCACGAGGGCGATCCGGTGATGTTCCTGGGCTACTGGAACAATCCCGGTGCGACCGCGGCGAAGTTCAAGGGCCCGTGGGCCCGCACCGGAGACGTGGCGGTGCGCGACGAGCAGGGCTACTACTGGTACCACGGCCGCACCGACGACGTGATCAAGAGCGCCGGCTACCGCATCGGCCCCGCGGAAGTGGAAAACTGCCTGCTGCGCCATCCGGCCGTGGCCAACGCCGCGGTGATCGGCGTGCCGGACGCTGATCGCGGCAGCCTCGTCAAGGCCGTGGTGGTGCTCACCGCAGGCCACACCCCTGGCGCCGCGCTCGAGGCCGAGCTGCAAGCGCACGTGCGCGCGCGACTCGCGCCCTACCAGGTGCCGCGGCTGTTCGAATTCACCGCCACGCTGCCCATGACCACCACCGGCAAGGTGCAGCGGCGCGCGCTGCGCGAAAACGGCCACTCCTGAGCCCGCCGCCCGCGTCACCCCGTCCGGACCGTCCCATGCGCGACAGCCTGCAACGCTTTGTCTTCGAACGCACCGCCGTGCGCGGCCTGCTGGTGCATCTGGACGCCACCTGGCGCGCGGTGCTCGAACGCCACGACTACCCTGCACCCCTGCGCCAGCTCCTGGGAGAACTGATGTCCGCCGGCGCGCTGCTGTCGGCCACGCTCAAGTTCGACGGCTCGCTCATCCTTCAGATGCAGGGCGACGGCCCGGTGAAGCTGGTGGTGGTGGAGGTCACCAGCGAGGGCACGCTGCGCGCCACCGCCAGTTGGGACGGCGACCTGCCGCAGTCGCCCCTGCGCGCGCTGCTGGGCCACGGGCGCTTCGCCATCACCATCGTCCCGAAGGATGGTACGCAGTCATACCAGGGCATCGTGGCTCTGGAAGCCGACAGCGTGGCGCAGGCGCTGGAAGCCTACATGGCGGCCTCGGAGCAGATCGAGACCCGCATCCAGCTTGCCTGTGACGACGGCCAGTCCGCGGGCATGCTGCTTCAGCGTCTGCCCGCCGCCGAGGACGAGGACCCCGACACCTGGAACCGCATCACGCATCTGGGCGCCACCCTGCGTCGCGCGGAATTGCTCGGTTTGCCGGCCCAGACCGTGATCCGGCGCCTGTTCCACGAGGAAGACGTGCGGGTGTTCGAACCCACGACGCTTTCGTTTCGCTGCTCGTGCTCGCACCAGCGTGTGGTGGGAATGCTGCGCATGCTCGGCCGCGATGAGGTGCGCTCCATCGTGGCCGAGCGCGGCAGCGTGGAGGTGACCTGCGAGTTTTGCCGCAAGCGCTACAACCTTGATGCCGTGGACGCCGAGCAGGTGTTTGCCCAGGAGGTGCAGAGCTTCGGCTCGGCCACTCGGCACTGAGGGCCTGGCCAAGCGAGCCGCTGGGTGCGCGGCTTGGGACTACCCCTCCCGGATCGCCCCGAACAAGCGCAGCGTTTCCGCCCGGGCAGTGGCGTGGTCCACCACCGGTGCGGGGTAGTCGCGGCCGATCACCACGCCCAGCGCCTGCTGTTCCAGAGGCGGCAGCATCCAAGGCGCGTGAACGAACTTCGCTGGCAGCGTTGCCAGCTCCGGCACGTACAGCCGGATGAAACGGCCGTCGGCGTCGAATTTTTCCGATTGGGTGACGGGGTTGAAGATGCGAAACCACGGCTGGGCATCGCAGCCGGTGGAAGCGGCCCACTGCCAGCCGCCATTGTTGGCCGACAAGTCGAAGTCGTTGAGGTGGTCGGCGAAGTAGCGCTCGCCCTGGCGCCAATGCACGTGCAGGTCCTTCACCAGGAAGGAGGCTGCCACCATGCGCAGCCGGTTATGCATGTAGCCGGTCTGGTTGAGCTGGCGCACGGCGGCATCCACCAGGGGATAGCCGGTGCGGCCCTCGCACCACGCGGCGAACCGGTCCGGGTGATCGGGAAAGCGCAGGGCGTCGAATTCGCGCCGGAAGGCGCCCTCCACCACGTGCGGGTGGTGCCACAGGATCTGGAAATAGAAGTCTCGCCAGATGAGTTCCGACAGCCAGGCGGCAGCGCCTTCGCCGCGGCGGGCATGGGCCTCGCGAGCCAGTTCGCGCACGCCGATGGTGCCGAAGCGCAGATGCACGGACAGATAGGAAGGCCCGCGCACGGCGGGATAGTCCCGCCGCTCGCGATAGCCGTCCATGCGGCCGCGAAAATCCTCGAGCAGCTGGCGCGCACCCGAGGCGCCCAGGGGCAAGGCCAGCGACGTGAGGTTGGTTTCGCCAAAGCCCATGGCCTGGAGCGAGGGCAGCGGCGCAGCCGGCTCGGGCTCGAAGGCGGCGGCATGGGTCGCCACGGGCAGGGGCGCCAGCCGGCCAGGGTCCAGCGCCTTCAACCACGCATTCTTGTAGGGCGTGAACACGGTGAAGGGCTTGCCCGCCTGAGTGAGCAGCTCCGACTTTTCGAACACCGCCTGGTCGCGGAAGCTGTGCAGCCGCCGCCCGCTGTGGTGCAGTGCGCGCTCCACGGCCGCATCGCGCTCCACGGCCTGGGGCTCGTAGTCGTGGGCGCAGTACACCGCGTCGGCGCCAATGGCGGCGGCGTGGGCCGGCACCAGCTCGCGCGCGCAACCGTGCAGCACCGCCAGGCCGCCGCCCAGGGCCTCGAGCGCCGTGCGCAATTGCGCCACCGCGTGCCAGATGAACTCCACCCGGCGGTCGGCGCGTGAAGGCAAGGCATGGAGAATGTCGGTGTCGAACACGAACACGCAGCGTACCGCGCGCGCCTCGCGCAGGGCGTGATGGAGTGCCGCGTGGTCCTCGGCGCGCAGGTCGCGGCGCAACCACACCAGCGCGCGGTCGTAGCGCGGTGTCATGGTCAACCCATGCGCCGGCGCAGCCAGCGCACCAGCGCGCCCATCACCGGCAGTTTTGCGTACAGCTCCTCGCCCGTGTCCCAGAAATCGCGGTGGTAGGCGATGCGGCCGTCGGGTGCGAAGCGCAGGTGGCTCGCGCCGCGAATGCACCACTGGCGCCGCGGCGGCCATCGGGGGATGCGGAAGGTGAAATCCCACTCCAGCATGGCCTGCTCGCCCTGGACGATGCGGTTCACCACGCGAAAGCGCGGCTCGTGCAGGGTGTCGAACATGCGCAGGAAGATCGCCTCGATGCGCGCCACGCCCCGGACCTCGTTGAACGGGTCCTTGAAGAAGGCATCCTCGGTGTAGAACTCGCCCATGCGAGCCACCTCATGTTTCTGCAGCGACTCGAAGCGGCGCACGATCTCGTCCAGGTCCATGACGCCGCTCATAGCCCCGTGATGCGATGAATCATGGGGAAGTACCAGCGGTAGGGCAGCACACGCAACAGCTTGAGCAGCAGGGTGAAGCGCTTGGGGTAGTGGATCTCGAACGCGCCGCGCTCGATGCCCCGCAACGTGTGGGCGGCCGCCTCCTCGGCGCTTATGAGGGCCGGCATCTGGAAATCATTTTGATCGGTGAGGGGAGTCTTTACGAAACCTGGGTTGATCACGTGCACCGCCACACCGCGGCCGTGCAGGTCGAGGTAGAGCGCCTCGGCCAGATTGATGAGCGCCGCCTTGGTGGGCCCGTACACGAGGCTGCGCGGCAGGCCGCGAAAACCCGCCACGCTCGACACGATGCCGATGCCGCCGCCGCCCTGGGCGAGCAACGCGGGCAGAACCGCGTGCACCACGTTGAACACCCCCATGACGTTGACCTCCACCAACTGGCGCGCCGCCGACAGGTCCAGTTCCCAGGCGCGCATGGGCTGGTAGTTGCCGGCCACGCACAGCACCAGGTCGCAGCCGCCCCAGCGGGCCACGAGCGCCTCGGCCGCGTCCCGCACCTGACCGGCATCGGTCACGTCCAGGGGCAGCACGGCCACGGCCTCGCCATGGGCCTGGGCCAGTTCGTTCAGGGGCCCGGTGCGGCGCGCCGACACGGCCACACGCGCGCCGCGGGCCAGCAATCCTTCGGCCAGGGCGCGTCCAATCCCGGTGGAGGCGCCCACCACCCAGACGCGCCGCTCTCGCCAGGAGGAGATGGGGGGGTTCAGGGGCACGGCATCAACGCTTGCGGAAGCCGATGGTGATGTCGGCGAAGCGGATGCCGAACTTGTTGATGGTGGAACGGTTCAGCAACGTGGCCTCGTCCACCAGGTACATCCAGTCGTCCACGTCCACCTGCCAGCCGCCCTGGTCCTCGGGGAGCTTGAGCACGTACACCCACTGCAAGGCGTTTCCCGCGGCCACGCCGGCCGCCTCGCCCACCACGTCGCCGGCAGTGCCCGTGTAGCGCCCGCCCGCACCCTTGCGCACCGTCCAAACCCGCTTCTCCTTGCGGCCATCGGACCAGTCGAAGGATTCGTCCAGGATGCCGGTGTCGCCATCCCAGCGGGCCTCGATCACCACGTGAAAGCGCCGCAGCACCGTGCCGGAGCGGTCTTGCACCATGCCCCAGCCGTCGATGGTGCCGGTGAAGTAACGCGCCAGGTCCAGCACGGGGGTCTGGCTGCTGTAGGCCTCGGGCTTCACGCCGGCACAGCCGGCCAGACCCGCGGCGAGCAGCACCGCGGCAATCCATTGCATCACGCGCTTCATGGCGAAGAAACTCCCGGGTAGACGTTGGGCTGCCAGCGCAGCCGTTCGATGGGCGCGGCCCACAGCAACCCCACTGCCACGAGCTTGAGGGCGCAGGGCGCGGCGGCGTACATGAAGGACAGCGTGCCCATGGCGCCCTGGGGACTGCCAGGCTGGTAGCCGAGCGCGCCAAGCACCGGCAGCGCCAGCCCGGCGGCCAGCGCCAGGTTGAGCTTTTCGGTGAACTGCCACAGGCCGAAGTAGGCGCCGTCAGGCGGCGCCGCGGCACGGTCACGGTCGGCCACGTCGGCCAGGATCGATGCCGGGAGCGCCAGTTCGGCACCGTAGGCGATGCCCGACAGGGCGCACACCAGACCGAAGGCAACGGCATCGCCGGGGCCCAGGGCGAAGGCGCCGGCGAAGGCAACGATGCTCATGGCCATGCTGGCCAGCCAAGCACCCTTCTTGCCCAGGCGGCGCGCAGCCGCCACCCAAAGGGGCATGCCCGCCGCGCCGAACAGGAAGTACAGGCCGAGGAACACGCCGTTGAGATCGGAACGGCCCAGCACATCCTGGACGTAGAACAGGATCAGGGTTGCGGGAATGGCGGAGGCCACCCCGCTCACCACGAAAACCGCCACCAACCAGCGGAACCCGCCGTTGGCCAGAGGCCCGGCCAGGCTGTCGCGCAGCCCCACGGGGGCCGCAGCGGCCTGAGGCGGCCTGGGGGTGCCGAACAGCATCAGCCCCGCACCCACCAGCAGCACGGGCACGAACAGCAGGCTGAAGCCGCGCAGTCCGGCAGCCTCAGGCTGACCGCCCGCCAGCAGCGCCGGCAACGCCGCAGCCACCAAAACCCCGGCCACGGCGAGCGAACCGCGCGCTGCCGTCACCCGGGTACGTTCGTGGTAATCGGCAGACAACTCCGCTCCCAGAGCGTAGTAGCTGATGGAGGCCATGCTGAAGCCGAGATAGACCACCACCAGGCATCCGGCCAGCCACACCGCCAGCGCGCCAGCGCCGAGCACAGGCGGGTTGAACAGTCCCAGAACCCCCAAGCCCAGCAGCGGCAGCGCCGCCACCACGAAGCGCTGCCGGCCGCCGCCGGTGCCCGCTGCACGGTCGCTCCACCAACCCAGCAGCGGGTCCTGCACCGCGTCGAGCAGGCGCGCCGCCAGCAAAATTCCGCCCACCAGGCCTAGCGAGAGCCCTAGGTCATCGGCATAGAGCTTGGGCACGTGCACGTACACCGGCAGGGCCGCCATGGCCAGCGGCAGTGCAAGCGCCGCGTAGGACCAAAGCCCCGCGCGGGACAGCGCCACGGCGCTCACCGCTGGCCCAGCAAGGCCGCGCGCAACTTCGGCTCGCGGGTGCGTGGATCGAGCCAGATGGAGAAGAAGGCGCGGGCGAAATCCGCGTCGTACACCGTACCCAGGGGGCGGCCCTGGTAGAAGAACTCGGCGCCAAGGCCGGGACGGAACACCCCGGTGATGTGCTCGCCCTTGCGCACGTCGGGAAAGATGCGCGCCATCTGTTCGCGCCACGAATCGATGCGGCGGGGGTCGCCGCTACCCAGCCGCCTGATCTCGTCGGCACTGGCTTCAGCGATGCGCGCGCCATAAAAGTCTCGCGCATAACGGATGTCGAGCACGAAGGATTGGTCCCAGCCGTGTTCGCGGCCGCTGACCCACAGCGCAGCGTCATAGAGATGCAAACCGAACCAGCGCATCCTGCCGCTTCCCAGCACGCGATACTGGTTGTCACCCGTGGCGAGAGACTCTGGCAAGGGCGCAAGCCCGGCCGCCTCGGCGCACAGGATCGCCACCGCCAAAGCCACGCCCGCAAGCCATCGTGAAGTGCGCTCAAGCATGGACCACCTCTGCCTGCACCACGTCGATGGTGCCCGCACGGAACCCTCCCTCGCAGTAGGCGAGGTAGAAGTTCCAGAGCCGCGCGAATTGCTCGTCGAAACCCAGGGCCCGCAGGTCCGAAGCGCGGGCATTGAAGGTTGCCCGCCACCGGCGCAGCGTCTCTGCGTAGTCGGGTCCGAAAGCTTTCACTTCGCCGATGGACATCCCCTCGCGGGCCGCATGATCGCGGAACGCCCGCGGGCTGGGGAGCATGCCGCCGGGAAAGATGTACTGCTGGATGAAGTCGGTGCCGCGGCGATAGCGGTTGAACAGCCCCTCCTCGATCGTGATGGTCTGGACCAGCGCGCGGCCGCCGGGCTGCAAGCGCTCCCGCAGGGTGCGGAAATAGGACGGCCAGTAGCGCTCGCCCACGGCCTCGAACATCTCGATGGACACGATGGCGTCGTAGCGGCCGCGCAGGTCGCGATAGTCGCGCAGCTCGAAGGTGGCCCGCCCGGAAAGCCCGGCGCGGCCGATGCGCTCGCGGGCCCATTCGAGCTGCCGCGCCGACAGGGTGATGCCATGCACGTTCAAGCCATGGGCGCCTGCCGCGTACTCGGCGAAACCGCCCCAGCCGCAACCGATCTCCAGCACCCGCGCCCCCGGCCGCAGCCCCAACCGCTGGACGATGCGCGCGTACTTGCGCAACTGGGCCTGCTCGAGCGTGAGTTCGGGCTGGCCATCGAACAACGCGGCAGAGTAGGTCATACTGGAATCGAGCCACAGGCCGTAGAAGTCGTTGCCCAGATCATAGTGCGCGTGGATGTTGCGCTTAGCTTGCGCGCGGGAATTGGTACGCAGGAGGTGCCGGACCCGGTACAACGCCCAACCCCACCAGCGACCGTATATCGCCCTCCCCAGGGCGGCATGATTGGCGGCCGCCAGGGTGAGCAGGCCGGCGAGATCCGGGGTGTCCCAGTGGCCTGCCTTGAAGCTCTCGGCGAAACCGATGTCGCCCGACCGCAGCACGGCGGCGCAAGCGCTCCAGTCGTGGATGCGCAAGTGCGCCTGCGGACCGGGTGTCCGGCCCTCGAAGACGCGCATGTGCCCATTGGGCGTGGTCAGGTCCAGGCGGCCAGCCGAGAGGCGATCGAGAAGCGCGAGCAGCAGCCGCGCGCTGCGCGGCACGGCCGGGGCAGCGACGGCGGCGGGCAGTTGCATGGAGGGCAAATCGTTGGGCTTCATCTTGTGGTCTCCTGCACAGGGGGCAGCGGCTTGGAGAAAAACGGCACGCCCTTCCACCAGAGCCGCAAGGCCTGCCAGTGGATGCGGCCGATCACCACCGCCGTCATGAGAGGATAGGCGAAGAACGCCCGCAGCAGGGCCGCCCTGGAAACGGGCCGACCGGCCCCCGACAGGGTGGTGACGAGCAGCCGCCCCGAGGCGTCGCCATGGTCGATGCGCAGAAGGGTGGCATGGGGGTCGACCCCGAAACGGAAGCGATATTCGCCCGCCACGTCGCAGAAGGGCGATACGTGAAACACCTTGCGGGCGCGCAGCTCGTCACCCGCGGCGATGGGGCGCTGGTCCTCATGGGCAAGCAGGTAGTTGTGACGCTCGCCGAAGGTGTTGTTCACCTCACAGAGCACGGCGCGCAGGGCGCCATGGCGATCGTGGCAGAGCCAGAAGCTCACTGGATTGAACACGTAACCCAGCACCCGGGGGAAGCATTGCAGCCAGACCTCGCCGTCAGCCCGGTGGATGCCGTGCTCGGACAGCAAAGCGCGTATCCAGGGCAGCCACCGCGAGCCGTCGCGCGGGCCGTGGTCGCGGGTCCGCAGGGAGAACAGCCCCGGGCGGTCGAGCGACAACAGCGGCGAGCGCAGAAGGTGCAAGCCCGACAGTGGCACGCGCACATACCAAACCCGGTAACTGAAGACGTTGGGCTTGGGCCGCAGCCGCGCGTGCATGACGCGGCCGAAGAAAACCAGCGGCGCTACGCGGCCAGAACCTGAGGCTGCCATGGCGCCATAACTCCCAAGGCATTGGCCACCTGCAGAGCCGAGCGCAGGCCGTCCTCGTGAAAGCCGTAACCCGTCCAGGCCCCGCAGAACCACACCCGCCGCTGGCCCTGAATCCGCGCCAGCCGCTCCTGGGCATCAATGGCCGGCTGGTCGAACACCGGATGGGCGTAGGAGATACGCCGCAGCACCGACTCAGCGCGCGGCTCGTGCACCGGGTTGAGGGTGACGATCACCGGCGCACGGCAGGGAATCGGTTGCAGTTTGTTGAGCAGATAACTCACGGCCACAGGCCGGCCGTCAGCCCAGGGAGAGCCGGCCAGATAATTCCAGGCTGCCCAGGCGCCGCGGCGGCGGGGCAACAGCGAAGCGTCGGTGTGCACCCAGGCCTCGTTGGGCTGGTAGCGCACGGCTGAGAGAATGCTCCGCTCGGCCTCATCCGCATCGGAGAGCATGGCCAGCGACTGGTCGCTGTGACTCGCCAGCACCACCTCGTCAAAGGCTTCCACACCGGCGGCAGTGGCCACCGCCACGCCACCGGCGGCGGGCCGCGTGACCGACACCACCGGCGTGGCCAGGCGCACATCGCTCAAGTCCGCCAGCAGCCGGTGCACGTACTCCCGCCCGCCGCCGGAGACGGTGCGCCACAGGGGCCGGTCGCTGACCTGCAGCAGGCCGTGGTTGTGACAGAAATTGAGGAAGGTGCCGGCGGGATACTCCAGCATGCGCTGCGTGGGGCATGACCAGATGGCTGCGCTCATGGGCAGCAGGTACCACTCGCGAAACGCCCGGCCATAGCCGCCCGCCTGGAGAAACTCGCCCGTGGTGCCCGCCACCGGGCGGGCGGCACGCACCGCCGCCGTGGCCGTCCGGTTGAAGCGCAGGATGTCCTTCAACATGCCCCAGAACTCGGGCTTCACAAGGTTGCGCTTCTGGGCGAATACCGTGGCGAGGTTGCTGCCCGCCCATTCCAGACGCGCCTCGTCGATGCGCACACTGAAGCTCATATCGCTGGCCACGGTGACCACGCCAAGGTGGTTGAACAACGCGCACAGGTTGGGATAGGTGCGGTCGTTGAACACCAGGAATCCGGTGTCCACGGGGAAGTGCTTGCCTTCCACTTCCGCATCGACCGTGTGGGTGTGCCCCCCGGGGCGGCTATCGGCCTCGAACAGCGTCACGCGATGGGTGCGCGACAGCAGCCATGCGCAGGAGAGTCCGGCGATGCCCGAACCCACGACAGCGATGCGCCTCACGGCCGGCTCCCGAATGGTGGCACCCCCGCCCCGTGCTGCGACACGCTCAAGGGACAGAGATGGAAACCCATGCCCGCCGGGACGACGCTGGCGCGCTCGCCACGGCGTTGCAGACCAGCCTCGATCACTTCAGGCGTGCACGCGCTTGTCACGCTCGATCAGGGCATAGGCCGAGTGGTTGTGGATGGACTCGAAATTCTCCGATTCCAGCACATATGCCAGCACACGGTCATCGCGATTCAAACGCAGTGCGATGTCGCGCACCAAGTCTTCCACGAACTTGGGGTTGTCGTAGGCGCGCTCGGTGACCCACTTTTCATCCGGGCGCTTGAGCAGGCCATAGACCTGGCAGGAAGCCTCTTCCTCGGCCATGGTGACCAATTCTTCGATGGACAAGGAGGTCTGGGTTTCAGCGCTGATGGTGATGTGCGAGCGCTGGTTGTGGGCACCGTAGTCGGAGATTTCCTTGGAGCAGGGGCACAGGCTTGTAACCGGCGCCGTGACCGTGACGGTGTAGGTATAGCCGCGGTTAGCGGTCACCTCGGCGCGCAGCTTGACCCGGTAATCCAGCAGGCTCTCTACGCCCGACACGGGCGCCAACTTGGTGATGAAGTACGGGAACGCCAGCTCGAGGTAGCCGCTGCACGCGTCCAGCCGGGAGAGCATGCGGTCGAACAAATGCCTCAACGTCAGGGCATCCAGGGGCTCGTGTTGAGACTGCAGAATTTCGAGGAAGCGTGACATGTGGGTGCCCTTGGCCTCGGCAGGCAGGCCAACGTACATGTCAGCGGTTACCACGGTGGCGACCGCCTCGCCCGAGGCGGAGCGGATGCGCATGGGATGCACCACCCCCTTGACGCCCACCCGATTGATGGGCACTGCACGGGTATCTGTCACCGATTGGATGTCGGGAAGGACGAATTTTTCAGGGGCGTTCATGCGGGGCCTTTTGAGTCAATGCGTGGGACCACATGGGAAAAAGGGTTCAGGTCGCAAGCGATCCGCGCGGGGGTGGCACGCGGTTGAGGGGAGACGTGCCTGCGACCTGAAGACGGTGCTGCCACTAGTTGGCCATTTGCTTGAGGGACGACCAGGGCATGAAGGACGCGCGACCGGTGTAGTCGGTGGCGCGACCGTGCATTTCGATGTACTCGCTCAGGCGAGCTTCGTCAGACGCAGCGGAAGTGGCCTTGGCGGGTGCTTCGTCGGGAGCGCCCACCCGGTTGCGGTTGTCACGAACAGACGTTGCCTTGGTCACCGCGGCCACAGAGACGTTCACCGCGGGCTGGCCGGCGTTGGTTCTCCCCAAGGTAGGCGTCAGCGCCAGAGCCATTGCGAGTGCGGAAACAATCGAAACTTGGCGGACCATCGTGACCTCCCAGAACACAAATTGTCCTAGTCAAACTGCAAACGTGCCGATACCATATGTCTTCAGTTGGCCGTTGTCAAACATTTGTCCAAGACAACCGCACCTTAAACCGAAGGTACTGAATCCATGGAAAAAACTGATACGTCTTCGCGCAACTCCGGGTTGCGGCAGGCCTCCGCGGTGAGCGCGGCAGTCCTTCCCGCGGAGTCCATGCTGTCGATCAGCGCCGTGGAACGCGACACGGGTTTGTCCAAGGACGTTCTTCGTATGTGGGAGCGCCGCTACCGCTTTCCAAGCCCCCTGCGAGACAAGCACGGCGAGCGCATCTACCCGCACGACCAGATCGCCAAGCTGCGGGCGGTAAAACGGCTCATGGACCGCGGCTACCGCCCCGGCAAGATCATCGGGCTGCACCTGGACGACCTGAACGCGCTGGGAACAGCGCCGGCAGGCGCCCTGGAGCACAGCACCGAGATCCAGGAGGTGCTCTCCTTGATCCGCGGACACCAACTGCAGGAGCTTCGTCAGCGGCTCAATCAGATGCTCATGAAGCAGGGTCTGCTCCGCTTCGTGGTGGAAACCGTCGCACCACTCACCACCGCGGTCGGCGAAGCCTGGGTGCGTGGCGAATTCGCCGTCTTCGAGGAGCACCTCTACACCGAGCAGATCCAGGGCCTGCTGCGCAACGCCATCACCTCCGCCCAGGCCCACAGCACCGCACCACGGGTCCTTCTCACCTCTTTCCCGACCGAACCGCACAACCTCGGCCTTCTCATGGTGGAGGCTGCGCTGGTGGTGGAAGGGGCAACCTGCATTCCTCTGGGCACGGAAACCCCGGCGCCTGAAATCGTGCGCGCTGCCAGCGCACACCGGGCCGACATCGTGGCGCTGTCCTTCAGCGCAGCCTTTCCCGAGCGGCTGGCGGCTTCGGGGCTGCGCGATCTGCGCCTCGCCCTACCCCGCAACGTGGAGCTTTGGGCCGGCGGCAGCTGCGTGCGCCGGTTGCGCAAGGCCATCGAGGGGGTGGCGCTGGTGCGCTCGCTCGACCAACTTGGGTCCATGGTGGCTGACTGGCGCGCAGTTCACGGCCCTGGCTGAGGATCGACGCTGACAGGTTGCAGCGCCGTGCCCAAGCCGCTGCCTAGCAAACCCTGCGCCCATTGCGGCCGCCCCATGGCCTGGCGCAAACGCTGGCGCAACACGTGGACTGAAGTGCTCTACTGCTCCGATCGCTGCCGCAAGGAATCCCGTCGTGCCCGCTGATTGGGTGCTAGTGCTGGGAGACCAGCTCAGCGTCTCCAACCCGGCACTCGCCCGCGTGGATCGTGCAAACGCGGCGGTGCTGTTCATCGAAGCCCAGGGTGAAGCCAGCCACGTCTGGAGCCACAAGGCACGCATCGCGCTGTTCCTGTCGGCCATGCGCCACTTCGCCGCCGAACTGCGCGAGCAGGGCTGGCAAGTGCATTATGTGCCCCTGGATGCGCCAGGGCCCGCCGGGCTCGGTGAACGCCTCGAGGCGGCACTGCGACACCTGGGCGCGCAGCGCCTGGTGGCTTGCGAAGCGGGCGAATGGCGCGTGCAGGAAGCCGTGCAGTCGGCCTGCCAGCGGGCCGGCGTGGCGGGAACCTGGGTATCGGACAGCCACTTCCTGCTGAGCCGTGCCGAATTCGCGCGCTGGGCCGAGGGCCGGCGGGAGTTTCGCATGGAGCACTTCTACCGCTGGATGCGCGCCCGCACCGGCGTGCTCATGGAGGATGGCGAGCCCACCGGCGGGCGCTGGAACTTCGACGCCGACAACCGTCAGGGCTTTTCGCGCGGCGGGCCGGGCACGGTGCCGCCGCCGCTGCGCGAGGCGCCCGACACGATCACCCGCGAGGTGCTGGCCCTGGTGCAGACGCGCTTCGCCGCGCACCCCGGAGCACTGGAGGATTTTGCCTGGCCCGTCACCCGGGCCGCAGCGCTCAGGGTGCTGGCGGACTTCGTGGAACACCGGCTGCCTTCCTTCGGGCGCCACCAGGACGCCATGTGGGAGGGCGAGCCGTTCCTGTGGCACTCGCTGCTGTCGTCGAGCCTCAACCTCAAGCTGCTGGACCCGCGCGAGGTGATCGAGGCGGCGCTGCGCGCCTGGCGCGAGCGCGGCCTCGACCTGGCCGGCGTGGAGGGCTTCGTGCGCCAGATCCTGGGCTGGCGCGAGTTCATCCGCGGCGTGTACTGGCACTTCATGCCCCAGCTGGCCGCCGACAACCACTTCGGCCACACGCGGCCCCTGCCGGCTTGGTTCTGGACCGGCCAGACGGACATGGCCTGCATGCGGGCAGCCATCGGCCAGACGATGCGCCACGGCTACGCCCATCACATCCAGCGCCTCATGGTGACGGGCAACTTCGCACTGCTGGCGGGGCTCTCGCCCCAGGCCGTGGCCGATTGGTACCTCGCGGTGTACGTGGACGCGGTGGAGTGGGTGGAGCTTCCCAACACCGCCGGCATGGCGCTCTACGCCAACGGCGGGCGCTTCACCAGCAAGCCCTACGTGGCCTCGGGCGCCTACATCGACCGCATGAGCAACCACTGCAAGGGATGCCGCTATAAGCCCGGCGAACGCCTCGGCGCGCACGCCTGCCCGTTTACCACCCTGTACTGGAATTTCCTCGACCAGTACGAGGCGCAGTTCGCGCGCAACCCGCGCACCGCCCTCATGGCCCGCAACGTGGCGCGCCTTGATGCCCCGGCCCGCGGCGCCATCCGCGCCGAGGCGGCACGCATGCTCGAGGCCCTGGAGCGCCTCTAGGCGCGCGCCGATCCCTGATACACTCCCGGCCCTCTGAACGGACCCCCAGCCCCATGCTCTACCCGGAGATTTACCGCCAGCTCGAATCCGTGCGCTGGGACATGGCCGAGGACGTGCCGTGGGACCGTTTCGACCCCGGCCTGCTGTCCGACGAGCAGGCCATGACCGTGAAGATGAACGCCATCACCGAGTGGTCGGCGTTGCCGGCCACAGAGATGTTCCTGCGCGACAACCGCGACGACAGCGACTTCTCGGCTTTCATGTCGGTGTGGTTTTTCGAGGAACAGAAGCACTCGCTGGTGTTGATCGAATACCTGCGGCGTTTCCGCCCCGAGCTCGCGCCCACCGAGCAGGAGTTGCACGCGGTGCGCTTCGAGTTCGACCCGGCGCCGCCGCTCGAAACGCTGATGCTGCACTTCTGCGGCGAGATTCGGCTTAATCACTGGTACCGCTGCGCCGCCGCCTGGCACACCGAGCCGGTGATCAAGTCCATCTACGAAATCATCTCCCGCGACGAGGCGCGCCACGCCGGCGCCTACCTGAAGTACATGCGCCGCGCCATCGACCGGCTGGGCGACGAGGCCCGCGGCGCCTTCGCCCGCATCGGCACGCTCATGGCCAGTTCGGCGCGCAGCGCCAAGGCGCTGCACCCCACCAACCTGCACGTGAGCAAGGCGCTATTCCCCAACGACACGGTGCAATCGCGCCTGCCCGATCCGCAGTGGCTGGAGCGCTGGCTCGACGGCCAGATCCACTTCGGCCGCCAGTGGGAGCAGAAGGTGGTGGCCATGATCCTGAAGAACCTCTCGATCCTGTTCGAGCGCCCCATCGCCACGGTTCAGGAGCTGTCGCGCTACCGCAAGACGCTTGGCGGCGACGCCGCCGCTGGCGCCGCGGCCTGACCCGGGTGGCGGCTGCGCCAGCCTTCGAGCGCAAGCTCTGCGCACCTGGCGAGCTGGCCGTCCGCGCCGCCGGCCTCAAACGCCCGCTGGTGTTCACCAATGGCGTGTTCGACATCCTGCACCGCGGCCACGTCACCTACCTGGCAGAGGCGCGCGCCCTGGGCGCAACGCTGCTCGTGGCGCTCAACAGCGACGCCTCCGTGCGCCGGCTGGGCAAGGGCGAGGATCGCCCCGTCAACATCCTCGAAGACCGCATGGCCGTGGTGGCCGCGCTGGAGTGCACCGATCTGGTGAGCTGGTTCGAGGAAGACACGCCGCTTGCCGCCATTCTCGCCGCCCGGCCCGAGGTACTGGTGAAGGGCGGCGACTGGAGCGTGGATCGCATCGTGGGCGCCCGTGAAGTGCAGGCCTGGGGCGGCAGCGTGCACTCCATCGCCTTTCGTCACGAACGCTCCACCACCGCCTTGCTGTCCCGAATCCGCGGCGCCTGAGCGCTGCGGGTGCCGGCGCCACCGGCCTCGAAAGGAGTCCCCATGGTTTCCCGCTCCACCCGCGCCCGGCATTTCATGGCCGAGCTCTGGCAGCTTGCCCGCCCCTACTGGTTTTCGGAGGAGCGCGTCTCGGCGCGGCTGCTGCTGGCCGCCATCGTCGCCCTCACCCTGGGCATGGTGTACATGAACGTGCAGCTCAACCAGTGGAACAACACCTTCTTCACCGCGCTGCAAAAGCGCGACGGCTCCACCTTCGTGCCGCTCATGACCCAGTTCACCCTGCTGGCCTGCATCTACATCGTCATGGCCGTATACCAGGTGTACCTGCGCCAGGGGCTGCAGATCCGCTGGCGGCGCTGGCTCACCGCCTTCTACCTGGAGCAGTGGCTGGGGGGGCGCAACTACTATCGCATGCAGCTTACCGGCGCGCCCACCGACAACCCCGACCAGCGCATCGCCGAGGACCTGGACCTGTTCGTGGACAAGTCGCTGTCGCTCAGCCTCGGGCTGCTCGACTCGGTGGTGACGCTCGTGTCCTTCGTGGGCATCCTGTGGGGCCTGTCGGGTGCTCTCGAGTTCAGCCTCGGCGGCCAGACCTGGGAGGTGTACGGCTACATGGTGTGGGTGGCGCTGGCCTACGCGGCGGCGGGCAGCTGGATTGCCCATGCCATCGGCCGGCGTCTCATCGGCCTGAATTTTCACCGCCAGCGGATCGAAGCGGACCTGCGTTTTTCCCTGGCGCGCTTCCGCGAAAACGTGGAGGGCGTGGCCCTCTACCGCGGCGAAGCCGGCGAGCGACAGGGGTTCCTCACCCGCTTCGCCGCCGTGGCCAGCAACTGGTGGGAGATCATGAAGCGCCAGAAGCTGCTCAATGCCTTTACGGTGGGCTACTCCCAGGCGGCCATCATCTTCCCCTACCTGGTGGCGGGGCCGCGCTACTTCGCCGGCAAGCTGGAGCTGGGCGATCTCACCCAGACGGCCGGCGCCTTCGGCTATGTGCAAAACGCGCTGTCGTGGTTCATCAACGCCTACGGCGAGTTCGCCACCTGGAAGGCCACCGTGGACCGGCTCACGGGGTTTCGCCAGGCCATTGCCGAGGCCGAGTCGAGCACCCGCACCGACCCGGGCGTCGGGCTGGCCCAGGGCGGCGCACACCTGGCGCTGGAAGACGTGAGCCTGCGCCTGCCCGGCGGCGCTGCCCTGCTGGGCGCGGCCCGGGCAACCTTCGGTGCGGGCGAGCGGGTGCTGCTGCGCGGGCCGTCGGGCTCGGGCAAGAGCACGCTGTTCCGCGCCATGGCGGGCATCTGGCCCTTCGGCTCGGGCACGGTGCGGGTGCCGCAGGGCGCGCGCACCTTGTTCCTGCCCCAGCGGCCCTACTTTCCCCTGGGCAGCCTGCGACATGCGCTGGCCTATCCCTCGGCGGCCGATGCCTTCACGGACGAGGCGCTGCGCGCGGCCCTCGCGGACGTGGGGCTCGAGGCGCTGGCCGGGCAGCTGGACGAGGTGGCGCCCTGGAGCCAGCGGCTCTCCGGCGGGGAACAGCAGCGCGTGGCCATCGCCCGGGCGCTGCTGCACCGGCCCGACTGGCTGTTCCTGGACGAAGCCACCTCCAGCCTGGACCCCGCCTCGGAGCAGGCGCTCTACGCGCTGCTGGTGCAGCGCCTGCCGGGCACCACCATCCTGAGCATCGCCCACCGGCCCGACCTGGAGCGCCACCACCGGCGCGTGCTCGAAATCGATCCGCTCACCCGCAATCTGGCAGAGCCGGCAGCACCCCCCGCGGCAAGCTGACGCCGCGATCCCTACGGACAGGGTCCGGCACGCACCGCGGTGCCCGGAAAGGCCTGGCGCAGATCCGTCAGCCGCTGGGTCTCGGCCTCGCGCGGCTCGCGGATGTACAGCGCCACCAGGCGGGCTTGCTGCTGCCGCGCCCCCACCACCACCGAGCGCAACCCGCGGGCCTTGAGAGTCTCGAGGTAACGCCGCGCGCCCTCCTCGCCGCGAAACACCCCCAGCGACACGGCATTCTCCCAATCGCCACGCTCCTGGACGATGTAGGTGTCCTTCACGCCCTGGCGCGCCAGCTCCGCCACCCTGCGTTCGGCCTGCTGGCGGCTCCTGAACGGCGGGATGTAAACCCACCACCCGGCAGGCACGGTGACCGAGCCTTCCACCAGCCGCGGCCCCAGCGCGAGGGACTGCAGAGCCTCGCGGGCACGCTCGGCCTCGTCAGCGGCAAAGGGCGCCCACTCCAGGCAAGCCTCGGCCAACACCACCGTGGTGGGTAGAGATGCCGGTGTCTGCGTCGGCACAGGCACTGGGACAGGCTCCGATTCGCCGGCCAGGATCCGCAGCCGATCGCGGTTCAATTCCTGCCCCGCCAGGGCATCTTCGACCCTCGGCGCGTGCTCGCGCAGCCAGCCCCACGTAAACAACGCCAGGTTGACGATCAGCAGCGCGCCCGCAAGCCCCTTCACGGCGCGTACTCCTGGGTGGCGATGCGCACCAGGCCCTCCAGAACCAATCGCGGCACGAGCAACCCGCCGCCCGGCAGGCGAGGCTCGATCGCGGGCGCCCCGCCGCCGGTCAGCAGCAAGGCCGGCGCCTCGCCATCGCGCCGTTGCAGGTGCTCGATCATGGCGCGCACGGCCCCCGCGGCGGCGCACAACGCGCCGCTCGTCATGGCGTCTGCCGTGGTGACGGGAAATTCGGCAAAAGCACCGCGCTCCTCATGCAGATCCGCCGTGCCGCCGGCCAGCGATCGCAACATCAGCTCCACGCCCGGCAGGATGAGGCCACCGATGAACAGGCCATCGCGGTCCAGGGCGTCCACAGTGATGGCCGTGCCGGCATTGGCCACCACGCAGGCCGCGCCGGTGCGCGCCCGCGCCCCCACCAGCGCCGCCCAGCGGTCGGCGCCCAGCCGGGCCGGATCGCGGTAGCCGTTGCGCACGCCGCAGCAGCGCTCCGCCGGGCGCAGGAACACAGCCGCGATGCCAAGGTTGCGGGCCGCCGTCTCGATGGCTGCGCGGGCCGCTGGACCGGCCACGTTGGCGGCCAGCAGGCGGCACGGCGCCAGCGGCAGATCCGCCAGGGCTGCCGGCAGCGCGTGGGCCTCGGAAGTGGCCACCGCGCCCGATGCACTCCAGTCGGCGCCATCGTGCAGCCCCCATTTGATGCGGGTGTTGCCCGCATCCATCACCAGCACGGCGGTGCTCATGGCAACACCGCGCCGGCCGCCCGCAGGCTCGCCTCGCCGCCGTGCAGGCGCACCACACCCTGGGCGGTGCGCAGCAGCAGCGCACCGTCGCCGCCGGTACCCTCCACCACGCCTTGCAGCACGCGCCCGTCGGGCAACAGCACCTGGGCGGCCTGGCCGTGCAGCACGTGCAGCGCCCGGAAGGCTGACTCGAAGGGGCCGAAACCCTCGGCGGTGAAACGCTCCATCACCTCGGCCAGCCGGGCCAGCAGCCCGGCCAGCAGCCCATTGCGCTCAGGGATGCACCCGGCTTCCGCCAGATCGGCCACCGGCTGCTCCACCGCGGCGCGCAAGGGCGCGGGCAGGCGCACATTGATGCCGATGCCCACCACAGCGGCGGCGGGGCCGAGGGCGTCGCCCTGCAATTCCACCAGGATGCCGCCGAGCTTGCGGCCCTGGAACAGGATGTCATTGGGCCACTTGAGGCCGATGCCGCTGGCGCCCGCCGCCGCCAGGGCCTGGGCCACCGCCACGCCCACGGCGAGGCTCAGGCCGGACAATCCGGCGGCGCCCTGCTCGAAGCGCCACAGCAGCGAAAAGGTGAGCGAGCTGCCCAGGCCACTGGTCCACGCCCGGCCGCGCCGGCCCCGGCCGCCTGTTTGCAGCTCCGCGGCCAGCACGCTGCCCGTGGGCGCACCGGCGGCCGCGGCGGCCAACAATCGGGTGTTGGTGGAGTCCACCGCCTCGGCCACCTGCACCTGGAACCGCGCGCCCCCGGCGCCAAGCGCCGCGGTGATGCGGTTGGCATCCAGCCAGGCGGGGCTGGCCGCCAGGCGATAGCCCTGGCCGCGCAGGCGTTGCACTTCGAGCCCCAGGGATTCGGCCTCGCGCATGGCATTCCAGACGGTGGCGCGGGTCACGCCCAGGGCTGCAGCCATTTGCTCGCCGGAGCGCAAGCCGCCGTCGCTGAGCAGCCGCAGAGTGGCGAGAGTGAGGGGATTCATGGTCGCGCATGATAGCGGCGCGGCGACGGCGGGCGCGTTTGCTGATCCAGGTCAACGCCCGCGGCGCCGCGCCTGCCGACACTGCCATCTTAACCATCGAACAGCGAGGACACCGCGCCATGTACAAGCACATTCTCATTCCCACCGACGGCTCGCCGCTGTCCCGGAAGGCCGTCAAGGCGGGGCTGAAATTCGCCAAGGCCCTGGGCGCCAAGGTGACCGCCTTCAATTCGCCGCCGGCCTATGAGCTGATGATCTACGGCGAGTACTTCCCGCCCGACCTCCTGCCCCAGGCGGAGTATGAGGCTCGCGCCCGGCGCCAGGCCGAGAAGATCCTCGCCGCCGTGACGAAGGAAGCCGAGGCCATGGGCGTACCCTGTGCCACTCACGTTCAAAGCAGCCGTGTGCCCTGGGAAGCCATCATCGAGGTGGCAAAGAAAAAGCGCTGCGACCTGATCTACATGGCCTCCCACGGCCGCCGTGGCCTGGCCGGGTTGCTGCTGGGCAGCGAGACCACGCAGGTGCTGACGCACTCGAAGATCCCGGTGCTGGTGTATCGCTGAAGGCCGCCGCCCGCCCCGCTCCGGGCGGTGGGGCGGGTGCTATAGTCGACACGCGCTTTTTTCCCGAGGCCGCGATGCGTTTTCTGCTGGTTGCTGCCGCTGCACTGCTGGCGGCATTTGTCACGGGCCCCGTCCAGGCCCAGGAGTGGCCTGCCAAGCCCATCCGTCTGGTGGTGCCGTTCCCGCCGGGCGGCACGCCCGACATCCTGGCGCGGCTGCTCGGCCAGCGGGCGGCGCGCGCCCTGGGCCAACAGGTGGTGGTGGACAACCGCCCCGGCGCTGGCGGCAACGTGGCCATGGAGATCGTGGCGCGCAGCGCGCCCGACGGCTACACCGTTGTCATGGGTACCATCGGTACCTGCGCGCTCAATCCGTCGCTGTACGCCAACCTGCCCTTTTCGGTGCAGCGCGACTTCGCGCCGGTGATGCTGGTGGGATCCATCGCCAACCTGCTGGCGGTGCATCCCTCGGTACCGGCCACCTCGGTGAAGGAACTGGTGGCGCTGGCGAAAGCCCGGCCCCGCACCCTCACCTACGCCAGCTCGGGCTTCGGCTCGTCGCTGCACGTGGCGGGCGAACTGTTCCGCGGCGCCGCCACTGTTGACCTGGTGCACGTGCCCTACAAGGGCTCGCAGCCGGCCCTGATGGATCTGGTGGCCGGGCAGGTGAACCTCATCTTCGACAACATGCCCTCCGTCCTGCCCATGGTCCAGGCGGGCAAGGTGCGGCCGCTGGCGGTCACGGGGGCGAAGCGCTCACGGCTGTTTCCGGGCCTGCCCACCATGGCCGAGGCCGGGTATCCGGAGGCAAGCATCGCGCCGTGGTACGGGGTGCTCGCGCCGGCGCGGGTGCCCGGGCCGGTGCTGGCAAAACTCAATGCCGCCTTCAACGAGGCGCTGCGCGATCCGGCGGTGCAGAAGCGGCTGGCCGAAATCGACCTGGAGCCCGCCGGCGGCTCGGGAGCGCAATTCGCGGCGCTGATCGCCGCGGAGACCGACAAATGGGGCCGGGTGATTCGCGAAAAAGGCATCCGCGCCGAATGACGGCGGCAGGGCAACCATGAAATTCATCTCCGAGCTGATTGGCGCCCACCGCGCCCGTTATCCGGCCATGGCGCTGGTGGACGTGTACAAGCTGCTGCATCAGGCAGCTCTCGGGCCGGCCCACGCCGCCGATGCCGCCACCGCGCTGGCGCGCCTGGACGCCGAGCTGGCCGCCCTGGGCGTGGGCCCGGACGAGCCGCTGGTGGACCCCATCTCGCCCGACGGGCGCCTGGCGCGGGTGCACCTGCGCCCCTGGGCGGCCCGCGGCCTCCCCGCCGCAAGGCTTGCCGAGGCCTTCACCGGCACGGCCACGGGCTGGACGCCCGATCCGGGCAAGCTGGCGCGTTTCTGCGGCTGCCTCGGCGACCTGGCCGCCGCGGGTGGTGTGCCTGCGCCGCGCGCCGAGGTGGAAGGCTTCGTGGCGCGGTGCGCGAACGACAGCTGGCCCGCGCTGCATCACTCCGAGGCCTTTCGCCGCGCCTATGCGCCGGCCTACCGGCTGGTGGACGTGGCACTGCTGCCCGCGGGTTTGGCGTGAGCGGCCCCCGCTCCACCCGCCCGCCGGGCCGCGGGCCGATGGCGTACGGCAACCGGCGGTGAGCGCCTCCAGCCTGCGCATCCGCGCGGTACGCGCCTTCCCCATCTCCCATCCCGTGGCGCCGGAACACGCCGTCACCCTCGGCGTGGGCCGCCAGGTGAAACGCGACGCGGTGCTGGTGCGGGTGGAGACCGAATCGGGCCTGCGGGGCTGGGGCGAGGCACACCACGGGCGCGCGCCCGGGGCAGTGGCCCGGCTGGTGGAGACCACTCTGTGCCAATTGGTGACAGGCATGGACGCCCACGATGTGAACGGCGTGTGGAAGCGCGTCTACGACCGTCAACTGGCCTCCCACGGGCTGGGAGCCGCGGCCTGCATAGCGCTGTCAGGCCTGGACATGGCTTTGTGGGATATCCGCGGCCAAGCGCTGGGCCTGCCGCTGTACCGGCTGCTGGGCGGCGCGAGCCGGGCGGTGCCCGCCTATGCGGGCGGGGTGTCCCTGGGCTACCAGCCCCCGGCGGCGCTGGTGGAAGAGGCGCGCGCCCACGTGGAGGGCGGCTTTCGCGCCGTGAAGCTGCGCGTGGGCGACAGGCCTGACCGCGATGTGGCGCGCGTGAAGGCCGTGCGCGAGGCCTTCGGCGACTCCCTGGAGGTGTTGGTGGACGCCAACACCAGCTACGACCTGGACGCCGTGCGGCGGGTCATGCCGGCCTACGATGCACTTGCGGTGGGCTGGCTGGAAGAGCCTTTTCCAGCGCCCGATGCCGCCAGCTACCGGCGTGCCGCATCCCTTGGGCGCACTCCGCTGGCCTGCGGGGAGAACCATTACACACGTCACGAGTTCCGGCGCCTGGTCGAGGATGGAGCGGTGACAGTGCTGCAACCCGACCTGTCCAAGAGCGGCGGCCTCACCGAGGCCATGCGCATTGCCCATCTGGCTGGAGCGGCGGGCTTGCGCATTCACCCTCACACCTCCATGACGGTTCTCAACATGGCTGCCTCTGTGCATCTGCTGTGCGCCATCGACAACGCCGGCTGGTTCGAGGCCGATGTCTCCCGGGTTAATCCGTTCCGGGACGGGCTTGGCGACGTCGGCTGCGCGGTGGATGCCGACGGCTGCGTGCGTCCCCTGGAAGGTCCCGGCCTGGGTGTGACCGTGGACGAGGCCTTCGTGGCCGCCCATCCGCTCGTCGACGGCCCCTGCTACGTCTGAGCGCCCCTGGGGCCGGGCTGCGCCCGGTGCGCCCCAAGTTTCCTTGAGGCACGGGGAGCGCGAGACGCTAGAATCGCGGCCTTCGTTACGGTTCCGTCCGGCCCTTGTAGGACACGCCCGCTTGGATAAGCCTGATCCCGGCCAAAATGCGCCGGCTGCGTCGAATTTCATTCGCGGCATCATCGAACACGACCTGGCCCGGGGCGCCTATGCCGGGCGGCGCTGGCGCGGAGCGCCGGGCGATGCTGCCGCTCAGGCTGGCGCCGCGCCCGACCCGGCGCGCGTGCGCACCCGCTTCCCGCCCGAGCCCAACGGCTACCTGCATATCGGCCATGCCAAGTCCATCTGCCTGAATTTCGGCATGGCGGCTGCCTTTGGGGGCGCGTGTCACATGCGCTTCGATGACACCAACCCCACCAAGGAAGAGCAGGAGTATGTGGACTCCATTCTCGAAGCGGTGCGCTGGCTGGGTTTCGAATGGGGGGACCACCTCTTCTACGCGAGCGACTACTTCGAGACGCTGTACCGCTTTGCCGAGGCCTTCGTGGCCCACGGGCTGGCCTATGTGGACAGCCTCAGCCCGGAGCAGATGCGCGAGCTGCGTGGCACGCTCACCGAGCCAGGCCGCGCCAGCCCCTACCGCGAGCGGCCGGTGGCGGACAACCTCGACCTGCTGCGCCGCATGCGCGCCGGCGAATTTCCCGACGGCGCCCACGTTCTGCGGCTGAAGATCGACATGGCGTCGCCCAACATCAATCTGCGCGACCCCGTGATCTACCGCATCCGGCACGCCCACCATCATCGAACGGGCGAAGCGTGGTGCATCTATCCGATGTACGACTACACCCACTGCATCTCGGACGCCCTGGAGAACATCACCCACTCGCTGTGCACCCTGGAGTTCGAGGACCACCGGCCGCTCTACGACTGGGTGCTGGAGCGCCTGGCCGAGTTCGGGCTGCTGGAGCGGCCGCTGCCGCGCCAGTACGAATTCGCGCGCCTCAACCTCACCACCGTGGTGCTGAGCAAGCGCAAGCTCATCCAGCTCGTGGAAGAGGGTCACGTGGACGGCTGGGACGATCCGCGCATGCCCACCATCACCGGCTACCGCCGCCGTGGCTACACGCCCGAGTCGATCCGGCTGTTCGCCGAGCGCATCGGCGTGGCAAAGGAAAACTCCACCATCGAACACGCCA
>Ga0209985_10000564_pt1 | contig 39711 bp, 42 predicted proteins | sample NOAtaG_FD_187305 | JGI IMG/M metagenome (GOLD analysis project Ga0209985, IMG submission 187305) | Freshwater lake microbial communities from Lake Erie, under a cyanobacterial bloom - NOAA_Erie_Diel6S_1000h metaG (SPAdes) (version 2) | ecosystem: Environmental > Aquatic > Freshwater > Lake ...
TCGACGGCCGCGGTGAAACCCAACTGGCCCGCGCCACCGCCGACGGCGTCCGCGAGCCCCTCAACCGTCGCGCCACCGTCGACATCAACTTCTGATGACGACTGCCCCGGAGCCACCGCGGCTCCGGCAGGCGACGACCTGAAGCTGACCGCCTCCCGGATCGATCCGGGAGGCGGTTTTGCTTTTGGCTCCTGGCGGCGGACGGCCTCTCGAGGACAGCAGACCTCGACCACGGTGCCGCTCCCCCGACGCGCCCGATCAGTGTGCGCAGATCAGATCAGGCCCCGTCAGCGAGCGGGGACGCCGCGCACCGTCGCGCCGGAGGGCACATCACGGCTGACGACGGCGCCGGCACCGACCACGGCCCCCGCGCCGATTCGCCGCCCCGGCAGGACCACGGCCCCGGCACCGACGAAGGCCCCTTCACCGACCGCCACGCCGCCGAGCAAGACCGACCGGGGGCCCAAGTGGGCGAAGGCCCCCACCTCGACGTCATGCTCAACCACGGCGGCCGTATTGACGATGACATGCGCCCCGACGCGGACCATGGGCTGGATCACCGCCAGGGCCCCGATGAGCGTCCCCTCGCCGATCACCGCGTCCGGCGCGATGATCGCCGCGGGATGGCGCACGCCCTGCCACGATTGCACCCTGGCCTCGCCGACAAGCCGGCGACGCAGGCCATTGTCACCGACGGCGACGTGGGCCGACAGGGCCCCGCCCGGCGCGGTGTCCGTCCACGGGCCAGGCAGGCCAGGGGCGTCCGGAGGGTCTGGCGCGACGAACAGCACCGGGCCGCCGCCGGCGGCGCGCCAGGCCTCGGCGACCACGCGGGCATGTCCGCCGGCACCGAACAGGATCAGGTCGGGAGTCCGGGCGCGGGTCACGGGCGTCGGTGCCCTGCGGCCGGCATCAGGAGGCTCAGCGGCTCGCACCTTCAGGGACGCCCGCCACGGCGGGCCTCAGGGTCTCGGCGGCGGCAATCACCACACTGGCGGTCAGCAACGCCGACACCAGGGCGATGCCCACCAGCCTCAGCCCTTCCAGCCATTCCCGCGAGTCGTCGTGCATGCCTGCCTCCCCTCGGAGGAGAAGACCACGGCGACCCGCGGCCTGGCAACGGGGATCAGCCCGTGAACGGGCGGATCAGGATCTCGACCCGGCGGTTCATCTGCCGGCCCTCGACGGTCTCATTCGAGGCGACCGGGTTGCGCGAGCTGGCCCCGGCGACATAGAGGCGCTCGCGGATCACGCCAGCGTCGATCAGGGCCTGGGCCACCGCGGCGGCGCGCCGCTCCGACAGGGGCTGGTTGATACGATCGCCACCTGTGGAGTCCGTATGCCCGATCACATCCACGAGCGAGCGGTCGTAATCCTGAAGCACCGCCGCAACATCGCGCAGGGTGGCATTGAAGCGCGGATCTATGGCCGAGGAATTGACAGCGAAAGTCACATCCGAGGGCATGCGCAGCACCAGATTGTCGCCCTGGCGCGCGACGCCGACGCCAGTGCCCGACAGCTCGGCCTCGAGCACCCGCTGCTGGCGATCCATATAGGCTCCGACCCCGGCTCCGGCGAGCGCCCCGACCCCGGCACCGATCAGGGCGTTGCGACGCCCCTGCTCGCCGTCCGAGGTGTTGGTCAGATAGCCCAGCAGAGCACCGATGCCGGCCCCGACCAGCGCGCCGGTGCCGGTGTTGTTACGCTGCGGCGTCGAACTGTAGGGATCCATGGTCGTGCAGGCGGCCAGCAGGCCGGCGACGGCGGCACCGGCGATCAGGGGCTTCAGGCGCATCAGGGTCTCTCCTTGACAGGGCTTGCGGGCGACAACGCCGAGCTTACGGGCAAGGTTCCACTGCGGCTACCTCCGGGCTGCGACGCTGCCGCTGACCGTCGATCTGGCCACGACGGCGCGACAGGACTATGACGACGCCGACAGCGCCCCGGAGCCCCGCCATGACCGCCGAGCCCCTTTTCGCCTCACCGCGCAGCGCCATCACCCCGGTCTCGATGGCCGCCTTTGCCGGCGACCTGCCGAGCCTGGCCGAGGTGCTCGGGGCCTCGTTCGCGCGCTACGGCTTCGCCGTGGTCGCCGATCACGGGCTGGACATGGCCGCGATCGAGGCCGCCATCGCCGACGCCCGGGCCTTCTTCGCCCTGCCGACCGAGGTGAAGATGCAGTATCACGAGCCCGGCACCGGCGGGGCGCGTGGCTACACCCCCTTCGGCAAGGAGGCGGCCAAGGACGCCGACGTCGTCGACCTAAAGGAGTTCTGGCACACCGGCCGCGACCTGCCCGAGGGGCATCCGTACCGCGCGATGATGCGCGACAACCTCTGGCCGGCCGAGGTCCCGACCTTCCGGCCGAACGTGCAGGCCATGTTCCGCGCCATGGACGACCTCGGCACCGCGTTGCTGCAGGCCATCGCCCGCTACCTCGACCTGCCGCAGGACTGGTTCGCCGACAAGATCGACATGGGCAACAGCGTCCTGCGGCTGCTGCACTATCCGCCGATCCCGGCCGATGCGCCGGGCGTGCGTGCCGGGGCCCACGAGGACATCAATGTCATCACCCTTCTGCTGGGGGCCGAGGAGGCCGGGTTGCAGCTGAAGGACCGCGACGGCCAATGGCTGGACATCGCCCCTCCGCCGGGTGCCCTGGTGGTCAACATCGGCGACATGCTGCAGCGTCTGACCAATCATGTGCTCCCATCGACGACGCACCGGGTGGTCAATCCGGCCCCTGAGCGGCGCGGCTTCGCCCGCTACTCGACCCCCTTCTTCCTGCACTTCAACCCGGACTTCGAGATCGTCACCCTGCCGGCGTGCGTCACTGCCGACCGGCCGGATCTCTATCCCGAGCCGATCACCGCCCAGGACTATCTGCTGCAACGGCTGCGCGAGATCCGGCTGCTGTGACCGGGCCGCCGGGCCCGGTCAGCGAGTGATGCGCAGGTTCTCGATCGAACCGGCGATGCGGTCGAAGGCGGCACCGATGGCGGAGGCGCTGGTGACGTTGAAGTAGTGGTCCGACGAGGTGGCGCAGCGCTCCATCAGCGCCTGGGCGGCAGCGTCGACCTGCACCGCCACCGTGTAGATAATGATGCCCTGGGCCTTCATGTTGCCGCAGAGGTCCTCGCGACCGGCCGTCGGATGGTCGAGGCGGTTGTCCAGCGCGGTCCGGCGCTGGGCATTGCTGCCGCTGGTGATGCCCAGTCGACCCTGCCAGATGTAGCCCTGCGCGCTGTAGGTGGACGCGTTCGGACTGCTGTTGCCGCTCAGCACATTTTCGCCATCGGTCATCAGGATCATGATCTTGAGCAGTCGCTCCTGACCGTAGGGGCGGCCATCGCCGAAAGGGGCATTGGGCGACAGGGTATGCCAGCCCCAGATAGCCCCCATCGGAACTTGGGTATTGCCGTGGGCAAACATGGCGTTTACCCCCGCGCGCAGGGCGTCATAGTCGTTCGTCAGCCGGAGCAGGGGCTGTATCACACAGTCGCGGTTGGGCCCGAAGCCGTCGTCGAGGGTATCGCGAGGGGTACTGCTGTACTTGCTCGCTCGCGCCTGGCGGTCTCTCCAGACCTGCGCCCGGTTGGTGCTGTTGACCGAACTGGGAAAGCCGGTCCCGTCGTCAAGATAGTTGTTTGGCTCAAGACCCGTCCAGGAACGGTAGGTGCTGTCCGTGTAGACGTTGTCCGGAAGGTCTGGAGCAAAGTAGGGCACGAACATGGTTGCAAGATCCGTGGTGACCGGCTCGGTATCGCGGATGTCGTAGGGTTGGGGCCGCGCCTCGACACAGCCGGCCCACCGGGTATTCAGCTGCTCGAACAGGGTGAACCGCCCGACTGCCGTGTCGAACAGGCCGGTCGCGCCCGTTCCGCCGGTATGACTGCCGCTATTGGTCATCCACGTCGGCTGTTGACCATCATCGGTCGGCACGCGCACGGTAAAGGAGAAGGGCACCAGCGAGATGCGCACGGCGTCCGGCTCGACGCTGCGCCCGTCGGCCGCCGCCAGCCGATCGATCAGGTCGATCGCCGCCGTCTTGGTGTTGGCCAGCTTGGTGCCGGCCATCGAGCCGGTGTTGTCGAGCACCAGTGCGACCTCGACCCGGTTGTTCGAGCGCATCACCTCCGAGCTCGCCGTGACCGGCAGCTCGTCGTCCAACACCTGGCCATAGGGCGGCAGGAGGATGTCGGCGATGATAGCGTCGACGTTCGCCCGCGCCACGGCGATCACCACTCTCTCAGGGGTCAGGGTGAAGGAGGTCGCCGACTCGTCCAGCGTCACGCCGGTGAAGTTCTGCATGTTGGCCCGCAGCGAGGCCATGCCGATGCGCTGCACTCCGGCGGCGTCAGTATACTGGGAGCGGGCCGCGGCCAGGGCGGCGGCGTCCAGGGCATCCTGCAGGCTGGAACGCACGGTGGCGGCACGGTGCAGGTCGACGCCGGCTACGGTCATCATCATCAGTGGCGGCAGGGCCAGGCCGAACACCAGCGCCACGCCGCCGTCGCGGGCGCGAGCCAGGCGGCGCAGGAAGCCGGTCCGCTGCGTTTTGTCCGTGCTGTCGCCCATCTCGTCCACCCGTGTCCGCAGAAGTCGCCGCGCGCTTCCGGCGCGCGCGTTTCCGCACACTGACCTTGAGGGAAACGGGCTTAAGGAATCGCCAGTGCGGCTGGTTAACCGGAGCCGAGCACGCAGCTGTCAAGACCGTCGCGGCGGACAGCGCCGGCGGCGGCCTGGATGCGCGCCGCGCGCCGCCGCACATAGGGGCCCGGCTGGGCGGCGTTGTAGCGGCGCGGGCTGGGGAGCACGGCTGCGAGGCGGGCCGCCTCCCGCGCGGTGAGGGCGTCGGCGGACTTGCCGAACCAGTGCTGCGCCGCCGCCTCGGCCCCGTAGACCCCAGGGGCGAACTCGGCGATGTTGAGATAGACTTCCATGATCCGCCGCTTGGGCCAGAATGTCTCGATGAGGACGGTGTAGCCCGCCTCCATGCCCTTGCGGACCCAGTCGCGGCCCGGCCAGAGGAACAGGTTCTTGGCGGTCTGCTGGCTGATGGTGGAGCCGCCGCGGACGCGTCCGCCGCGGGCGTTGGCATCCAGCGCCTTGCGGATGGCCTCGAAATCGAAGCCGTGGTGGCGGCAGAAGTTGGCGTCCTCGGCGGCGATGGCGGCGCGCACGAGGCGTGGCGAAATGTCGTCCAGCGAGCGCCACTGGTAGGTCTGGGGATGCCCCTTGAAGCTCTGCTGCACCATCAGGACCGTGGTCAGCGGGGGTACAAAGCGGTGCATCAGCACCCCGCCGGGCGGCAGGCACACCGCCAGCGCCAGCAGCAAGATGACCAGGCGGCCGCGCCGGCGGCGCGGGGCGGGTAGCTTGGAATCCGGAGGCGGGTTGTCGGCGCTCATGGCCAAGCTTTGGCCCGCCGGAGCGGGTGCCGCAAGCGCGCGCGCTACTCGGGCTTGATCGACAGCTGGAAGGCCACCAGGCCTTCGCTCACATCCCTGTCGAAGCCGTCACCGAGCAGCTCGCGGGCATCGATCTCGCGATACACCAGACCGACCGAGCTCTGCATCGCCCCCCGGCGCCAGGCCAAACCGACGGAGGCGTCGCCGAGGAAGGCTCCGGAATCATGGCTCACGCCGGAGCTGGCGAAATCGCCGTCGCGGGTACGGGCCCAGTTGTAACCGACAGCCCGTCCGGAGCCGGCGGCGAACAGGTACCAGCGCGCGCGCTCGCCGAAGGCCGCGCGCCCGTTCTGCACCATGTCGTCGAGGCCCTCGCCGATGCGCAGCGTGGCCCCGGCCTCCAGCGCCCCCTGCCCCTCGGCCAGGTTGATGCCCGCATGGGGGATGAGCGCCACCTCGAGCCCCGAAGCCGTCTCGCCGCGCGCCGCAGCCCAGCCGCGGCGATAGTTGAACGACAGCTGCTCGTCCTCCAGCGTGCCGGCGAAGGCTCCGGTCGGCGGCAGGGGCACCCCGTCGGCGCGGCGCCACTCGCCGCGGCTGGCCAGGCGCAGACGATCGACAAAGCCCTTGCCGACGAGAGAGATCTCGCGCGCCCGTATGGCCTCGAGCCCGCCGTCCGCGCCGAAGCCCATCGGCTCCAGCGGCTCCAGCGGCGGCCCGAACGGCGCGTCGAGGCGGACGGCGTAGGTGGTCTCGATATCGACCCGCACGATCAGGTCGCCGATCGGATCGTCGCTGGGGCGAACCCCGCCGGCAGCGTCGGCCCGGGGGTCGTCGAACAGGTTCGGGAGCCGCGCTGCGCCGGAGAAGTAGGGACGAGCGCCGTCGGCCTCCTGGGCCGTCGTCACCGGTGCCGCCGCAAGGGCCGCTCCACCTCCCACAAGTGCCGCGATCACGGCGCGCATTCGGTCTCCCCGTCCGGCAGCGTCAGGGCAGACTAACCCGAAAGGGCCCGCCCGTCATCTGACGCTTTCGAGAAACAATTCAGCGACCACTCAAAGGGGAGGGTGCCGGCCGCTCGGCTTACTGGCAGGCGAGGCACTCATCATAGTCGGTGCGCGCCACGGCGAACAGGTCGGGCTGGTTGGGATCGACCTCCTCGGTCTCGTCCTTGTCCTCGGCCCCGGCGAAGGAGGCGCGCTGCACCGACTTGGAGCGCAGGTAGTAGAGCGACTTGACGCCCTTCTCCCACGCCGACCAGTGCAGCATGTGCAGGTCCCATTTGTCGACGTCGCCCGGCAGGAAGACGTTGATCGACTGGGCCTGGCAGATTTCCGGGGTGCGGTCGGCCGCCAGCTCAACGATCCAGCGCTGGTCCAGTTCGAAGGCGGTCTTGAACAGCGCCTTCTCCTCCTCGTCCAGGAAGGTCAGGTGCTGCACCGACCCTTCCTGCTCAAGAATCGAGGACCACACCGCGTCAGTGTTCTGGCCCTTCTCGTCGAGCAGCCGCTCCAGATAGGGGTTCTTGACCGCGAACGAGCCCGACAGGGTCTTGTGGGTGTAGATGTTGGCCGGGATCGGCTCGATGCCGGCCGAGGTGCCGCCGCAGATGATCGAGATCGAGGCGGTCGGGGCGATCGCCAGCTTGTGGCTGAAGCGCTCCATCATGCCTCGCTCCTTCGCGTCGAGGCACGCGCCCTTCTCCTCGGCCAGCACGCGGCTGGCCTTGTCGGCCTCACGGCGCAGGTGCTTGAACAGGCGCATGTTCCAGCTCTTGGCCATGGCGCTCTCGAAGGCCACGCCCTGCTGCTGGAGGAAGGAGTGGAAGCCCATCAGGCCAAGGCCGACCGAGCGCTCGCGCTGGGCCGAATAGACGGCGGCGCGCATCTCGGGCGGGGCCCGGCGGATGAAGTCCTCCAGCACATTATCGAGGAACCGCATCACGTCCTCGATGAAGCGCGGCTCCTCGCGCCACTCCAGGAAGGTCTCGGCATTGACGGACGACAGGCAGCAAACCGCGGTGCGATCGATGCCGAGGTGGTCCTTGCCCGTATGCAGCATGATCTCGGAGCAGAGGTTCGACTGCTTCACCGACAGGCCCAGCTCACGCTGGTGCGCCGGCATCTGCCGGTTCACCGTGTCGGAGAAGATCAGATAGGGCTCGCCCGTCTGCAGCCGGATCTCGAGGATCTTCTGCCACAGGGTGCGGGCGTCGACCGACTTGCGCACCTCGCCGGTCTTTGGCGAGACCAGATCGAACGGCCGGCCGTCGCGCACCGCCGCCATGAAGGCGTCGGTGATGTTGATACCGTGGTGCAGGTTCAGGGACTTGCGGTTGAAGTCGCCCGACGGCTTGCGGATCTCCAGGAACTCCTCGATCTCCGGGTGGTGGATGTCCAGATAGACCGCCGCCGAGCCGCGGCGCAGCGAGCCTTGGCTGATCGCGAGGGTCAGGGAATCCATCACCCGGATGAAGGGGATGATTCCCGAGGTCTGGCCCGCGCCCTTGACCTTCTCGCCGATCGAGCGGACACCGCCCCAGTAGGTGCCGATGCCGCCGCCGTTCGAGGCGAGGGCGACGTTCTCGTTCCAGACCGACTGGATGCCGTCGAGGCTGTCGCCGACAGAGTTGAGGAAGCAGCTGATCGGCAGGCCGCGGCTGGCACCGCCGTTCGACAGTACCGGCGTCGCCGGCATGAACCACAGCCGCGAGATGTAGTCATAGAGGCGCTGGGCGTGATCGGCGTCATCCGAGAAGGCCGTCGCCACCCGGGCGAACATGTCCTGGTAGCTCTCACCCGGCAGCAGGTAGCGATCCTCGAGGGTCTTCTTGCCGAAGTCCGTCAGCAGGGCGTCGCGCGACCGGTCGATCTGAATCGACCGGACCACCGCCAGCTGCGGCCGTTCAGCCACGTTCGGCGTCTCCGGTCCCGCCACGACTTCCGATCTCAAAGCTTCGACGCCAGCCATGTTCGTCCTGATTCCTGAACGCTTCGGTGAACCGATCCCTGCGCCCCGACCACATCATCTAGTGGCAGGACCGCACCCCAAGCCCACATATGGGGCGCAGAAGGTGAACAGGAGGTCAACAGCTTGACGCCGCCTTTCCTGACGAATCAGTCGCGTGGCGGGGGATGACCCTGTGGACAGGCCGTGACGCTGGCGCGACGCGCGACCGAGCCCCGCCCCCTCGCGGGTCACGATCGCGTGAGCCCCCGTCGCCCCCTTCGGCTGCGACGACGGCGCTGCGGCCAAGCGTCCCGCCGGTCGATAGACTGACCCCATGATGAACTCGCTGCGTCGTCGCCTCGCCGGCGAGATCGTCGCCCTGTTCAACGACCCGGCCCGGGACGAGCGCCCGATCATACGCCGCGCCGACGGCCTGCTCGGCTCCGACTCGGTCGCCTGGCGTGTGCACGGCGACGTGGTGTCGATGATGGCGGGCGGTGTCTCGGGCCTGTTGCTCCAGATGTTGCATCCGCGGGTCCTTGCCGGGGTCTGGGACCATTCCGACTTCCGCAAAGACCTGACCGGCCGCCTGCGCCGCACCGCGCGCTTCATCGCCGTCACCACCTATGGCGGTCGCGAGGAGGCCGGGGCCGCCATCGCCCGGGTGCGCGCCATCCATGGCCACGTCCGCGGAACCCTGCCCGACGGGACCCCTTACGCCGCCGACGACCCGGAGTTGCTGGCCTGGGTGCATGTGACCGAGACGGTCAGCTTCCTCGGCGCCTGGCGCCGGCTGGTCGAGCCGCGCCTGTCCCGCGTCGACCAGGATCGCTATGTCGCGGAGATGGCGGAGATCGGCCGCCGGCTCGGGGCGGACCCGGTCCCGGAGAGCCTCGGCGAGGCCCACGCTCTGATCGCCGCGATGCGTCCGCAGCTGGGCGTCGACGCCCGCACCCGCGAGGTGGCCGGCCTGATCCTCAACCCGCCGCCGCTGGCCCCGGCCCTGCGGCCGTTCCAGCGCCTGACGCTCGACGCCGGGGTCGACCTGCTGCCGGACTGGGCGCGGCGGATGCACGCCCAGCCGCCGCCCGCCCTCACACGACCGGGCGGACGCGCCGCGACCATGGCGCTGGCCGGGGTGGTGCGCTGGGCCTTCGCCCGACCGGCCTGAGGTCAGACGTGCAGGCGGATCAGGCGGCGATCATGCGCTCGACCTCGCCGACGAGGTCACGCAGGTGCACCGGCTTGGACAGCACCTTGGCCTGGGGAGAGGCCTGGGCCGCCGACAGGGCCACAGCCGCGAAGCCGGTGATGAACATGATGCGCACGTCCGGCTGGCGCTGGGCGGCGACACGCGCCACCTCGATCCCGTCCGCCCCAGGCATGACGATATCAGTCAGCAGCAGGTCATAGGGGCCGTCATCAAGCGCCACGATCGCGTCGTCCCCGTTTTCGCAATCGACCACCTCGTGCCCGGCCCTGACCAGCGCGCGGACGAGAAAGCCCCGCAGCGAGTTATCGTCTTCGGCAAGGAGGATACGCGCCATCTGGTCCTGTCGCCCCGAGATACTGAGACCGGCACACTTACCCCCGGCCCCGTAAACCGGCCATGAACGTCGCGCCTTCGCCGTCATGACGCAAGCGGCTGTCGGCGGCAGGCTTTTCCGCTAAGCGAAGCGGATGGTGGCACGAGACGGGGCGGGGGCCGGGCCGGGAGACGGCTGCGCGGCGGATGGCGGGGACCGGCAGACGGTGAGCCCCGCTCCCGGCGTGCGCCGCTTCGGGCCGGAGGTCGGGCCGACACCGCTGGTGTTCGCCTCACCCCATTCGGGCGATCTATATCCCGACGACCTCTATGCCGACCCCGATCTGCCGCAGGCCTCGCTGCGCAGCGCAGAGGACGCCCTGATCGACCGCATCGCCGCGCCGGCGGCGGCCAGCATCGGCACCCCGCTGCTGTGTGGCCTCTTTGGTCGCGCCTACGTCGATCTGAACCGCGCCCCGGATGACCTTGACCCCCTGGCCATCGAGGGTCTTGAGGTCCCCGAGCCCGGCCCGCGCGCCCGGGCCGGCTACGGCGTGATCCCGCGCCTGACCGGCGACGGTCGGCGGTTGCGAACGGCACCGCTGCCGCCGGAGCTCGCCCGCGCCCGGCTGGACGGCCCCCACGCCGCCTATCACGCCGAGCTGGAGCGGCTGATGGTCTCCGCCCGGCAACGCTTCGGCTGCGCCGTGCTGGTCGACTGGCACTCCATGCCGGGGCGGGCGGTGGGCGGGAGCGGCGTGCGGCCGCTGGATGTGGTTCTGGGGGATCGCCATGGCAGGGCCTGCGATCCCGCCCTCGTGCGCCGTGCCCGCGCCGTGCTCGAGCGGTCCGGCTGGCGCGTCGGGTTGAACCGCCCCTATGCCGGCGGCTGGTCGACCGAGCGCTGGGGACGTCCGGAGGAGGGCCTCCACGCCCTCCAGGTCGAAATCAACCGCGACCTCTACCTCGCGCCGGACCTCAGCCCGGGGCCGGGCTTCGGCCGCGTCGCCGCGGTCGCCGTCGCCCTCGCCGGAGCGCTGGCCAAGGCCCTCGCCGGCGGTGCCGCAGGGGCCAGGGTCGCGGTCCAAAAAAAGCCGCGCCCGGAGGCGCGGCATGAAAGTTTATAGGGAGGAAACGCCCAGGAAGGGCAGGACGCCCGGAAGCGTCGAGAGAGAATTAGGGTGCAATGCACAAGACGTCAAGCACTGAACCCGCTTTCACACGTGCCGAAAGGCGACGTGAACAGCGATCATTTCGCAGGCGCGAGATAGCCGGTTCAGGGGAGCAGCCGGCGCGCGACGCGCACGGCCCGCGCCGCCGGCGAATCCGCCTGGCGCCAGATCAGCAGGGCCAGAACCGCCAGGGCACCGCCGCCCAGCCACAGCGGCCCGAACAGCCAGGCGGCCGCGGCAAGCGCGAAGTAATAGGTCCGCACCCCCTGGCTGAAGGCCTGCATCGCCGGATTGAGCGCGGCGGCGGCCGCCTCGGCGAAGATCGAGCGACGCTCCGCCGCGCCGGCCTCATTCGCCTCGGGGGCCGCCCCGATCAGGGCCAGGGTGTAGTTCAGCTGACGGATCGACCAGATGAAATCGAGCAGCCCACGCGCGAGGGCGGCCAGCACCAGGCCGAGCTTGACCTCCAGCTGCGGCATTGAGCGCACTTCGGCGGCCACCCCGGCGACCCCGGCGAGCGCCGTCTCGCCGCCGAACAGTACTCCGGCCACGGCGGCGATAAGCAGCAGGTTGGCCGAGGCGAAGAACGAGGCCGAGTTGATAGTGTGGCCCATCAGCTGGCTGTCGACGAGCCGAATCTCGCGCTCGGCCATGGCGCGCATCCAGACCTCACGCACCACCTTCATGTCGGAGTTGAGCGAGCCGCTGCGACGCGACACCACCCCAAGCAGGGGCTCATAGAACAGCCAGCACAGCAGAAACAGCGCCAGCGCCGCCCAGTCCAGACCCGTCACCCCTGGCCTCCCGCACCGCCCTTGCGCGCTTGCCTCGCGCCGCTCCGACGCCTATCACGCGCAACGGCTCTTCGCATCCGCACAAAAAGGCTCCGTCATGAACCTCGACGCCGTCCCCGTCGGCCCCAATCCGCCGTGGGACCTGAACGTGGTCATCGAAATCCCGCAGGGCGGGCTGCCGGTGAAGTACGAGATGGACAAGGACTCGGGTGCCCTGTTCGTCGACCGGTTCCTGCACACGGCCATGTACTATCCGGGCAACTACGGCTTCGTGCCGCATACCCTCGCGGACGATGGCGATCCCTGCGACGTGGTGGTGATCAACCCGACTCCCGTGGTCCCGGGCTGTGTCATCCGCGCCCGCCCCATCGGCGCCCTGCTGATGGAAGACGAGGCCGGCCGCGACGAGAAGATCCTCGCGGTGCCGGTCGACAAGCTGAATCCGTTCTACTCGGACATCGCCAGCTACCGTCAGCTGCCGCCGATCCTGATCGAGCAGATCGAGCACTTCTTCAGCCGCTACAAGGATCTGGAGAAGGGCAAGATGAGCAAGGTGACACGCTGGGCCGATGCCGGCGAGGCCGCCGAGCTGATCGCCGCCGGCATCCGCGCCCACCAGGACAAGCTCAGGGCCGACGCCGCCTGATATCCCGCCAATGCCCCTCCCTTCCCTTCAGGGGGAGGGTGGCCGAGCCCGCAGGGCGAGGTCGGGTGGGGAGGGCGCGGCTGCGCCGCCGTCACGTTCTTCCCTTCTCCCCTTGTGGGAGAAGGTGGGCCGCGGAGCGGCTCGGATGAGGGGTGTCAACGCCGACGCCTTGCATGTGTGGTGACGGCTCAAGGGATCACAGCGCCCACGACGAAAGACACAGCGGGCACGACGGTACCTGGGCGGCGGCGCGCGAAGCGCCTTCCTTGCTGACGTCGATCGAGTGAGGCGCCTGCGCCGCAGCGGGCGGGACGCCGCTGTGTCCTCTGTGCCTTTCGCTGTGCTCGTTGTGATGAACCAGCGACGGGCGACCAGACAGCAAGGCGTCCGCGCTGGCACCCCTCATCCGTCATGCTCCGCATGACACCTTCTCCCACAAGGGGAGAAGGAAGGCGTTGGGCCGCATGTCCCGGCCGACGACCCGGCCTCCCCCACGGGGGAGGGAGAAAGCGGCACAGCCCTTTCTTCTGGCGCCCGACCCGCTATGTGGTTCCCATGGCCGCCGCCGAGACCCCCCAGGAGCGCTTCAAGCGCGCGCTGTCGACCGCCGCCCGGGCCCTGGCCGAGCAGGCGGAGCTGGAGGTGGCTTTCGCCGCCGACGGGCCGCGCCTCGGCAATGGCGTGCTGACCCTGCCGCTGCCCCCACGCGACCTGTCCGGTCCCGAGAGCGCCGTCCAGCGCGGCCAGGCCGACCGGCTGGCCCTCCGCCTGGCCAACCACGACGAGGCCCTGAACACTCGCCTCAGCCCGCCCGACCGCGAGGCGGCCGAGGTGTTCGAGGCCGTGGAACAGGCGCGCGTCGAGGCCATCGGCGCGGTCGCCCTGCCCGGGGTGCGCGCCAATATGGATGCCGCCCTGCTGGCCAGGCTGGAGAAGAGCGGTGCCACCCGCATTGTTGACGCCGGCCGGGTGCCCCTGGCCGAGGCCGCTGCCCTCATGGCGCGCGAGCGCCTGACCGGTCGCCCCGCCCCTGACGGTGCCGGCCGCCTGCTCGACCTCGTCCGCAGCGAACTCGAGTCGAAGGCCGGCCGCCAGTTCGACCGGCTGGCCGACGCCGCCGGCGATCAGGCCCTGTTCGCTGACCGGCTCAAGGACCTGCTGGTGGCCCTCGACCTCGATCCGGGCGACGGCCGCGGCGACGAGGCCGACGACCAGCCGGGCGAGGACGAGCCCGAGGCCCAGGAGCCGCCCCCCGGGGAGGAGGCCGAGGACGAGGAGCAGCCCGGCGGCGGCGAGGGCGCGCAAGGCATGGAGGGCCAGACCGACGAGGCCGACGCCGAGGAGCGAGAGACCCGCCCCGACGGTGCCCCGGCCAACCCGGACGGCGAACCGTCCGACGATGGCCCCGACCTCGACGACGGCCCCAGGCCAAACCGGGTCGAGACCGCCGACGATGGGCGCGCCGTCGAGGCCTACCGCGTCTTCACCACCCGCTTTGACGAGACCGTCGGGGCCGAGGACCTGTGCGATCCGGGCGAGCTGGCCCGGCTGCGCGCCCTGCTGGACCAACAGCTGACCAGCCTCTCGAGCGTCGTCACCCGCCTCGCCAACCGGCTGCAGCGGCGTCTGATGGCGCAGCAGCACCGCAGCTGGGCCTTCGATCTCGAGGAGGGGGTGCTCGACTCCGCCCGCCTGACCCGCGTCATCACCGACCCGACCAGCCCCCTCTCGTTCAAGATGGAGAGCGACAGCCCGTTCCGGGACACGGTCGTGACCCTGCTACTCGACAACTCCGGCTCCATGCGCGGCCGCCCGATCATGGTCGCCGCGGTGTGTGCCGACGTGCTGGCGCGCACGCTGGAACGCTGCGGGGTCAAGGTCGAGATCCTCGGCTTCACCACCCGCGCCTGGAAGGGCGGCCAGAGCCGCGAGGCCTGGATCAGCGCCGGCAAGCCGCCCATGCCGGGGCGCCTGAACGACCTGCGCCACATCATCTACAAGGCCGCCGACGCCCCCTGGCGGCGGGCGAAGAAGAACCTCGGCCTGATGATGCGCGAGGGCCTGCTCAAGGAGAACATCGACGGCGAGGCCCTGGCCTGGGCTCACGATCGGCTGGTGGCCCGGCCCGAGCAGCGCCGTATCTTGATGGTCATCTCCGACGGCTCGCCGGTGGACGACTCGACCCAGTCGGCCAACGCCGCCCTCTACCTCGACCGCCACCTGCGCCAGGTCATCGCCGGGATCGAGACCCGAAGCCCGGTCGAACTCCTGGCCATCGGCATCGGCCACGACGTCACCCGCTGGTACCGCAAGGCCCTGACCCTGGTGGACGTCGAGCAGCTGGGCGGTGCCATGACCGAAAAGCTGGCCGAACTGTTCGAACGGGACGCCACCGCCCCCCGCCGAGGCCGCCGCGCCGCCTGATCAGCTGTCGCCACCCTCTTCCAGCGCCGCCAGCACCTCGGCGGCGGTCAGGCGCGGGGCGCTGTCGGCGAAGTCGTAGAAGGCCGGCTTGGAGTCCACGAAGATGTGCGAGGCGATGCCCGTGAACAGGGTCGGATCGTCGAACGCTCCCACGGCGACGTTGCTGGCTGAGCCGTCCTGCATGCGCCAGAACAGGGCCGCGCCGCAGGTCTGGCAGGAGCCGCGCTCGGCCCAGTCGGAACTGGCGAACCATCGGACCGGCCCGGCGATCTCGAAGCCGCCGGTGAACTCCACAGCCATCAACGGCCCGCCGTTCCAGCGCGCGCAGTCGCGGCAGTGGCAGCAGTGCATGCCCTTGGGGTGCCCCAGCCCGCGGAACGTCACCGCCCCGCACAGGCAGCGGCCGGTCGCGCGGTCGACAGACGGGGCTTCGGTCATCGCGGTGCGCCCCTACACCCGCTCGGCGACCTTGATGGCCAAGCGGCAACCGGTCTGGATCACGGCGCTGAGCAGGCGGTAGGCGGGGGCCTCATGCGCGCCATGCTCGATCGCATGGTCCTTGTGCGCCAGCTCCTCGTCGCGGAACTTCGTCAGCTCGGCGGCCAGCTCCGGGTCGCGTTCGCGCAGCTCCTCGATCTGGGCGTTGTAGTGCTCGCCGATCACGGTCTCGACCGCCTCGGTGCAGGCGTGGGCCGCCTTCTCACCCATCAGGGCGGTGCCGGCCCCGAGGGCATGGGCCGCCATGCGCCAGACCGGCAGCAGCACCGTGGGCCGCACCCGGTGTTCGATGAGCAGTTCCTGAAAGCGGGCGAGGTGCACCTCCTCGTGCCGCTTCATCCCGGTCAGGTCCTCGGTGATGCCTTCGTGGCCCTTGCGGCCCCGGAACACCGCGCGCTGGGCGCGATAGATCTCGACCGCGCCATACTCGCCGGCATGGTCGACGCGGAGGACTTCGGCCAGACGTGCCCGGGTCTGGCCGGCGCCGGGCCGGGCCAGGGGAATGCGGGCAGCGTCACTTGCGGGGGGCACGGGCGTCCTTCGGTCGCTGGGCGGCGAGCAGGCTGAACAGGGCCAGCGCCGCACTGATCAGGGTATTCCAGCCTGCCATGCTGACGCCCAGGAAGCTCCACGCCACGGCGTCGCACATCACCGGGCGGGACTCGACGCCGACACCGAACGCCAGGGCCGTCAGGCTTTCGAGGTCGGCTGTGCCGCCCCCGGCGCAGGCGGCCGGCAGGGTCCACCAGTCCAGTTCCCCTCCGGCGTGATAGCCGGCGGTGATGGCCCCGGTGGCGAAGATGCAGGCCAGCAGGAAGGCGGCGATGCGCGGCGTGCCGCGGCTGGCCCGGCTGATCACCGCCCACGCCGTGGCGATGCCGGCCACGGCCACGGCGGCCCAGTAGACCTCGCGCTGCTTGAGACAGAGGTTGCAAGGCGCGAGATCGCCGAAGCGCTCGAAGGCATGGGCGGCCGCCAGCAGGCCGAGCGAGGCCAGAAGCGCGAAGCCGGTCCACCAGCGGGTCAGGAGGAGATAGAGGCCCATCGCATCCTCATAACCCCGCCGGGGCCGCGCGTCGATCAGCCGCCAGCGACGCGCTGCGTCAGGGCTACCGCCCAGCCGGCACCGAGCCAGAAGGCGAGGGCCACCGTCAGCAGCGCCCCGACCCAGCCGATCGTCACCGCCACCCCGCCCGCGACGAACAGGCCGTCGCGCTGGATCAGGCCGACGGCCATGAGGGCCAGGGCCACTGACGGCACCGTATTGGTCATCGGCAGGACGATCGTCAGGGTGGCCAGGATCATGAAGGCCGCCACCGCCCGCTCGGCCCAGCCCTCGGTGAAGACCTTAAGTCGCGGCCGGCTCAACCGCTCGAACCAGCGCATCCGCCGGACGGCGAAGTCCGCCATCCGGTCGAGCCACGCCTTCGACACCCGCCGCTCGAGGATCTGGCGCGGCAGCCAGGGCTCGTGGCGGCCGATCAGCATCTGGCCGGCCAGCAGCAGGATCGGGATGCCAACGATCTGCGGCACGCCATACAGCGCCGGGACGAGGCAGGGCACGGCCAGGATCAGGATCAGCACCCCGAAACTGCGCTCGTCCAGCCGGTCGACGATCTGGCCAATGGTCAGGCCATCGTCCCCGGCCTGCCCGGCCAGCCCGGCGATCAGGCCGATGAAGCTCTGGTCGGCGGCGTCGCGATGAAGGTCCGGCTGGGTCATGAGGGCCCGTTAGCGCATGCGCCGGATCGACGCGAGGGCCTTCACGCCTGCGCGACCGACGCCTGGCGCGGCTTGGCTTGCCCGCCCCTAGTGACTAGGTTCCGCCCCCAACCGCGCGGCCCGCCCGCGCCCACGCAAACGGGAGACGCCCGATGGCTGACGACCTGACCCCCGCCCAACGCCTCGATGCGGACAACCCGCTCGGCGTCGACGGCTTCGAGTTCGTCGAATTCACCGGCCCGGAGCCGCAGGCCATGGTGGAGCGGCTGGAGCTGATGGGTTTCGTCCAGACCCATGTGAACCCGGCCAATGAGGTAGTGCGGCTGAAACAGGGCGACATCAGCCTGCTGGTCAACCGCGCGTCGGCCGGCCAGGCTGGCGAGTTCGCCCGCGAGCATGGCCCCTCGGCCAACGGCATGGCCTTCCGCGTCGCCGATGCGAAGGTCGCCTTTGAGGGCGCGGTGGCGCGCGGCGCGCGCCCGGCCGAGGCACACGCAGGCGGCGCCCTGGGCGGCGATTACCCCTATGTGCTGCTGGGCATCGGCGGCTCGCTCCTCTATCTGGTCGAACGGTACGGCGAGGCTGGTTCGCTCTACGACGGCTGGAACGAGATCGAGGGCTGGCAGGAGGCCGAGCGCAAGAACGGCGTGGGCCTCTACTGCCTCGACCACCTGACCCACAACGTCCGCCGCGGCCAGATGCGCGCCTGGTCGGGCTTCTATGGCGGCGTGTTCAACTTCCGGGAACAGAAGTACTTCGACATCAAGGGCAAGGCGACCGGCCTGTTCAGCCAGGCCATGATCGCGCCCGACAGGGCGATCCGCATCCCGCTCAACGAGAGCCAGGACGAGAACAGCCAGATCGAGGAGTTCCTGCGCCGCTACAACGGCGAGGGTATCCAGCACATCGCCCTGGCCACCGATGACATCTTCGAAACCGTCGAAGAGCTGCGCCGCCGCGGGATCGCCTTCCAGGACACGATCGAGACCTACTTCGAGCTGATCGACCGGCGCCTGCCGAACCACGGCGAGGACGTCGAGCGCATGCGAAAGAACCGCATCCTGATCGACGGCTCGGACCAGGACGGCATCCTGCTGCAGATCTTCACCCAGGACACCTTCGGCCCGATCTTCTTCGAGATCATCCAGCGCAAGGGCAACCAGGCCTTCGGCGAGGGCAACTTCCAGGCGCTGTTCGACTCGATCGAGCTGGACCAGATCCGGCGCGGCGTCATCAAGGTCGAGGCCTGAGGCTCGGCCGCGTGCGCCCGCCCGCCTGGCTGCCCTTTCTCGGCCCCCCGGTCGCCGGCGTCACCGCCGGCGTACTGGGACGGTCCGAGCCCAATGTCTGGCTGCTGATCCTGGTGGCCACGGCGGTCGGCTTCCTGCCGATCATCGCCTACCGCCTGTGGAAGCGCTGGCACCACCGGCGGCCGGAGTAGATCGCCGGCCTCAGACCTCGACGAGGTCCAGACGGCGCTCGATGCGCTCGAGACGGGTGTCGAAATGATCCATCCGCCGGTTCAGCGAGACGACGTTCTCCTCAACCGCAGAGAGACGCGTCTTCATGTGCCGGACATCCTCACGGATGTTCGACACATCCTCCTCGACTCGACGCAGCATCGGGACAACGATATCGGTCACCTCTGACATTCCTTCAGTATACCACTCCGAGGACATGCCGCCAATGACTGCGATCCGGCTCGCCTGCCTGTCCCTTTGCGTTCTCGCCGCCCCGGCTGCGGCCCAGGACACGGCGCAGGCGCGGCCCGCCTGGGCCCTGGCCATCCACGGCGGGGCCGGGGTGATCGAGCGACAGGACCTGTCGCCGGAACAGGACGCCGCCTACCGCGCGTCCCTGCAGCGGGCCCTGGACGCCGGCGCGGCGGTGCTGGAGGCCGGCGGCTCGGCCCTCGACGCGGTCGAGGCGGCGGTCCGGCTGATGGAGGATGATCCCCTGTTCAACGCCGGACGCGGCGCGGTCTTCACCGCCGCCGGCCGCAACGAGCTGGACGCCGCGGTCATGGACGGGCGGACGCGCAACGCCGGGGCGGTCGCCGGCCTGACCCGCACCCGCCACCCGATCGCCGCCGCCCGCGCCGTGATGGAGCAGTCGCCCCACGTCATGCTGATCGGGGAGGGAGCCGAGACCTTCGCCGCGGCCCGGGGGCTGGAGCAGGTCGACCCGGCCTTCTTCTTCACCGAGAGCCGCTGGCGCGCGCTGGAGCGCACCCTGCGCGACCGCAGCGAACCCCTGCCGGAGCGGCCGGCCGGAGTGCCTGCCCCGGGCGCCATGGCCGCCCTGCCCCAGGCGCCGCTGGACGAGCGCAAGTTCGGCACCGTTGGCGCTGTGGCGCTGGACCGCTCGGGACGCCTTGCCGCCGGCACCTCGACAGGCGGCATGACCGCCAAGCGCTGGGGCCGGGTCGGCGACGTACCGGTGATCGGTGCAGGCACCTACGCCTCCAACGCCGACGGCTGCGCCGTCTCGGCCACGGGCTCGGGGGAATACTTCATCCGCGCCACCGTCGCCCGGGACATCTGCCACCGCACCGGCGGGGGCGCTTCGGTGCAGGCGGCGGCCGACAGCGAGATCGCCGACGTCGGCTCCATCGGCGGCGACGGCGGCGTCATCGTCATGGGGACCGACGGCACGTTCGCCTTCGCCATGAACACGCCCGGCATGTATCGCGGCGCGGTCTCGTCCGCCCGACCCGCAGCGGTCGCCATCTACGCGGACGAGGACCTGCGGCCGTGACCGAAGGCACCGCCATCGATCTGGCCGCGAAGTTCGCAGCCATCTCCGACCACTGGCGCCCGCGGGTCGCCGCCCGGCTGAACGGCCAGGACGTTCGGCTGGTCAAGGTCCGGGGCGTCTTTCCCTGGCACAGCCATGCCGACGCCGACGAGATGTTCCTGGTTTGGAGAGGCCGCTTCCGGGTCGAGTTCCGAGATCGGGTCGAGACCCTCGGCCCCGGCCAGTTCATCGTGGTGCCGCGCGGGACCGAGCACCGGACCGCCGCCGATGAGGAGGCCGAGGTGCTGATCTTCGAACCCTCGGAAGTGATCAACACAGGCGATGCCCCGGTCTCCGCCTTCACCGCGCCCCGGAACGCGACGATATGAGCACCGGCCGCGACACCCCCGGCGTCATCGCCCCGCCGCCACTGATCTATCTCGGCTTCCTGCTGGCCGCGGCCGGGCTCGGCTGGCTGCTGGGCGAGCCGTCGCTGGGCCTGCCGGACCAGGTCCGGCGAATCGCTGCGGTCGTGCTGGTCGCCGTCGGGCTGATGCTGGACGGGGCCGCCGCCTTCGCCTTCCGTCGCGCCGGAACGGCGGTCGAGCCGTGGAAACCGTCGACCGCCATCGTCGCCGCCGGGCCCTACCGCTTCAGCCGCAACCCGATCTATGTCGGCTTCACCCTGGCCTTCATCGGCTTCGCCGTCGGCATGGACAGTCCGATGGCCCTGGCCTTCCTGTTTCCCTGCCTGATCGTGGTCGACCGCCTCGTCATCGCCCGCGAGGAACGCTATCTCGACGCGAAGTTCGGCGAGGCCTGGCGCGCCTATGCCCGCACCGTGCGCCGATGGCTGTGAGCCCCGACGACGAACTGGCCGTGATGGCGCAGGAGGAGCTGGACGCCGCCTGCGCCCTGAGCTTCGCCGAGGTGCGCCGCGTCACCCCCTGGGGCGACAGCTTCGTCGGCTTCGCGCCCTCGGGCCGCGAGGTCGAGGTGCTGCGCCGCTACCTCTGGGCCGGCGCCCCCGGCGGCGAGGTGCTGGTCGAGGTCGAAGTGCGCGACCTGCCGGGCGGCGGCCGCGCCGGGGCCGAGGTGCGCGTCATCCTGACACCGTAGCGTGGCCGTCACGGGCCGCCATTAACCTTTTTCATTGCACCCGGCCCGGCAGGCGGCATCATGGCTGCTCCGGCGTGATCCCGGGGGCGGAGGAGCGAGATGACGGCCTATCCGACGGACTTTCCCGGTGCCCCCTACAGCGTCGAACCGGTCCCGCCCGAGGTGCTGGTTGGCATGGGTCCGCTGCTGACCCTGCTGCTGGGCGTCGCGGTGATCGCCGCCATCGCCGCCGCCTGGCTGGCCGGAAGGACCTGGGGGCCGGGGCGCAAACCCGCAGACGCTATCGATGCCATCCATCGCGAGCTCCTCCACGCTGCGGTCATCGCCATGAGCGCCGGCGACGCCGAGCTGCCGGGCCGCGCCCGGGCGCTGCGCGCCGTCATCACCGCCCGCCTGGGGCCGCTACTGCAGGTGGCCAAAGGTGCCGGCGGGCCGGTCAAGGCGCTCGACCAAGCCCTCGCCGGCAAGAAGGAGGTCGAGGTTCCGGCACCACAGCCCGATACGCCGCACGGCGCAACGCCGCCGCCTCACCCCGGCTATGCACCGGCCGCCGCGGCAGCCGCTTCGGCCGGAGCCCCGGTAATCGTGAATGTACTCGGCGGCGTGGCCGAAGCCCCCCGCCCGGCCGAGCCGCCGAAGCCGCACGACCCGCCGGTCGCCCCCCCGCCTTCGCCGCCGCCCGCGCCGAAGCCGGAGAAGAAGACCGTCGACATGACCCTGGACGAGCAGGTCAAGGCCCTGACCCTCGCCGTGCGCCAGTTCCACGGCTGGTGGGCCGACGTCGCGCCGCGCAAGGCCGAGTTGCGAGAAGTCATCAAGGCCCTGACCACCCCGCCGCCACGCCCGATCCTGCATGGACGCCCCGGCCATGACCAAGGCCACGGCCACGGTCCGGGCCAGGGTCTCTGACTGACGGCCCCGTTCCCATCGCCGGCGAAAGCTCCTAGCCTGAGGCCATGAAACTCGCCTCGCTCAAGCACGGCCGCGACGGCCGCCTCGTGGTCGTCTCCCAGGACCTGGCCTGGTTCACCGACGCCTTCCTGATCGCCCCGACCCTGCAGGCGGCGCTCGACGACTGGGACCGGTGCGCGCCCGACCTGCGGGCCTTGGCGGAGAGCCTCGAACACGGTGCCGTGCCGCGCGGCCGCTTCCACGAGCGCGACGCCGACGCCCCTCTGCCACGCGCCTATCAATGGGCCGACGGCTCGGCCTATGTGAACCACGTCCAGCTGGTGCGGCAGGCCCGCGGTGCCGAGATGCCTGACAGCTTCTGGACCGACCCGCTGATGTACCAGGGCGGCTCCGACGGCTTCCTCGCGCCGCGCGACCCGATCCCGCTGAAGGATCAGGCGTGGGGCTGCGACCTCGAGGCCGAGGTGGTGGTGGTCACCGGCGACGTGCCGATGGGTGCCTCGCGCGACGAGGCCCTCGCCGCCATCCGTCTGGTCGGGCTAGTCAATGACGTGTCCCTGCGCAACCTGATCCCGGCGGAGCTGGCCAAGGGCTTCGGCTTCGTCCAGTCCAAACCGGCCAGCGCCCTGTCCCCGGTGTTCGTCACCCCGGACGCGCTGGGCGACCGCTGGCAGGATGGCAAGCTGCACGGGACCCTGTCGGTCGATCTGAACGGGGTGCCGTTCGGCCGCGCCGACGCCGGCGTCGACATGACCTTCGACTTCGGGACCCTGATCGCGCATCTCGCCAAGACCCGCGCTTTGGGAGCAGGGTCGATCCTCGGCTCGGGCACCGTCTCCAACCGCGACGCCCGCGGCGGCCCCGGCCGCCCGGTGGCCGAGGGCGGGCTGGGCTATTCCTGCATCGCCGAGGTCCGCACCGTCGAAACGATCCTGCGCGGCCAGCCCGTGACGCCCTTCCTCAAGCCCGGAGATATCGTCCGCATCGAGATGCTCGACGGCAAGCACCACTCGATCTTCGGCGCCATCGAACAGGTGGTGGAGGCGGTCTGAGCCCCCTTCCTCCCCCGCAGGGGCAGGGGGACCGCCGAAGGCGGTGGAGGGGGGATGTCCGCAACGGCGGCGCCTCGCCCCCAAAGCCCTCCCCCTCAATGGGGGACGGGCGATGCGCGGTGCCGCATCCTCCGTCATGCCCGCTGTGATCTGGATCTGTCCGCCGTGAGCCCTTGCCCCGGCAGGCCCCCGCCCCCTTTCCAAACTGTAACTTGCTCGGCTCCGCCTCGCGGTTCATCCTCACGGCTGACATCCACGCTAGGGGAGGGCCAGCGTTGCTCACCGTCACCAATCTGGTTCACGTCTATGGCAATGGCACGCGCGCACTGGACGGCGTGTCGCTTGAGGTGCCCAAGGGCATGTTCGGCCTGCTGGGCCCCAACGGGGCCGGCAAGTCGACCCTGATGCGCTCGATCGCCACCCTGCAGACTCCGACCTCGGGGTCGATCCGCTTCGGCGACATCGACGTCATCGCCCAGCCCGACCAGCTGCGCCGCACCCTCGGCTACCTGCCCCAGGACTTCGGCGTCTATCCGCGGGTCTCAGCCTGGGAGCTGCTGGACCACATGGCCATCCTCAAGGGGGTGGCCAACGGCAAGGCGCGCAAGGAAACGGTCGCGAGCCTGCTCAACCAGGTCAACCTCTGGGCCGTGCGCAACAAGGCCGTGGCAGGTTTCTCGGGCGGCATGCGTCAGCGCTTCGGTATCGCCCAGGCCCTGATCGGCCAGCCCCAGTTGATCATCGTCGACGAGCCGACCGCCGGCCTCGATCCGGAGGAGCGCAACCGCTTCCTCAACCTGCTGGCCGAGATCGGCGAGAACGTGGTGGTCATTCTGTCCACCCACATCGTCGAGGACGTGGCCGACCTGTGCCCGAAGATGGCAGTGCTGGCCGGCGGCCGTATCCAGCTGGAGGGCGCTCCTGCCGAGCTGATGCAGGCGCTTCAGGGCCGGGTCTGGAAGAAGACCATCGACAAGGCGGCGCTGGAGGACCATCGCGCCCGCTACCAGGTCATCTCCACCCGCCTGTTCGCCGGGCGGACGGTGATCCATGTGCTGGCCGACGCCGATCCGGGCGAGGGCTTCGAACTCGTCGACGGGGGTCTGGAGGACGTCTACTTCTCGACCCTCGCCGCCTCGCGCCGCGCCGCCTGAGCCGGAGGGAAAACCCATGTTCGGAGCCGTCGCGGCCTTTGAATTCCGCTACCAGACCCGCCAGCCGGTGTTCTGGGTGGTGGGCATCCTGTTCCTGCTGCTGAGCTTTGGGGTGGTCGCCAGCGACCAGATCAGTATCGGCGGCGTCGGCAACGTCAAGGAGAACAGCCCCTTTGCGCTGGGCATGGCGACCATGGTCTGGTCGCTGTTCTTCATGTTCGTGACCACGGCCTTCGTCGCCAATGTAGTCGTGCGGGACGCCGAGACCGGCTACGGGCCGATCATCCGCGCCACCCGCGTGCGCAAGTTCGACTATCTGATCGGCCGTTTCGCCGGGGCCATGGCCGCCGCCGGCCTGTGCTACCTGACCGTGCCGCTGGGAACCTTCCTCGGCACCCTGATGCCCTGGGTGGATCCGGAGACGCTCGGGCCGAACGTGCTTTGGAACTATGTCCAGCCGCTACTGACCCTGGCCCTGCCCAACCTGCTCCTGACCGGGGCCCTGTTCTTCGCCGTGGCCACCGTCACCCGCTCGATGATGTGGACCTATGTCGGGGTCGTCGGCTTCCTGATCGCCTATTTGACGCTCACCAGCCTCGGCAGTCGGCCGGAGCTGGAAGACACGGTCGCGCTCCTCGAACCGTTCGGCGGCGCGGCCTTTGGCCTGGCCACAGAGTACTGGACCGCCACCGAGCGCAACACCCGTCTTGTCGGGCTGGAAGGCCTGCTCCTGTGGAACCGCCTTCTGGTACTGGGCGTCGCCCTCGCCTCCCTCGTCGCCGGCTTCGTCCTGTTCCGCTTCGAGACGCGCGGCGCGAAGCTCAGGAAGGCCGAGAAGCTCAAGGCCGTGGCCGCCGCCGCCGCCGGAGCTCCGACCGTCACCGGCCCCCTGCCCGCACCGCGCTTCAACGGCACCACCGCGCGCGTCCAGCTGATCGCCCGCACCCGATTCGAGATGGGCCAGGTATTCAAGAGCCCGGCCTTCTTCGTCCTGCTGGCGCTCGGCCTGTTCAACAGCGTCGCGTCGCTGCTGTTCGCCGGCTCCCTCTACGGGGCCGAAACCTGGCTGGTGACCCGGCTGGTGGTCCAGACCCTGCAGAGCGCCTTCACCTTCGTACCGTTGATCGTGGCCATCTACTACGCCGGCGAGCTGGTCTGGCGCGAACGCGAGCGCCGCACCCACGAGATCGTCGACGCCACGGCCGTGCCAGACTGGGCCTTCGTGCTGCCCAAGACGCTCGCCATTTCGCTCGTGCTGCTGGCCCTGTTGCTGACCAGCGTCGTGGCCGGCATAGCCACCCAGGCCTTCAGGGGCGTGACCGACTTCGAGCTCGACAACTACCTGCTCTGGTATGTCCTGCCGGAGACCATATCGGCCGTGCATCTGGCGGTGCTCGCCGTGTTCATACAGGCTCTGGTGCCGCACAAGTTCATCGGCTGGGGCGTCATGCTGATCTATCTGATCAGCCGCGTCGTCGCCAGCAACCTTGGCTTCGACCACCCGCTGTACAACTACGGTGCCGGGATCGACGTGCCCCTGTCCGACATGAACGGTATGGGCCGGTTCTGGATCGGCCGCACCTGGCTCGACGCCTACTGGAGCGCCTTCGCGGTCATCCTCGTGATTGTCGCCTACGCCCTGTGGCGGCGCGGGACCGAGACCCGGCTCCTGCCGCGCCTGCGCCGTGCCCCGGCGCGGCTGAAGGGCCCCGCCGGCCTGACCGCCGGCGTCGCTGCGGCGGCCTTCGTGGCCATGGGTGCCTTCATCTTCGTCAACACCAATGTCTGGAACGAGTACCGCAATGGCCGCGACGCTGAGCGCTGGAGCGCGGACTACGAGAAGGCCCTGCTGGCCTACGAGACCGTGCCCCAGCCGAACATCACCGAGGTCAAGCTGGTGCTGGATCTGGACCCGCACGCCCCTCGTCTCGAGACCCGGGGCCAGTATGTACTGGAGAACCGCACCGACACGCCGATGACCGAGGTGCACCTGCGCTTCGACCGAGGCGTCCGGGTGATCGACGTGGCCCTCGACGGCTCCAGCCCCGGCCGCACCTACGACCGCTTCAACTATCGCATCCTGACGCTGGACCGGCCGCTGGCACCGGGCGAGCGCCGCACCCTGAGCTTCGTCACCGAGGTAGCCCAGCGCGGTTTCCGGGCCTCCGGAAACCTGACCCAGATCGTGGACAACGGGACGTTCATCGACAACTTCACCTTCGCGCCCAGCCTCGGCATGAACCGCGGAGGGCTGCTCCAGGACCGGGCTGTGCGCCGCCGCAACGGCCTGCCTGAGGAGGTGCGGATGGCGAGGCTGGAGGATACCTCGGCCCAGAGCCGGAACTATGTGAACAATGTCGACTGGGTCCGGTCGGACATCACCGTCACCACCGTCGCCGGCCAGACGCCGGTGGCCCCCGGCTACAAGGTATCGGACGTCACGCGAGGAAACCGCCGCACCGCACGGTTCGTCTCGGAAGCCCCGATCCTCCACTTCTTCTCTGTACAGTCCGCCGACTACGAGATCGCCCGGCGCATGCACCGGGGCGTCGAGCTGGCGGTCTACTACGACCGCCGGCACGCGTGGAACGTGGAGCGGATGCTGACCGCCCTGGCCACCGGCCTGGACTACTACCAGGCCAATTTCAGCCCCTACCAGTTCCGCCAGGCGCGCATCCTGGAGTTCCCGGCCTACGCCGGTTTCGCCCAGGCCTTCGCCAACACCATGCCCTACTCCGAAAGCATCGGCTTCATCTCCAGACTCGACGAGAGCGGGGAACGGATCGACTATGTGACGTTTGTCACGGCGCACGAGCTGGCGCACCAGTGGTGGGCCCACCAGGTGGTGGGGGCGGACATGCAGGGCTCCCTGGTGCTCAGCGAGACCCTGGCCCAGTACAGCGCCCTGATGGTGATGGAGCAGATCTACGGCCCCGACCAGATCCGCCGCTTCCTCAAGTTCGAGCTGGACCGGTATCTCGGTGCGCGCGGCTCGGAGGTGCTGGAGGAGCTGCCCCTCTATCGCGTCGAGGGCCAGGGCTACATCGCGTACCAGAAGGGTGGGCAGGTCATGTACCTGCTGCGCGACCAGATCGGCGAGGCCGCGGTCAACGCCGCCCTGCGCCGCGTCATCGCCGACCACGCCTTCAAGTCGGCCCCCTTCCCGCGCTCGCTGGATCTCATCGCCGCCCTGCGCGCCGAGGCCCCGGCCGACAAACAGGCGCTGATCACCGACCTGTTCGAGCGCATCACCCTGTACGATGTGAAGGTCGCGGACGTGGCCGTCACCGACCGCCCCGACGGCCGCTTCGACGTCGCCGTCACGGTCGAGGCGCGCAAGCTCTACGCCGACGGCCAGGGCGTCGAGACCGAGGCCCCGCTGAACGAGACCTTCGACCTGGGCCTTTTCACCGCCGAGCCCGGCCGCGCCGCCTTCGACGCGGAGGACGTCCTGGTGCTGGAGCGCCGCCCGATCCGCAGCGGAACCCAGACCCTGCGCTTCACCACCGCCACCCGCCCCACCCACGTCGGCGTCGACCCGTACAACAAATGGATCGACCGCAACTCGGACGACAATGTGCGGGCGGTCCCCGGCACCGGCCCTCTGGGCCGCGCGGGGTGACCAGGGTCTGAGCCCCCGGCCGGCGCCCGCGCCGCCGGGGGTGACGGGGGGATCACGTCCCCGGGCCCCTCTCCTCCCCCGCTGGCGGGGGAGGGGGACCGCGAAGCGGTGGAAGGGGCGTCAGGGTTACCTAGGGCTGTCGCGCGCGGACCAGGTCAATAAAGCCCGCAAGGTCAAGCAGCCAAGCGCGCTGGCTTGAACTAAAGGTCTCGTGCAGTCGCCGTGGCACGACGAGCTGCAGGGATTTCGCCCGCATTTCTGACGTTTGGTTCTCCGAGATTCCCGGCTCCAGCGTTAGCAAGTGCTTCTGGTGAATGCGGCGAGCTTCAGACAGAACTTGCCGCCAGCGGTCCTTCAACGTCGACTTCGCGCCCAGCATCGTGAGTCTTGAGATCGGAAAACTGGGATCCCCGTATTCCGCCGCCCCAGGAAACAGGAAATCCGGCCTGTTGCGATCCTCGGTCTGGGCTCCGCGCGCATAACTTAGGCCGTGCGCCAGGAAGACGGCTTCGAGGTGGTTCTCAAGCGCCTGCCCCGCGCGAGCCTTCCGGCGGTTCTGAACGCTGAGCGAAAAGGACAAGAAGCCATCAACGTCGACTCCGGCCGCCGTTTGAAAGCCGTTGGCGACCCTTTCGGCCACGCTTTTTCGCTCCAGACGTCGGAACAACCGCTCTTCCTGATCCAGCCACTCGACCAGAGCCCCATCGGGATCGTCACTTGCAGACACATCGGGCAACGAACCCCGGGCAAGTTCCGAGAAGACCTTGGTGGCGGGAAACACGTTCGCGAAAGGAGCGATCAGCTCGTCAAGCTTGGCAGCTTCCGGCTCTTCCGGTTCGATAGCAAGCTCATCGAGGATGTACCTGGCTGCGAGCCCGAGCTCAGTATCGTGCGCCGCGTCGAGATGCTGGAAGGTCGCCTCATATCCTTCCGGCGGCGTCAGTCCGAAAAGCCACAGGAGCTGGCGGGCGGCGGAGCCTGCCGGGGGCATGACTATTGCCATGAATGACCCGTCGCGCCTCAGCGCGATCACCACAAGGTCGCCAGCGGCCATCGCCTGTGTGACAGCGTTGGTCGAATAATAGAGGTGATACTCTGCCGCTCTGGGCTTTCCCTTGCGAACGTTCGACCAGCTCAAGAACCCGTCGGCAGTCAGGGCACCGTCTTCGTCAGATAGCCAGATGAAGCGCGTCTGAACCTGCTTGCGATCCTCGTCTCCCAAGAGGCGACGAAGGGCTCGAATGCCCTGAAACTCGTGCTGGTTGGAAGAGTCGGTAATCGTCTCGACAACGGTCAGACGCTTGGCAACTGCTCCGACAAACAGGCTGGACAACATTCCACGCTGCAACTCAGGTCCCTCTGATCGTCAGATTCTGCTGCTCCGAGGCCAGCCATCCTGCACAGCGGTCTACGACCTTCTCAAGAGACAGGCGTTCCCGGCCCTTCAGCGCGCACTCCCACACCGTCGCCACGCGCCATCCATCTGCCGTCAGCCGCGTGAGAGCCGCCTTGTCCACCTCCCGGTTCCGCCGCACCTTGGCTTCCCAGAACGCCGCACGCGTCTTCGGCCACTTGAACAGGTGACAATCGTGGCCGTGCCAGAAGCAGCCGTGGACGAAGATCACCGCGCGATACTTCGGCAGGCAGAGGTCGGGCTTGCCCGGCAGGTCCTTGCAGTGGAGGCGATATCGGAAACCCCGGGCATGAAGCGCCCGCCGGATCATCAACTCCGGCCGGGTGTCCTTGCCCCGGATGCCTGACATCATCCGGCTGCGCGTCGCCGGATCGACGACGTCAGCCATCCGCCGTCCGTCGCGCGGCGGCCACCGCCTTCGTCAGGTGCGGCTTCATATGTTCCGCGATGGCGGTCACAGCCGGCACCACGACGGAATTACCGAGCTGGCGATAGGCCTGGGTGTCCGACACCGGGATGATGAAGTCGGCCCCCTGCGGCGTGTCGAAGCCCATCAGGCGAGCGCATTCGCGCGGCGTCAGTCGGCGCGGTGGCCGCCCGTCTTCCTGGGCGACGAGGATTTCGGAACCATCCTTGTAGTACCGGGCCGACAGGGTGCGGGCCACGTCGTTGGGCCCCACAAGGCCAAACCCGAAGCCATTGCCGGCGGCCTGGTGCTTCTCCTTGTAGCGCTGGAGATAGCCCCAGAGGTGATCCGTCAGCGTGTATTTGTCCGCGACCCGACCCGAGTTGCCGACGGTGAAGCGCTGGTCCGGCGTCTCAGACCCATCTGCCGGGTGCAGGATATCCCCGAGCTTTGGGGCCGCATCGGGCAGGACCATATCGGCGAAGCGGAAGCCCTGGTCCTCGCGGAAGCCGACGATGAAGATCCGCTCCCGGTGCTGGGGCGTCCAGTGCCGGCCGTCGATGATGCGGAAGTCGATGGTGTAGCCCAGATCCTCGGTCAGCACCTGCCGGATGGTCCCGAAGGTCCTGCCCTTGTCGTGACTGACGAGGTTGCGGACGTTCTCCAGCAGGAAGGCGGCAGGGCGGTGGTGGGCGATGATTCGCGCCACATCGAAGAACAGGGTGCCCTGGGTCGCATCGGCGAACCCGTGCGCGCGCCCGAGGGCGTTCTTCTTGGACACGCCGGCGATGGAGAAGGGCTGGCAGGGGAAACCGGCCAGCAACACGTCGTGCGCGGGGATATCCGCCACATCGACCTTGGTGATGTCCCCGTTGATCTCGTGGTCGTCGTCAGGAAAGTTCGCCCGGTAGGTCTTCTGGCTGTACTTGTCCCACTCCGAGGTGAAGACACACCGGCCGCCGATCGCCTCGAACCCCCGGCGCAACCCGCCGATGCCGGCGAACAGGTCGATGAAGGTGAAGTCGGCGGCGTCATCGCCACCCCCCCGCACCAGCTTCAGCCTCGGCTGCGGCCCGGACGGGGCCGCCCGCTCCGGTCCGTCGATGTAGCCGAGGGCGACGGCGCGATCCGCGACGGCCTGGCCAGCCTGCTTCACCATGAGGGCATACTCCGACACGGCTGATTCCCGCGCTTGTGTGAGTCTGCCAGACTGGGGAGATTCAGCCAGGAGAACAAGGCGGGAACACGCGCGGCGCGCCGTCACCCCCCACCTTGCCCCAGCCCCTTCGCCACGGCATGAGGCGCCGTTCCTGAACGGAGGCTCCCTGTGGACCGACTGACGTCGCTGGTCACCTCGCCGCGCACCGAGCGCATCATCCTCGCGCTGATCGTGCTCAACGCCGTGATCCTTGGGCTGGAGACCAGCCCGTGGGTGATGGCGCGGGCCGGGGGGCTGCTGGTGGCGCTCGACACCCTGCTGCTGGCGGTCTTTGTCGTGGAGATCGTGGCGCGGGTGATCGTGCACCGGGCGGCCTTCTTCCGCGATCCGTGGAGCCTGTTCGACCTGGCCGTGGTGGCGGTGGCGCTGGTCCCGTCGGCGGGAGCGTTTTCCGTGCTGCGGGCGCTGCGCATCCTGCGGGTGCTGCGGATCATCACCCTGGTGCCGTCGCTGCGGCGGGTGGTGGGGGCGCTGATCACCGCCCTGCCGGGGATGGGCTCGATCGTGCTGCTGCTGGGGCTGATCTTCTATGTGGCCTCGGTGATGGCCACCAAGCTGTTCGGGGCCAGCTTCCCCGCGTGGTTCGGCTCGATCCCGGCCTCGGCCTACACCCTGTTCCAGGTGATGACGCTGGAGAGCTGGTCGATGGGCATCGTGCGGCCGGTGATGGAGGTGTACGGCTGGGCCTGGGCCTTCTTCGTGCCCTTCATCCTGTGCACCACCTTCACCATGCTGAACCTGTTCATCGGCATCGTCGTCAACGCCATGCAGAGCGGGCACGAGGAGGAGGCGAAGGCCGAGCGCGAGGGGCTGGCCGCCGAGCTGGAGGCCGCAGACGCCGAGCGCCGCCGCATCCACGCCGAGGAGACCGCCGACCTGGCCGCCCTGCGCGAGGAGATCGCCGCCCTGCGCGCCGAGATCGCCGGGCTGGCGACGGGGCTGAAGGGGCGCTGAGCGCCTCTCCTCCCGCGCGCGGGAGGAGACGAAAGGCGTCTGTTCAGTCCTCCCCCACAGGGGGAGGTGGATCGCCGGCGTCGCCGGCGAGACGGAGGGGGACTGCGCGCCGACGTTGTGGATCGCCCCCTCCACCGTCCTCCGGACGGTCCCCCTCCCCATGCGGGGGAGGAATGAGGACGTGCGACGTCGGCCTGCCGCCTACCCCTCCTCCGCCAGCAGGGCCTCGACCAGGGCGCGGGCTTCGGGGCCGGCCCAGTCGGCCTCGCCGGAGAAGGCGGCGCGGACGCGACCCTGGCGGTCGATCAGGAGGGTCTGGGGCATCTTGCCCGGATCGACGAACAGGAAGGGCAGCTGGAAGCTCGGGTCGGAATACATCGGCAGGGGCGCGTGCACATCGATGAAGCTCTTCGCATCGGCGATGGCGTCGGCGCCGGTGTCGACATTGATCGGCAGGACGACGAGGCGGTCGTCGCCGGCATAGGCCTCGGCCAGACGCTGCAGCGTCGGCATCTCGGTGCGGCACGGGGCGCACCACATGGCCCACAGATTGACCACCAGCACCTTGCCGCGGAAGTCGGCCAGCCGGACCTCGGCACCCTCGCGGTCATAGAAGACATGGTCGGGCGCGATCGAGGTGTCGGCCGGCGCCTCGAGCCGCGCCAGCGGGCCGACGGCGAAGCGGGCCAGCTCGCTCTGCGCGGCCGGGCCGTCATCGGCTTTGAAAGGTCCACTTCTTGTCGCGTATAGGGTCGCCAGCGCGCCGCCGCCCACCAGCACCAGCGCGCCGAGCCCCGCCACCGCCCAGCCGAATTTGCCCGAGACCGCCATGACTTCTGATTCCAACGCGCCTGCCGCCGCCGGGGAGCCCGAGGGCGCGACCGGCGCGGGCCAGACACTATGGGGCGGGCGCTTCAACGCCAAGCCCGCCGAGATCATGCAGGCCATCAATGTCTCGATCGGGGTCGACCAGCGCCTGTGGGCGCAGGACCTGCAAGGGTCGCGGGCCCATTGCCGCATGCTGGTGGCGCAGAGGATCCTGACCGCCGACGACGGGGCCGCCATCCTCGACGGGCTGGACCGGATCGAGGGCGAGATCCGCGACGGGAGCTTCCCGTTCCGGGCCGAGTACGAGGATATCCACATGAATGTGGAGGCCCGGCTGGCCGAGCTGATCGGGGTGCCGTCGGGCCGGCTGCACACGGCGCGCAGCCGCAACGACCAGGTGGCCACCGACTTCCGCCTGTGGGTGCGCGACGCCTGCGACCGCACGCTGGACCGGCTCAAGGGGCTGCAGGGGGCGCTGCTGGACCGGGCGGAGCAGCATGCGGCGGACCTGATGCCGGGCTTTACGCATCTGCAGCCGGCCCAGCCGGTGACCTTCGGCCACCATCTGATGGCCTATGTGGAGATGTTCGGGCGCGATCACGGCCGCTTCGCCGACGCCCGGGCGCGGCTGAACGAGAGCCCGCTGGGGGCCGCGGCCCTGGCCGGCTCGCCCTTCCCCATCGACCGGCACATGACGGCGGCCGAGCTGGGCTTCGCCCGGCCGATGGCCAATTCGCTGGACGCGGTGTCGGACCGGGACTTCGCCCTGGAGACCCTGGCGGCGGCCTCGATCTGCGCCGGCCACCTGTCCCGGCTGGCCGAGGAGATCGTCATCTGGATGACGCCGCAGTTCGGCTTCGTCACCCTGCCGGACCATCTGACCACCGGCTCCTCGATCATGCCGCAGAAGCGCAACCCGGACGCGGCCGAGCTGGTGCGGGCCAAGACCGGGCGCATCACCGGGGCGCTGGTGGCCCTGACCACGGTGATGAAGGGGCTGCCGCTGGCCTATTCCAAGGACATGCAGGAGGACAAGCCGCCGGTGTTCGAGGCCTTCGACGCGCTGGATCTGGCGCTGGACGCCATGACGGCCATGGTCGCGGCCCTGCAGCCGAACGTCGAGCGCATGGCCGCGGCGGCGGGCTCGGGCTATTCCACCGCCACCGATCTGGCCGACTGGCTGGCGCGCGAGCTGAACCTGCCGTTCCGCCAGGCGCACCATGTGACCGGGGCGGCGGTGAAGCGGGCCGAGGCGCTGGGCGTGGATCTGGCGCAACTGCCGCTGGCGGAACTGACGGCGCTGGAGCCGCGCGTCACCGAGGCGGTTTACAAGGTGCTGTCCCCTGGGGCTTCGTGCGCCAGTCGCCTGAGTTACGGGGGGACCGCGCCGGACGGGGTCCGGGCGCGCATCGCGGAATGGAGGGTGCGTCTGTCATGACCACACGCAAGGGCGTTCTTCTAATCCTGGCCGCTGCGGCGGCCCTGGCCGGCTGCGGCCGCATGGGCGATCTGGCCGAGCCGGGCCCGGTCGAGCCGGGCACTGTCAACCGCCCCTCCAGCCAGCAGCCGATCGACGGCGGCCCGGCCAATCCCTTCGGCGGCAGCGCCGCCGGCCGGGAGCCGCAGTAGGCCTTGGACCACTTCGATTGCCGCGACGGCGTCCTGCACGCCGAGGACGTCTCGCTCGAGACCGTGGCGGCCGAGGTCGGCACCCCGGCCTATGTCTATTCCACCGCCACCCTGACGCGGCACTACCGGGTGCTGGCCGAGGCGGTCGCGGCCTGGCCGGACGCCCTGCGCCGGCCGCTGATCGCCTTCGCGGTCAAGGCCAACGGCAATCTGGCGGTGCTGGCCACCCTGGCCCGGCTGGGGGCCGGGGCCGACACCGTGTCCGAGGGCGAGATCCGCCGCGCCCTTGCCGCCGGGATCCCCGCCGACCGCATCATCTTCTCCGGCGTGGGCAAGACCGACGCCGAGCTGGCCTTCGCCGTCGCCGCCAGGGTGCGCCAGATCAATGTCGAGAGCCGGCCTGAGCTGGACCGGCTGGCGGCGGTGGCGGCCGGGCTGGACCGGACGGTCGAGGTGGCGCTGCGGGTCAATCCGCGCGTCGGCGCCGGCGGTCACGCCAAGATCACCACCGGCGGCGCGGCCGACAAGTTCGGCGTGGCCCCGGAGGAGGCGCTGGCCCTCTACGCCGAGGCGGCCGCCGCGTCGCACCTTCAGCCGGTGGGGCTGGCCTGCCACATCGGCAGCCAGATCACCGATCTGGAGCCCCTGCGCGCCGCCTTCGGGGTGCTGCGCGAGATGACCCTGACCCTGCGCGGCCAGGGTCTGGCCGTGACCCGGCTGGACCTCGGCGGCGGGCTGGGCGTGCCCTATGTCGGCGGTGCCGCCACCGCCTCGCCGGCCGACTACGCCGCCATGGCCGCGGCGGTCATGGACGGGCTGGAGGTCGATATCGTGCTGGAGCCCGGCCGGCTGCTGGCGGCCAACGCCGGGGTGCTGCTGACCCGGGTGGTGCACGTCAATGTGCGGCCCGACGGGCGGCGCTTCCTCGTGCTGGACGCCGGCATGAACGACCTGATGCGCCCGGCCCTGTACGACGCCTTCCACGACCTCAAGCCCGTGCGCGCCACGCCGGGTGAGGCGACGCCGCACGACGTGGTCGGGCCGGTGTGCGAGACCGGCGACACCTTCGCCCGCGACCGTCCCCTGCCGCCGGTCCAGGCCGGCGACCTGATGGTCTTCACCGGGGCCGGGGCCTACGGCGCCAGCATGGCCAATGAGTACAACAGCCGCCGGCTGGTCCCCGAGGTGCTGGTCGACGGCGACCGCCATGCCCTGGTCCGCGCCCGCCCCGACTGGGACGAGATGCTGGCCCGCGACCGCGTGCCGGAGTGGCTGCGGCAGGGTGATGCCCCCCTCAGCGCGCCGCGCTGACCCGCCAGACCGCGTCGCCGACGTCGTCGGCGACGAGAAGGCCGCCCCGGGAGTCGACGATGACGCCGACGGGGCGGCCCCGCGCCTCACCGTCGGGGCCGAGGAAGCCGGTCAGGACGTCGCGCGGCGGCCCGGCCGGGCGGCCGTCGGCAAAGGGCACGAAGATGACCTTGTAGCCGCTGGGCGGGCTGCGGTTCCACGAGCCGTGCTGGCCCACGAACACCCCGTCGGCGAGGTCGGGGCCCAGCCGCGCGCCGCGGGTGAACACCAGCCCCAGCGAGGCCGTATGGGCTCCCAGCGCATAGTCCGGCGTGCGCGACCGGGCCACCGCGGCGGGGTTCTCCGGCCGCACCCGCGTATCGACCGTCCGGCCCCAGTAGCTCCACGGCCAGCCGAAGAACTCGCCGCGCCGCACCGAGGTCATGTAGTCGGGCGGCAGGTCGTTGCCGAGCTCGTCACGCTCGTTGACCGCGGTCCACAGCTCGCCCGTCACCGGGTTCCAGTCCATCCCGACCGGATTGCGCAGGCCCGAGGCATAGACCGCGACCGCGCCGGTCGCCGGGTCGATCTCGAGGATGGCGGCGCGGTTGACCTCTTCCTCCAGACCGAACTCGGCGATGTTCGAGTTGGAGCCGACACCGACATAGAGGCGCGTCCCGTCCTGGCTGGCCACCAGGCTCTTGGTCCAGTGGTGATTGCGCCCGGCGGGCAAGTCCGCGACCTTTTCCGGTCGGGCGGCGAGGCGCGTCTGGCCAGGGGCATAGGGCGCGACCACCAGGGCGTCGGCGTTGGCGATGTAGAGCCGCTCGCCGACCAGGGCGATGCCGAACGGCGAGGTCAGGTCGTCGGCGAACAGGTGGCGCTGCTCGGCGACCCCGTCCCCGTCGGCGTCGCGCAGCAGGGTGATGCGGTCGGGGCTGGGCGTGCCGGCCCCGGCCCGGGCCATGATCCAGCGCGCCACCCGGTCGCGTAGCCCGCCCCCGCCGCCGCCCTCGCGCGCCGGGGCGTTGCTCTCGGCCACAAGCACATCGCCGTTGGGCAGGACGTAGAGCCAGCGCGGATGCTCCAGCCCCAGGGCAAAGGCCTGCACCTGCAGCCCCGCCGCCGGGGTCGGCACCTGGCCCTCGGCCCAGCCGCGCGCCGGGGCGATCCTGACCAGCGGCAGCAGGCGGGAGCTCGGTGCCGGCAGGGCCGGCGACGGGCCGAAGCGCTCAGCCTCAGGGGCCAGCGGTCCGCCGGAACAGGCGGACAGGCCCGCCGCGGCGAGCCCCAAGACAAAGGCGACAGCGGCGGCGCACAGGCGGGTCATGGAACCTCCGGTAGGTCGGGGATCAGAAGGCCGGGAACTCCAGCCGCGAGACATCATAGCCCAGCGCCGCGGCGCGCTGCACCAGCGCCTGACGCTCCGCCTCGGTCGGCAGCTCGCGGGTGTAGAGGAACAGCTTCTCGAACGTCGGGTCCGAGGCGATGAACCAGCTGTAGTCTTCGGCCCGGTCGAGGATCCAGTAGTCCCAGGTGACGAAGCCGCCGAAGTAGCGCACCCGCAGCCGGGTGTTGGTCCCCGGGTCGAGAATGCGACCGCTGCCGGTCACCGCCACCTCACGGCCCTGCGGCGTGTCGCGCTGGCAGGTGTCGCGCACCCCCACCCGGTCCGGGGCGGTGAAGACATAGTTGGAAGCCCCGGCGACGCAGCCGTCGGTGATGCGCATGGGCAGGCGGCCGATCTCCAGCCAGCGGCCGGACCACAGCCGTTCGGCGTCCACCGGCTTGAGCGGCGCCGGGGCACGCCAGGCCGACTCCGGCGGGGCGGTGACGCAGGCCGACAGGCCGGCGGCGAGGGCGAGGGCGAGCGCCGCAGCGCGGACGGCGGGGCGGATCAGGGCGCGAGGGGTCACGGGCGGTCTCCTCAAGGGGGTCTGTTCGCTATACGCGCTCGCGGCCGCCGCGGATGCCGTCACGGCGTCGCGACGCCTTGAGCCGGGGCCTCGCGCGCCCTATCTGCGACCGGACGACGCAGGGGATGCAGGCATGACAGCGGTGATCGAGGTCGAGGGCCTGACCAAGACGTATCCGTCCGGGCTGCAGGCGCTGAAGGGCATCGACCTGACCATCGGCAAGGGCGAGATCTTCGCCCTGCTGGGGCCGAACGGGGCCGGCAAGACCACCCTGATCTCGATCATCTGCGGCCTCGTGACCGCCAGCTCGGGCCGGGTGCGGGCCGACGGGCACGACATTGTGCAGGACTGGCGCAAGGCGCGGATGACCATTGGCCTGGTGCCACAGGAGCTGACCACCGACGCCTTCGAGACCGTGTGGTCGACCGTCCGCTTCAGCCGCGGCCTGTTCGGCAAGGCGCCGGACCCGGCCCATATCGAGCGGGTGCTGCGCGACCTCAGCCTGTGGGACAAGAAGGACGCGAAGATCATGACCCTGTCCGGCGGCATGAAGCGCCGGGTGATGATCGCCAAGGCCCTGTCGCACGAACCGGACATCCTGTTCCTCGACGAGCCGACCGCCGGGGTCGACGTCGAGCTGCGCCGGGACATGTGGGCCCTGGTCCGCCGCCTGCGCGACCAGGGCGTGACCATCGTCCTCACCACCCATTATCTTGAGGAGGCCGAGGAGATGGCCGACCGGATCGGGGTGATCCTCAAGGGCGAGCTGATCCTGGTCGACACCAAGGCCGCCCTGATGACCCGCCTCGGCCAGAAGACCCTGACCCTGCAGCTGCAGGCGCCGCTGACCAGCCTGCCGCCGGAGCTGGGCGAGTGGTCGCTCGAGTTGAAGGCCGACGGGCATGAGCTGGAATACGCCTTCGACGCCAACGCCGACCGCACCGGCGTCCCGTCCCTGCTGCGTCGGCTGGCCGACCTGGGCATCGGCTTCAGGGACCTGTCGACGCGGCAGACCTCGCTCGAGGACATCTTCGTCGGCCTGGTGCACGACGGTCGGGAGGCCGCGTGATGAGCTTCAACGGCCACGGCGTCTGGGCCATCTACCGCTTCGAGATGGCGCGCGCCCTGCGCACCGTCTGGCAGTCGATCATCACCCCGGTGATCACCACCTCGCTCTATTTCGTGGTGTTCGGGGCCGCCATCGGCAGCCACATGGGCGGGGTATCCGAGGTGTCCTATGGTGCCTTCATCGTGCCCGGGCTGATCATGCTCAGCCTGTTCACCAACTCGATCTTCAACGCCTCGTTCGGCATCTACTTCCCGAAGTTCACCGGCACCATCTACGAGCTGCTGTCGGCCCCCGTGTCGCCGCTGGAGACGGTGCTGGGCTATGTCGGGGCGGCCGCCACCAAGTCGGTCATCCTCGGGCTGGTGATCCTCGCCACCGCCGCCCTGTTGGTGCCGCTGCAGATCGTCCATCCGCTGTGGATGCTGGCCTTCCTAGTCTTGATCTCCGCCGCTTTCAGCCTGTTCGGCTTCATCATCGGCGTCTGGGCCCAGAACTTCGAGCAGCTGAACTTCATCCCCATGCTGGTGGTGACGCCCCTGACCTTCCTCGGCGGGGCCTTCTACTCGATCGACATGCTGCCGGGGGTGTGGCGCACGGTGAGCCTGTTCAATCCGGTGGTCTATCTTATCTCCGGCTTCCGCTGGGCCTTCTTCGACGTCGGCGACGTGCATGTGGGGATCAGCCTGGGCGCGACCCTGGCCTTCCTGCTGGTCTGCCTGTGGGTGGTCGCCTGGATCTTCCGCACGGGCTATCGTCTCAAGACCTGAGCTCCCGAAGGAGACGCGCAATGGTGACGGCGACGTGGAACGGGGCGGTGATCGCCCGCTCAGACGACACGGTGGTGGTGGAAGGCAACCACTACTTCCCGCGCAGCGCCGTGGATCCGGCCTATCTGCGCGACAGCCCGCACATCTCCCTGTGCCCGTGGAAGGGCACGGCCCACTATTTCAGCCTTCTGGTAGACGGGGCGGAGAATCGCAACGCCGCCTGGTACTATCCCGAGCCGAAATCGGCGGCCGAGGATATCCGCGACCGCGTCGCCTTCTGGCGTGGGGTGCAGGTCGGCTGACTGCCGGACCAGACCCGGCTGAGGTGGACGCAATCCAACTCAACCGATTTCGGTCTAGGGTCAGGACTCAATTGAGCCACCATGTGACGGTTGCGGCGAGGAAGACGGCTGAGAGGTAGGTGTCGGCGCGCTTGTCGTAGCGTGTGGCGACGCGTCGGAAGTCCTTCAGGCGGCAGAACAT